>VFSW01000385.1_pt1 | contig 63833 bp, 64 predicted proteins | sample 5358111 | NCBI WGS metagenome assembly VFSW01 (sample SAMN11554181, study PRJNA540505) | mine drainage metagenome | isolation source: sediment from site ElyBrook_90M | place: USA: Ely Copper Mine, Vershire, VT | collected 2017
GGTCCATGGCTTCGGCGAACAGCGTGTAAGCCCGATCTTCCGGGTGGATCAAGACATCAAAGGTCTCGCCCGGCGCAATACGGAATTCGTCGACCTCGACGGGCTGCACGTTCTGTCCGTCCGCCTGGACCACCGACATTTTCAGACCCGGAATGCGGATATCGAAATATGTCATAGCTCCGGCGGCGATGAATCGCAGGCGCATTGTCTCACCCGGTCGGAAGATCCCTGTCCAATTGGCCTCGGGCGGGAGGCCGTTCATAAGATATGTGTAGGTGTACCCGGTTACATCGGCAAAGTCCGTGGGGTCCATCCGCATCTTCGACCAGCTCAGACGCTCTTTAAACGTTGCGGCAAAGCCATTGCTGCTCGCGTCGCGAACGAATTCACCCGCTGTGCGCCTCTGATGGTTGAAGTAACCGGCCTGCTTCTTCACCTTGCCGATGATCGTGGCCGGAGATTCAAAACTCCAGTCCGATAGCAGGATCACGTAGTCACGGTCGTACCGGAAGGGTTCGGGTTCGATGGGATCGATCACTAGCGGCATGTAGACGCCCAGCAATTCCTGGCCTCCGGAATGACTGTGACACCAATACGTGCCACTCTGGCGCACCGGAAATCTGTATTTGAACGTCTCGCCCGGCTTGATTCCTGCAAAACTCACGCCGGGCACTCCGTCCATACCAGGCGGCACCAGCACTCCGTGCCAGTGAATGGAGGAAGTTTCCTTCAGGCGATTCGTGACGTTCAGCGTGACGTCCTGACCTTCGCGCAGGCGAATCACTGGACCCGGTACAGTCCCATTGACGGTCATCGCGATCCCGGTGCGACTTCCGATGCGGAACGGAGTTTCGGCTATCGCCAGTTCAACTACGTTGCCGCTTAACTCCGGGGTTTGCGTTTGGCCCGCAGTCGTTGCCCAGGCTGGCGCAAGTCGTTCCAGTGCGGTGGCCAGTCCAAACGCTCCGGCGCTGTTCAGCAGTTGACGCCGGGAAACACCAGTGGTTCCTATTTCGTGTGTTGCCATAGTATTTATTTCCCTTGTTTCGCAGTCTCTTCGCATTGACAATCACCACAGCTGGCCGCACTCCTGGCCGCTAACGCCGAGCCCAAGGGCTCGCCCTCGCTCTCGGCAAACTCTGGCAAACAGCCCACGAACTTGCCCGCCTCGGGCGGACCCCAGGTTCCGGGTTCGTAATCATGGACAGGCGTCACGAGCCCCAAAACGGGTTGAACGACCGCCCACGCGGCCTCCACACCTTCCTGCCCTGCGAAAAGTGCCCCGTCGCCTGCCATGGCGTCGCCCAGGAGACGCTCATAGGCGTCCATCTCATCCCCGTTCGGATGACTGACGACTTTGAGTTCGGTCGGATCGCCAATCAACTGCCCGCCGGGGCGCTTCACACGGGCACCGATGGCAATCGTCACGTCGGGGCTTAGCCGGAACCGCACATAGTTCGCCCGGCCTGGGCACATTTTGCTGAGCGCGGGCGGTTTGAGCATGACCAGCACCTCGGTCATAGTCGTCGGAAGGCACTTGCCCGCACGGATGAAGAAGGGAACGCCATTCCAGCGGGGAGAGTCGATGTGAAGCCTGGCGGCCGCAAATGTTTCGACTGCAGAGTCAGGAGCGACACCAACCTCTTCACGGTAGCCGCGAAACTGCCCACGCACGACATCCTCGGGGCGAAGCGGGCGGATCATCCGGAACACCTTCGCTTGCTCGGCGCGGATCGACTCCTGGTGCGTCGTCGTCGGCGTCTCCATCGCCAGGAATCCCACTACCTGGAGCATGTGGTTCTGGATCACGTCACGAATTGCACCGGACTCCTCGTAGAAACCTCCACGGCCCTCGACGCCGAATGTCTCGGCCATCGTGATATGCACACTCTCCACATAATCGCGGTTCCAGATCGGTTCGAGGAAAGTGTTCGCGAAGCGAAACACCAGAAGATTCTGCACCGCCTCCTTCCCAAGGTAGTGGTCGATCCGGAAGACGCACGTCTCATCGAAGACCGTATGGAGCGTTGCGCTCAGAGCCTGCGCGGACGCAAGATCACGGCCGAAGGGCTTCTCAAGGATTACGCGGGCGCCACGCGCGCAGCCCGACTGGCCAAGCCCTTCGACGACCTTTGCAAACACACTGGGAGGAATTGCGAGGTAGTGCAGCGGGTGCGCAGCGTTGCCGAGTTCCTTGCGGAGGGCAGCGTGTGTCGCGCCGGCGCCGTAGTCGCCGCTGATGTAGCGGAGCCGTTCTTGAAACTTCGCGAAGACGGCCTCGTCACAACCGCCATGCCGCTCGATACTTTCGCGGGCGCGCGCCCGGAACTTCTGAATCGTCCAGTCCGACCGCGCGACCCCGATGACGGGTACCTGGAGACGCCCCCGCCGTTCCATTGCATAGAGACTGGGAAAGATCTTCTTGTAGACGAGATCGCCGGTGGCTCCAAAGAATACGAGAGCATCGGATTGAGGATCGTTCATGATCTGCTCCTGTTTCGCGTTGTCTCCACCGCTGTACCATCCGTCGTGCCGACCTGTAGTGTCAGCCTCACGAAGACCCGATGAGGCGGTGAATCATGGGGTTCTCGAGCGCCCTGGAGTCGGTGATGCGGAGTGCTGATTACGTTCAATTGCCACCGCGTTGGTTCCACGGCATTTTCGCGATCAGTATCCCCATTCCGCACCAGTCGATGAGGCCGGTCACGACGAGCCCCGCGCCAATGAATCCGGAGAGCCAAATGAAGGCGGGATTGACGAACTGGCCAAGCAGCACACCGGTGGTGACAATTGCCCCGGCGGCAATACGGACTTGGCGCTCGATGGACATGACTTTGCTCGTGCCGCGAGTGACGGGCAGCCCCGCTTCAGCCCAGGCGGTCGTGCCGCCTTCGACGACGCTGCATTGCTCATAGCCGCTCTTCTCGAGTTTCTCCGCCGCTTGCTTCGCGCGATTGCCTGAGCGGCAGAAGATGTAGAGTGGCTGATTTTTCGCGAAGCCGTTCACATTGGCGAGCCGGGTCGCGTCGAGCTGGTCGAGCGGCATGAGATAAACGCCGGGGACGTGGATCTCCGCATGTTCCGAGGGGGTGCGGACATCGAGAAGGTGGAGCTTCTCACCCGCCTGGAGGCGGTCACTGAGTTGCCGGGGAGCAATCAGGGTCATTTCCTGGCGACTTTCATGATCAAAAAGACCAGCAGGACCACCACCAGTACCCCGATCACTGGCCATATCCACGCTTCCACACCTGATCCGCTTGTGCCGAACATCCCGCCGTTGTTGTGGTTCATTGAGTTCCTTAGTTTTGTGGCTGTGAACAGGCCCGGTTTGAAGATGAAAAAGTTTGAAAGCTAAGGAGCACGTTGACATCCAACGCTCTCCCGCCCGTCTGACCATCTGGCCGGAGGACCAAAAGGGACTGAGTACCGGGATCACACTACACGGGCTCGCAGTTCTCCGCCCGCAAGCTCCGTGCCAGCTTCGGCATGCTCCGAACGTACGTAAGCCAGCGCAAACACTTTCCCGAGTGCCGGCGAATAAGCGGCTGAGGTCACCTCTGCCGCCGGTGCCCCGCTGGCCTGTAGCTTCGTGCCGCGCGCGGGCGCGGTCAGCCCTTCAATTTCCAATGACTTCAGCACCCGATGGATGAGTCCGCGTGAGCGCACCCGCTCCACGATCTCCTGTCCCAGATAGCAACCTTTGTGGGAGTGCAGCGCGTTCATCTGATTCGTTTCCTGAACGAGGTAGCGCTCGCTGATGTCCTCGCCATAGCGTGGCTTGCCGTGTTCTAGGCGTACTACACGAAATGCGTCTTCACTTGCAGCTATCGCACCCACCAATTCAAACTTCCGGGTGACTTCATCTTTCTTTTCCGCCGGTACGATGATGAAGAAACCTGGGCCTCCTGTGACGCTTAATCTGGCTACCATAGCGGATCCCCATTCCGCGTTGGCGCCATAGCTCGCCTCCGGTGCCGGTGCCCCTGCCGCGCTCAGGATCTCGGGCGAAGCGGGCCCTTCGAGCGCGATGGTAGCCAGCGCAGGCGTGAGATCATCGAGGCCGACGTCGTCGGCAATGATAAACTTGTCCAGATGTTCCAGCAGTTTCTGGAGTGTTTCCGGCTCCGTATCGAGCAAGAACGAATCGGGTCGGCACAAGACGTTCACATCCGCCAAAACTCGCCCTTGCGCTGTCAGGAAGAATGCATAGCAACCCGCTCCCGGCGTGAGTTGCTGAATGTGATTTGTTGTCATCGCGTGCAGGAGGCGTGCCCGGTCTGGCCCCGTCACGCGAATTTTGCCCCGCCCGGAAACGTCCAGCCATGCCGCGCCGTTACAGAGCTCGTCATAGCCCTGCATAGTCGAATCCATTGGTGCCCGGTGGATGGGCATTGACGGGGGACTGCCGATCCCGGCGGAGTGCGATTCGGTAGCGTTCATTGGTCTCTGCTCATTTGGCGGATTTCTCCAGATGTCCGCCGAACCCGTAGCGCATGGCGGAGAGCACCTTGCCCTGGAAATCCGCTTCGCCGCGGGAAGCAAAGCGGGAATACAGGGCCGTGCTGAGTACCGGCACTGGAACACCTTCATCGATGGCGGCCTGTATCGTCCACCGGCCCTCGCCGGAATCCGACACCCGGCCCGCGAATTGGGCGAGACTGGAATCTCTTGTCAGCGCCTCAGCAGTCAAGTCCAGCAGCCACGAGGAAATGACGCTGCCTCGCCGCCAGACCTCGGCAACATCGCCCAGATTGAGGTCATATTGATAGTGCCTGGGATTGCGCAGGGGCGTCGTCTCGGCGTCAGGGTCGCCCTGTTGCTTACCGATGTTGGCCGCGCGCAGGACACTTAGCCCCTCGGCATAAGCGGCCATCAGGCCATACTCGATACCGTTATGGACCATCTTCACGAAGTGGCCGGCACCGTTCGGACCGCAATGGAGGTAACCCTGCTCCGGGGTGCCGCCGAGCTTCTCTCGCCCGCTGGTGCGCGCAATGTCGCCCCTACCGGGCGCGAGCGTGGCGAAGACGGGGTCGAGATGCTGTACCACGCTTCTATCGCCGCCAATCATCATGCAGTAGCCGCGTTTTAAGCCCCAGACACCGCCGCTTGTTCCCACATCCACATGGTGAATTCCCTTCGGCGCCAGTTCCTCCGTACGCCGGATGTCATCCACATAGCAGGAATTGCCGCCGTCAATCAGGATGTCGCCGGACTCCAGCAAGGGCAGCAGGTCGGCGATGCAGTTGTCTACGACTGCCGCTGGCACCATCAACCAAACCGCCCGCGGTTTCTGGAGTCTCTGCACAAAATCGGAAAGCGACGATGCCCCGATGGCCTTTTCTTTTACCAATTCCTCCACCTTCTCCGGCGACCGGTTGAAAGCCACGCACTCATGGCCTCCCTTGATCAGCCTTCGAACCATATCTGAGCCCATCCGGCCCAGTCCAAACATTCCGATTTGCATTGTTGTTTCCTTCTTCGTGACAGAATTTGAGAGGTTCATGAACGCGTTCTGCTTCTTTCTTCCGAAGAACGCTGGATCTTCTTACGAGGTCGTCGCTCACCTGCCGCATCAGCCCACAGGCGAAATCCACCCGTGAATGCGCTCGCGTTGCCGCCCGCGCGACATCCGGGAGGCAACACGTCCAGTTTCAGGACATTGCCTCCACCCAGGACCACGTCGTCCGGTTCGAGGGCCGCAACCAGACGCTCTACGACGGCGACGACATGTCGCCGCCATTTGCTTTTGCCGTGCTTCTTGAGTCCACGAATCCCTACGTAGTCTTCGAAGGTGCCTTTCTTGTAAGGCAGGTGGGCCAGTTCCATGGGCACGACAAGGCCATCCACGATCATGGCGGAGCCTAAGCCCGTACCTAAGCCAAGGAAGAGCATCTTGCCGCCGTTGTAGCTCCCCAGGGCTTGCATGGCTGCATCATTGATGACCTTGACCGGGAGTTTGAACGCAGCAGCGAAATCAAGTCCGACCCAACCCGGCCCGAGGTTGTGCGGCTCCAAAACCGGGCGCCCATGGACCACGAGTCCCGGATAGCCAATGGAAACGGCATCATACTTCCAATCCCCGGCCAGTTTCCTGACGGCAGTGACCATCCGCCTGGCCGTCAGCCTTGGCCCGGAAGGAATCTCCCGATGGGTTTTCTCTCCGGTGGAAAGGATTTTTACGTGCGTTCCGCCGGTATCAATAGCCAGTACATTCATGTTGTGTTCTCCAGATGTGGCCGAATGGCGGAATCACTGCAACTGCGCTGCGTCTTTCATCCGCTCCTCTTTCATTTCGCGCATCAGAAAATAGTTGAGTCCCGTGCGGATTACCACGATCGCGCCTAACTTTCCGATCTGGTTCCAACTCGGCGCAATCGCGGTTGAAAGGATGTCTGCAGCAAGTTCGAACTCGATAGCGAGCGCCAGATAGCGCGCCAGTGTCAGCCGGACTTCGACGTAATTTTCGGGCCGTTGCAAAATAAGCGCGCGTCCAAAACCATAGGTAGCCATTACGGCGCCGACCGCAATCACGAAAGCACCCGTCCCTTCCACGGCGAGCCGAAGCCACTGCACGAGTTGGATAATGATGTTTTCGATCGTTCCCATGGGACTTATCCGTGCGCACCGGCTTTTATGCAACCGCTCCTGACATCCGATCCGCGGTGGTTCGCGCAGGTTGTCCCGCGGTTCGCCAGCGCGTCGCCCAGCCAGGAAGCTCAACGCGGCTTTCGAGGAGAGCGCCTATGACCCGGTTCGGGTCGCCCAGGTCATTCCAACCCACTTCGCCGAGCCGGAGCGTGATCAACCGTCTGGCACCCGCCGACAGCACCTGTCGCGAAAAATCCGTAGGATCGATCCGCTCATACAATCGCTCAATGATCTGTTTCTCGCCATCAGAAGTCGAAAACACCGGCACCGAACGGAAAGCTTGCAACAATGTGGGCACCGACGCCATAGCCAGGTCGAGGAAGGCGTTGATATGCCCCACCATGACGAATGTGTTCCATAAGGAGCCGGTCCTGAGGAGACGTTGAGCGATAGGGAGCGGTGGTTTCTCGTGGAACCTCATGACGCGAAAAGCGTCCGGGTGCGGACCGGCGATTTCCCCCGGTTCAATCCAGCCATAATCGACTTCGGGTCCATTTGGTGTTGCCCCCAAGAGCACGACAGATTCAAGCCGTGCTTCTGCAATCGCGAAAGCCGACTCCAGTGCCCCGGTGAATATGCTCTCCTGCGAGTAATAGTGATCGCATGGAAGAAAAGCTACAATGGCATCCGGATCCTTTCGGGCGAGGTGGAGCAAAGTATAAAGAATGGCCGGGGCCGTACCCTTGTTGCCCGGCTGCACGACTAACTGCAACGACCGGTCCCAGAGGTCAGCAAGATAATAATCCTGGTGAGCCAGCGTGAGCGAGTACAGGATCTTGTCGGCGGGGATGCTCTGTTCGGCTCGTTGGCGCGTTTCCTGCAACAGCGTTCGCTTGCCAAGGAGGGGGCAGAATTGTTTGGGGCGGTCATCGCCACAGACCAAGCGGGTCAGTTCCCGAAGCCGGACGCCGTCACCACCCGCCAGGATGACGCCCCATCGGTGTTCCGGAGAATGAACCTCCCTCAACGTGTGCCTCCTGTCGGAATGAAAGCATCAATCCCCACCTGAAAATCTTTCTCTTCCCATCTTTCCTGCCGAAAAAACGTGAAGTCTATTTGGGCACCTGAATGGAGCTGGTCCGATGGCAGATCTACAAACCAGCAACCGAATCCTGTGTCCCGTGTTTCCATATCATTCACCGTCGCCCATCCATCGAAGCTCCAATGGATCATCGCCGAACTGTCCGTGACAATGCGGAGCGTCTTCCCTGGCGCGATCCCCCGCGGCTGATGAGCGAATGTCCACATTTCAATCCTGCTGCCCGTCCTGGCTTTGGCGTAGCGCTGATAAACGGGCTCGATGCGGTCAAAACAGACTCCATCTTTATGACTGCGCACCAGTGCTATGTACTCGGCGTGCGCCCAGCAAAGCGGCATAGCAGAGCCGGTTGGACCACCACGCTTCATCCTTCCGTCCGGCAGGTCTTCGGCGTCCCAGACCTGCTCCGGCAACATGCCGCCCTCGTTGGCGAATTGTTCCATCGCCCCAATGAAAGGCAGCGGATTGCGACGGGCAGCCAATTCATAGTGACCGCGTTCGCCAGTCAGGATCGGCCAGCATCGGCCCTCACCCGTTCCGTCGTAGGCGCTGCCATCGGCTTTCTCCCCGTAGCCATCGTGGTTGTAACGCCGCCAGCCTGGCCCCTGCGGCAAATCGTGTTTGAGTATCTGGTCAATCACCGCGAGGGAATCGACCATCAGCGGCTCACTCGCGGCTCGAACCCCCAGCCGGACAAGATGAAGAAAATCGCAGCCGACAACGTTCCGTGCCGGATGGTTACCGCCGCCGTTGGCCAGATAGATCTCCGCCTCATCGGGGTCAGGAGATACCCCTGCTTGTTTCGGATCGGCTGGAGCGATGCGAACGTAGTGCCTCAGTTTGCCGCGCACCAATTCGCCGCGATTGGTAACTGTCCACTGTTCAACGTGCCCTGAAAGCCAGTCTGCGTAGTCGAGCAGGAATTCTACAGCCGGTGCATGCTTTCGGTCGCGCGCAAATTCCGCAGCACACACCAAGCCGGCAATGATCGTCGCCAGGGTCGAAGGCGAGTAACCGGAGTTCTCCTCCCACCGTTCCTGAGCCGTCACCGGTCCGTTCAGGATCAGATAACGCGCGGAGCGCGAGGCCATCGGCCAGGGATCGAACTGCCGGAGCGCGTCCGCCCGCCGCAGCCGCCAAGCCAGCAGAATGGGTGCTGCTACTTCATCCAGTTGACTCCCTTTCCAATAAGCCTCACCAGTGATCAAACTATTCTGTGGCAAACTGCCATCGGGGGCCTGAACGCAGGCAAGCCAGATCAGGGCGCGCAGCGGCGACTCCGTATGCCCGCAGGCCAGAAGCGCCGTGGCGGTCTGAACCATGTCTCGGGTCCAGACGAGGTGATAGCCGCCCTTATCGCTGTCGTCCTTCGTCTCGCCCCAGGGAATGCTCAAAGATGCGACGAAGGCTCCCTGGAACGTCTTGTCTTCATGCGCCAGCAACAGGCATTGACTCAAGCGCAGGAGTACACCACCGTCGTTCGTATGTGCGCTCAAATCGAGGTCGGCGCGAGTCCGTTGCCACTGACTTACATACTTCTCACGCTGGTCCGCAAAAGGAGTAGCGAATGCTTGCAGCAGGTGGGCTGAAGCGCTGTGCCGGGTGCGCCCGAATCCAACGCCCAATGTAAATTTCATACCGTTTGAAATATCGATCTCGCCGGTCAGGGCGATGTTGCCATCTTCGGCTTGCTCGAACTCCCAATCCATCCTGAAGTTCTCCATCAGGTCCTGCCAGCCATCGCTGAATCCAACGTAGCCGACCGAGCGCCTGGTGAAATCGGGCGTACAGCCGAAGGACATGTCGATGTCTTGCTGTTGCACGTCGAAGAGCTTTCGGCCATCCAGGCCACACCACCATGCCGAGTTGTTCTTGCCCGTGCCTTTGAGGTGGGGCGCGAGCAGCGCGTAGACCTGCAGTTTCCCGTGCAGTGTCGGGTCGAGGACCTCCACCCGCGTATGCATCAGCAGTACCGACGAATGCGGGTCGACAACGATTTCCTTCACGAGGCGATATCGGCCACCAGGATCGGAGTTGGTCAGCCGGTAAAACAAGGAGTCCCGGTCCGGGCATTCCGTTTCGTGAAGCAGGTCGCGCTTTTCCTCGTGGCAGAATGATACGCCGTCCGTGATAAGAAACTGAAGGTCGCGCGTATTGGGCGAATCTACGTAGGGAAAATAAATTTCGTTGATAATCCCGTGGCTGAGCGTGAACCAGATTCGGGAACTGCTGTGGTACGCAGTACCGATGCCGTCCTTGGCGCTGGATGTCCAGCGCGGTTCAATCCCTGGGGCCCCGAAGGCGATGGAGAGGTTGGTCATTGTGTCTGCAGGATCTCCCCGTGTCAATGGTGCTTGTAATATCCAACGCCCTGGATGTCGTTCCACGATGTCGTTTGATGGCAGCGATAGCACTGGTTCACTTGCGCTGGACCGCAGCACGCGGCCACCTGCGCATCTTCCTGCCTCGCGATCTTCTTTGAAATCATGTCGAAATGCATCATGTAGTGGCTCGGTGGGGCCTGATGGCACTGTGCGCAGCTTGTTGAGCGCGGAGAGGGATGGCGGAATTCCGCGACCGTCCATTTGGTCATGGTGTGGCATTGCGCGCAGTCCTTGCCCATCAGTCCCAGGTGCGGGTCTTTGGTGGAGTGGCAGCCAACGCAGTTGAGCGATTCCCGCGCGGAACTCTCGTCGAGTTGGGCGGGGACCCGAATCCGCAACCACGTCTCCAGCGATTTGATCGTGACTGCGCTGGCGTTGTCCGTCCGGGACAGGCGTGCAAGAGTTCGCGCGCCGACTTTGGCGAGTTCGACATGGTCCATCGCAAGAACGGTGGCCTTCGTTCGCTGATGCTCGACGTGACATGTTGCGCACTCCCCGATGCTCGCGTGAAACGCGGTCGGCTGGCGGCCGAGCAGCCGTTCATCGTTCGCATGGCATGCCGTACACTTCGTGGCCGTCACGCCGACGTTTGTCACATGGCACGATTCGCACTTGTCGGCCAGGTAAGCGTGCCCAGCTGACAGCGATCCCGGTCTGACGAACTGCTTTAACGCGGATGCTGCCGGGCTGAAGCGCGCCACAGCAAACCACCCGCCGGCAATAACAAGCACAACCAGACCGAGCCAAAGCAGGGCGGTTTTCATCGCAGCCACCTCAGTCCGAAGTAGATCCCCGTGCCGATGTGCAGCGCGAGCAGCAGATAGAGGATGACGGAAAGGACGATGTGGACCTTCAGAGACCATCCAAACCAGCGTTTGAACAGTTCGTCCGTACGAACCGCGTACTCCAGATCCGCGACGCCTTCGGCAGTCCTTATGACCTCACCGGCCGGGCTACCCGATGCGACCTCGATCCCCAACGATCCGAGGCCCGATACCAGAACGGGTACCTTTGGAAGGCCCCTCATCTCGACCGGGGCGTTTTCGAGCACTCCCCATGCGCTGTCCAGATCACCCCTGGCGGTCTGCAGGAGCAACAACTTATCCTTGATTTCACGATTGACATACGTCAGCAGATAGCGAACTGCGAATCCACTCACGACCACCAGCAACATCGCTGCCGTCAGCATGATTCCGAGTGGGCTATCGAACTTGTGGCCGGTGTGAATCATCGCAAACAAAGGCCCTAAGATGCCCGAGTAGACGTGCACGGTAAGCAACGATTGCATCGAAATGTGCGATGTTATTCGGGTGTGCAGGAAGGGGATTCGCTTGGCGATCGGGTACGCAAGCGGCACGAGCATGAGCACGGCGCCAGCGATCCCGAATACCGCCCCCCACCCGCTGCCTGGAAACCGTGGCGAGCGGTGAACGAGGAAACCGAGCCAGGCTATCAGAAGCAGGCAGATCGTACCACCGACCACGATGCCCTCGCGCTCTTTCATGGCTAGGCCTCCACCGCAACATCGTTCTTAGGCTTTGCCTGGCAGGCCAGAATGATGCCGTTTTTCTTATCGTCGTCATCGAGAGCGTCCTGCACTGCCATCTCGACCTCGCCGGAAGTCATCTTTACCTTGCACACGCCGCAAGTCCCGACGCGGCATGAGAATTCGATTCCGATGGAGAGTTCTTCGGAAAGCTCCAGGATGCTTTGCGTCGGTGGACTATCGCCGCTCTTGAGATCCATGTGAATTTTGGCCGACTTGTTGTTCTTGGAAAACGTGACCAGTGGTCCTGTCGCCGGAGATGACGGTTTGGCAGTTGTGCCGGGGGCCGCCGGAGTCGGCTTGACTGCTCCGAATGCCTCGGTCTTCAGGTTGTCCGCAGGGACTCCCAGATCGGCGAGTATGGTCCTGACCGCATCCATTAGTGATGGCGGGCCACAGACGTGGATTCGGCGAGACGCGATACCAGGAATGGCCTGACTGAGGAATTCCTTCGTGATGCGCCCACGGGAACCTTTCCAATCCGTCCCTTCCGGCTTGGAGATAGTCACTGCGACGTGTAACTTTGGGTTCCGTTGCTGAAGCGCCGCAAGTTCAGAAGCAAAAATGAAGTCGGCCGGGGTGCGGCAGGTGTAGATAAAGAAGATCTCTCCGGGCCACGACCGCTGCGTAAGATAGCGGGCGATGCTCATCATCGGCGTAATGCCCACGCCGCCAGAGAGGAGAACGATGCTGTCAGCCTCTGTTCCTGTAAAAGTGAATTTTCCTACAGGGCCTCCGGCTTCGATCAGTTCGCCGACCCTGACCAGATCGTCGATGTGGCGGGAGACCGCGCCCCGTGGCTCACGACGCACAGTCAGTTCGAGGTATTCGCGCTGTGTTGGCGAGGAGGAGATGGAGTACGAGCGGTTCATTCTCGCGCCTCCGATCCAAAACGCCACGTTGAGGAACTGACCGGGCACAAATGTGAATGGGAGGAATCTGTCGCCGGACGCGGACACGAGACGAAGCGTCTTCACGCCAGGCGCCTCTGTCACGATGCTGGCCACGCGAAGTTGCCCCCGCCAATTCGCCGTCATAGGCGCTGCCGGCGTTTTGGCGAGTTCCTTTTCCGCTCGCAACCAATCAACTTCGGGAGAGCCTATCGGTTTCCCCCTCGCCTGCCAGAGTTCTCCGGCACGAGCTGCGACTGTGTCGGCACTTCCCCCGCCCGGCGTGACAGGCGTGTCGGGTGCCGGAGGGGAGCCTTCGGCACCGGGTGGCGTGGGTGTCTTAGGTTGCATTGGTGGTGATAGGGGTGGCTGGCGGTTCTGGTTTTCCGGGGAGCGGCGGTGCCGACCCTGGCTCCGGTTTCGCGTCGGGCCCAAGACGCCCAAAGAGAGCCGCAGCCCTGCGCATCTTGAAGAAGTACATGACGACCATGGAGAGCCCGAACGCGGTGAGCAACGCCATCGTGAACAAGTGAAAGGGCGCGACACCGAAGAAAGTTCGAGGCTCGTCGGAATGCGGAGAGGCGAGGTTCATTTCCCGTTTGAACCAGTCGAGGGCGAGGTTCCGCGGCGCAGTTCCTTCGGCAAGAACTCTTCGTGCCGCGACACCCGCTTCGAACTCAGCCAGGCCTTCGCGCATCTGCGCCGTCGCTTCCTGCATTGCGTTGTAATCCTGGTTGGACGTAGCATCAGACAATTTACCGAGACCGGAAGACAGCATCGCGGAACCTGTTTTCATGCGGTCCTCGGCCAACTGCTCGATTCTGGCGCGCTCCTCGAGCGTTACCCCATCCGGTAATGCCATCAGCGTGGGATAGAGTTCTTTGGCTGGAGGCGCGCCCATTTTCTCCATCATTTCTCCCATTTCGGCGCCCATGCCGCCAGCCGGTGCTGCGCCTGGCGGGTTTCCGGCCATTCCAGCCATTCCACCCGCCGCCGGTTGAGCACCCGACGCCGGTTGACCGCCCATCGTGGTCTGAGCGGCCGCCGGCGCTGGAACGGTTGGAGGCATCGCGGCCCCGACGGCGGGGTGATGCCCCAGGTGTCCGCCCGCTGGCTCCTGTCCGTACACCTGTTCTGGGCAAGCCGGAAGGAGCAATAGGAACGCGATCGTGAATAGCGGGAAACGAAGCTTCATATGTGGGGACTCAGATTTCAAGAACGCGATTCATCGTTCCGAACGCGTTCATAATGCAATGAGGACAATGAACCTCCTTGTGCGAGCATCCTGGTTCACAGCACCACTCACCGTCCACAACGAATTTGTATTCGTAGCGTCCGGGAGCAATCGGTAATGACGCGGTCCAGTGGCCGCTCGTGTCTCTCGTCATCGGAGTTGCCGTCTGGCTCCAGTCATTGAACGACCCGGCTAGAAACACGGCCGTTGCGGTGGCGGCGTCGCAGTTAAAAATCGCGCTTTTGTTGTTGGGAATTGGCGTGACGACTTGTTGTGGGCTTGACATAGCAGTAACCTCATCTTTGTTGTTGAATCGACTATTTTCCGGTGGCAGCCATGGTCCCGAGAATAGCCTTGCGTTGTTCAGGCGTCAGGACGTGGGCTGCATCCTCCACGGCGCGAATGAAGTTCATGCGCTGAGCGGCGCGCAGTTTCTCAATCTCGGCAATCTTGGCCTGAATCCTCGGGTTGTCGGCTTGATCGGCCCCCGTTAAGGTGAACAATTCCTGCTCGGATTGGTCGATCCTGCGTTGCTCGGACGCCTGTTCGAGTGTCGTCTTCTCCTTCAGATGGCTGAGGGTCCCGTTCTGATCCGGGGTTAAGGTAAGGTGCTGCGAATGATTGAGAAAGAAACCGTTCGAGCCAATATGATAAAGATGTGTGGCACCAGCCTGGCCAACCATCGCAGAAGAGGTGCCGCTCATTGTTGCCGGACCGCTGGCAGCGGGTGGCATGGCGCTAGTTGCCCCATTTTCCCCCAAACCCTTCTCGCCCGCGCAGCACATTCCCATGGCGGGAGCCGGTGCGCCCATCTCACCCTGGTCGTTCTTCATACCCTTCGCTGCTTCACCCGATGTCATCGTTGCGCCCTTGCCGGCAGGCATGCCCATCTCGCTGTTGTCGTCGGTCATGCCTATGGCTTTGTTTGAGGCCGGATTTACCGATTTAGGGCGCACCTTCTTGCCAGGCCCGGTTTGCTCGACAGCAGCCTGGAGTCTTGCGGCCTGCGCCCGGAGCTCGGTGATTTGATCCGCCAACTGCCTGTTCTGGTTGGCGGCGTCCGCCATTCCTTGTTGTGCGGGAGGATCGGCAATCGGGGCTTGCCCAAGAGCAGTCCCGCCAACCAGGAGCAGTAAGACAGAAATACAGCGAGCGGCTGTCAAATCCGACCTGTCCAGTACCGCATGGGATCGCATAGCAATCGCTCCTTGTAAGATGTGATCTCAACCTGGCCAACCGGGATCGTCCGTTCGCACTTTTTGGGAGGCAATTTCATGTACCAACCATCACTTGCCGAAAGCACGCCACCACCGTCGCGGAACGGTGATGAAATAGTTCAGTCTTTGCGCGAGTACCCTCGCTAAGGCCCTGTTTGGGGGAGTGCGGGCCTCGCAGGCGTTAGCTTGTCCATCTGGCGTTTCTGCGTGAACCGCAGCCGCACCGTCGGGCTGGCCGAGTGAGAGCCACATTGTCCAGAAGCACAAGATCACGAGGATCAAGAACCAGTAAACTTCGGCGAGATAGCCGCCTCCGGGGAACAGGAACAACAAGAAACCTGGTAACAGTAAAAGCAGACACACGAGCATGCGCACCCAGGCATGCTGTGCATTTATGATTGCCGTCATCGTTTCGTCTCCTTGCGCTTGTCTGCAGCCCGGACTGGGTTTGTCTCGTGCCAAGCAAGTTATTCGCCGGTCAACCGCACCGGGGGGCGAGCAGCGTCCGCTACCGGCCACGCACCTGTTCGCACACAACAACGGAAGCAGTCTGCCAGGTTAATCCTGACTCGGGAGCGATCACCGCGCCCACAACGCCCGCTGGAGTCAGCCGATGCCAGCAGTAAGCATTGGGCGATTTCCATCTTGGTTCCAAGTCCTGCCTGCGCCGTCACAATCTTTCGGTTGTGACGGCGCAGGCAATAGCCATCGACTATTTGTCGTCCGTCTTCTTGTCGCTTTTCTGCTGCTGTTTCTTCTTGTTCATCTTGTCTTGGCTCATCTTGTCATCCTTTTTTGTGTCGGTTTTCTTCGGCGGGTCGGGCGATACTGGTTCGGTTTTTTGTCCGTACCCAATGCTTGCCGGTGTCAATGTGACCAAGCCGAAAGCCAAAACGAGTAGTGTGTGACGTTTATTCATTGTTTTCCCCTTAAGTGTGTCCGCTTCAGTTAGGTTTTTCCTGATGCTTTGGGAAGCCGTGAACGGTGAATATAACCACCTGGTCGATCAACAGGCACCCGGTGCCGGGTCGCCTGTGTTTTCACCGTCTTCGTTTTGGGGAACCACGATCCGCATCCCATCGATCATTCCGGCCCTTTTTTCTTGTTGGCAGGCATAGTACCCATCATCAGAGCCATATGCTGATCGGGCGTAAGAACCTTGCTTGCCTCGCCGACGGCTTGTATGAAGTTCATTCGCTGTTCGGCACGCAGCTTCTCGATCTCGCCGAGTTTTGCCTGAATCTGAGCATTATCTGGCTGATCGGCGCCAGTCAGAATGTACAATTCCTGCTCGCCCTGATCGATCCTGCGCTGCTCCGACGCCTGGTCGAGCATCGCCTTCTCCTTCATGCGATTGAGTTTCGACCTTTGATCCGACGTTAGTGTGATGTGTTGCGGATGATTCAGGAAGAAGCCCGTCGAGCCAACGTGCAGAAGATGCGAAGCACCGGGTTGCCCTGGCATGGCGGAAGAAGGACCGCTCATTCCCGCCATACCTGCGCTCGGAGCCTTAGCGCCCATGCCGGCGCTTCCGGCTGGTGGCATCCCCATTTCGCCCATGCAACACATCCCCATCGCTTTAGCGGGGGCTGCCATTGTGTTATCGCCGCCCGCAGGCATACCGCCCATCTCGCCCTCGCCCTGATTACCCTTCATACCTTGCCCCATTGGGGACATCGGGGCTTGAGCGAAGCTGGTCACCGCTCCCGAGAGCAGCAAAATACAAGCACCGCACATAACCGACACCCACCACGGCGCTTTCGTATTTCTCAGAAACATTGATCGCATGATTTTGTTCTCCTTGATTTGCAGGGCCCGATAATGGGCCGATTTGAATGGGTTTGGGGGGATGACACATTCGCCGACGCTCCCGGCATGGCCGGCAAAGCAAACGGCGGTTTCGAGAATGAGGAATTACTTAGCTGTCTTGCCCATATTCCCCATCTTCCCGCCCTGTTGCATCATCGTCGTCATCTTCATGTCGTCCGGCATCTTGTCGAACATGTCCGCCTTTTCCTGGACCGACATCTTGCTCACATCCTGGCCCGGCGTCTTCATTGCGGCCTTTTTGTCTTTCACAGACATCTTGTCGACGAGGGCCGCTTTGTCATCCGTGGACATCTTGTCAATCCTGGCCGTCATCTCCTCGTGCGACATCTTCGTACCGGACATTTTGCCCATTTTGCTATGGTCTTCTGTCTGACTGAAGACCGGCACGGTCGCCAGACTGCCGATCAGGCCAGTGGCGATCACAATCATCTGTAACGCTCTACGCATCGTATTTTGTCCTTTTTCCCCTGCTTGTATCTGATTAACACCGGGAACCGTTTCGAAGCACGATCGCTTCAACGCTCCTAATGAGTTGGCCCCGGCTCGATCTTGCTTACCGTGACCGTTTTACCGTCCGGGCCAACTGTGCCCGTGATTTTGACAACTTGTCCGGCGTGTTTTTCCAGTTCGCCAAAGTCCTGATTTTGGATCTCATGGACCTGGCCTTTGCTCACAAGAACGTATTTCTCCCCCGCCTTCACGCAGTTTTGGATGCACTTGCTTTCCATGCGTGCGGCTCCGCACATGCTTGTGCTGATTTGTCCCGTCCATGTCCGGGCGGCGGCGAAACTCATTCCGCAAGCTATGAACACCGTCAAGGCAATCCGAATTCCTCGCTGGATCATAAAAACGGTTCCTCTCTTCCCTTGTTTACTGCAACTACGTTCGTACTTCCGCCGGAACATCAGGCGTCGATAGAGCGCACAACGTCAAGTGACCGCCTTTGGTCATTTGGAGGACGCAGTCGGTCGCTGGAATTTGGCCGGCGGACGAATCTATTCGTGCTGTCCTTCTTTAGGGTGATCTTTGCCTTCCATCTTCATCCCCTTCTGCATCATTTCGTGACCGAAGCCAGGGCCAGGACTGGAACCAGAGCCCTGCTCCTTGACGGTAATCTGGTCAACGACATCCGCAACACCATCGGTTCGGTGGGCTACTGCCACCGCTTGTTCCTTGACGGCAGGAGTATCAACGGTTCCTGAGAGGGTGACGACTTTCTTCTGCACGCCGACATCGATCTGAGCGGTCTTAACTGTTTCGTCCGCTAAAAGGTTGGTTTTGACTTTCGTCCCAATTCCACTGTCGGTGGAGCCGCAGGCAACGGCAAAAGCCGCAGCCGCCAGTGCTAGTACACCGATGAACGCAATACGCCCGTGATGCATGTTTGATCTCCTTTGGCGAGTCTCGCCATGCTGCTTTTGCGGAACTCTTCACTGGCTGGCACGTGGGCTTCCAAACTACAGAACAGTGAACCAGGCAATGGCAATGTTCGCGCTTGTGCAGACGCCACCGCGAGAACCTGGAATCGCAGTTTGCTACGCCGCTCCACCTGCCCCCGCCCTCGCGAGTTCAGGTTCACTGTGAACCTCCACCACACGGTTCATCGTTCCGAAGGAATTCGGAACGCACTTCGGGCATTGGTTGTCCTCGTGGCACCCAGGTTCGCAGCACCACGCCCCATCCACAACGAATTTGAACTCGTGCAGGCCTGGTGGCAAGTCCAACTCCGTCGTCCACTCCCCGCCATCGGCGCGTTCCATGGGCGTTATCTGCGGATCCCAGCCGTTGAACGTACCCGCCAGGAATACTGCATGGGCTTCCGGAGCCTGACACGCGAAGACGGTTTTTCCAGAGCGATCGGTTGACTTATCTTTGTTTTTCATCTCAATTTTCCTTATGCTTATTCAGCTTCTGTTTACTCGCAACCGGTCAGCGTCACCCACAAGCCACCGCTGCTGTTCCGTAGTGAGCGCTTCATCAAAGGCACGTCTGAGGCCATCAGATTCAATAGGAACGGCCCCTCCACGGCGGCGGGAGCGCGGCCCGGAAACGAGGCAAAAGCAGGATGAATGGAAGCTAAAACGAAACCGGGCACATGTTGCTCCGAGCGTGACCGTGCCCTCAATAGGGCAGGCGGTGCCCCAATTGAGGCAGGTGCGTCGGTTCGTATCGATTCGATGAACTTCGCCCTTGCAATGGCGGCTTGCTCGCTAATTGCACCTTGTCTCTGTGCCGAGAGTCTGGGACTGTTCTGTGGTCGTTCGGAGCGGTTTGGCCAACAGCGTGCTGCCTCCGGTTTGGCCGCCACTGTTCAACTGGGAACTTCCCTCGCAGGCGCTCCAGTAAGTATTGGTCGGGAATTTCCATGAGAACGGATCTGGTAACCGTGAAGAATCGAAAGAGAGACCATGAGCTCAACAACGGCTGTGAAAGATCCTGTGTGCGGCATGGACATAGAAGCGGAGTCAGCCGCCGCTCAAACCGAGCACAACGGGAAGACCTACTTTTTCTGCGGAGCGAAGTGCAAAGAAAAGTTCGATGCGAATCCTGAGCAGTATGAGGGCAAGTCACCGAAGAGCGGTGGCTGCTGCTGCGGCTAGGCCGTGAGCATACGAGATGATCGGCGAAAACACAACCGGTCGACGCAACTCCGTTGGAGCACTGGCCGGTCCGGCGGTTAGAGCAGCGGAACGTTCGCCGTTCCAACTCGTCCCCACCGGCGCAGGCCGGACAGGGATGCTTCAGGGAGCACAGAATCAAATCGCAACGACCCCGCGGCCCGTGATCGATTCCTGCCCGCAGAAGCACTTCTTTTGCGGAATAGCAAGGAAGTTAGGCTGTCAATTTTGCGCCGAAACATAAGCTTGTGGCGGCCGGCTGGAAAGCCCGTTTATTCCACCCGCGCAGAGAGATACCGATGGATCACGCTCATTTCATAGTCCCGCCGGGCGCCAAAATTCGTTTGAAGGACTACGATCCCGGATTCACGGGTGTTTACCAGACGGAAGAAGAAGCATCTGCAAAACTGCGCGACGATGTGAAGCGCCTGGCGAAATACCAGGGCGTCCTTTACGCGCAGAGAACGTATTCACTGCTGGTGATTCTGCAGGCACTGGACACCGCCGGTAAAGACGGCACGATTCGCCACGTCATGTCAGGTGTCAATCCGCAGGGCACGCAGGTTCATTCGTTTCAGGTGCCCTCGGCGGAAGAACTCGGTCACGACTTCCTCTGGCGGAGCATCAAAGCCCTGCCTGAACGAGGTGCAATAGGTATTTTCAACCGTTCGTACTACGAGGAAGTGCTGGTCGTCCGCGTCCATCCCGCGATTCTGGATTTCCAGGGACTTCCTCCGGAAGCGCGGGGAAAGCACCTTTGGAAGCATCGCTTCAACGAGATCAATAATTTTGAGGAGAACCTGGTCAGCAACGGTACTGTAGTCCTGAAGTTCTTCCTCTACCTCTCGAAAGAGGAACAAAAGCGGCGTTTGCTGGCGCGCATCGATACGCCGGGTAAAAACTGGAAGTTTTCCGTTGCCGATGTGAAAGAGCGGGGCTACTGGGGCGACTACATAAAAGCTTTCGAGGAAACTTTTAATCACACGAGCACGGAATGGGCGCCCACTGGTTTCGAAAGCCTCGACGGAATGGGGGCGCGCGCTGAGACTGCGGGCGGAACCGTCTTCCTCGGTAACCGGCTGTTGATGGATACACAAAAGCTCCCACTTGGAAATTTGGATAGCGAAGCGACCCGCCTCCAGGGGGATGGCCGCACAGTAGTCCATGTAGCTCAGGACGCGCGCGTCATTGGCCTCATCGCTATCGCCGATGCAGTCAGGCCAACCTCAAGAGCAGCGGTGGCAAAACTTCGCGAACTGAAAATCGAAGTGGTGATGCTGACGGGCGACAATGCAGCCACAGCCAAACGCATCGCCGCGGATCTGGGTATTGAGAGTGTGATAGCCGACATATTGCCGGCCAGGAAAGCCGAGAAGGTTAAGGAGCGTCAGGCTAGGGGGAAGAAGGTTGGCATGGTGGGCGACGGGGTAAACGACGCGCCCGCGCTAACCCAGGCAGACGTGGGGTTTGCCATTGGAGCGGGCACGGATGTTGCCATGGAAAGCGCCGATGTCGTGCTGATGAAGAGCGACCCGTTTGACATTGTCGCAGCCATCGAATTGTCGCACGCAACGTTGCGCAAGATGCACCAGAATCTCTGGTGGGCGGTAGGCTATAACGCTATCGCGTTCCCTCTCGCCGCCGGCGTCTTATACCCCTTCGTACTCAGTCCGGAAGTTGCGGCACTGTCCATGTCTGGCAGTACCCTTGTGGTAGCCATGAATGCGCTAATGCTCAAGCGCACCAAACTCGCGGGTATCCGCCAACCTGGCAAAGCAGCGCCACCTGCGGTGCCCTCCACTCCAACGCCACCGACCGAGCAACTAGCCATTCCCTCTGTTGTGCAGGCAAACCCGCCATCTGAGAAGAAGGCGGCCGCGTGATTGCCGACGTTCGCGGAGCGCCTGGCAGAACGGTGACCACAACCCTTACATTCGACGCCGAGTTGGAGAAGCTTCAGCGGGACACCTTCGGTTACTTCCTGCATGAGACAAATCCCGCCAACGGGCTGGTCATCGACAAGACTGCGACGGATTGGCCTGCCAGCATTGCGGCCACCGGTCTGGGGCTGGCGTGTTACCCCGTAGCCGTCGAACGCGGCTTTATGTCCCGGCCCGCGGCGGTAGAACGAACGCTGGCGACGCTACGTTTTTTCTGGAACAGCCCGCAAGGCCCCGAACCCGACGCGACCGGCTACCACGGCTTTTATTATCATTTCCTGAATATGAAGACCGGACGGCGCGCATGGCAATGTGAGCTTTCAACAGTAGACAGCGCTTTTCTACTGGCGGGTGCCTTAGCCGCAGGACTGTATTTTGCTGCCGAGACACCGGACGAACACGAAATCCGGACTCTCGCCGACGCGCTCTACCGCCGCGCCGATTGGCAGTGGGCGCAGAACGGTGGCGCAACGGTCACACACGGCTGGAAGCCCGAAAGCGGATTTCTCAACTATCGGTGGGAAGGCTACGATGAGGCGCTTCTCCTCTATACGCTGGGGCTGGGCTCGCCGACGCACCCGCTACCTGCGAGCAGTTATACTGCATGGCTTTCGACTTATCGATGGGAACACTGCTACGGATACGACTATCTTTATGCCGGCCCGTTGTTCACACACCAGCTCTCGCATATCTGGATCGACTTTCGCGGCATTCAGGACGTCTTCATGCGTGAGAAAGGGATTGACTATTTCGAGAACAGCCGCCGTGCAACTTACGTCCAGCAACAGTACGCGATCGACAACCCACTCAGGTTCAAGGACTATAAAGTCTGCTGCTGGGGTATCACAGCAAGCGAGGGTCCCGGCCCCGAAACCATCAAGATAGACGGCATAGAGCGGCAGTTTTTCGATTACGTGGGGCGCGGTGTGCCCTACGGTCCCGACGACGGCACACTGGCACCGTGGGCGATGGTGGCCTCACTGCCATTCGCGCCCGAAATCGTCTTGCCCTCGCTCCACCATTGCATTCATCAGGCGAGGATGACCCAGTTCAACCGATACGGCTTCAAAGCATCGTTCAATCCTACTCATCCGGGAAGCGTTGGCAACCCTTATGGCTGGTGGGTTTCGCCGTGGCATTACGGTCTCAATCAAGGGCCGATAGTTCTGATGATCGAAAACTATCGGAATGAATTTTTGTGGCAACTCATGCGAAGGTGCCCATACATCTCCACCGGCTTGCGCCGGGCGGGTTTTGCGGGGGATTGGTTATGACCTCTGTCGGGTCAATGTACTCATAACGGTTTAGAAAAGAGGACAAATTCTGGCGAAGTGATCTCTCCAGCATAGGTGTCCAGGAGTTTGTGAATATAACACTGGTTCGCGTCGCTTTGATCGACGCGCCGACATAGCCATTTACCAGTCCAGCAGACGGTGAGACGGGGTCGCTCTAGAAAGGCCTTACATCGATGGCCGCCCCCGGTAATTTCCGGGCGAAGCTGTTGCAAGGTCCATCCCGTGCTCCAACGCAACGGCGTTCGACGTGCACCAGGGATTCCCATTGATCGCTGTGCTCTAACGCAACGGAACCAAAGGGAACAATATGAAAAAGAAACTTACGCCACTCGTTTTGGCACTCGGTCTATTTGTGGGGACGCCGACAGGCCACGCACTCGGCCAAAAAACCGACAAAGTATCGGAAGACAAGCCGAGCCAGGATAAGGCGGCCCCGCACAAGATGGGTCCGGGCAAGATGGGCGCGAACGAGATGGGTGCGGGTTCAATGAGCCCGGACAATTTGGGAAAGAAGAAACACGACAAGAGCAAAGAAAAGACGACCGACAAAAAGACTGGCGAGAAGTAAGCGGGATTCCAGTTTCGGATCAGATGACCATGACACGCAGGACGCAAGCCGCAGTGGCCGAGCGTTTCGGAAAGCCCCCGGTGCTTCGGAATTGAAAATTCCCACATCAGGCGGGGCGAGCATCGCGGAACCCGCGCACCGGACTTATTTCAGCCGCATGAGAAGCAATCGAGGCGAGAAGCAATGAGAATACTTTTGGCAATAGACGGTTCCGGACACAGCGAAGCGGCAGTTGAGGAAATAGACCGCTGCCCTATTTCTTTGCGGAAGCATATCCAGGAGATGTTGCGACTATGAGCCCCTATCCGGAAATCGAGAAAGCTTCCTGCGAGAGGGCACGTGCAGGGTCGAAAACGCGGCGGGCAAACTCCGGGCGAATGGGGCGTCCCGCCAACTCAGGGTCACAACGGATGTCATCTCAGGCTCGCCAAAACAAGTGATTCTTGAGGAAGCTGAAGAGTTCGCCGCTGCTTGGCCCGGTCTCACAAGCGGTGGCCCAACATGCCGCGTGTTCGGTTGAGATCGTGCGGAGCCCGAAACTGGAAGCATCAATGAGCCGACACAAGCGCGCCCTGATACGCGCCAATAAAAAAAGTGGTGAGGGATGGCCCTTCCTTGTGCGCATGGTCGCGCCAAGCTCGACACAATTATTCTGCTCAGGCCTGTGAGTCGGCTTGGAGGAAGGAACTTCCGCCTTCCCCCGGTGCATGAAAAGGGCCGACAATCCTCTTGTGCGAAAAATCGCCCTAATTAGGGTGGCCCGACCAGTCCGGACGGGATGGAAGTTGGCAACCACCCGTCATTGGACGAACCGCAGTAACGGGAGTAGGGCCGCGAATCAAGAAGCAGTGTGGAAGCGCTCCGCACTGCGGAACCTCCAAGCTGCCCTGTGCTTCGACAACCCCACCCGGATTTCGCGGTCAGCATCAGCCAATCGGGCTGAACGGAATAGCGAGGAATCGATAGACGTCAGTGTTTCGCCTCTTTGGCCATGTCCCGGTGGTGGGCTGCGAGTCCGCGAGCATCCACGGTCGCCTGCTGGAGTTCCTTGCTAAGGGACTCGCAATGCTCAAAGGACCGATCACTCCCGAGTTCTCCCGCAAGAGCGGGGTTCCGTTGGTAATACGGAGCTAGTTCTCCGTGTAGCTTGGCCGCAGCCTCGTACCTGTCTGCTTCGTCTTCGTAATACTGAGCGGCGAGCTCGTGATCCGCCTTTGTCTTTGGATGGGCGATTATCTCCTTGAACTCTTGTGAGCTCAAAGATGGCTTATCGGTCTTTTGTGCGCCAGCGGGAACCGAAATGAAAGCCGCCAGCACCGCAATCGCAGCGACTAAGAGCGCCGCCTTGAGTGTGCCGGTATTCATCGGATGTTTCAACATTGTCTTTATCTCCTCTGAACTCGGTGGTCAACTGCCTGTTCCGTCGTTCGCCTATCCAAGAGCACGCGGAGCGCCGTTTGTAAGGGCTTGTTTTGGTGCTTCGGACCGAACCGGCACCGAACGAAAATCGCCGAGTCGTTGCTGAAGCAGCGCAAGGTCGAACCAACAGAACTGCCCGGAATGATCATTCGTCATGTCCATATCCCCGCCCATGTTCCGGCCACTCGATTCCTGACCTGGCGATGAGCGACAATTGATGTCACCTGGCGCATCAAACGCACGGGCTGATGGCGAAATGCAACCTACAAAGGAATCCAAGAGAGGAAATGGGATGCGTCACATCCTCTTGGGATTGGGCCTGTGCATGTTTCTGGCTATGACAGTCTTTTTCCTGTGGCAGGAGTACCCGGTGCATCTCCTCGGCTACTTCCATACGCACTGTTGCTCGCTTTCCCACTAATTCCTCTGTTCGCGCATCAACGGCCACGGCGGACTTCTGGTTGGAACCGCCTTCCGATCAATCATTTCTTACCTCTTCTTTTCTGGCAGCCGGGGCATCAGAGAGCACGCTACGCGACGGCTGCAGGCACGCGCCACTTGATCATCACGACCTTAACCGCGTCGTTCACAATCAGGCAAGAGACCATGGCATAGGCGAAGATCGCAAACGTCTGCGGCCAAGGTAATGGCATTAGTCCCGGGAGACCGGCCCGTGTCAGGATCGTGCCCGCGAGTGCATCCGCCATTAGGGCGGCCATCAGCGCCTTGCTGGGCATCGTCGACCAGAACGCGCGACGCTCACGCGCGGACACCACGGAGAACACGGCAAAGTAGAGCAGCATCAGAAAGCTGAAGGTGTAGAGCGCATTGTCGTTGGTCGCCAAGCCGAAATGCGTCCAGACGATCTTCAGGAAGAGGAGCGTTTCCGCGACCATCGCGACGCCCAGAATTACGGACACCGTAATGAAGCCCCCGATGTTCCAAGTCTCCGGTTTCCTGGACGGCTGTACGTTGTCGGTGGCCAGAGCGATCTTGGCGAAGTCCGTCATGAAGGTCAGCAGGAGCATCGCAAATGCGGAGACGACGAACTTGCCCGTAACCACATACGCGATGGCCACGAAGGCCGCTTTCAGGATGGTCCGGCTGATTTTGTTGACGATCCACGTAAGGATGCGCTGGTAGATCGCCCGCCCCTGTTCGACGAGCGCCACGATATTCGTTAACCCCGCTTCGGTCAGGACGACGCTCGCGGCTCCTTTTGCCACGTCGGTCGCGGTGCTGACGGCTATGCCAACTTCGGCCTGGCGGAGTGCGGGCGCATCATTGACCCCGTCGCCCGTCATGCCCGTGACATGTCCCGCTGCCTGCAGATGCTTCACCACGATATATTTGTCTTCCGGAAACACCTCCGCGAAACCATCCGAACCTGCGAAAGGATCAGTCGTCTTGTCGCTGACCTGCGCCTTTGAAGACTTCAGGTCTGCGATGCGCCGGATGTTCTGCAACCCCACGCCCCGCGCGATTTCGCTCGCGACGGCCAGCGCGTCACCGGTGAGCATCTTCACCGCTACGCCGTGGTCCTCCAGGGTGTCGATGAGCTGCCTCGCGTCCGGCCGCGGCGGATCGTACAACGTAACCAGTCCGACCAGAGCCGGCACGCCCGTCTCGGGGCCGCGCGACACCGCCAGGGTCCGATAGCCCTTAGCAGCCGAGGCGCTGACGCGTGCCTCCAGCGCCTCAATGGCCGGGGGCTGCAGACCGCAGGCCTCGGCGATGGTGCGCACGGCGCCTTTCATTACGCGAAGCCGTTCCCCGTTCTGCTCGACCACAGCTTCCGTCCGCCGGTTTTTCGCATCGAACGGCGCGAAGGAGATCGGCGTGAACCCGGGAACGTTGTCGAAAATATGTCGTGCATTTGCCGCGGCCAGAAATGCGAGGTCAATCGGGTCCTGGTTCGCTTCCTGCGAGGCGAGTGCGCCGGCAAGCAGTACGTCGGCTTCGGTCGCGTGCTCCAGCGGGATCACACCCGTGACGGCGAGTTGGTTCATTGTGATCGTGCCGGTCTTGTCGACGCAGAGGACGTCCATCGTCGCGGCATCCTCCGCGGCACTAAGACGGGTTACCAGCACGCCGCGCTTCGCCAATTCCTTCGACCCAACGGCCATACCGATTGTGAACATCACTGGCAGCGCCACAGGCACCGCACTCATCAGCAGGACAAGCACGAGGGGAACCATCTCCAGCAGCGGTGCGCCGCGGATCAGCGACAGGATGACCACCACCCCCAGCAGCGCTCCGACGATGACAAAGAGCCAGCGGACGACCCTGGTCACCACCGCCTCGATGTGCAGTTTCGGCCGCGCCTGCTGGACGAGTTCCGTGGTGCGGCCAAAAAACGTCTTCGCGCCGGTCAGCATGACGACGCCGTTGCCCTCACCCCGCCGGACGACGGACCCGGACGAAAGCACCTCGCCGGGCTTCTTGTCCGCGTCTTTCGATTCGCCGGTGAGCGCAGACTGGTCGACGGTCAACGCGCCCGTGAGGAGTTTCACGTCCGCTGGAACGATGTCGCCTGGACGCACGCGAACGATGTCGCCGGGGACCAACTCCCTGGCGGGAATGACCTGCCAGCTGGATTCTCGCCGGACGCGTGTACTGACCTGCAACCGTCGCCGCAGTGTTTCAACAACTCCGGCTGCTCGGTGCTCCTGGGTGAAGCTCAAAACTGCGTTGACAACCAGCAACGCGCTCACCAGGACGAAGTCCGAATACTTTCCGAGCACGACCGAAAGAACCATAATCAGTTCAAGCATCCACGCCGATATTCCCCAGAACTTCCGGAGGAGTTTAAGGACAGGATGCCCTTTTATTACAGCCACTTCGTTGTAGCCGTTCTCCTTGCGGCGGCTGTCCACCTCCGCGTGCGTCAGCCCGGTTTCTGGGTTGACACGGAGCGCAGCAAGGGTATCGGTAACCGGCGAGGAAGCGATGTCAGCGGGCTCATTCATCGTTGTCCTGGTCACTGCCTCGGTCCGGAAAGAGCCTCGAAGCCGGAGATCACATCGAAGAGTTCTTCATCGATGCCACTCTGACGCAAGCGATGGTATGTGCCGTGGAGATTTTCCAGCAACTCATCGATGTTCCGGCCAGCGCGTTCCATCGCCGCCAGGCGGCTCGCGTTCTCACTTTCGAGGGATTCCGCGCAGGCCCGGAAGAGCGAGATAAATAAATATTCGCGGATGAGTGCGAGCAGGGTCGTGCTGCCGCCGCACATGACTTCGGGTACGATCCGGGTCGGCCATGGGACCTCGGCCAGCCCTCGTTGCCATTGCGCGTCGAGCGGCAACAACCGCTGGCCGACCGGCTCGTAAAGCGCACCGGATTGCGGACGGTTATGGAAAACGTAAACACGCCCATATTCCCCTTTTGCCCGATGGGCTTCACTTTCGATTTGGATCTGACCTACGAGGGGGGTGATGGCCATTACGGAGGTAGGAACGGCGAAAAGCCCGATGGGTGGCAGGCCCGCGTCAGCAAGGCGGGCATGAACGCGCTCACCGACGGCCCAGACCTCCGGTTTGCCCGGCAGTCCTGCGAGGGCCTTAATCGCATAATCGGCCACCACCTCATTAAACTGGCCCACCAGTCCCTGGTCGGAACCGAATACAACGGCACCGATGGAGCCCGAATCCCTTCGTCCTTTCGGTTCGGCCATAGGAGACGCTGGATTGCGGTCCCGAAAGCATACACCCAAGCCTAGCTCCACGGTTCGGTAGTAATCGGCCAACGCGAGCACCGATTTCTCGTACTGTCCAATGCTCGATGCGGCGAGGGCCTTCATCGTCCGGACAACGGACTGAAGATCTCCGGCGCTCCTAATTTTCCGTTGAAGGCTGGCCGTGTTATCGCTCATGGCTTCTATTTGGGCTCGGCTTTGGGCTTAGGCTGGAACCGTTCCAGGGATTTGCTGGCGACTTCGATAACTGTCTTGCGGTCCTCGTCATTCAGCTTTTCGGTGGTTTCGAATCGCGTGCACACTTCTGCCGGGATGCCCGTCGCCGCATCCTGCACCGCATGCCAGGCCTCGGTCATGCGGTCAAGTGGCACGACATCGAAGAGTTCCGCCGTCAACGCCAGCAAGACGGCGATTTGCGCAGGTACCGACACCGGGGCAAATTCCGGTTGCTTAAGGCAGGCGCGGATGCGACGCCCATGCTCGATGATCTTGCGGGTATTATCATCAAGGCGGGCGCCGAACCGGGCGAAGGTCTCAAGTTCCTCGAACTGCGCGTAGGCCAGCTTGAGGTCGCCCGCCACGGCGCGGTAGGCCGCCCGCTGCGCCTTGCCGCCAACGCGCGAAACGGATTTGCCGACATCGACCGCGGGCAGTACACCCAATTCGAACAACGACGGCGATAGATAGATCTGCCCGTCCGTAATGGAAATCAGATTGGTAGGAATATATGCGGAAATGTCCTGCGCTTCGGTCTCGATGATGGGCAGAGCGGTGAGCGAGCCGCTGCCGAGCTCCTTGCGCAGGTGGGTGGCGCGTTCGAGAAGCCGTGAGTGGATGTAAAAGATGTCGCCGGGAAAAGCCTCGCGTCCGGGTGGCCGGCGCAGCAGAAGGGACAGTTCGCGATAGGCGCGGGCGTGCTGGGTAAGGTCGTCGTAGACGATGAGCACATCACGGCCCGCTCCCATAAAATGCTCCGCGATGCTGGTCGCGGCGTAGGGTGTGATGTAAATTAGCCCAGGCGCGTCGTTGCCTTCCGCAACAACGACCACGGTGTAATCCATGGCACCTTTTTCGCGGAGATTGGCCACGACCTTGGCGACTGCGGATGCACGCTGGCCGATCGCACAATAGACACACAGCACATTCTTACCGCGCTGGTTCAGGATGGTGTCGACCGCGATGGCCGTCTTGCCCGTCTGGCGATCTCCCAGAATCAATTCGCGCTGCCCGCGTCCGATAGGAATGAGTGCATCGATGACGGTAAGGCCGGTCTGGAGTGGTACGGTGACCGGCGCGCGGTCCATGATCGGCGCAGCGGGGCGTTCGATGGGCAGGCGTTCGTTGGAGACGACCGGCCCTTTACCATCGAGGGGGCGTCCGAGGGGGTCGATGATGCGTCCCAGCAGTCCGTCACCCACGGCCACATCCATCACTCGACCCGTGCGCGCGACTTCATCGCCCACGTGCAGATTCGAGAATTCGCCGAGCAGGACGGCTCCGATTTCGTTCGCGTCCAGGTTAAACGCGATGCCGAACAAGTCCCTCCCTGCTTTGAGAGAGCGAAATTCGAGTAGCTCCTCGAAGCCCGCGCCGGGAAGTCCCGAGACCGTGGCGATGCCGGTGGAAACGTTCGTAACGGTGCCCACCTCGCGCGGCGTGAGTTGCGGCGTGAAGGCTCCTCGCACCTGGCTGATCCCAGCGAACGCCCGGTCAAAGACACTCTGCAGGCTCTCAGGCTCAATGTTCATTGGCTTACCGGAACGGCTTGCTTGTTCAGAAGTTCACCGACGCCCTTTTCCATCGACCCGAGGTATTCCGCGATGCTCCAGCCCATTTTTTGTCCATTGGTAGTGAGTTCGATCCCGCTGACCAGGTCCGGTGCGGCCTCGAACCGAACGCGGACTTCAGCCGAGAAGGTTTCATTGAGCGCATTTTGTATCGCCGAGCGCTGTTCCGCCGACAGATCAAATGCGCTGCGTATGAGCGCGGTGTCGGTCGCTGTCTTAAGAGATTCGGCAATTCCTTCTTTTGCCTGTCCGTTCAGCTCACGCAAGCGGCGGGTGAACACCTCGCCGAGGCGTTCTTCCAAACTCACCGTAGCGAGATCCGTCAGTACCCTGCGAGTTATGGCAAACACTTCCTTCTGAGTTCGGCGAGCGATTTCCTGGTTCAGATTGTGGGCATCGTTTATCAGTGTTTCCTGCCGCTTGGCAGTTAAGGCGTCCGCCGCCTTCCGTACTTCATCGAGGAGTCTCTGACGTTCTGCCTTCGCTTCATCCGTCGCCTTGGACAAGAGTGCGGCGCGTTGCTGGTCGAACTCCTCGTTCTTGTGCTGGAACTCGTCACGATCCTTCTGGGCTTCAGCTCTTTTCGCGCCTGCATCGGCTAGTTCCGTGGCGATAAGTTGCTCCCGCGCGTTGATCGCGTTGAGGATGGGCTTGTAAAGAAAGCGCTTCATCAGCCATACCAGGATGAGGAAGTTGAGCGCTTGCGCACCGACAGTGAACCAGTCGATCAGCATAGGTTCACTTGCCTGCTGCCTGGGTGATGATGTGGTTCCAGAAGGGGTTGGCGAAGATCAGAATCATCGAAACCACAAAACAGTAGATGGCTGTGGACTCAATCATTGCCAGACCGACAAACAGCGTCCGGGTAATGGTGGCCGATGCGTCGGGCTGTTGCGCGAGCGCAGTTAACGCTGTCGCGACCGACCGTCCCTCGCTCAGCGCCGGCATCATACACCCTATGCTGGTCGCGAAGCCGGCGGTGCAGATTGAGGCGACTGCGATGAGCGTAACGTTATCCATAATTTGTCCTTTTACGATTGCTGCTTGATTAGTTGAGGCTTGCGAGTGTGGGTGGCGGCAGCGATATAGACCGCGGCCAGAATGCTGAAGATGTAGGCTTGCACCATGCCGGTCAGCAGTCCGAGCGCCGTCATAACGATCGGAAAGATGAATGGAGTGATTGTCAGCAGAATACCGATGATCATCGCCCCGCTCATCATGTTGCCAAACAGGCGGATCGCCATCGCCAGCGTGCGCGAAAGTTCTCCGATGATGTTGAACGGCAACATGATGACTGTCGGCTCCAGGTAGGACTTGAAGTACCCGCCGATGCCCTGGTCCTCAATGCCGAAAAGCGGCACGGCCACGAATACGCACAGAGCAAGTGCCGCGGTGGTTGAGAGCGAGCCAGTCGGCGGCTCATAGCCGGGAATGACGGTGCAGAGGCTGGCCATAGCGACGAACAGGAAGAGCGTGCCCAGAAAGCCGATATATTTCTCAGGGTGGCGGAGGCCGACGTCTTCGATTTGTTTCTCGATACCCGTGACGACGACTTCAAGGAGGTTCTGCCAGCAGGAACGCTCCAGACCCGTAGAAAGTCTGCGGGTGATGAGCTTTGAACCGGCGGCCAGCACGAACATCAGTCCCCATGTGAATACAATAGTGGCGTTGAGTTTGAGAAACCCGTGCTGCCAGAAGACCACCTCATCGGGACTAAGGTGCATGGCTGACCTCCCGAGTTGGGAGGGTTTGGTTCTCTCGTGTCATTCGCGTCACGGCCACGCGTGCCATGACAAATCCGAGGAGACACAACAGCAGCCGCTCCCAATGACGGCCCGAACCCGAGGCAAAGTAAAATCCCGCCACAGTAAGACTCACCCTCACCAGAAGGCTGCCGAAGAACCAAAGCGCAGGTTTTTTGGACGAAATGCCCTTGCGGACCGTCCACCAAAGGCCGCCGTAGAAAATCGCCCCGAGCACGCATCCCGCTACCCACGCCAGCACCAGTGGCAGCGTTTCACTCATCGTTATTTTCCTGCCCTTCCCGCATTGCCTTGTCTTCCTTGGTGACCCAATGCCACGCGTTCAAACAACCGATCGCGAGCCCGGCAACCAACATCGCCAGCGTCCAGGAATGCTTGCCTGAATGGTTTTTGTCCAGCCAGAAACCGAGCGCAGTGCCGAGCAGCGTCGGAACTACCACCGACCAACCGATGAGCCCCATCATGCCGAGGCCGAACCAGACGCCCAGCGCAGGGTCACGCCTTGCTTTGAGCTTGCGCGCTGCCTTCGCGCCGACCTGCGTGGCGAAGGCCTTACTGGTAGGTTCGTTATTCATGTTCAAAGACCACCAAGCGGCGCAGAAATCCGCTTTCCAATTTCGCCGTTGCCGAGCGCACGCTTTGTTCGTGCTCGTCCAGGGTTAGGAACTCCCGCTCTACCGCATCGCGCAACTGAGTCAGGTCTGTTCCACCAATCGCACGACGCACGGACACAAGTACGTCAGGACCGATCTTAACCAAAACCCCTTCATCCACGGCTACAAACACTTCGCCGTCGGATTCTGTCTGGTAGATCAGAATTCCCGGCGTGAGCGCGGCGACGCAGTCGAGCCGGTGTGGCAGGAGTCCGAATGATCCCTCGCGCGTCTCCGCCACAATGCGCGATACACCGGTCTTCTCGGCGAAGATCTGGAACGGAACAAGAACCTTAAGATGCATGTGTGGCGGCGGCATGTTCACCCTTCGATTGAGCTGGGGCTGCGGGCGGTTCGGGTTTCGCCTTTCCTTTCGCTTCGTCGATCGCCCCGATCATGTAGAGTCCGCTCTCCGGGTAGTCTTTGAATTCATCGTGCAAGATTCGCTCGCAACCGTCTAGCGAGTCCTTGAGGCTGACTAGCCTTCCCGGGAGGGCAGTGAACTGCTCGGTCGTGAAGAAAGGCTGGGTGAGAAAACGCTCAAGCCGACGGGCGCGGGCTACCACGTTGCGGTCTTCCAGCGAAAGCTGCTCGAGACCGAGCATGGCAATGATGTCCTTGAGTTCCGCGTATTGCGCGAGCGTCCGCCGAATTTCCTGTGCCAAGCTGTAGTGCCGTTCGCCGACGATGCCCGGCGTGGCCATCCGGGAGCTGGATTGCAGCGGATCGACAGCCGGGAAAAGACCCTCGCTCGTCCGTTTGCGCGAGAGCACAATGGACGCGGAGAGATGCGAGAACGTATGCACCGCCGCCGGATCGGTAAAATCGTCCGCTGGAACATACACCGCCTGGATTGAGGTGATGGCGCCGGTATCGGTGTTAGCGATGCGCTCCTCCAAACCCGATAACTCGGTGCCCATCGTGGGTTGATAGCCCAGACGAGACGGCATCTGGCCCATCAATCCAGATACCTCCGACCCGGCCTGGATAAACCGGAAGATATTGTCGATGAGGAGCAACACGTCGCGGTGTTCGTCGTCCCGGAAATACTCGGCCATCGTCAGTGCGGCGTGGCCCACGCGGAACCGGCTGCCCGGCGGTTCATTCATCTGGCCGAACATCATCACCATTTTCGGCAACACGCCGGCTTCTTTCATGTCGTGGTAAAGCTCCTCGCCTTCACGACAACGTTCGCCGATACCACAGAAAATGCTGACGCCCTCCTGGTGACCGATCATGTTGTGGATCATTTCCGTCAGCAACACCGTTTTTCCCACGCCCGCTCCACCGAAGAGCCCCGCCTTACCGCCGCGCTCCAGCGGCACGAGCACATCAATGACCTTGATACCTGTTTCAAAGATTTCAGACTTGGTGGAACGGCGCCCCAGCGGTGGTGGAGCACGATGCACGGAACGCCATTGGACATCTGACAGCGCCGCGCCGCGGTCGATGGTGTTACCGAACACGTCGAACATGCGCGAGAGTACGCCTTTGCCAACCGGAGCTTTTAGCGGCCCTCCGGTGTCCTCCACCGTCATGCCGCGTGCAAGCCCCTGCGTGGGCGTTAAAGCGATTCCCCGCACGTGGCGCGCGTCGCGCTGCGTCAGCACCTCGATGATGATTCGCCCTTCTGCTCCGGCGCGCAGCACCGAGTAGATCGACGGCAAGGTCTTGTCGAAGCGTATGTCCACGACGCTGCCGCGCACCGAGACTACCACGCCGGGATTCGAACTGGTGTTGTTTTTCCCCAACTAATTCACCTGCGTCTTCTCCGCGAGCGGTCTCCACTTCCAGTTGCGGATTTCCGGCAGATCCTGTCCGTATTTGTCGATGTAAATCTTGTGCTCGATCAGTTTGTCCCTGAGTTGCTGCTTCAGGTAGATGCCCTTGTCGCCGGTCTGAGGCAGTCGGTCGATAGTGTCCATCACGAGATGGAATCGGTCCAGATCGTTCAGCACCGTCATGTCGAAAGCCGTCGTGATGGTGCCCTCCTCCTTGTAGCCGCGGACATGGATGTTGTCGTGGTTGGTGCGGCGGTAGGTCAGCCGGTGGATCAGCCATGGGTAGGCATGGAAGGCGAAGATAACCGGTTTATCCTTGGTGAAAAGCTCATCGAAGTCCGTGTCGCTCAACCCGTGCGGGTGCTCGGACTGCGGCTGCAGCTTCATGAGGTCGACGACATTGACCACGCGGATTTTCAGATCGGGCAGATGCTCGCGCAGAATAGATACTGCGGCGATCGTTTCCAGGGTCGGCACGTCGCCACAGCACGCCATGACTACGTCTGGTGCAGCATTCTGGTCGTTGCTCGCCCACTGCCAGATACCGATGCCCTCAGTGCAGTGCTTGACCGCCGCATCCATCGTTAGCCACACGGGCGCCGGGTGTTTGCCCGCGATAACAACATTGACGTAGTGTTTGCTGCGCAGGCAGTGGTCCATCACCGAGAGCAGGCAGTTTGCATCCGGCGGAAGGTAAACACGCACTACCTCTGCCTTCTTGTTCACTACGTGGTCGATGAAACCGGGGTCCTGGTGAGTGAAGCCATTGTGGTCCTGACGCCACACATGCGAAGCCAGCAGGTAGTTCAGCGAGGCGATCTTTCGCCGCCACGGGAGGTGGGACGTGACCTTCAGCCACTTGGCGTGCTGGTTGAACATCGAATCGACGATGTGGATGAACGCCTCGTAGCAGTTGAAGAGTCCGTGCCGCCCAGTGAGCAAATAACCCTCCAGCCAACCCTCGCATTGGTGCTCGCTGAGCATTTCCATGACGCGGCCTGCAGGCGCAAGATATTCATCGTTCGGCGCGGTCGCGGCGTCCCATTGACGATTGGTAGCTTCAAAGACCGCTTCAAGGCCGTTGGAGAGCGTCTCATCGGGGCCAAAGACCCGGAAGTTCCGCTGTTCACCGTTTACCTTCGCCACATCTCGCAGGAACCGACCGAGCACGTGCGTATCGCCGATTCCGCCAACCCCCGGCGAGGGAACCTCCACCCCGTATTCGCGAAAATCCGGCATCCGCAGGTCGCGGAGCAGAATGCCGCCGTTGGCGTGGGGATTCGCGCCCATTCGCCTTTCGCCTACAGGCGCAAGTTCAGCCAGCTCCGGTTTCATTCGGCCCTGATCGTCGAAGAGTTCCTCCGGCCGATAGCTCCTCAGCCAGTCTTCCAGCAGCTTAAGATGTTCAGGATGAGTGGCCGGGTCGGAGAGTGGCACTTGGTGCGCACGGAAGGTGCCTTCAATCTGCAGCCCATCGACGATCTTCGGCCCAGTCCACCCCTTCGGTGAGTCGAGCACAATCATCGGCCAGCGTGGACGAGTGATGTTGCCATGAACGCGAGCGTCCTGCTGTATCTGTTTAATTTGCTCCACCGCCGCGTCAAGTGTCGCGGCCATGGCCTCATGCATCGGTTCAGACTCATGACCCTCGACAAAGTAAGGTGTCCACCCGTATCCACGAAGCAACTGGTGCAGTTCCTCGCGTGTAATGCGCGCGAGGACGGTGGGATTGGAAATTTTATAGCCGTTGAGATGCAGGATGGGCAGCACTGCGCCATCTGTTACCGGATCTAAGAATTTGTTGGAATGCCACGCCGTGGCCAGCGGTCCGGTTTCCGCTTCGCCATCGCCGACCACGCAGGCGACGATCAGATCGGGGTTGTCAAACACTGCTCCGAACGAATGGCTAAGCGAGTAACCCAGTTCGCCCCCCTCGTGGATTGAGCCTGGGCACTCCGGCGATGCATGACTCGGAATTCCTCCGGGGAAAGAAAACTGACGAAAGAGCCTTTGAAGGCCAGCTTCGTCCTGGCTGATGTTGGGGTAGATCTCGCTGTAAGTGCCCTCCAGGTAAGTATTGCCCACCACGGCAGGCCCCCCGTGTCCAGGACCGGAGACGTAAATCATGTCGAGGTCGTATTTCTTGATCACCCGGTTCAAGTGCATGTAAATGAAGTTCTGGCCCGGGGTTGTGCCCCAGTGCCCGAGCAGCATGTGCTTCACATCCGCGACCGTCAGAGGACGCTTCAGCAGGGGATTGTCGTAGAGATAAATCTGGCCGACCGACAAATAGTTGGCGGCCCGCCAATAGGCGTCCATCCTTTGGAGCAGTTCCGGCGTGAGTGTTCCCGAGTTCGGGCTCAATGGGAACAACCGTGGGATCGCAAGTCCTCGCTGGCGTACACCCAATCCGCTTGCGGTGAGTCAGTAAAACAGCCTGTAGTCTGCAGGAGTCGATGAGCGAGGGAGCCGGCGTCATCGTGTTCGCCTCCGGCGACCGCACCTGAATGTTGATGGGCAGATGCCACCAGTTCGCGCTGCTCAGCGGTTTTCCGAACAACGTCGGGCATCGTCTTTCCTCCTGGAACCGTGATCACATTCATTTGCACGGGGCGGACCAAACCTCTTTAGAACCGAAGACTGTCTCGGCAGGAACGCCACCGAACCTCTGCTCGCCGTAGTGATTGCCTTCGCGGGCGGTATTGCCATCCGGGCCGAGAACAGCGCGATACGCGCGAAAGCAGCACGAAACACTGGTGGGTATCGATGCATCTGGCGCCTCACTGCCTGATTTGAGGCAAGTGGCTGGCCCATACGCGGCAGCTTGAGACGGGAGGCATTATAGCCACCGGTGCGATTCATGGATGATTCATTTGGCGCACACGTGCCCCCAACGCTGGTGGCCCTTGAGAACGGGCCTCGCGCTCTGACTACACATCAGGGAGGCCGATGTTCGTAAGCCTCCGGACGCCATTTAGGCGCTGCCAAGCGGTGTGGGCGCCGGCTGGTGACAGCGCTGAAATACTCCCTCAACAGCCGTTCGGCCATTCTCGTGCCCCCAGAGTCGTTGCGAGATTTACAAGAGCCCACGCAAAACTCCAAAGGAACACGAAATGTCTGAACGAAACGCAGTAGTTGCTGTTTATAGCACGCATAGCGGAGCGGAAGAAGCAGTCAAAGAGCTTCAGCGCACGGGCATCGATATGACCACACTGTCCATTGTGGGCAGGGATTCCAACACCGACGAACACGTAGTCGGCTATTACAACACCGGCGATCGGATGAAGTACTGGGGCAAGACCGGCGCTTCTTGGGGAGGCTTCTGGGGATTGCTGTTTGGGTCAGCCTTCTTCGCCATTCCGGGCATCGGACCGGTGCTCGCAGCGGGTCCTGTGGTTGCCTGGATCGTGGCAGCGCTGGAGGGTGCCGCGGTAGTTGGAGGTGTGAGCGCCATCGGTGCCGGGCTGTACAGCATGGGTATTCCGAAGGATAGTGTCATTCAATACGAGACGGCTCTGAAGACAGACAAGTATCTGCTCATGGTGCATGGAACGGCTGCCGAAGTCGAAAAAGCCAGAAACATTATTGAAAGCACCGGGCCGCTTAATGTGACAATGCATTCCGACGAGATGGTGGGAGCAGCCGCAAGGTAGCGCTTCTGAGGCGGATCGTCAACACCCAAAGACACAGAGTCAATCATTGCCACGAGGAAATACGCATGCTAACGAATTCTACGAATCTGAAGGGTTTTGTAATACGAGCTAAGGACGGCGAGTTGGGGACTGTAGACCAGTTCTATTTCGACGACGAGTCATGGGCAATCCGCTACCTCACGGTCGAAACCGGCGGCTGGCTCGGCGGCCGCCAAGTGCTGATCTCGCCCTTTTCAGTTGTCCATACCGACTGGCAGGCAAAGCGACTGGATGTGGCCCTGACGAAAAAGCAGGTCGAAAATAGCCCCGACATCGACACGCACCGGCCTGTCTCCCGGCAGCACGAGGCCGAATACCTCGGGTATTACGGTTATCCCTTTTATTGGGGCGGTCCCTACATGTGGGGTCCGGGGTTTTATCCGGCGGATGCTCTAATTCCGGCGGATGCTTCGACAGAAGCGATGGCGGACAGGATACGGAGAGAGTCAAAGGATTCTCATCTGCGGAGTACCGAAGCTGTCAGCGGTTATCACATTGAGGCTTCGGATGGTGAAATCGGCCATGTGGACGCTTTTCTTTTGGACGATGACGCGTGGGCAATCCGCTACGTCGAGGTTGCGACGCGGAATTGGTGGCCAGGCAAGAAGATGTTGATTTCTCCCGCGTGGATAGAACGTGTCAGCTGGTTGGATTACAAAGTTTACGTCGGTCTCACTCGGGAAGCGATCAGAAGTGGCCCGGAGTACTTTGAGTCCGCGCCGATCACTCGGGACTACGAGGACCGGCTGTACCTTCATTACGGCCGGCCGCCATATTGGCTCCGGGAGGCGGGCCACGAGTCTGCGCTTGCCTTGAGCGAATATTGACGGGCAGAGAGGCGCCGCGGCGGATCAGTGTCGCGTCAGCCGATCTTCCTCGTTTTCCAACGCACGGTGGCCGCCGACGTGCTCCATCTTGTGTGATTACCGCAGTTCAATCGGACACTCCGCAGCGCGAGACCATACAGGCGTTAGTTCTGTGCGTTCTGAGGAGACCGGGACAGCTTCTTGAAGACCAAATGAAAGAGCGATGAAGATGAAACAGACAACCGCAACAAAAGTAGCCGTCAAAGATCGCGTATGCGGCATGGATATAGACGCGGATAGGGCCGCCGAACGAACCGAGCACAATGGCCAGACGTATTACTTCTGCAGCGCGAGATGCAAAGAGAAGTTCGACCTCAACCCGGAGCAATACATAGACAGTTCTGCTGCAGAACCAAAGAGCGGTCATGGCTGCTGCGGTTGATCCAATCACGAACATAGCCTTACCCTGTGCCTAATATTGCGCCTGGTTTCCGTTACGTTTGGCTCATGTGGGCGAGCGCGTTCCTGGTTCCCTGGATTGCTCTGTTCGTCGTTTGGCCGACCTTGCGTCGGCCCATGCTCTGGGCGAGTGCGCTGACGATCCCGCTTGGTTTGACCGAGCCTTTGTTCGTACCTGCGTATTGGAACCCGCCGAGCCTGTTCAATATGGCGCAACGTACCGGCTTCGACATCGAAAGTCTGATTTTCTGTTTTGCCATTGGCGGGTTGGCCGCGGCGGGCTACCGGGTTTTAATACCGGCTCCGGAACATGAAGTCGCACCTCAGGTCCGCCGCTCCCACCAGCATCGCTGGCACCGCGTCGCGCTTGCGAGCCCGCTCCTTGTATTTGCCATTTTGCTGACGCTCCCATGGAATCCGATCTATCCGGGCATCGCGGCTCTGGTCGCAGGGGCAGTAGCGTGTGGCCTCTGCAGACCCGACCTGTGGCGCAACACGTTCACCGGTGGAGCGGTATTTCTGGCCCTATACGCGATGTTCTTGTTCGGGCTGAAATGGCTGTGGCCGGGCTACATCGAAGCGGTGTGGAACCTCGGCCGCCTGATCGCGTGGCGACCCGCAGGTCTGCCCCTTGAAGAATTGCTGTTCGGTAGTGGCGTCGGCATGTACTGGAGCAGCGTTTATGAGCACATCACGTGGTCAATACGCAGTCCAGGCACTAGCAGCTTTCCCTTGCCGACGCATGATCGAGGAGCATCGGCAGCATCTACTCGAATCCAAAAACGGTTGGAGAATGAGTCGCCTTGAGCGCAAGCGCCGCAACGGCGTGGTGGAGGGCGAATCGCAACTTCCCGAAGCGCGGACGGTCGACGCAAATATGACTTATGACTAAGGAGACCTCAAATGAGTTGTTGTAAAGACAAAATGGAGCCGGTTGAGACAGATTCGTGCTGCACGCCGGGCGAGACAGCACAGGACGCCGCGCAGACGATGCGCAAAACGGGATGCGGGTGCACGCCTGTCGTGGAGGACAAACAGAACCGCCGTCTGGTTGGCGTCGTGACTGAAAGCGACGTGTGTCACCACGTGGCTGCCGACAATCGGCGTCCCTCCGAAGTGCCTGTTAAGGAAATCATGCGTGCTGCGTCCGCCTGTTGCGGCATGGATGAATCCCTTGATGATGCGCGGCTCAAGCTCGACGCGCATCAGGCAACCAGTCTGCCTGTGAGGGATAAGGGAGGTTGTTGTCACGGAACAATCAGCGCCCACCACCTAGCGAAAAGGTGAGGCCAACAAATCAAGCGTGCGATCTGTCCCGATGGCAAGCAAATGCAGCCGCCGGAGCGCAGGCTTCATGCCAGGATGCCCGCTCGTTGCTTTGAATATGAGAGCGGGCCGGGCTTCTAATCGAAATCGGGATCAACTGGAAGCGTGGTGCAGGCGAAACTTTGGGGAGTCAAATGAACGAGTCCAATTAAGGCAATCATGAACAATGAAGTCCGACCCAACCATCCGATCTACAACCTTCTGCCCACCGACGTCGAGGGGTTTGATGCTCTGGCAGAACTCGCCTTGGATATGCATTGGTCGTGGAACCATGCCACCGATGAGGTATGGCGGCAGCTTGATCCAGAACTCTGGGAGATAACGCATAACCCATGGGTCATCCTGCAGACGGTCTCGCGTGACCAAATCGAGCGCGTGTTGGCCGATCCCGTTTTTCGGAAACAGGTAGACGGGCTGGTCGAAGCCAGTCGGCAGGCGGCGGGCGCGCCCGCGTGGTTTCAGCGGAATCACTTGGGATCTGCTTTGACCTGCGCCGCGTATTTCAGCATGGAATTCATGCTGAGCGAAGCTCTCCCGATCTACTCGGGCGGGCTTGGCAATGTGGCCGGTGATCAACTCAAGGCCGCCAGCGATTTGGGTGTGCCGGTGGTCGGTGTTGGACTGCTCTACCAGCAGGGCTATTTTCGCCAGGTGATCGACAAGAACGGAGAGCAACAGGCCCTCTTTCCGTATAACGATCCCGGACAATTGCCGATCACGCCGTTGCGCCAACCAAACGGGGAATGGTTGCGGTTGGAAATCACGTTGCCCGGATACTCAGTCTGGCTGCGCGCCTGGCAGGTCCGGGTCGGTAGAGTAAAGCTTTATTTACTTGACAGTAATGACTCGGCGAACTTCCCCGCTCACCGGGGAATTACGAGTGAGCTATATGGAGGCGGCCCGGAGTTGCGCCTGAAGCAGGAACTGCTTCTCGGGATCGGCGGATGGCGTCTACTCCGCGCGATCGGTTTGCAACCGGAGATCTGTCACCTGAACGAAGGGCACGCGGCATTCGCCGTCCTGGAACGTGCCCACTCCTTCATGAAAGAGACAGGGCAGCCTTTCGGCGTGGCACTGGCGGCCACACGAGCGGGTAATCTCTTTACCACTCACACCGCGGTCGCCGCCGGCTTTGACCGTTATACTCCCGCCCTCATCGAGCAATACCTTGGGGGATATGCAGCAAATAAGCTCGGTATTGCACTCCACGATTTACTGGCGCTGGGTCGGCAGAACCCGTCCGACTCGTCGGAGCACTTCAATATGGCGTATCTGGCGATGCGCGGGAGTGGGGCGGCAAATGGGGTGAGCCGCCTGCATGGGCAGGTCAGTCGGCGTCTCTTTCAGCCTCTGTTTCCAAATTGGCCGGAGGAAGAAATCCCGATTACACACGTGACCAACGGAGTCCACATGCCCACTTGGGACTCGAGTCCCGCCGACGATCTTTGGACAGAAAGCTGTGGAAAGGAACGTTGGCTCGGCACGGCGGATGCCTTGGGAGAGAACATCCGCCGGGTCTCCGATCTCCGGCTATGGCAATTTCGGACGGCCGCCAGCAAATCTCTTGTTGAGTACGCTCGCAAAAGATTCTCTCTGGATCTTGCGACGGCAGGCGCGCCACCGGAGGAGGTCGAAGGTGCCAGGCAACTCTTTGATCCCAACGCTCTCACGCTGGGCTTTGCCCGCCGCTTCGCGACCTACAAGAGACCGAATTTGCTGCTCCACGATGCGCCGCGGCTGCTTCGCTTGTTGAGTAATTCTGAACGCCCGGTGCAACTGATCATCGCCGGCAAGGCGCATCCCGCTGATCAGGCGGGGCAAGCCCTGATTCGGCAATGGATGCATTTCATCCGGCGGCCCGAGGCGAGCCCCCACGCGATCTTCCTCAGTGACTACGACATGCTCCTGACCGAGCACCTGGTGCAAGGGGTAGACCTCTGGATCAACACGCCACAGCGACCATGGGAGGCGTGCGGAACGAGCGGCATGAAGGTGCTTGTCAATGGAGGCATCAATCTCTCGGAGTTAGACGGCTGGTGGGCGGAGGCCTACACGCCTGAAGTCGGATGGGCGTTGGGTGACGGCCAGGAACATCACGACGATTCGGAATGGGACGCTGCCGAAGCAGGAGCGCTCTACGACCTGCTCGAACGGGAAGTGATTCCCGAGTTTTATGCCCGCGACGGGCAGGGTATCCCCACAGCTTGGGTTGCGCGGATGCGGAACAGTATGGCGAACCTGACACCACGCTTTTCCGCAGATCGAGCCGTTCGCGATTACACGGAGCAACACTATGTGCCGGGCGCGGCCAGCTACCGGGAGCGCGCCGCCGATAAAGGTGCGGCTGGTACCCGGCTGGTCGATTGGCAGCACACGATGGAAAGAGAGTGGCCTGGGATGCGTATAGGCGAAATGAAGGTCGAGACTACACTGGACCGGCATGTCTTTGAGGTTCAGGTCGATCTCAATGATCTCGATCCGAACGCGGTGCGAGTCGAGCTTTATGCCGACGGTGCCAATGGCGATGGTCCGCTGCGGCAGGAGATGGATCGCGTTCGCCAATTGACCGGAACGCCCCGAGGTTACGCTTATCGCGCGCAAATGCCCGCTGCGCGCCCGGCTACGGACTATACGACGCGCGTAATACCGAACCATCTCGGAGCTGCCGTTCCGCTGGAAGCCGCGCGAATCCTATGGCAGCGGTGATTTCACCAATGAATTGACAGGAGACCGCCATGAAGGAACACGATCACGCGACGAAAGGTGAACCACTAAATACGCCGGCGAAAGACGATGTGGCCAAAAGGGCATACGCCATCTACTTGAAGGAAGGCCGTCCGCAAGGACACAGCGTGCAGAATTGGTTAGAGGCCGAATCGACGTTAGGAGCCGAGAACATATCGCCGCACACCAGACCCGACCACCATGCTCACATGGCGATGGATTTTCGGAAGCGGTTCTGGATCTCGCTGGTCCTGACTCTGCCGGTCCTTGCCCTTTCGCCGATGCTCCAAACGCTGGTGGGCGTGCGAGAAATCATTCGTTTTCCCGGCGACACGTATCTCCTGTTCTCCCTTTCTTCCGCAGTCTTTTGGTATGGAGGCTGGCCGTTTCTGACAGGGTTCTTCGGGGAAATCAAATCTCGCCAGGTCGGGATGATGACGCTCATCTCCGTCGCCATTGCCACGGCCTACGTTTACAGCGGCGCCGTCGTATTTGGACTGGCCGGCAAGATGTTCTTTTGGGAACTGGCCTCGCTCATCGACATCATGCTGCTCGGCCATTGGATTGAAATGAAGTCCGTGATGGGCGCGTCGCGCGCTCTGGAGGAGCTTGCTAAACTCATGCCCTCCGACGCCCACAAATTCATGCCTGAGGGCAGCATGAAAGACGTGCCTCTCAGCGAACTAGCCGTTAATGACAAAGTTCTGATAAAACCAGGCGAGAAAATCCCTGCTGACGGCGTCATCGTTGGAGGCGAGAGTTCGGTCAACGAAGCAATGCTTACCGGGGAATCCACCCCGGTAACCAAAAGTACTGGCGGAAAGGTTCTCGCCGGGGCCATCAACGGCGAGGGTTCGCTGACCATCGAGGTCAAAAGCACAGGCAAGGATTCGTTTCTGTCGCAGGTGATCGATCTCGTCAAACAAGCACAGGAAAGCAAATCAAAGACACAGGACCTCGCCAACACCGCCGCCATGTGGCTGACCATCGTTGCCTTGGGAGGCGGAGGGCTTACTCTCTTTGTCTGGCTCGTCCCCATGGGCAAGGACTTCGCCTTCGCCATCGAACGAGCCGTCACGGTGATGGTCATCGCGTGCCCGCATGCACTGGGTCTGGCCGTGCCGCTTGTGGTAGCCGTCTCCACCGCCTTGGCGGCGAAGAATGGCCTGCTCATTCGTAATCGCGTATCTTTCGAATCCGCCCGCAAACTGCAGGCCATCATTTTCGACAAGACCGGCACACTCACGGAGGGCCGCTTTGGGGTGACCGACACCGTGGTACTTTCGCAGGACATTGACGAGGAAACGTTGCGCAGGTATGCGGCTTCCGTGGACACGAATTCCGAACATCCCATCGCCAAGGCTATAGCGGCATCTTCGGGGAAAAAAGTCCCTGTCGAAAACTTTAAGAGCATACCGGGCAAAGGCGCCGAGGGCAGGGTCGAGGGTAGAGAGGTCAAAGTCGTTAGCCCCGGCTTCTTGCGGGAACAGAAGATCGAACTCACCGACAAGCGCATCGAGCCGCTCCAAGCCCAGGGCAAAACGGTTGTATTCGTGCTCGTTGACGGCAAGTTGAAAGGCGCGATTGCCCTGGCCGACATCGTACGGCCAGAGGCGAAGCAAGCCATCGCCGCTCTTAAGGCTTTGAATATCCGCTGCATGATGCTCACCGGTGATAACAAAGCGACCGCCAAATGGGTGTCGGACCAGATCGGGCTCGATGAATACTTCGCCGAAGTCCTGCCCCAGGACAAAGCCGCCAAAGTGAAGGAGGTCCAGGCACGAGGTGTGTTGGTGGCGATGACCGGGGACGGCGTGAACGATGCCCCGGCTCTGGCACAAGCCGACGTGGGCATTGCCATCGGTGCCGGTTCCGATGTGGCGGTGGAAACCGCCGACGTTATTCTGGTGCGCAGTAATCCGCTGGATGTTGTAGCAATCGTGCAGCTTTCGCGTGCTACTTATCGGAAAATGATTCAGAACTTGCTCTGGGCTACTGGCTACAACGTGGTGGCGATTCCGCTGGCTGCGGGAGCTCTTTACGCCTGGGGCGTACTCCTCACGCCCGCCTTGGGTGCGGTGCTGATGTCCGCGAGCACCGTTATCGTGGCAATCAACGCGCGATTGCTGAGTCTGAAGAGATGAGCAGTGCCAGCACTGATCAATAAGAACCTCCTTATACTTCTCGCGTGTCTGTTCGTCGTGATGATCGGCCTGGGCATTACGCAACCGGTACTTCCGTTTTATGTCGAGAGACTCGCACTGGGAGAAGGCGCTTCACGCCAGGCAATAGCAATGCACATCGGCCTGATAACCGGCGTGTTCGCACTCGGCCAACTCCTTTTCGCCCCCATCTGGGGACGCTGGTCGGATCGGACGGGAAGAAGACCGCTGCTGCTGATTGGGATCGCCGGTTACGCTGTCGCGCAGATCCTCTTCGGTCTTGCGACCTCTCTCTGGCTGCTCTACGCTGCGCGCATTCTCGGTGGCATTTTGTCATCGGCGGCACTGCCGGTGGCCGCAGCTTACGTCGCTGATATGACGACGGAGCAAGACCGCGGCCGGGGAATGGCCTCACTGGGCACGGCGACGAGCCTCGGCTTTGTCGTGGGTCCGGAATATTGGCTCGCCGGGACCTGCATTTTTCAGGCAGATTCTGGTGCTTCAAGCTCGATAGCTTCTCGGTCCCGTTCCTGGCGGCTGCGGCGCTGGCATTTCTCGCGCTTTTCGCCGCGATGCGTTGGTTACCGGAGTCGCTGACTACACGTGTTTCCACGGCTAGCGGGCAACAAACAGATTGGCGAAGTTTGGCGCGGAGCCTCGCTCCATTCCTCGGCATGGCGCTGGTTGCCCAATTCGCGCTCGCGATCTTTGAGTCGACTTTCGCACTGTATGCACAGGCGAAGCTCGACTACGGGCCAGCGGAAGTGGGAGCGGTATTCATTGTGTGCGGGCTGGTGATGACGGTCTTTCAAATTGGAGCGGTCGGCTTCCTCGCGGGACGCATTAGAGAGATCAGCCAAATCGCCGCGGGCTTTGGCCTGATTGGGGCGAGTCTGGCACTTCTCGTCGTGGCACACACGAAGGTCTCGGTATTCGCGGTGGTGGGCCTGATCGCTTTCGGAACGTCGGTTATCTCACCGAATCTGGCCGCCCTGATTTCCAGGAGGGGTGGAACGCGCGACGTCGGCACGGCGCTCGGCACCCAGAGTGCCGCCAACAGCGTCGGCCAAACGGCGGGTCCTATGATCGGCGGCGCGCTATTTGCCTGGCAGATGAACGCACCGTACCTTCTGACTGCCGCATTGTTGGTTTCGATTGCTTTGGTCATCGCTTGGAGAGCGAGGGACGACAGGAGCCAACTCGCATTGGCGAACCCGGCAGGGCCTGTCGCACCACGGCCCCAACCCGAGCCTACAGGTATTTAGAGTCTTGTCACCCCGAAGCAATCGGCTTCATCACATCGGAGCCGACCCCGGATTCCCACAGGATCGGCACAAGACTGGCGAGAACTGCGAATACAGTCATCAGTTTTGGGCGCAGCCGGTGGACGGCGACTTCGATTGCCGCATCATGAATGTCCGCAGCCGTCGCGTTTGACTCGGTGCTAACGTGTCCGGAGTGCGACGTCTCGAAGCAGGAAACCATGCGGACCGACGCGTGCCAATTCTTCTATGAATGCGGCAACTGCAAGGCCTTGTTAAGCCCGAAACCGGGCGATTGCTGCCTGTTCTGCTCATACGGCTCGGTTAAGTGTCCGCCGGTTCGGGCCCTACACTTCTTTTGCCGCTAGGCTCCGCGGGGGGCTCTAACCCCACGCGCGACACGCTGGTGCTGCAGCCCGGTTAATTTAGACGCCCTCTGAATTGCGCTCGGGGATATCGACGCCTGGCTCTACGCCCGCCTCTTGCCGGGCGGACCGTCCGGATCAGTTGCTGATGACGTAGCGTTTGCGAACGGGACAGTCGCCCAAAATTCCGCACTTGACCCGTAGTTAACTACGGGTTGTAGACTGGGGGCCATGTCCCAACTGAGCATTGGCCAACTCGCGCGAGAAGCCGACGTTCATCTCGAAACCATCCGCTTCTACGAGCGCGAAGGGCTAATGCCCGTGCCCGCGCGCCTTCCATCCGGTCACCGGACTTTCAACGAAGCCGCACTCACGCGTTTGCGCTTTATTAAGCGCGCGCAAGAGCTCGGCTTTTCACTTGCGGAGGTCGGTGAGCTGCTCGATTTGAAGGCACAACCGGACAGAGACTGCGCCGACGTATGCCACAGAGCCCAGCAGAAACTCGCGGATGTCGAGCAGAAACTCAAGGACCTCGCTCGGATAAAGCGTGCACTTCGGCATCTCACCGAAAACTGCCGCGGCGGCCGGCCGATTCGGGAATGCGGAATTCTTGAAGCCCTCGAAGAGGTTCGAACTTGACAACGTCTACCGCATCCGCAGAGAATCGGCGGGCTCAGCTTAAGCGCGGGCGGCTACTCGAATACATCACCTTCGGATACGTCAGCGCCGAGGCGTTCGTGGGTATTTTTGCCGGCTGGAAGGCGGGAAGCGTAGCACTCATGTCGTTCGGGGCGGATAGCGCGATAGAACTGACTGCGGCCGCTGCTCTCCTGTGGCGCCTGCATCGTGATGATGCTCCATACCGTGAGCGTACTGAAATGCTGAGTCTTCGAATCGTCGGCGCATGCTTTTTGGCGCTCGCGGCATTCATTATCTTTGAATCGGCCGGAGCCCTTCTACGCCGGGAAGTGCCAGAGCAAAGCGTAGTCGGCATCGTCCTCGTTGGTGGCGCGGTGCTTCTGATGCCGATCCTCGCGAGAGCTAAACGACGGGCGAGCGGCGGGATCGGGAGCCCCGCTCTCAAGGCCGATGCCGGCCAAAACGATCTTTGTGCGTACCTTTCAGCCATAACGCTCGTCGGGCTTGTTCTCAATAGGTTCTTTGGTTGGTGGTGGGCTGATCCGCTCGCTGCCCTCGCGATGCTTCCCTTTGTTCTTCGAGAGGGGATTCAGGTGTTACGAGGCCAAGCGTGCCAGTGCGATAGGGAGGCAAGTTAATCAATGTGGGTACGAATCGCGTGTGCGTGTGTAATGGCCTCTTGTTCAGGATCGCTCACCGCTCAGCCGCAGTCGAATGACGAAACCTTAGGTGATCTGATCAAGAGCGGAATCGAGCGAAACGGCGAGTTGCTGGCGTTGCGGCACCGTATTGTAGAAAGCGATGCCCTCCTGCGGCAGGCCGGTGTGCGCCCCACGCCCAGTGTCGAGATCGAAGCCGGCGCCGGGCGGCCGCTGGGAAGCGCTGGCGACCAGGAGTATCGCGCAGGCTATTCGCAACCTGTTGAGATCGGGAACAAGCGTTCGAAACGCATAGAGGTGGCCCAATTCTCGAAGGCACTGGCCGAAGCGGAACTTAGCGGACGGACAACCGAATTTGCCGCTCAGATAGAAAGCAGCTACCTCGACCTCATCTATGAGAGAGAGCGCGTAGCAGCGTTCGATCGCGCTCTTCAGGCGCAACGTCAGGCGCTCGATTTGACGACGGCACGGGTCCGCGAAGGCGATGCCCCCAAACTTGACAGCCAGCTCATGTCGGTCGAAATCAGTCGCACGGAAGCGCAACGCGCGCTGGCTGCGGGAAGGCGTGCAAGCGCCGAAGTCGAATTCCGTCGGCTCGCTGGCCTTGGGGCGTCCGATCCTCTCCCCAACATCCGACCAACAGCCGGGAGGGCGGCGCTGTTGCTGCCCGGCCTTCAGCAGTTGGCACTGGAGCGGCGTGCTGACCTTCGTTCTGCACGCATCATTGAGCAACAGGGCAACGCTGAAGTCGAACTCGTCGAAGCCCTGGCACGGCCGGACATCACTCTATCCGCACGCTACATGCACGGAAGCACGCGCCTCGACGATCAGTTCGGATATACGGGAGCGGGTGCGCCGACCCAACTACACTTTCAGGAGAATACGCTAAGCTTCGGGGCTTCGATTCCGCTCATGACCCGTAGCCGTAGCCAGGGTCTCATTGACGCGGCCGTTGCCCGAGGGCACGCCGGGCAGACTCGGCGGGAGTATCTTGAACGAACCGTGCCGCTGCAGGTCGCGGCGGCCTTTGAGCGCTGGTCCGCTGCGCAGCAAAATCGCGATTTGATGAGCAATCAGGTTCTGGTCCAGAGTCAATCGAATCTGGCCGTCATCCGGGAAGCATACCAACTTGGCCAGTTGCGGTTGTTAGACGTTTTGAATGAACAACGCCGCTTGATAGAGACCGAACTGGCGGTGCTGGACGCGCGATATGAGACCGCTCGCGCTCTCGTGGAACTGGAGCGGTCAACGGGAGAGATCTTGCCATGAATTGCCTGTGCACCGCGCCTCACACGAGAGTGACCTGGTTGTTGATTGTTTTCTGTTTATTGAGTTCGTCTTGTTCGCGGACATCCCCCGCACCGGATGGGAAAGAGTCTGAGAGCGTTTCCAAAAAAGAGGCACCCGAGAAGGAGGGAGAGAAGGAGAAGAAAGATGGCGATAAGAGCGACGAAAAACCCGCTCTGCTCACCATGCAGGAAGAAGCGCAGAAACGCGCTGGCGTTCAGACGGCTCCGGCGCGGATCTCGTCAATGCCCGACTACCTCGATCTGACCGGTACGGTGCAGCCCATCGAAAGCCGAATTGGGCACGTGCGGGCACTGGCACGCGGGCGGTTGGAGCAAGTGCTCGTCAAGATTGGCGAACACGTGACGGCCGGTCAGCCTGTCGCTCGGTTTGACAACATCGAGGCTGGGGAGCTTTCGACTCAGCTCTCGTCGGCGCAATCCGATTTGGCCCGGCTGAAAATTCAAGAGGCTGCCATAGCGCGTCAATCCGAGCGAAATCGCCGGCTGGTCGAAATCGGCGCGGCGGCACAGAAGGACCTGGATGCAAGCCAGGCGGAACAGCAATGCATGGCGGAAGCCGTCCGTGCACAGGAAAGCGCGGTTGCCGGGCTGGAAAGCCGTCTGAAACGCTTCGGCGTCGGCGATCCTGCATCTGCCCAGTCGTCGATCACAGTACTCCGCGCACCCTTTGCGGGTGTCGTGCTGAATATCGACAGCGCCCCCGGAGCCGTCATTGATAGCAGCAACGCACTGCTGTCCATCGCCGATCTTTCGAGCGTATATGTCGAGGCTCAGGTTTATGAGAAAGATATGGGTCGTGTGCGAATAGGGCAGGCGGCGTCGATTACGACTGATTCTTACCCTGGGACCCGATTTGCGGCACGCGTAACCTCCATTGGAGATCGAATCGATCCCCAAACACGGACAACGCCGGTCCGGTGTGAAGTGTCGAATAGCGACGCGAAGCTCAAGCTGGATATGTTCGCCACTGTAGCCCTTCCCACTTCGAGCAGACGTCGCGGACTCGTGGTGCCAACGGACGCCGTTCAAAATCTGGAAGGCAAACAGGTCGTATTCGTGAGGCATTCGCCGACGCAGTTCGAAATACGGCAAGTAAATCCGGGCCGCGCCAGCGGAGGAATGATCGAGATTGCAAGCGGACTCAAAGAGGGGGAAGAAGTGGTAACGGCAGGAGCGTTTCAGGTTAAGTCGGCGCTGCTGAGCAAGGAACTGGGAGACAAGGAATAGCCATGATAGACCGCATCATGGAATGGAGTATCCGCTGGCGTTTTCTGGTCCTCCTAATGGCGCTTGCACTGGCTGGTGCAGGAATCTACTCGGCTGTCGGCCTGCCGGTTGACGCGGTTCCCGACGTTACGACCAATCAGGTTCAAATCAACTCTGTGGCCCCGGCGTTTACTCCCCAGGAAATGGAGCAATACGTCACGTCTCCGATTGAGGTCGGAATGAGCAGCCTTCCCTATAAAGAGGAGGTGCGCTCAGTTTCTCAATTCGGGCTATCGCAGGTCACCATCATTTTTCGGGATGAGGTCAACATCTACTCCGCGCGGCAGATGGTCCTGGAACGGCTCCTCGATGTGCAAAAGGATCTGCCGGCTGGCATCACACCCGAGCTTGCGCCGGTCAGCACGGGGCTTGGTGAAATTTATCAATTCACCCTTTCGGACGCCACGGGGAAGGCGCGCTACTCCCTCATGGACCTGCGCACCCAGCTGGATTGGTTTATAAAGCCGCAGCTCCGTACCGTTCCCGGCGTCATTGAGGTCAACAGCTTTGGCGGAGAAGAACAACAATATGAGGTGCTGGCCGATCCGGCCAAACTCGTCGCGCACGGACTGACTCTCCATCAGGTCATCGGTGCTCTCGAACAAAACAACGCCAATGTCGGAGGTGCGTTTCTGGAGCACGGAGGCGAACAGGAACTCGTCCGCGGCGTCGGGCTCATGCGGGGTGTGCATGACATCGAAAACGTCGTAGTCGCTTCGTCGAAAGGCACACCAGTTTACGTTCGTTCGGTGGCCGAGGTTCGCATCGGCTCCCAGATCCGGCAGGGCGCGGCAACCCAGGATGGACACGGCGAAACGGTGATGGGCATTGCGATGATGCTCAAAGGCGAGAACAGCCGGGATGTATCAAACCGCGTTGCCGCAAGACTTCATGACGTACAAAAGGCGCTTCCAGCCGGGATGAAGATTAACGCATTCTATGACCGCAGCACGCTAGTAGATCACACAATCCAGACGGCCGTCCGGAACCTGATTGAGGGTGGCCTGGTTGTCATGGCCGTACTGTTCCTGTTTCTCCTGCAGCTTAGGGCTGGGCTGATCGTGTCCTCCGCGATCCCGCTTTCCATGCTGTTTGCCATCGTGGGCATGCGGTATTTCGATATCTCCGCGAATCTCATGAGCCTGGGAGCCATCGACTTTGGGTTGATTGTCGATGCGGCGGTGATCATTGTGGAAAACTGCGTTCGTCGTCTCGCTGAGAAGAAACGCGAACTGGGCCGCACGCTCACCATGAATGAGCGCCACCGCACGATTCTCGGCGCCAGCACGGAAGTGCGGCACGCAAGTCAATTCGGCGAAATGATTATCATCGCCGCGTACCTGCCGATAGTATCGTTGGCGGGGATCGAGGGGAAGATGTTCCGGCCCATGGCGTTCACCGTCATCCTCGCGCTCTCTGGCGCCCTGATTCTGAGTTTGACGCTGGTTCCCGCATTGTGCGCTCTCTTCTTGCGGGAGTCTCGGCGACCGGCTACCCATCCGGAAAACGGTGTCCACGAAGAACATGGGGAAGAGAATCCGCTTATTCGGTTTTTGCAGCGTCTATACCGTCCATTGCTCAGCTTTACAGTTAAACACAGTCGTCTAACAGCCTTGGTAGCGGTCTTGTTCGTCGCAGGTTGTGCGGCTCTCTTTCCCTTCCTCGGGGCTGAGTTTCTGCCAAAGCTCGATGAAGGAGCTATCGCTATCAACGTGAACCGCGTTCCCAGCGTCTCCCTCCCCGAGGCGGTCAAAATGACGACGGCCCTCGAGCGGGTTGTGAAAGATTTTCCCGAAGTCACAACTGTGGTGAGCAGGATCGGAAGACCAGAGGTCGCGACAGACCCTATGGGGCCGAACATGGGAGACACCTACATTTTCCTGAAGCCAAAGTCGGAATGGAGTTCGGCCACTAGTCGCGAGGATCTGGTTTCCAAAATGTCGGACCGTGTAAACGCAGCGGTCCCGACGATGGCCTATTCGTTTTCCCAACCAATAGAGTTTCGTATGCAGGAGTTAATCGAAGGCATCGGCGCGCGCTCCGATGTGGTCATCAAGATCTTCGGTGATGACCTGGACACCCTCAAGACCGAAGCCGAACAGGTCGGGCACGTGATTTCGACTGTGAAGGGGGCGGCCGATGTGAAGGTCGAGCAAGTCACTGGGCTGCCTGTTCTCGAGATCAATATCGACCGTGACCGCATCGCGCGGTACGGGATAAATGTTGCGGATGTCCAGGAGGTCATCCAAACTGCCATAGCAGGCACGGAAGCGAGCCGCATATTCGAGGGTTTTCGCCGATTTGACCTCGTTGTGCGCCTTCCTCGCGAGCTACGTTCAAACGCCGAGGAATTTGGGAATTTGCTCGTCAGCTCACCAACTGGGCAGCGCATACCTTTGAGCCAGTTAGCGGATATCGTGAGCAAGGAAGGCCCGGTTGAGGTCAGCCGGGAGAATGGGCAACGGCGAATTTCCGTGGAAGTGAATGTTCGCGGCACCGATATTGCCAGCTTCGTCGCACAGGCGCAGCAGAAGATCGAGAATGAAGTAAAACTGCCTCCGGGCTATCTGATGACTTGGGGCGGGCTATGGCAGAATCTCGAAAGCGGTAGGAATCGGTTGCTGCTGGTAGTACCAGTGACATTTCTGCTGATCTTTGTGCTTTTATTTGCGACATTTCATTCTCTGGCGCAGGCGGCGCTGGTTTTTACCGGGATACCATTCGCCGTGACGGGGGGCATTCTCTCGCTCCTGATGCGCGGAATGCATTTCTCGATGAGCGCGGGGGTAGGCTTCATTGCGGTATCGGGCGTGGCTGTCTTGAACGGACTGGTGATGGTGGCTTTCATCAACAACTATCGGGCGACGGTACCTATAGAAACGGCGATCTTTCACGGGGCGCTCGCGCGATTGCGGCCGGTGCTTATGACCGCTTCTGTCGCCAGTCTTGGATTCCTGCCGATGGCTCTTTCTACCACCGCTGGCGCAGAGGTTCAACGCCCCCTTGCGACTGTCGTAATCGGGGGACTTGTCACCTCGACCATTCTTACGCTCCTTGTTTTGCCGGCGATATATCCATGGTTCAGGTCTCGCACGGAGGTCCAACGCTGAGTTTCGTTCGGGATACCCAAACTTCGTGCCCAATGCACTGCGAGGCAACCTAAAGATGAGAGTAAGAATGCTCGGGGTGTCCTGGATCGTAGCGGTGTTCCTGTCGAGAACGATGCCGCTCGGTGCGCAATCGCTTTCCCACGCCGCGCCCGAGGTTTGCATGACGGGAAGGACGATTGCCATAAAGCGTGTTAAGGATCTGGAAATCGTGCTCATGAACGAGCCGGGCAAGTTTACTGGCGGAAGCAATGACTTCTGTATTGCATTCAGAACAGCTGACTCGCGTGAACCGATCGACGTACGGAGCGTCAGCTTAGACTTTTCTCTGCTTGTGGGGAGAATTCAGGAGCGACCGATTGCAGCTCACATTACTCGGGAGAGCGGGAGTACCTACTCTGGCAACGTAAATCTGGGCCGGCAATACTACAACCCTGCGGCGTACTATGCCGTTGTTCATTACGTTGATTCGGCGGGGAAGAACAACAATGCAAGATTTCATTTGGCGATAAACCATGAGGACGGCAGTTCAGCGCGAGTGGAGTGAACGACGGGATGCGGTCGCTTCAATCTGAACAGGCGTTGCAGGCGGCGACGCAGCCAATTCGCCCACGGCTGATGCTGCTGCTGTTGGCGGTCTTTGCTGTCATGATTGGCGCATGCAACAGAACACAGCCATCACAGCCCATTTCGGTAGATGGTGCGCTCCGGAAATTCAAAGCCAAAGATTATCAAGGTTGTCGCGCGGAGCTAGATAGGGTGATCGCTGCTGATCATTCAAATGTTTTCGCCTACGGGACTCGGGCCTTCTGCCGTTCGGCGGCTGGTGATATCGAGGGCGCGATCGCTGACTATTCATCAGCAATCGGCATCGATCCAGCGAATCCGGCCACCTTCAACAATCGCGGCAGAGATCGGATGCGTAACAACGATCTTGAGGGCGCGCGCGGAGACTTCGAAACGGCCGTTCGCCTGAATCCGCGTTATGCGCAGGCGTGGCGAAATCTTGGGACAGTGAAGAGATTCCAGCACGATCTCGCTGGAGCACTGGCCGAATACGACCGTGCTATCGAAATCGACCCCAACGAAGCGCTGGGCTATCTCGACCGCGGCACCACGCAGGTTGAAATGGGAGATCCAGGTGCCGGTCTGAAGGATCTGAACGCTGCTGTCGAACGGAACTCTAAATCGGCCGCGGCCCACACGGCGCGCGCGCGCGCGTACCGAGACATGCATAACGATGCCGCCGCCATACGGGACTTCACGCAAGCCATCGCTCTCGACTCGACCAATTCAGCGTTAGTCTACGAGCGTGGCTGCCTATACTACGACGGTGAACAGTGGGACGACGCACTGGCAGACTTTGCCCGGACGATCCAACTCGATTCCAAGCATGACGAGTACGCCCGAATCAGAACCGCGCTCGTACATTTGCGTCGAGGCGACCGCGAGTTAGCGCACGCCGCCGTGCACGAGTTGGCGCAGCGGTGGAAGAGCACGCCTGGTGATTGGCCGGGTCTAATTGCCGCGTTTTTAGACGGTGATGTGGCGCGGACGGCTTTTCTTACCGCGGGCCAGTCGACATCCTCGCGTGGAAACAAAACACGCGAGTGTCAAGCGTATTTTTACGCAGCGTCGATGCGGTTGGCTGAGGGCAGCGTTGACGCCGCACGCATGGACTTGGAGCGGGCCATCAAGACGGGACAGACGAACCTGTTTGAATATCGAAGCGCTCTACGGGAATTGCGCGCCTTGGGCTCCCACGGTCAACGGGCCGCACGCTCGCGATGATTCAATTGTCCGCCAATAGGCTGGCCGCATCCGGGAGTTAATGAGCGAAGAGACTCTCACGAACTCCCGTTTGTCAGCCTGCGATGGTGCTACTTTGCTGGTTCGATTTTGGCAACCGTGATGGAGGTTCCGTCGCTGACCGCTTCGCCCGTGACTTTCACTGCGGCGCCCGCATTCGCTGCGAGCCCTGGAGCGTTCTGGTTGCTGATCTGAAAGACCTTGCCATTACTCACCAGAACGTACTTCTGTCCTGCTTTCACGCAAGCCGCAGTACAGTCCTTGTCGCTCATCTTCATTGCGCCTTTTTGCATCATGGCGTGATCGGATTTGCACATGGCGTCGCTGATCTGGCCGGTCCACGTTTGCTGTGCCGAAAATATCATTGGCGAGCACAGCGCCATCATTACGCTGTATACGAACAACTTCTTCATGTTGAGTCTCCTTTTCATTCAGCGCACAGCCCGTTCGGCGGGCGTTGTACGCGGTACAACATTCACTGCATCCCCTCTTCATTCATCTGTTGAGAGCTTTTTAGCGTGCCATGCCGCAAAGAGCGGCTCTTCATCAGCACAAAAAACACCGGCACCAAAATCAGTACGTGAATCGTGGAGGTGATCATGCCCCCCACAATGGGAGCCGCAATCGGTTTCATCACATCCGAGCCGACTCCGGTTTCCCACAGGATCGGCACAAGACTGGCGAGAACTGCGAATACGGTCATCAGTTTCGGCCGCAGCCGGTGGACGGCGCCTTCAATCGCCGCAGCGTGAATATCCGCGTCAGTCACTGATCCCGCCAGGAGCCTGTGATCAAGAGCTTCGTGCAGATATACAACCATCACGACGCCCGTCTCGACTGCGATTCCAAACAGGGCGATGTAGCCGACCCAAACCGCCACGCTGAAGTTGTATCCCAGCCACCACTGCAACAGCAGCCCCCCGGACATGGCGTAAATGGTTGGAAAGATCAGCACGATCGCCTCTGCCACCGAATGGAAGACCATGTAGAGCAGCAGGTAAATCACAAAAAACACCACCGGCAGAATGATCTTGAGCCGCTCTTTGGCGCGCAACTCGAATTCGTATTCGCCGGACCATTTGAAGCTGTAGCCCGCTGGCAACGCCAGCTTGTCGCGAAGAAGCTTGTCGGCCCGTTCCACAAAACCTCCGTAGTCTTTCGTGTTGAGGTCGATATACACGTATCCGGTCAACGCCGCATCCTCGTCGCGGATCATCGATGGGCCTCTCGAAAACGAAACTTTCGCCAGATCGCCGAGCGGCACTTGTCCGTTCGATGGTGTGGCGACAAGAATCTGGCGAAGCTTATCGAGATTGTCCCGGAAGTCGGCGGCGTAGCGAACCGAGATCGGGTAGCGTTCCCGCCCTTCCACATTCTCGGCAATGTTGTCGCCGCCGATGCCGGAGGTGATGACGCGCTGAACATCGCCGACGGTCAGACCGTATCGCGACGCTTCAGCTCGATTTACTTCGATATTGATGTAGAAGCCCTCCGCCACGCGTTCCGCGAAGATCGACCGCATTTCCGGCAGCGCGGCCAGGATCTGCTGCATCTGGCCTCCGAGTTGCTGGATGCCCTCCAGGTTCGGACCCTGAATCTTGATCCCCACCGGCGTTTTGATGCCCGTCAACTCCATGTCGAGGCGGTTCTCGATCGGCATGGTCCACGTGTTCGAGAGCCCTGGGAAATGGAGCTTCTCGTCCATTTCGGAAATGAGTTTCTCCTGCGTCATTCCCCGAGGCCATTGTTCCCTCGGCTTGAGCATGACGGTGGTGTCATACATATCGAGCGGCGCGTTATCGGTCGCGCTGTCCGACCGCCCTATCGACCCGAACACACTCTCGACTTCCGGAAATGTCCGGATGATCATGTCTTGTTCCTGCATGAGCTGCGAGGCCTGCCCGATGGAAATTCCCGGCAAAGCCGTAGGCATGTAGAGCGACGATCCTTCGAAAAGCGGTGGCATGAACTGGCTGCCCAGTTTCGTGGCGAGGGGAAGGGTAACCAGGAGAAAGGCGATGTTCAACAGCAGAGTAGTCTTCGGAAACCGGAGGCAGAGTTTCAGCACCGGAAGGTAAATCGCTTGCGTGACGCGCGAGATCGGGTTGCTCGATTCCGGCCGTAGCTTTCCCCTGATGAAGAGCGTCATCAACACAGGCACCAGCGTGATCGCGAGGATGGAGGAGAAGCCGACTGCCAGAGTCTTGGTCCACGCCAGCGGCCGGAACATCCTGCCTTCCTGCGCTTCGAGCAGAAATACCGGCAGGAAAGATACAACGATGATGATCAGTGAGAAGAATATGGCCGGCGCCACCTGCTTGGCGGCATTCAGTAGAATGCGCGTCCGTTCGCGCGATGTCATGGTCTCCCCGCCCTCTGCCTGCTGTGCCTCGGAAAGGTGCCTGTAGCCGTTCTCCACCATGACGATGGCTGCATCGACAAGGACACCGATCGCCAGCGCAATGCCACCCAGCGACATGATGTTTGAACTCACCTGCAGGTAGTACATCGGAAGAAAGGCGCCAATAACGGCGATGGGCAAAGTCAGGATGGGGATGAAGGCCGACCGGAAGTGGAATAGAAAAACGATGATCACCAGGCTGACAATGATCGCCTCCTCAACGAGGTCGCGCTGAAGCGTTGCGATTGAATCGCGGATCAGCCCGGAGCGATCGTAGCCCGTTACGATCTCGACTCCGGGAGGCAGGGACCCCGAAATATCGAGAAGTTTCTTCTTCACACCGGAGATGACATTCAACGCGTTCAAGCCATATCGCATGACCACCACGCCCGCGACCGTCTCGCCTGTGCCGTTCCACTCCGCGACGCCCTGCCGGATATCAGGCCCGAATGCCACGCTCCCGAGATCACGCACCAGTACGGGTGTTCCGTTCTTGTTCCCGACCGGCACCGTCTCCAGATCACTCAGCGACTTGAGATAACCCATCCCTCGAATCATGTATTCGGCGCCGCCCAACTCGATCAGCCGGCCCCCTACCTCATTCGTGCTGTCCCGAACCCGGTCGATCACCATCGAGAGCGGGATGTTGTATGCGCGGAGCTTGTTGGGATCGAGCCGCACCTGATACTGCCGCACAAACCCGCCCAGCGTAGCTACCTCCGCCACACCGGGAACGGACTCCAACTGGTAGCGAAGGAACCAGTCCTGGAGACTTCGAAGATCCGCCAGGCTGTAGCGATGGTTGTGGTCCACGATGGCGTATTCGTAAACCCATCCCGCTCCAGTTGCATCCGGGCCGATGGTGGGATGAACGCCCGCGGGCAGGCGTCCTTCGATTTGTTGCATGTACTCAAGCACGCGCGAACGCGCCCAGTAAAGATCCGTCCCGTCTTCGAACACGACGAAGACGTACGAATCACCGAACATAGTCTGCGCTCGTACGCCTTTCACGTTCGGGGCCGCGAGCAACGACGTGACAATTGGATAAGTGACCTGATCCTCAATGATGTTGGGAGGCTGGCCGTTCCATGGAGTGTGGACGATCACCTGAACATCGGAGATGTCCGGCAACGCGTCAAGGGGTATACGGCTGATGGCCCAGATTCCTGCCAGCACCAGGCCGAGGGTCCCCGTGAATACGAGGAAGCGGTTGCGAGCGCACCAGTCGATCCAAAGAGCGATCACTTGCCCTCCGCTGACACGTCGAACTGCTTTTGCGCCAGCGTCTGGCCGCCCTTTGTGGCGAGCACAGTGACTTGCCACGTGCCCCCCATTTGTACCTGGCCCGGACCTTCATATGTGCCTCCGCCTTTGTCACTCAGGGTCGCTACTGTCCTCATGGCGGCCATACCCATCGCGGGCATCGCGGCCATGAAGTAGGTTACGGTCACTTGTGCGCCGCTAACCGGCGTGCCTCCGGCCTCGGTCAACTTCACGCGGAAGAGGTTGTTTCCAGGTCGCGGTGGCGAGGGGGTAGTGGAGTAATCCAGTGAGATCTGGGCTGTTGGAGCATTCATCGATGCTGCTGCTCCCGCGCCCGGTGGCGGGGGAGCGAAAGAACCCATCGCCGCCTGAAGTTGGCTTTCCGAATCGATCAGGAAATTCGCTGAAGTAACAATGTGCTCTCCCGCTTTCAGTCCTTTCAGTACGACGAGATCGTCGCCGGCCCGATGTCCGGTCTCGACTTCCCTCGGCTCGAAATAGCCGCCGCCCCGATCCACAAAAGCGACCTGGCGGGTTCCCGATTGAAATACGCCGGAGGCCGGAATGGTCAATTGCCGTCCCAATGGGGCGTCGAGGTTCACGTTGACGAACAATCCCGGCGATAGCTGACTCTTTGGATTTGAAATTTCGAGGCGCACCTTGAGCGTGCGCGTCGCCTCGTCAACCTGAGGCTGGATGAAACTGACGTGTCCCGGAAACGAGCGCCCCGGCCAGGCGTCCGTTGTGACCGTAGCTGGATCTCCGATCTTGATTCGCGCGATGTCGCTCTGGAAAACCTGTGCATAGACCCAGACCGTAGAGAGATCGGCTATCGTATAGAGTTTCGTCCCCGGCTGCACATACGCCGTGGCGAAAGCATTCCTTTCCGTGATCACCCCACTGACGGGCGAATCGATTTCAATTTCCTTCGGAACACCGCCCCCAGCTTCGAGTTGGGCAATGTCGCGATCCGGAATCTGCCATTGCTTGAGACGTTCGGCAGCGGCGCCCAACAACGAATCCGATCCGGATGCCACGCCCGGGACAGTACTGCGACCCAGCAGATCGCGGTTCTCCCGCGCCAGCAGATACTCCTGCTCGGTAGCCGCGATCTCGGGGCTGTAAATCGTGAATAGCTTTTGGCCCTTCTCCACTGGCTTGTACATGGCGTCTGCAAACACCCTCTGAATCCACCCGGAAAACCTCACCTGGACCCAGGCGAGCCGCGTCTCATCCACCTCGACATTGCCGGTTACTCGCATCTCGTCGTGCAGCGTCTTGAATTCCACAACGCCCGTCTTGACCCCGATGCTCTGCATTCGTTGCGGCGTCAACTGAACGGGAAGGAGTTTCGGTTCACCCGGATCGGATACCGGGGCAGCCGCCGTTGCGGGCGGCGGAGGCGCGGTCGAAGATGATTTGCTCCCCGGTTCCACCATCGCCGGCATCGTTCCCGAGGGATGCCTGGTTTGATACCTGGTTTGATAGAGGAGATAACCAGCCGCGCCGCCAAGCAGTATCGCGGCGGTAAGCGTGATGAAGAATGCAATCTTATAGCGGCGCATAGTTGTTCCCTCAGTAGATCGTCACGCCGGTCAGTTGTTCGATCCGCGCCAACGCGGTCTCATGATCGGCCAGCGTCTTCCAGTACTCTTCATCGAAGTGGAGGACATCGAGAAACGAAGACAGCAACGACTCGAAATCCTGGCTTCCCGCTTGATACGCAGCAAGGCCGGCGCGGAATGTAGCCATCCCCTGAGGGATCAGACCTTCGCGATAGATTTTCAACATCTGGGATGCGGTTTCGGCTGAGAGGCATTGATCGCGCACATCGAAATAGGCCTGCTGAACATGGCTCTCATACTCCCGGCGCGATTGGTGGAGTTCCTCGACTGCCTGCGTCATCTCCGGGTCGAGCTTGCGCTTGCGGTAAATTGGCAGTCGCGCGCTGAACGTCAGCATGTAGTAATCGCGGAACTGTTCCGCCGTGTGCTGCCACTGATACTGCACACTGAAATCGGGGTAGCGATCCTTGCGCGCCAATTCCACTTGCAGGCTTTGCTTTCGCACCATCTCCTGCCCACCTGTCACGTCAGGGTTTTCCGTGCGCACTTTGGCGAGCAATTCATCCGATGTATAAGGCAACGAAGTTTCGATGAGGTCTTCGGCTTCAACGGCCCCGGCGCCCGGAGCCCGGTTCAGGATCTTGCTTAGTTGGGCCTGCAGGCTGCCCATCAGTTCGTGATGATGGGCTAGTTCGTTCAGTATCTTCGTCTTCTGCAACTGTGCTTTCAGCACGTCCTGCTGATTGCCTTGCCCGACGCGATAGCGCGCTTCAGCGATTTTTTCGATCTGATCGAGGAGGGTCTGATCGCGCTCAAGGACGCCGAGTGTCTTTTGAATGTAGGCAAGCTGGAAGTAGCTGGCTTTCACCTGTTCAAACACGGTGCGCTTCGCCGCCTCATATTTTTCCCTGCTCACGGCCGCATCCCGTTGTGCGGCTTCTGCTTTAAGGCTCAATTTGCCGGGATATGGAATATCCTGCGATATTCCGAAGCCGATGTACGCGAATTCGCTGTTGCTGTATCCGGCGAACGGGCGTGGGCTTCCCACCGCTACATGCAGAACGGTGACTTGCGGATCGGGCAGCGTGGAAACCTGCGACGGAACCTGAGCCGCCGCCCGCCATGCCCGCATAGACGCAGCGATATCGGGATTGTTGCGAGCGGCTTCACTTAGCAACTCCGAGAGGGATGCTGCGCCGACAGTCCGGAGTGTGGCCGTGGCCGCAAGAACTACGAGAACAAGCCATCGGGCACGGATCATTGATGGTGACCCCCGTTAGGCGGCGCAACATTCAGTTCCTGCGCATAGAGGCTATTCCACAGCCGGTCGAACATCTCGCCCGAGAGTGGCCGCTTCAAATCGAACTCGACAATCTCGCGGTAAGCCATCACCCGAAACTCCCAGGGATTGGGATTCGCGAGCGTCTGGATATCAGACCAGCGCCAGCTTCGACCGTCGCGGCCGTCGGCGGCAACGTAATCGATACCGTCCTCGCGCAACCGTAGCGTTCCGTTGCTCCCACCGAAACGTTCCCGGTGATGCGCCGGGAGCTCTGCGATCACGGCAGCGCCTGGGACTGGATCGCCGTTGATCACAGGCCTCCCGACGCGCGCTGTGAATTCGGCGGCGGTGCCGGGCGGCAGCGGCAGGCTCAGCGTGAACCGAAAGCTTCGTGCCCCCGGTTCATGCCAGTGGCGATTCTCGTAGTCGGTAATGACGAGTTCTCGCGCTCCGGAGAGATCGAACGTTTTGATTTCCCCGTACACCCAGCGTTGCGAAAACTTTGGTGCTCGAAACTCGATTCCCTCGTTGTCGAATAGCAACGTTCCGCGTATCGGTTTCTTCAGAACCTGATGGAATTGCGCCGGAGATTGCCACTCAATCGCGAGCGAGTTCTGCGCGAGCATAACCTCGCGGGACAGCGCTGAAAAGGCCGTCACGAGCAGTGCAGAAAGTACAGCTTTTCTATAAACCATAAGACTCCCATGTCTTCCCTTTGCCACGCGCCTCGCGCCATGGCGGCCAACGGAAAATGAACGAGATCGAGCGCAACGCTGCAGTTCGACTCAGTTCAAAAGAGGGATAGAAGGATTCGGGGCGCGGACGCGCACCTATGGCGGGAGTTTAAATCCGGAGGGGTAAACTGCTGTTCGGCAAGTCCCTGGGAGGCGGATGATCGTCTGACTCCGCCCTCATTCGCTCGAACCGCAGGCTGGCGAATAAATCGGTGGTCGCCGGGATCAAAGCCGTAATATGCGGGGTTGGGACCGGGAACGAGACCGTTGGCTGAAGTTGGAGAGCTTGACTTACACCAGCCGGGGAGTTCTTGCAGCAGGAATCGAGATTCGCCGCTGAGCAATGCCCGGATGCGCAGCACTTGCGGGCCTGTGCGCTCGTCAGCCACGCACCATTACAGTCCAATGCGTTCAGGAGGAGGCCAACAAGTGCAACGAGCAGCAGTGACCTCCGCAAGAACATGCATTCAGGTTCGCAGCCTCCTTGGAACATGTCAAGTTAGCGTATTCCTTGCGCCGGGTGCTTGGAGCCTCCTTCGTCGTAACGAACTCCCAGTATCCGTAGCGGGCGCCAGTGCGGCAGATTCCGCAGACTCCGTCTGCGAATTTTCGCGTCGGCGCAAGCCCCATCGATTACCTTTCCCGTGATGGCCAGAAGGTCGTCTCCCGTGAAAACAGCCCACCCAGTTG
>VFSW01000386.1_pt1 | contig 63805 bp, 56 predicted proteins | sample 5358111 | NCBI WGS metagenome assembly VFSW01 (sample SAMN11554181, study PRJNA540505) | mine drainage metagenome | isolation source: sediment from site ElyBrook_90M | place: USA: Ely Copper Mine, Vershire, VT | collected 2017
TCGCCAACCCCTTGTCCTGCCTCTACTTCCGTTGATCGGGCCAAAGAACTTCGGGCTAGCGCAGCGACACCTGAAGCGCATTGTAGTTCGAAGCTCCAGCACTCTGGATCTCGTCGTTGCTTATGTGGATCAGGCGGGGTGTCATGCGTCGCTTGCGGGAGACGATCCCAACGATCCCGCGCACTCGACGGCGTTGAAGCGCCTCGGAACATCGAAAAACGCCGCGACGGAATTCCGGCGCCTGGCGCAGAGGAGGCATAGCGCACGTGATCAGCCGATGGGAGGCGTGGCCGAGGGCAGGTGATTTTCTCCGCGCTGATTTTATCGACGGGTGCTGGCTATTTTCGTCGATCCGCATTATAAACAGAAGTAGGGCCTGAAATTGCACAACATGAGCAACCTTGTCCGCCGGCTCACCTACGGGGTCATCCTGTTGGTGCTGGCCGCATACATCGTGGCCGCCCAACGGGGGCCACAAGGGATTCCGGCGCTGCTCGAAACGCGCCGGAAGATCCGGGCGATGGAGGAAGAGAACGCCAATCTGGCGCGGAAAATCGCCGCCGAGAGGGAAGAGGTCCGCAAGCTACGCAAGAGCCGCTCGGCGCAGGAAAGCCAGATTCGCAAGGATTGGGATCTCCAGCGAAAGGGCGATGTGACGCTCATGCTGCCGGAGAGGCCGTCGAAGCCGGCGCCGGCCTCCACGATGCCATAGCGCTCAGACTTCGAGCCGCCAGGGCGCGCGGTATTCGCGGGACAAGAACTCCTGCGCGGCCGCGGGCGCGGCTGCCGTTCCATTGAATTCGACACGGGTCCTCGACCGCAGGGCCACGTTGCCTAGCAGGCAGGTTGCCGTCGAGCGCTGGCACAGCTCGATGTCGCTATTGGGCCGCTCGCGCGATTTCATACACGCGAGGAAATTGGTCCAGTGATTGAAATGGCCGTCGTCGGAACGTGACACCTTCTGCGCGGCGACGCCGGAATTCTTCTCGGGCACGACGCGGAATTCCCCGCGGTCGACGAACATGGTGGCCTTCTGGCCGCAGAACAGGATGCCGCCGTTCTTGTCGAACATCGATTGGGCGTTGCTGTTCCGGTTCTCGTAAGTGGCGACGAAGCCGCCGGGATATTCGTAAGTCACCTGCAGCGTGTCGGGCGTCTCGCGGTTGTCGGTCAGCCAGTACTTACCGCCGGTCGCGATGGCCGATACCGGCGTTTCCTCGCCCATCGCCATCTGCACGATGTCGAGCCAGTGGACGCCCCAATCGGTCATCATGCCGCCCGCGTAATCCCAGAACCAGCGGAAGTTCGAGAAGTAGTGGTCCTGGGGGTCGACGCCGAAGCGATTCGGATTGAAAGCCCGCAGCGGCGCCGGGCCCAGCCACATGTCCCAGTCGAGCGTCGGCGGAGGATCGCCGTCGGGCGGGTTGCCCATGCCCTCCTGCTTCATGTTGCCGTAGTTCCAGGTGTGAACCATGGCGATTTTGCCAAGCTGCCCGCTCTTCACGATGTCGACCGCCTGGCGGAAATGCGCGTTCGAGCGCTGCCACGTCCCGGCCTGCACGACGCGATTGTACTTGCGCGCTGCGGCCACCATCTTCGCCGCTTCGTCGATGGTGACGGAGATAGGCTTCTCGACGTAGACGTCCTTGCCGGCGCGGCAGGCTTCAACCGTCATATAGGCGTGCCAGTGATCGGGCGTCGCGATACACACGGCGTCGATCGATTTGTCGGCGAGGATTTCGCGGAAGTCCTTCACGGGTTTGGCCTGGCCTTTGGCCATGTCGTGGGCCCAGTTCAGATTTCGTTCGAAGACATCGCAGACGGCGACGGTCTCTACGTCGTGCTTGAGCGCGGCGCGCAGATTATCGCGGCCCATCTTGCCCATGCCGATGAAGGCGATTCGCGGCCGGTCGTTCGCTCCGAGGACCTTCGCGCCAAACGCGGGCGCGGCCAGCACCGCCGCTCCGGCGCGAAGGAAATCCCTTCTTCCTGTCTGTGGTTCCATGATGCTCTCATTAGACTACGAACCGCGGCGGGCGCGATGCTCGGGGCGCGGCGCGCTCCGGCGGTCAGAACTCGAACTCGATGCCGCCGTAGGCGCCGATGCCCGCCGTCGGGAAGCCGGCCTCGAAGTAGTTCTGGTTGAGCAGGTTCGTGACGCGGCCGAACAAGCGCAGGTCGCGGTGTTCGGCGAGCGGCCAGCGGTAGCTCGCCCCCAGTTCCGCGTCGCGCATGCCCGGAAAACGGAACGGCAACGACGAGAACGTGACGAGGGAGAGCACGGGCGCGAGATAGCTCGAAGACGCCGCGAAATTGAAGTTCACGAAGAAGCGCGAGCCGATCCGCTGGTTGGCGACGAAGGAAAACTGGTGAGCGGGAATCTCGAAGGTGCGCAGGATGTCGAGCAGCACCGGCGCGCGCTGCTGGGAGTTGGTATACGTGTATGCGGCGGTAAGATCGAGCGATGGCGTGGCGGCCACGTTGGCGCTGGCCTCGATGCCGCGCGCGAGACCTCCGGTACTGTTGTAGTAGCCCGCGGAGCGGCCGTAGGGATCGGTGGCCGGATTGATCAGGCCGGTGTAGTCGTCGAAATAAATCTCGTTTTCAAGGCGCGTGTAGAAGTAAGTCACCGAGGCGCGAAGGCGGTTATTCCACGCGCTCTGATCGATTCCAAAGTCGAAGGCCGTCGAATGCTCCGGAGTAAGGCGCGGATCGCCGTAGACCGAGTATCCGAACACGGGATCGAAGTACGTTCCATAGCGTTCGTAGAGCGACGGCGCGCGATAGCCGCGGCCCGCGTGGGCGCGGATCTTCGTGCCTGTCGAGCGGAACCACCAGGCGAGCGAAACGTCGCCCGTATAGGCGTTCGGGGGAGAGACGACCGGGACGCCGGCATAGGGCGCCGAGGCTTCGGGCGCGAACGACGGCGCGCCCAGCGTGAAGAACTGCGCGCGGAAGCTCGCCGCGGCGAGCAGGCGGCCGTCGAAAAATCGCGCCTGATCCTGGACCCAGATCGAGTGGCTGCGTTCGCTCGCATCGACGTTGCTGTTGCCCACGTTGCCCGGCTGCAGCGAGCGGCTTTCGTAGTTCTCCTGCTCGAACTCATAGCCTCCGTTCAGGAGGTTGTTGGAGGCCACCTGCCAGGACCCCTGCGCGCTGGCGATTTGGTCGAGTCCATCGGCGATGGATGCCGTGTTGCCGCCGGCCGGCTGATACCCGACCCCGGCCGGGCCGTTCGAGAAATCCGTGTGCGTGCTGACGCCCTGGTAGGAGACCGAGTAGGTCACCTTCGGTGTGGGCGTGCCGGTGAGCGTAAGGGCGCCGGCGGTAAAGCGGCCAGCGCGCGAGCTGTCCGGGTCGGGGATCGCGGGGATGAAGGTCGCCGCGCCGGGCACGAGACTCGCGATCGGCGTCCCACTCGCGTAGAGCGCCGTCTGCGCGGGCGCGAGCGGGCCTGCGCCGATGATCGCGTTCGAAGCCAAAGCGCCGATCGCCGTAGGATCGCCAAGCTGGCGCGAGTAAGAATCGGCCGCGTATAGGCGCGCCGTGAGCTGAAGGCCCGGAGCGAGTTGATAGCTGGCGTGCCCCTGGCCGCTGGTGATGCGCGCCGGGTCGTTGCCGCCGATGCCCCCGGTGACATTGAGGTGCGTGATGCCGGCGCTGTACTCGAACCGGTTGTCGAGCGCGCCGCCGGCCAGATCCCCCTTCCCGCGAAACGTACCTAGTTCGCCGCCTTCGACAAGCAGGCTGCCGTGCGTGGCGCCGCCACCTTGATCCGAGATCAGGTTCACCACGCCGCCGATCGCGTCGGTGCCGTAGAGCGACGAGCCGGTTCCGCGCAGGATTTCGATGCGATCGACGTCGGTGTCGATGAAATCCTGGATGAAGCTCGAGGCGTCGCCCTGGGGCGTCGTGATATCGCGGAAGCGCATGCCGTCGAATAACACGGCGGTGTCTTCGTTGCGCAAGCCGCGGAACTTCAGCGTCGTCAGTCCTCCGGTGCCGCCGAGCTCCTGCACGCGCAGCCCGGGAGTGAAGCGCAGTGCGCCGGCGAGGAGGAACTGATCGCGTTCGGCGATTTCGCCGTGGTCCACGATGGACACGGACTTCGAGACCTCATCGGCCGTGAGCGGCGTTCCGGACGCGGTGACGATCACCTGCTCGCCCTGCGCCGCGAGTTCGAGCGCGATGTCGCGCGCTTGATCGCCGCCTGCGATGTGCAGATCCGCAGCCGAAAAGAGCGCGAAGCCCGGCGCCGCGGCCTCGATCAGGTAGTCGCCCTGCCCGACGCCGTCGAAGCGGTAAAGCCCGGAAGTATCCGTGACGGTGGACCGTACCGCGTCCGAGCCGCGCGGATAGATCGAAACGCTCGCGCCCGGAACCGCCTTGCGCTGCGGATCGGTCACGACGCCGTGAATCGCGCCAGCCTGGCCGGATGGGTTTTGGCCGCCCGCGAAGGCGGCCGGAAACAGAAGACAAAAAACGCGGAATTGCCGCATGAGTGGTTCTCCCTCGAAAACGCACACACCATCGTTCGATGCGGAACCGGTCTCCTGACTCGTGGCTCGCCCAAGATTGCGAAGAGGCCTTCCCGCTGTTACGCAGTGACCGCTTCCGGCGAATAACGCCACACACAGTTGCGGGGCAGTGGCGGACTTTTACCGCCTTCCCGAACATTCCACACCGTCTATGTTGTTTGCAAAGATCGCGCCGGATGGCCGGCGGTTTTTCGAGTATACCGGATCGCGCGCCGGGACGCGCGGCGCCCTCATCGAATAGCATGGAGAAGCGCGCTCGCGCCGCCGGCGGCGGGCGCGCCAGGATCGAACCTTCTTTCATGCGTTATCTCTGTATTCATTGCCACTTCTATCAACCGCCCCGCGAGAACCCCTGGCTCGAACGGATCGAACAGCAGGACTCGGCGGCGCCCTATCACGACTGGAACGAGCGCATCAACGACGAATGCTACGCCCGCAACGCCGCGGCGCGCATTCTCGACAGCCGCGACCGCATCGACTACATCGTCAACAACTATAGCCACATCAGCTTCAACGTCGGCCCGACGCTGTTGAAGTGGATGGAGGAGAACGCTTCGGAGACCTACGCAGCGATCCTCGACGCCGACGCGGAGAGCCGCGCGCGATTCGGCGGCCATGGCTCGGCGATCGCGCAGGTGTACAACCACCTCATCATGCCGCTGGCCAATGCGCGGGATAAGCGCACCCAGATCCTGTGGGGCATTCGCGATTTCCGAGCTCGGTTCGCTCGGATGCCGGAAGGGATGTGGCTGGCCGAGACCGCCGTCGACAGCGAGACGCTTGACATGCTGGCCGCCGAGGGCATCGGGTTCACAATTCTCGCCCCCACCCAGGCGAGCCGGGAGCGGGCGATCGCGGGCGCCGCGTGGCGGGACGTTTCGGGCGGGGGCATCGATCCAACCCGGGCTTACCGCGTCTCCACGCCGTCCGGCCCGATCGGCGTCTTTTTCTACGATGGCCCGGTATCGCAGGCGGTGGCCTTCGAACGGTTGCTCGACAATGGGGGCAAGTTCGCCGAGCGCCTGATGGGAGCTTTCCCGCCGCCCGAGGATCGCGGACAGCTTGTACACATCGCAACAGACGGCGAGACTTATGGCCATCATCACCGGTTCGGCGAGATGGCGCTCGCCTACGCGCTGCATTACATCGAGGAGCGCAAACTCGCGCGGATCGCCAACTACGGCGAGTTCCTGGCCCTGAATCCACCCGAACGCGAGGCGGAGATCGTCGAGAACACGGCCTGGAGCTGCGCGCACGGCGTCGGGCGGTGGGCCAAGGACTGCGGCTGCAATACTGGCGCCCACGCGGGCTGGAAGCAGCAATGGCGCGGACCGCTGCGCGCCGCCTTCGACTGGCTGCGCGACACGCTCGCGCCGCTATACGAGCGCCGCGCCGCGGAACTAATGCAGGACCCCTGGGCCGCCAGAGACGACTACATTTCGGTGATTCTCGACCGCTCCGAGGCGAGCCGCGAGCGCTTCATGTCGCATCACTGCCTGGGCCAGCCCGAGACGGAGCAGTGTCCGGTGGGCTGGAAGCTGCTGGAGATGCAACGCCATCTGCTGCTGATGTACACGAGCTGCGGCTGGTTCTTCGACGAGCTGTCGGGGATCGAAACCGTTCAGGTGATCCAGTACGCCGCGCGCGCCGTCCAGCTCGCCGCGGATGTGTTCGGCGAGTCGTTCGAAGACGCGCTGATCGAGCGCCTGGCTTTGGCGAAGAGCAACCTTCCGGCGCAGAAGGACGGCGCTTCGATCTACCGGCGCCTGGTGCAGCCCGCGACGGTGAGCCTCGAAAAGGCCGGAGCGCACTACGCGGTCAACTCCATGTTCGAGCGCGTCGCCGAGCGCTCGTCGATCTACTGCTACGATGTGCATCGCGAGTTCTACCGCGAAATGCAGTCCGGGCACATCCGGCTCGCCGTGGGCCGCGCGCTGATCTCGTCGCGGATCACGTTCGGCAGCGAGCGTCTGCTCTACGCTGTGCTCCACTTTGGCGACCAGAACCTTCACGCGCGCGTCGGAAAGTTCAACGCCCAGAAGACGTTCGACAAGGTGGTCGCCAATCTCTCGGCCGCATTCGAGCGCAGCGATCTGGCGGCCGTGATCCGCATCATGGACCGCGGCTTCTCGTCGGAAATCTCGCTGCGCTCGCTGTTCAAGGACGCGCAGCGCCGTATCGCCAGCGAAATTCTGGCCGGCGCCATGGATGACACCGAGGCCGCGCACCGCCGCCTCTACGAGCGCCACGTGCCGCTGCTGCGCCTGCTGCACGAGATGAGCATCCCGGCGCCGGACTCGCTGCGCTCCGCCGCCGAGTTTGCGCTCAACGGAATGTTGAAGGACGAGTTCTCGTCGGTTGAACTCGATGTGGGGCGCGTTCGCGGCCTGCTCGCCGATGCCGTACGCGCCGGCGTCGCGCTGAATGCGCAGGATCTCGAGCGGAAGCTGGTCGCCTCGATTGACCGTCTGGCGGCCGGGTTCTTCGAACATCCGCAGGACGTTGCGGCGTTGGATCGAGTGTTGGAGGTCGTCACGCTTTCGCAATCCTTGCCGTTTCCCGTGGGGTTGTGGTCCGTCCAGAACCGCTGCTACCAGCTCTATCGATCGCCGCTGGCTAAGACCGACGCCTGGCTGGCCGCGTTCCGCGCGCTCGCCGAACAGCTTCGTATGAACCTGCGCGATTAGCGGCCGGGTGGGCGATAATCGGTGTATGGTGGTTCTCGCGCCGGTTCTCGTTCTCGTTTTCGCGGCGGCAGGCCAACAGCCCGATGCGCTCGAGATCGTGCGCAAGTCGGTGAACCTCGACCAGAACAACTGGAAGAAGGCTCGAGACTACGCATTCACCGAGCGCGAACAAGAGCAGCAGGGCGCCAAAACCACCGCGAAGACGTTCGACGTGACCTATCTGTACGGCCGCGAATTCCGGCGTCTCGTCGCCAAGGACGATCAGCCGCTCTCGGCCGCCGACGCCCTGAAGGAGCAGAAGCGGTTCGACAAAGCCGTGGCGCGGCGCGCGGCGGAGGCGCCCGAAAAGCGCGCCAAGGAAGAAGCCGCCGCGGAGAAAGAGCGTGAGAAGGACCGGGCCTTTGCGCGTGAGATTCCCGATGCGTACAGCTTCCAGCTTCTTGGCGAGGAGAAGGTGGACGGCTACGACGCCTGGATGATCTCGGCGACTCCGCGGCCCGATTTCGTGCCGCGAGACTCCCAGGCCAAGGCGCTGCCGAAGCTGTGCGGCAAGATCTGGATCGGCGAGGCGAATTACGAGTGGGTGAAGGTGGAGGCCGAAGTCATCAGCCCGTTCAAGTGGGGGCTTTTCCTTGCGAGTGTGAATCCCGGAACGGTGTTGCACTTCGCGCAGACGCGCGTCAATGACGAGATCTGGCTGCCGAAACAGATCGCCGTGCGCGTCGAGGCGCGGCTGCTCTTCAAAAAGTTTGACGGCAGCTTCGAGGACTCATTCTCGGGCTACCGGAAGTTTCAGTCGGATGCGAGGATCGTTTCGGCGAAGGAAGTCGAGACGCCCAAATAGCGGCCATTCATCGCCGGCGGCAGGCGCGTCCCGGCCGCGGTGCGAGGCAGCTTTACGATGGCGGCTGTTCGCGACCTTCGGCGAGCGCGACGGCGCCGTACAACACGCTGTCGTCGCCAAGCGCGGCCGGAACCACGTCGAGACGAGCCTGAGACCATGCGGTGATCTGGCGGCGCAGGGCGGCGCGAAGCGGCGTAAACAGCGCCTCGCCGGCCTTCGAAATGCCTCCTCCGATGACGATTCGCGCCGGATTGAGCAGCATGACGACGGGCTTCAGCCCCAGGGCGAGATCCTCGGCATAGCGGGCGGTGAAGGCGGGATCGCGGAGGAGTTCGCGCGCCAGGCGCCCGTAGTCGCGCTCGAGCCAGAGGCCGCCACACATGCGTTCGAAGCAACCGCGCGCGCCGCACAAACACTCGGGACCGCCGGGACGGATCGCGATGTGACCGAGTTCGCCGGCCCAGGAGTCCGCGCCGCGGTACACGCCGGATTCGGTGACGATGCCGCCGCCGATGCCGGTTGAAAGCGTCATGTAAAAGAGCGGCCGATAGCCGCGGCCGGCGCCGAATCGCGCCTCGCCAAGCGCGCCCACATTCGCGTCGTTGTCGATTACGGGGCGCACGCCGAGCGCCGCCGCAAGGTGACCGGGCAGGTCGAAGCCGCTCCAGCCGCTGACATGCGTGGATAGCGCCACGCGTTGCTCCTCGAAGCGCACGGGGCCTCCGAAGCCGATTCCGCAGCGGTCGAAGCGCCAGCGGGTCTGCCATGCGGCTGCGCCGGCGGCGATTCGATCGAGCATCCAGTCGCGGCCTCCATCGCGATCGGTGGCTTCCGTGACGCGCGCGGCGATCGCATCGCCATCGAACACGGCCATCGAGAATTTCGTGCCGCCGATGTCGATGGCGAGCGTGATCACGAGAGTTCTTCGGCCAGCGCCAGCATCTCTTCGGGTGACGCGGCGCCGGTGCCCGGCTTCATCACGGTGATGGCCGCGGCCAGATTACCGAACCGCGCCGCTTCCTCCGGCGAGCCTGTAAGCGCGAGCGCCATGGCGGCGGCGGCGGAGAACGAGTCGCCTGCGCCGCAGACATCGACGGGCTTTCGCGGATGCGGGCTCGGGACCATCCGCTCGCCCGCCGCGTCAACGACCAGTGCGCCACGTTCGGCGAGCGTGACGATCAGGCAGCGCGCCTCGGTGTGGGCGAGAAGGCCGCTGAAGCCGCCTCCTCCGGGGACGCGCTCGCACGCCCGCGCGGCCTCCTGCTCGTTCGGCTTGAGCGCCACGCGGCGGAACTCATGCGCGCGCTGCCGCGAGTCCGCCCAGAAGACGCGCCGCGGCTGTGCGGCGGCGAGCTGCGCGATCGCGTCGCGCATCCGCGCCGTGACCACCTCGGATTGGCCGGTTTCGGCCTGATCGGAAACAAACACGACATCGAAGCCGGAGGCCGTCTCGCGCAGCCGCTCGATCAACCGCGTCTCCACTTCGCCGGGCAGCGGCACACGCGCGATGAAGTCGATCCGTGGCCGGTCCTCGACGCCGGTCTCTTCGTTGATGAGCTTGGTGTAAGTGAACGTGGTCCAGGCCGGCGCGCGAAGGATCAGATCGGTCGCTATGCCCCGCCGGGAGAGCGCCGCGCGCAGTTCATAGGCGTGGCCGTCGTCGCCGGTGACGCCGAGCACGCCGACGCGTCCGACTCCCAGAGCGGCCAGGTTGTTCGCCACGGTTCCGCCGGCGCCGGCCGTGGTTGCGGTCTCGACGACGGCGACGCGCGGAATGCCGGTTTCGCGCGACGGCTCGGAGGCCGAGGGCGCGTAGGTACACCAACGGTCGAGACACACGTCTCCCACGACGAGCGCGGACTTGTGCGGCAGCGCGTGGAGGAATTCGCGGACCGTCATGCGGGTCCGGCGCCGGAAGTGAGGGCGCGCCACAGCGCCGGTACGGTGGCGCGATGATCGCCTCGGAAGTAGAAGCTCTCGCCGCCGTCCGCTACCGTGCGGACCAGCAGCGTCTTGTGCGGGCGGAAGTAGTAGCCGGGGGCGGTCTTCGGCAGCTCGTGGCGGAAGTCGCCATGAATCGGGGCGAGGTCGAACACCGCGGTCAGGAAGCGGCGGATCTCGCGGCCCTGCTGGTGCGCGACGTTGCGCGCCATGGCCAGCGCTTTCAGGTACACCTCCGGGCCCATGATCGCCGAGCCGAAGTTCATTACCGCGCCGCCCTCGAGCGATTCGACCGCATGCGCGAAGATCAAGAAATCCGCGTAGCTGCCCGCGCCCCACGCCGCGCCGTCGCAGTTCGGATGTTCGTAGACGATGTCGTATCCGATGCCGCAGTGGAGCGTGGCTGGGACGCCGGCTCCCCATGCGGCGGCGAGAAGGCTGAGATCGCGGTGCGGGAACGCGCTTTCGGCGATCCGCCGCCCGAAGTGCTCGCCGAGGCCCTCGCCGGCCGCCTGCGCCTGCCGTGCCCAATCGTTCAGCTCGCCGGTTTCCGACCACAGGCCGAACTCGCCGCTGGCGATGTAGCGGGCCACGCTTTCAGTGGTCGCCCCGATGCGGGCCAGCTCGTAGTCGTGAATCGCGCCCGCGCCGTTCATACAAAGGTGCGAGACGAGACCGCGGCGCATAAGGTCGATGAGATGGCGATTCACGCCCGCGCGCAGCACGTGAGCGCCCATGATCAGGATGCGCGCCGAGCCGCGCTCGCGGGCGGCGAGAATGCGCGACGCGATCACGGCGAGATCGGGGTGTTGGTAGTCGGGCGTGGGACTCGTAAGATCGAGCCAGTGCGCGAACGCAAGATCGTGGCGTCGCGCGTCGAGCGGCTGCAGACGCAGGCGCGATCGGTCGAACATCGGGTAGCGGCTAGGCATGTTCAGGCGGGGAACAGCACGGCGGTGAGTTCGTCGAGACAAAGATAATTCGGCACGATGTAATCGGCGCCGGCGCCGATCAGCCGCTGGCGCTTCCACTCGTCAATCGACTTACACGCGGGCTCCTGGCTCGCCACACCCACGGTGATGCCGCCGACTTTCTTCACTTCCTCGATTTCAACGTAACCGTCGCCGAAGCCGAGGAACTCTTCGCCGCGAAACTCGGCGCCTGCCAGCACACGCTGAATCAGGATCGCTTTCGAGAAGCTCCGGTAATCGTCGAGCGCGCCAAAAACGCGTCCGTCAAAATACTTCGCGACGTCGAGCAGACGCGCCTCCTCTTTCATGTAAACTTCGTCGGTGCCGCTCGCCAGGTACATTCGCAGGCCGCGCGCATGGAGCGACTCGAGAAGCGCGCGCGCCCCGGGGACCAGGTAATCCTCGGGCGAAGCGCCGCCCTTGCGGAGACTCTCGACGCGATGCTCGATGCGTAGCCACAAGCGGTCGAGATACATTTTCTTGTACTCGAGCGCTTCAAGCGGCCGCCCGCCGCGCCGCGCGATGGCGTCGCGCAGGGCGAACATCTGGTAGATGGTCTCCTTGCCGGTGAGCCGCCAGACGAAGTCCTCGACCTCGTCGCGCAGGCTTGCTTCGGACTCGCCGGTGCGAAGACCCCCCAGCAGCTCGACCATCATGGGGACCATGACATCCACCCACCCGGTGCGGATGAGCGAGAGCGTGCCGTCGAAGTCGAACAGAGCGACGCGGGCGCGCGCGGCGGTCGCGCCGGGTCTAACGGATTCAAGCATTGCAAGCATGTTTTGTTTCGGGGCCGGGCATTCATCCAAGCGGCGTGAACGCGCTGGCGGCGATCGCGGCTCCGGCGAGGCCCATCGCCACGGCGGCCGCGAACATCGTCTCCTTGTGAGTCAATATGGCAAGCGAAGAAAGCACGATCGCGATTTCGAAGAAGATCTCGCCGAAGTGCAGCCGGCGGGCCTTGCGTCCGGCCTTTTCGCTTTCGGCTTCGAACTCGCGCGCATGCTTCTGGATTTCGTTCTGGTCGTCACGGTACTTAGCGGCCTTCTGCGCGTAACCGGCGGCCGGCGTGGGGCGGTCCAGGGCCGCGAGCAAGCCGGAGGTGACTTCCGACTGATAGCGGCGGATGGACTTCGCCTGATACTCGGCCCAGGTGTCGGAGGCCTTCACTTGCATCAGCAGCTCCTCGGTGGCCGACATCGTACCGAACACCGACACGAGCGCGAGTCCGGCGGCGAGAATCGCCATGCTGGCCGCGACGCGCTTGTTAAACGGCTCGTTCGTATGCGCGGCGTGCTCGGCGTGCTCGTGAAGTTCTTCCGCCTCGGACATCAGACTTAAGGTATCACCGGGCGGCGGCGCTATTTTTCCAGGTAGAAATTTCCCGCGAAGAGCGCGTCGATGCCGGAAGAGTAAAAGCTGCGCACAGCGTCACGGGGCGTGCAGACGAGCGGGTCGCCGAACAGGTTGAAACTGGTGTTGAAGAGGACGGGCAGGCCCGTGGATCTTCCGGCCGCGTGCAGCAGCCGATGGTAGAGCGGGTTATCGGCCTCCGAGACGGTGTGTACGCGGATGCGGTCGCCCGAAAGAATCGCGCTCGCAAAAGTCTCGCGCCAGGCGGGCCGCACGCAGCCTACCGTGGCCAGGAAGCGTGAGTTCGGGCCGGTGAAGAAATAATCGCCGGCTCGCTCGGCCGGCACGGAGGCCGCGAACTTGCGGAACGGCTCGCGGTGCTTGATGTAAGCGTTCAGGTTCTCGGAGGAGTACGGATCGAGCGGCGAGGCGAGTATGCTCCGGTTGCCGAGCGCGCGCGGGCCGAACTCCATGCGCCCCTGCATCCAGGCGATGATCTTGTGATCGTTCAAGGCGCGCACCGCGGTATCCACGAGTTCGTCGCCGGTGGCCAGATAGCGGAATCGCAGTTTACAGTTTTCGAGCACCTGCTTGATTTCGGGCGCGCCGAAGCCGGGCCCGAGACAGAGATCGTCGAGCGGCGGCAAGCGTGGCCCGCCGAAGGTCCGATGCCAGGCGTGATAGACGGCGCCGAGCGCGAGGCCGGCATTGCCCGCGGCCGGTTGCACGAAGACTTCCTTCGACTGTTCGAGCGCAGCCACGAGCAGCGCGTTGAAGCCCAGCCCGCCGGCCAGACACAGCCGTTCCGCCTTTCCCGCCATGCGCAGCACCGCCGCTTCGACGGCCCTCTGCAGGCTGGCGGCCACGCTGGCGCGCATCGCGCTGGGCGCCGGCGTATCGTCGGAGAGCCCCAGCGCGCGGTAGAAGCGCGGGCTGAAGCCGCCGCGGCTCGAGCGGCCGGCGTCAAAGTACGAACGATCGAGCCGGGGCCATTCCGGGGCGCCGAGGATTTCATCGAAAACCGGAAATTCTGGCTCGCCGAGCGCCGACAACCACTGCACCTTATGTTCTTCGGCGCCGGCGCGGAAGCCGAGCAGTTCGGTGACCCGGCTGTAGAGATCGCCGAGCGAGTCCGGAGGGTAGAGCTCGCGTTCGAGATCGAGGCCGGCGCCCGAGCCGCGCCACAGGGCGCCGCAGCGGAAATCGCCCGCGCGATCGAGCGTCAGGACAGCGGCGTCCTCGAATGGCGATGCGTAGAAGGCCGAGGCGGCGTGCGCGAGATGATGATCCACCAGCACCAGGCGGCCGCGGGGAAACTCGTCGCGCAACGCGAGATGCACGCCCGTCGCATGGCCCGGGCCGACCGGCAGCGCGAGCGCGACGGCATCGACGTCCGCCGCATGGACCGAGGCCAGATCGAGCACCGTGCGCATCGCCTCGAGCGGCAGACGGCCCGGCTCGCGCCGGCGCGCCACCTTGCTTTGCTCGACCGCCGCGACCAGCCGCCCATCCCGCAACACGGCGCACGCCGCGTCGTCCGGCAAACCGCCCACGCCGAGTATGGTCATCGCGCTACTTCGACTTCTTCTCAATCTTGGCCCACGTGTCGCGCAGCGCTACCGTGCGATTGAAGACCAGCGAGCCGGGTTTCGAATCGGTGTCCACGCAGAAGTAGCCGAGCCGCTCGAACTGGTACCGCGCGCCGACGGCGGAAGCCGCCAGCGACGGCTCGATCCGGCAGCCGTTCAGCACCACCATCGATTCCGGATTGAGGAAATCGGTGAACGTCTTGCCCTCGCTTTCGTCTCCCGGATTCTCGCGCGTGAACAGGTTCTCGTACAGACGCACTTCGGCGCTGGCCGCGTGCGCCGCCGACACCCAATGAATGGTCGACTTCACGCGCCGGCCGTCGGGGGCGTTGCCGCCGCGCGTCTCCGGATCGTAGGTGCAATGCAGTTCGACCACGTTGCCCGCGCCATCCTTCACGACGCCGGTGCAGGTGATGAAATAGGCGTACCGCAGACGCACTTCGCGGCCCGGCGCGAGCCGGAAGTATTGCTTCGGCGGATCCTCGCGGAAGTCCTCCCGCTCGATGTAGATCACGCGGGAGAACGGCGCCATGCGCGTGCCCATCGAGGCGTCCTCGGGGTTGTTCACCGCTTCGATCGCTTCGACTTCGCCCTCCGGATAGTTGTCGATTACCACGCGCAGCGGCCGCAGCACGGCCATCGCGCGCGGCGCGCGGCGGTTCAGATCCTCGCGGAGGAAGTGCTCGAGCAGAGCCAGCTCGACCGTGCCATTGCCCTTCGAAACGCCGACGTTCTGGCACAGCGCGCGGATCGCCTCGGGCGTATAACCGCGCCGCCGCAGGCCCGAGATGGTCGGCATTCGCGGATCGCTCCAGCCGCTGACGTGGCCGTTCTGCACCAGCGCGAGGAGCTTGCGTTTGCTGAGCAGGGTATAGGTCAGGTTCAGCCGGTCGAATTCGATCTGCTGCGGATGGTAGATGCCGAGCTTCTCGACGAACCAGTCATAAAGCGGGCGGTGATCTTCGAACTCGAGCGTGCAGATCGAGTGGGTGATGCCTTCGATCGAGTCCGACTGCCCGTGCGCGAAATCGTACATCGGATAGATGCACCAGGCGTCGCCCGTTCGGTGATGCGCGGCGTGCAGGATGCGGTACATCAGCGGGTCGCGCAGGTTCAGGTTTGGCGACGCCATGTCGATCTTCGCGCGCAGAGTGCGTGCGCCGTCGGGAAATTCGCCGGCGCGCATCCGCGCGAACAGCTCGAGGTTCTCCTCGACGCCCCGGTCGCGGTACGGGCTGTTCTGGCCCGGCTCGGTGAGCGTGCCGCGCTGCCGCCGCACTTCCTCCGCGCTCAGGTCGCAGACGTAAGCGTCGCCGGAGCGGATCAGTTGCACGGCCCATTGGTAAAGCTGTTCGAAGTAATCGGAGGCGTAAAATAGCCGGTCCTCCCAATCGCCGCCCAGCCACCGCACGTCCTCGATAATCGAATCGACGTACTCGGTCTCTTCCTTCGATGGGTTGGTGTCGTCGAAGCGCAGATTGCACTTGCCGCCGAACTCGCGGGCGAGGCCGAAGTTCAGGTGGATCGACTTGGCGTGGCCGATGTGAAGATAGCCGTTCGGCTCGGGCGGAAAGCGCGTATGCACGCGGCCGCCGTATTTTCCTGTCTTCAGATCGTCGAGGATCGTGTCGCGGACGAAGTTGGATCGGGCCTCGGTGGCGTTCGATGCGCCGGCCACGGAGGTGTCGGACGGGTTTACTGACATATTGTTTCGATTTTCTCGCGTCTCAGCCAAGCAGGTCCAGCGCGCGGCCGATTCGCTTGACGGCGCGCTCGCGGCCCAGCGCCTCCAGCGTCTCGAACAAGGGCGGCGCAACCTTTCTTCCGCAAACCGCCACGCGCACCGGCGTAAACATCTGCGCGGCCTTCAGTCCGAGCTTCGCCGCCGCCGCGCGCAGCGACGCTTCGAGCGCGTCGTGCGTGAACTCGACCGTCGCCAACAGCGTGCGTCCGCACTCGAGCGCCTTCCGGCTCATCGCCGCGTCCCCCTTTTGCGGAATCAGCTCTTCGCGCGGATACGGCGGCAGCTCCTCGACGAAAAAGAAATCCGCCACCGTGGCGACGTCGCGCAGCAGGCGAATGCGTTCCTGGATGAGCGGGGCGATTTTCGAAAGCGCTTCGGGCGTGGCGTCGAAACCGGCCGCGCGCGCGAATGGGAGCAGCCGTTCGGCGAGCTCGGCGGCGGGAATCGAGCGGATCAGCTCGGCGTTGAGCCACAGCGCTTTTGGGTCGAACGGATCGTCGTCGCTGAAGTTCACTACCGCGTTGCTGCGATTCACGCCGGCGAGCGAGAAGGCTTCCACCAGCTTTTCGCGGGTCATCCGCTCCCGGTCGTCTTTTGGCGACCAGCCGAGCAGACAGAGAAAATTCACGTAGGCGTGAGGAAGGAATCCGCCGTCGCGGTACGTAGTGACGCTCACGACAGGGCCATGGCGGCGTTTCGAGAGCTTCGATCCATCGGGTGCGATCAGCAGCGGCAGATGGGCGAAGGCGGGCATCGGCGTGCCGAGCGCTTCGAAAATCAGGACGTGCTTGAACGTGTTCGACAGATGATCCTGCCCGCGAATGATATGGCTGATGCGCAAGCCGGCGTCGTCGGCGCAGGAGGCCATGTGGTAGGTGGGCATGCCGTTACTGCGCAATAGGGCGAAGTCTTCGATGTCGGCCGTGGCTTTGGTCTGCGGGCCGTAAACTTCGTCGGGGAACGAGACCGTCGCGCCTTCGGTCCTTGGCACGCGGAAGCGAAGCACGAAGGGCTCTCCGGCGGCGGCGCGGCGGCCGCTCTCTTCCGCTGGCATGTCGCGCATCGCGGCGTTGAACAGCCAGGCGCCGGACTCATACGGCTTCTCGCTGTCGCCCGGAACGGCGGGCGTGAAGTCCCGATACGCGAGGCCCTTGTCGAAGATCGCTTGCGCGGCCTGGCCGTGCAGGTCCAGACGCTCGGACTGGCGGTACAACTCATCCCATCCAAGGTCGAGCCACTCGAGGCCCTCGAAGATCGAATCGAGCGAAGCCCGCGTGTTGCGGTCAATGTCGGTGTCGTCGATGCGCAGGATCATCGTGCCGCCGTTGTGGCGGGCAAACAGCCAGTTGAAGATGAAGGTCCGCGCGCTGCCGATGTGCAAATAGCCGGTCGGCGACGGAGCAAAACGAACTCGGAACATGAAGTTTCAGGATAACAGGGGGTCCGCGCCGGGCTGGCTCAAACCGCCGCGGGCGCGCATGCCTGGCGAGCGCCGCAAACCTCTTCGTAGAGCCGCTCGTAGCGAGGAATGATGAGATGAGTCGAGAAGCGATTCTCGGCGGTGTGGCGCGCGGCCTGCGACATCCGATGGTAGAGCGCTTCGCCGGACAACAGCTCGACGACGCGCGCGGCCTGCGCGGCGATGTCGCCGGGCTGTTCCAGGAAACCGTCCACGCCATGCGTGATCAGCTCCGGCACGCCGCCCACGCGCGTGGCGACGGGCGGAACGCCGCACGCCATCGCTTCGAGCGCGGCGAGGCCGAACGATTCCAGTTCACTCGGCAGCAGCAGAACGTCCATGTGCGGAAGCAGCTTCTCGATGTGATCCTGTTTGCCGGGAAACGAAACGTGCTCGGCGAGGCCGAGTTCGGCCGCCAGCCGCTCGGCGGGACCGCGGTCCGGCCCGTCGCCCGCCATCACCAGGCGCGCCGGCACGTGGCGGCGCACCTCGGCGAGCACGCGCACGCAGTCGAGGACGCGCTTCACGGGACGGAAGTTCGACAGGTGGACCAGCACGCGTTCCCCGCCCCGCGGCCGCTCCGGCGCGGGGCGGTAGATCGAGCAGTTGACGAAGTTAGGAATCACGTGGATGGGGCGGGCGATATGGAAGTAGCTGGCCGTGTGTTCGCGCAGGTGCTCGCTGATGCTGGTGACGCCGTCGGACTGTTCGATGGAAAATTGCGTGATCGGAAAATACGTCGGATCGAGGCCGACCAGCGTCATGTCGGTGCCGTGCAGCGTCGTGATGAAGGGCAGGCGCCGCTCGCTCGCCAGCATCTGCCGGGCAAGCAGCGCGGAGACCGAATGCGGAATGGCGTAGTGGACGTGTAACAGATCCAAATGATACGTGCGCGCGACGTCGGCCATGCGCGAGGCGAGCGCGAGGCAGTACGGCGGGTACTGGAACAGCGGATAGCTCGAGACCTCGACCTCGTGATAGTGGATGCGCGGATTGCCGGAGCCGAGACGGATGGGGTTCGCGTAGGTGATGAAGTGTATCTCGTGGCCGCGGTGAGCGAGTTCGAGGCCCAGTTCCGTGGCGACGATTCCGCTGCCGCCGTAGGTGGGATAACACGTGATCCCGATACGCATCGACTTATTCGACGCTTTTCCGGGCTCTTGGGGAGCGGGAAACTTTCGCCGACAGGCTGCCCTGGCTGAGACGCACCCGGATGGCGGAGCCGGGCGGCGCATCGGCCGGCGTCTTGACCAGAGCGCCCGCCTCGTTCCGCACGAGGGCGTAGCCACGTTCGAGGACATGGAGCGGGCTGAGGGAGGCCAGCCGGGCCGTGGCGGACTCGAGGGCCGCGCGGCGCCGGGCCGCGGCGAGGCGGGCGCGTGCGGCGAGCGCGTCACGCACGGCGGCAAGGCGGGCATGGAAACGCGCCATCTTGAGACGCAGATCGAGCGCGGCCAAGCCTGCGATCAGCGCCTCGGCGCGCCTGTGGCGCACGGCCAACGACCCACGCATGCGCTCGCGCAGCGCGAACTCGAACTCATCGACGCGCTGCTGGCGGCGTCCGAGCGAACGGCGCAGCGACGCGGCGGCCCGCTCGAGGCCCACGGCCTGGAGCCGGCGAGCCGCCATCGCGAGGCGCAGGTGCAGCGTCTGCGCCGCGCGCCGTTCCAGCGTCACGAACCGCTCGATCACCTGCGCGCGCGGCTGGATCAACAGTTCGGCCGCCGCGGATGGCGTTGGCGCGCGCAGATCGGCGACGAAGTCCGCGATGGTGAAGTCGGTCTCGTGCCCGATGGCGGAGACTACGGGAACCGAGCAGGCGGCGATGGCGCGCGCCACGGATTCCTCGTTAAACGTCCACAGGTCTTCGATCGAGCCGCCGCCGCGCGCGACCACCAGCACGTCGGCCCAGGGCGCCGCGCTGAAGGACTCGATCGCGCGGCAGACGGCCGCGGCCGAGCCCTCGCCCTGCACCTGCGCGGGATACAGACGTACATGCAGCCCCGGAAAGCGCCTCTCCAGCACGTTGAGAATGTCGCGAATGACCGCGCCGGTGGGCGACGTGACAATGCCGATGCGCCTTGGAAATTCGGGCAGCGGGCGCTTGCGCGCCGCGTCGAACAATCCCTCGGCGGCCAGCTTCTGCTTGAGCTGCTCGAAGGCCAGTTGCAGCGCGCCCACGCCCGCGGGCTCGAGCGCTTCGACGATGAGCTGGTGCTGGCCGCGCGCCTCGTACACGTCGATGCTTCCTCGCGCCACCACGGCGAGGCCGTCGCGCGGAGTACACCGCAGATAGCGCAGTTGCTGGCGGTAGCAGACGCACTGCAACTGCGCGTCGCGGTCCTTGAGCGTGAAGTAACAGTGCCCGCTCGAGGGCAGCCGCACGCCGGAGATCTCGCCGCCGACCAGGATGCCGGTGAACTCGCCGGCCAGCATCTCGCGGATGCGGCTGGTGAGTTCGCCGACGGTCCAGGTGCGCCGGCGCGCGGGCTCCCAATCGATTTCGATCTGCTCCAACTCTCCACTGTAGCGGCAGCGGAGGGCCCGCTGCGCCGTGCTACGGTAAGGGCAGGTTCGCGCGGGCCGGCAATCGCGGCCGCCGCATTGGCGCACCGCGGAATCCATGTTTGAGCGTTATACCGAAAAGGCGCGGCGAGCGATCTTCTTCGCTCGATTTGAGGCTTCCGGCCTCGGCGGCTCATACATCGAACCGGAGCATCTGCTGCTCGGTCTGCTGCGAGCGGACCCGGCGCTTGCCCACCGTGTCCTCCGCTCGATTGAGGCCATCCAATCGGTCCGCGAGAGGATTGAAGCGCACTTTCCTGCCGGCGAGAAGCTTCCCACGTCGGCGGACATGCCGCTCAACGCCGAGTGCAAGCGCGTGCTTGAGTATGCCGCCGAGGAAGCCGATCGCATCGACCACAAAGATATCGGTCCCGAACACCTGCTCCTTGGGCTACTGCGCGAAGAGAAATGCTTCGCCGCGGAGGTCCTGCAGGAGCGGGGCCTGAGCATCGGCCAGTTGCGCGAAGGGCGTCAAGGCCCTTCGCCGGAGCCTTCCGCATAACGGCAGCGGAGGGTTCACCGCATCATGCTACGGTAAAGAGTAGGTGGGCACGGGCGCGCTCAAGCCGGAGCCGGGCGCCGTCTTTCGGGCGGTTGGACTTTCGAAGACCTATGCCTCGGGCGCCGGGCCGATCCAGGTGTTTTCCGGAGTCGACTTCGAGGTTCGTCGCGGCGAGTCGCTGGCGGTGATTGGCGAGTCGGGCGCGGGCAAGAGTTCGCTGCTCTATCTGCTGGGCGGGCTCGATGCGCCGTCGGGCGGCGCGCTGTACTTTGGCCCGCGTAACATCGCCGCGCTCGATGACGCCGGCCTGGCCGAGTTCCGCAACCGCGAGATCGGTTTCGTGTGGCAGAACCATTCGCTGCTCCCGGAGTTCACTGCGCTCGAGAACGTCATGATGCCGCTGCTCATCCGCGGCTCGCCGGGCATGGAGGCGAGGCGCGAGTCCGGGCGCAGGCTCGAAGAAGTTGGCCTCGCCAACCGGACCTCGCATCGGGTGGGCGAGTTGTCGGGCGGCGAGCAGCAGCGCGTGGCCATTGCCCGGGCGCTCGCGGGCGGCCCGTCCGTATTGCTTGCCGACGAGCCGACCGGCAATCTCGACCACCGCACCGGCGAGATGATTATCGATCTGTTGCTCGGCCTGCACCGCTCGCGGCCGCTCACCTCGGTCTTCGTCACCCACAACCTTTCCTTTGCCGGCCGATGTGACCGCGCGATGGAGCTGCGCGAAGGCGCACTCGTCCCGTGGGCGCGCGGCGGGCCGCTCCTCGAACAAGCCCCAGTTACGAATCTCTACGGCGGATCCTATGTTTGAACGTTACACCGAAAAGGCGCGGCGCGTGATCTTCTTCGCGCGGTATGAGGCCAGCCAGTTTGGCAGCCCGTACATCGAGACGGAGCACCTGCTGCTCGGCTTGCTCCGCGAAGACAAGGCGCTCGCCAATCGCTTCCTGCGCTCGCACGCGGCGATCGAGTCGATCCGGAAGCAGATCGAGGCTCACACCACCGTGCGCGAGAAGGTGTCCACGTCCGTCGACCTCCCGCTCAGCCACGAGTGCAAGCGCGTGCTCGCCTATGGCGCCGAGGAAGCCGAGCGGCTCAGCCATAAGCACATCGGCACCGAGCACCTGCTGCTGGGCCTGCTCCGCGAGGAGAAATGCTTCGCGGCCGAAATCCTGCACGAGCGCGGTCTGCGAATTTCGCAGGTGCGCGAGGAGATCCAGCGCTCGTCGTCGGAGAAGATGTCCTCGAGCCGGCCGAAGGAAAGCTCGCTGCTGAGCGAGTTCAGCCGCGACCTTACGCAGGCCGCCATCGACGGTTCGCTCGATCCGCTGATCGGGCGCGACTTCGAGCTCGAACGCGTGGTGCAGATCCTCTGCCGCCGCACCAAGAACAACCCCGTGCTCATCGGCGAGCCGGGCGTGGGCAAGACCGCGATCGTCGAAGGCCTGGCGCAGCGCATCGCCGAGGGGGACGTGCCGTCGTTCCTCTCCGAGAAGCGGATTCTCGCGCTGGACCTGTCGCTCATCGTCGCCGGCACGAAGTATCGCGGCCAGTTCGAAGAGCGCCTCAAGACCATCATGAAGGAGCTGATGGAGAATCAGAACGCCATCATCTTCATCGACGAGCTGCACACGCTGGTGGGCGCCGGATCGGCCGAGGGCTCGCTCGATGCGGCGAATATTTTGAAGCCGGCTCTTTCGCGCGGCGAAATCCAGTGCATCGGCGCGACGACGCCGGGCGAGTATCGCAAGTCGATCGAAAAGGACCGCTCGCTCGAGCGCCGGTTCCAGGCCGTCAAGGTTCCTCCACCGAACGAAACGGACGCGACGCGCATCCTGTTCGGCATCAAGGAACGCTACGAAAAATTCCACGCCGTGGCCTATACCGACGAAGCCATCGAGAGCGCGGTTCACGCCTCGACGCGCTTCATCCCGGACCGCTTCCTGCCCGACAAGGCCATCGACCTGATCGACGAAGCCGGCGCGCGCGTCAAGCTGAAGCAGACCACGCTGCCCGGCGAGGTCGCCGATATTCAGAAGCGCATCAAGTTCATCGTGCATCGCATGGAGAACGCCATCGCGAACCACGAGTTCGAGAAGGCCCGCTTCTATTCCGACGAGGAGCGCAAGGAGCGCGAGAACCTGCGCCAGCTCCGCGAGAAGTACAACCTGGACGATACCTCGACGGGCGTCGTCACGAAGGACGACATCGAGGACGTCGTGGCGCGCTGGACCGGCGTGCCAATGACCGCGATCAAGGAAGAGGAAGTGACCAAGCTGCTCCGCATCGAAGAGGAGCTGCACAAGCGCGTCGTGAGCCAGGAGAAGGCGATCTCGGCGCTGTCGCGCGCCATCCGCCGTTCGCGGGCCGGCCTGAAGAGCCCCAAGCGCCCGGCGGGCTCGTTCCTGTTCCTCGGGCCGACCGGCGTCGGCAAGACGGAGGTCGCGCGCGCCCTCGCCGAATTCCTGTTCGGCAGCGAGAAATCGCTCATCCGCTTCGACATGTCCGAGTTCATGGAGAAGCACTCGGTGTCGAAGCTGATCGGCAGCCCTCCGGGCTATGTCGGCTACGAGGAGGGCGGCCAGTTGACCGAGCGCGTCAAGCGCGCCCCCTACTCGATCATCCTGCTCGACGAGATCGAGAAGGCGCACCCGGATGTATACAACATCCTGCTGCAGGTGTTCGAGGACGGCCAGTTGACCGACGGCCTCGGCAACACGGTGGATTTCAAGAACACCATTATCATCATGACGTCGAATCTTGGCGCGCGCTTCCTCGACAAGCGCGGCCAGATCGGGTTCGCCGCTCCCTCGGCCTCGGGCATCCCGACGAAGGTCGAGGATATGGTGATGAGCGAGGTGAAGCGTGCCTTCAATCCCGAGTTCCTGAATCGTCTGGACGAAGTGATTCTTTTCACCTCGCTTTCCGACGAAGACCTGCTCAGGATCATCGGCATGCTGGTGGACCTGATCAACGTCAACCTGGTTTCGAAGCAGGTGAAGATCCGCGTCAACGAAGACGCCGCGAAGTACATCCTCGAGAAAACGCTGGTGGATCGCAGCTATGGCGCACGTCCGCTGCGGCGCGCTTTGCAGAAGTACATCGAGGATCCGCTGTCGGAGGCGGTGATCCAGGGCAGCCTGCCGCGTCCGGCGGATCTCGAAATCTACCTGTCCGACACCGGCATCTTCTGCCGCCAGATCAAGGAGATGCAGGAGCAGCCCGTGGGCGCGCCCGGCGAGGAAGAGGCCCCGCCCGCCCCCGGTACGCCGCTCTACATGTTCTGAACGGGCCGGGGGCGGCGAGTTCGCGCTTGACGCGCACCGGATGAGGTCTCTACAATGAGGGTGATAGTAAAGGAGGCCTCATGCTGCGTTCGATTGGCCTGCCCGAGTTGCTGGTGATCCTTGTCGTTGCCGTGCTGTTGTTCGGCGGCAAGAAGATTCCCGAGGTCGCCAAGGGCTTAGGTGAAGGCATCAAGAGCTTCAAGGACGCCTTGAAGACAGACAGCGATCACGTCGACGACAAGAAGCAGGCCTAAGGCTTCCGGAAGCGGCCCGCACGTCTTGGGCCGGTTCTAACTCGACTTTTCCAAACTTGGCCCCGCGGATTCTTGTCCACGGGGCCATAATCATTTCGCCCCGTTCTCGAACCCTACTTCTTCTTCGGCGGTACGATCGCGTCCTTCACCGCCTTGGCGACCCGGAACTTCACGACCTTCTTGGCCGGAATCTTGATCGCCGCGCCCGTAGCGGGGTTGCGGCCCATGCGCGCCTTACGCTCGACGCGCACCAGGCGGCCAATGCCCGGAATGACGAACATTCCGCTCTTCTTCGTTTCGCGGACGGCCATGTCGGCGAACGCGGTGACGAAGTGCTTGGCCGTCTTGCTGGCTACGCCCGTCGTCTCGGCCAGTTCCTTCACCACCTGCGACTGGGTCATCTTGGTTGAAGCTGCCATGTTGCTCTCCTTAGTTCTGACTTAAGTAGCGCGTCGTCCTTCGCAAGCGTTGCGAGGGCGGGCGCCCACCCGGAGCGACCATAAAACAAAATCACCCCGTTGTGTTTTGCTACTAAATCATACCGGCGATCTCCACCCGTTGTAAAGGGCCTGAGCGCGAAAAACAGCTATTTTTCGGGCTTTTTTTGCATGGAGGGGCATAAAACCCGCGCCAGACGGGCTTTTTGGCGCAATTGCAGGCTGGTTCGCGGCGTCCGCGCCTCGTTTTGACGCCTCGCGGGGCGGACGCACCGATGGCAGGAACTGCCGCTTTATGCTTCCTAAGCGGCGGCGCCGGCAGCAGAAACGGTGATTTCGCAGAAGCCCTCAAGGAGTCGGCCGCTCTTGCCGTGTGGAACTCTAATCGGGTTGTGCCCGCTCGCGAGCCGCGCGGGCCCTCCGAGCATCCTCACGCTTTTCCTGCGGCGGGGGAAGCCGCCTACCTCGCGAGCAGCGGCTTGAAGATCCTTTTGAAGCGCCAGTGCTAGGCTCGGACTTTCAATTCGTCAGGCGAAGGGGGCATCCGGGCACCTTGGATCGCCGCGGGTTCAAGGGCAACACCGCCTTAACGATACGGTCAGTCGTATTCCAGAGCGATCCCGATTCGCAACGCTGACCGAAGCGCCGAACAACGAAAGGATGCGGCATGCCATGGGAGGGCCTAACCCCAGGTCCCCGCCGGGTGTGCTCGCTTCGCCGATCGCGAAGAGATCAAAGAATCTTGCAATCGCGGGGCTGGGGATCGTCCTACCATGACTCTCGATGACGACCCTTAATGAATCGGGCAGTACCTCACGCGCCAGCCGGACAACTCCGCCCTCTTCGGAGAATTTGACGGCTGTCTCAAGCAGTGCGTGGAGCGCTCTTACCAGCAAGTCCCCATCTCCCAGGACGAGCTCCATGTCCGCCGATAGCGGGTTCAACGTCACGCGGCGGGATTCGGCGAACGCCGCCGCGCTCTCAATGGCCCGATTCAGCGTTGTGCTCAAGGACACCAGAGCGGATCTGAACTTCTCGCCGCTCACGTCGATTTGAGCGAGGAGCAAAGCATCGTCCAAAATCGAGAGAATCCTTCGGCGAGATTGTTGAAACATCTCCTGGAGTTCGTTGTGTTCCGCGGTAGAAGACATCTCAGCCAGGATGAGCTCGCCGACGCCGAGCAGTCCATTGAGTGGCGTGCGGAACTCGTGCGAGATGAGGTTCAGGAAGTCGTTCTTTGAACGATCGAGGATCGTCAGCCGCTCGTTTGCTTCGGCAAGTTCACGCGTGCGCGTGGCTACCGTCTCCTCCAGGTGTCCATTCCGCCGCTTCAATGCTCGCCGGAGGTCGTGCAGTTTGAGATGGGTTTCGACGCGGGCCTGCACTTCTTCGAATTGGAAAGGCTTGGATATGTAATCCACCGCGCCGGACTGGAAAGCCTTCACCTTGTCTTCGGTCCCCGCTAGCGCGCTAAGGAAAATGACGGGGACGCCCGAAATGTCTTCGGTCTCAGTGGACTTGAGGCGTTCACACACTTCGTAGCCGCTCATCTCCGGCATGTTAATATCCAGCAAAATCAAATCCGGCGGATTCCGCGCCGCCGCCGCCAGCGCCAGCCTACCGCGGGGAAACGAACGCACTTCATGCCCCTGCTGACGGAGCATGCCCTCCAAGACCTTCAAGTTGGCGGGATTATCGTCCACGACCATAATGTTCCCTCGCGCCAGGGAATGTTCACTCATGTCCGGCGCGCCTCCCATCGCAAACGGCCAAACGGTATCGCAAGCTTCGCTGGGTAGGGCCGGCAGAATTCCCGCCCCCACCCTCTTATAACTTTCTGGTTCACACGGATAGACCTTTTCCCGTCTTTGCCTCGATTCCGGAAGGGACATAACCGAGCTCCGATAACCGGCGGGTTCCGGCCAGCGTGGGAACTCGGACCCGTACCCGCTTCTGCACGCCGCTGGTTCTTGCAAAATTCGCGAGGCGTTCAATCCAAATGGGGGTGAGCACCACTCCCTCCTTAAGAATTAAGAGCTTCGTTTCGATGGCGACAACATCCTCATGAAGAACCATCCCGGGGCGAAGCTCCCGAAGCAGTAGTTGCCGCACTTCGAACCCAACTCTTGTTGGAGAGTAGTTGTCGAGCGCATCCAGCATGCTGCCGTTGAATCGGCACGATGCCCTGAGCTGAACGACCGCGGAGTCAAAATCGATGTCTTGATAAATCCTCCGGTCCAGCTCCAATGCTAGATGCAGCATGTGAGCGCCTTGTCTTGATTGTTCCGTGGCGGACAGGTCCGCATCCCCTGTTTGTTGCCCCCGAATCATCTCAACTACCGCTTCCAAACGTGGAATGTTAGAAAGAAGGCTGGCGGCGGCCTCTGGATGGGCGTGGAAGATCTGATCCTCGTCGGGCGAGAGCTTCTGGCCACCGTAGGCCTTTTCGAAAGTCTCGATGGGCAGCACGATACAACCCACTAAGCACAACATGGCGGCAAGCTCGTACTTCCAGGCATCCTCAAGCCCCATTCGCTTGGCGATCCACATCACGATATCCCGAATGGAGTGAGATCGCAGGACCAGCACTGGAGATGTAATCTGGACTAACTGCAAAAGAGTCGAGATCGCGCCACTGAGGGTTCTTTCCAGCAGATCGCGTTCTGCCTGCTGTGCGCGCCATAACTTGAGGTGGGTCTCGATGCGCGCCTGCACCTCGTCGAACTGGAACGGCTTGGAGACGTAATCGGCTCCTCCCGATCGAAACCCCTTTACCTTGTCTCCCGTCGCATTCAACGCGCTGATGAAAATTACGGGGATGCCGGCGAGGCGTGCGCTGGATTTCAGCCGTTCACATACTTCATAGCCATTCATTTCCGGCATATCAACGTCCAGCAAAATCAAGTCCGGCGGTTCCTGTTCCGCCGAAGCGAGAGCCAGCCGGCCCAGTGGAAACGACCGCACTTCATATCGCTGCTTCCGCAGCATGTCTTCCAAGAGTTTCAGGTTAGCCGGAGTATCGTCCACGACCATGATGTTGCCCTGACGCGCGGACTGCGCCTTTATCGGCGGCACGCTTCCTCCAGCAACTTCGTCAGAGAGTCGTATTCGTAATTGTCGGCAAGCTCCTGCAGCGCATGTGCGGACCCGGTATCTCCAGTCCCGCGCACCTTGAGGATCAGCTTATCCATGAGGCTCTTGTTCCCGCTCAAGGTCGCATTACGGAGTTCTTCGATTAGCTCCAGCGGTAATTGCCCGCGCCCGAGCTTTTCAGCGCTCAAGGCCGCGCCTCTGGCAACCGCTTCGTTGCCGTTGCCGCTCATTTCCTCGTAGTCATACGCAATGTTCAAGTGCGCTCGCATCTTCTCGAGCAGCTCATCTTCATGGCAGGGCTTCGCGACGAAATCATCAGCCCCGATTTGAATGGCTGTTCGGCGTTGGTCCTCCATGGCGCTAGCGGTCAGAGCGATGATGACGGTATCCTTCCCTCGAGGATCCGTCTTTATTCTTCGAGTCGCCTCTAACCCGTCCATGATCGGCATATGCACATCCATTAGGACCAACCGTGGGTTCCATTCATCCCAGCTTTGGATGGCGGCCTCTCCGTTATCCACACCTCTTACGGAAAAGCCTATAATCTCGAGAAATTTCACCAGCCAATCCCGGTTCTCGGCCTGATCGTCGACAACCAGGATTCTGGGAACTTCCTGTTCGGTTCGTATGCCAATCACGCGCCGGGGGGCGATACGCCTGGTAACCACTCCCGCGTCACCGCGTTCGATCGGGACCTCGAACCGAAACGTTGAACCTACGCCGGGACTGCTGGTAACCGTAAGATCGCCCCCCATCAGGCGAGCGTATTCGCGGCTGATGGCGAGCCCCAGACCGGTTCCCTCCTTTGTGTTAAGACCACCCTTGGCCTGGCTAAACGGCTGGAACAACTTCTCTTGTTCCTCATTCGTCATGCCCAAACCGGTGTCCTCAACGCGGGCTGAAAGCCATAGCCGATTAACGTTCCTTTGGTCTAAAGTGATGTGCAGCTTGATCTGGCCGCTCTCGGTAAACTTGATTGCGTTTCCCAGAAGATTGATCAGCGCCTGGCGTATCTTACCTTCGTCCGCCACAACGTAGGGTACGGATTCGCCATCGACAAACATTTCGAATCGCAGCGCCTTCGCCTCGGCCCGCAAGCGGAACATCTTTGCGAGACTGTCCAGTAGCCCACAGAGGCTGAATGTCGTTGGCTTAAGCTCCGTGTGGCCAGCCTCGATCTTGGACATGTCCAGAACATTATTTATGAGGGTTAACAGATGATCGCCGCTTCGGTTGATGATCTGGAGATTCGCCTTCGCGTCTGTTCCCAGGCCCGGATCCCGCAACATCAACTGGGCATAACCGAGAATGGCGTTCATCGGAGTACGGATTTCGTGAGACATGGTCGACAGAAACGCACTCTTGGCCCGGTTGGCGGCGTCGGCTTCCGTCTTGGCTTGCGACAACTGCGTATTGACCTGGTGAAGCTGATGGTTGGCGGCCTGCAACTGCCGCGAGTTGTGGAAAATCTCGGCCTGCATCTGTTCCATACGGGCGCGCAACTCGATGGTGTTGTCAGCGGGCTGCGACCTTTGCCGCACGAACTCGGTCACGTCCTCCACGCGATGGATGAGGTACTCAATCCGGCCGTCCATTCCGAGCACGGGGGAATTGATCGGGCTCCAGTAACGCTCCTCAAACACGCCGTCAGGCCGGCGGACGTCGTATTTCTGGATGGCCATCGTGTCCGCGGCGCCGGTCTGGCGCACGCGGTCCAAGGAGGCGCGCAGGTTGGAGGTTCCGGTGGCGGCCGGGTCTTCGGGGTTGTCGGGGAAGGCCTCAAAGAGGTCGCGGCCGAGGAGGTCCGCTCGGTCGGTCATAGTCGCCTCGAGGTAGGCGTTGCTCGCCGCGACGATCTCGAGGTCGGGCGTGAGGACCAGGAAGAGGCCGGGCAGCGACTTGAAGAGGTTCTCGAAAACGGCGCGGCTGCGTCGCAGCTCGGCGTCCGCGGTCTTCTGCTCGGTAATGTCGCGCCCGGTGGCGTATATTATTCCCTCCTCGACGACCGGCTGAGCTTTCCACGCCAACCATCGCCACGAGCCGCCCTTGCACTCGTAGCGATTCTCAAAATGGGTCGTCGGCTCGCCGCGGCTGAGTTTTTCCACTTCCGCGCTCGTGGCAGCGCGGTCGTCTGGGTGGACGAAATCGAGAAAGGGCCGCGCGAGTAGTTCGTCCGTCGCGTAGCCGAGCGTCTGGGTGAAGGCGGGGTTCAGGCGTTGAAAATACCCGTCCATGCCCGCGATGCAGAGCATGTCGAGCGAGAGGGTGAAGAAGCGGTCGCGCTCGGTCTCTACCCGCTTGCGCTCGGTGATGTCCCGCACGATGTTCACGAAACGCGGCTCACGGCCCGCCTCCCGCACCAGTTGGAGGTAGACTTCCACTGGAATGCCGTGCCCATCCTTGTGGCGGTGGAGGGTCTGGAAGGTAAGCGAAGGCTGCGTGCCCTCGAGCAGCGGCCGCACCACTTGCCGGAAACGCTCCAGCGTGAATTCCGGCTTGATGTCCAGCACGGTCATCCTCAGAATCTCGGCCTCGGTATAGCCGATTTGCCGCTTCCCTCCTTCGTTAACGTAGATGAAGCGGAAATCATCCGGGCGGAACATGAAGATGGAGTCCAGCGTCTGGTCGAGCGTGCTCTTGAACCGCGCTAGCTCGACCTCGCGCGCCCTGCTTTCGGTAACGTCGCGGAAGACGAGCACTACGCCGACGATACGGCCCTTGATGTCGCGCATGGGTGCGGCTGAGTCGGCGATAGGGTATTCACTGCCATCGCGGGCGATTAGGGCGGTATGGTTCGCTAGGCCGTGGATTACCCCGCTCGCGAGCACGTCATCCACCGGGATGACCGCCGGTTGGCGCGTCTCTTCGTTGATGATGCGGAACACTTCCCCCACTGGCCGGCCCTTGGCTTCGTCCAGATTCCAGCCGGTGAGCCGCTCCGCGAGCGGGTTGAGGCGCGTAATCCGTCCTTCGGCGTCTGTTGTCAGCACGCCGTCGCCGATCGAGCGCAGCGTGACCTGGAGGTTCTCTTCACTTTCCTCGAGCACGCGCTCCGCCTGCAATCGCGCCGCAATGTGACGTCTGATGAGCGCGTATGCTCCCGAGAGAATCGTTCCCGTCAGTATCGCGAGCGCAAGTAGGAACCACACCTGGCGCCGGCCATCAGAGATGGTTTTGTTCTGCCGCGACCGCAGTAATCGCGTTTCCTCCGTCGTCATCACCTCAACCACCTCACGGATGGCGTCCATCGTCTTCTTTCCCTGGCCAGTAAGAACCAACTTTCGCCCAAACTCCAGCCCCCGTTCGTTCGTGGCTCTAATAACGCGAGCGTGCTGTTCCAGTAAGTCGGCTATTAGCCGTTCCAGCACCGCGATCTTCTTCCGTTCTAGGGGATTATCGACAGTCAGCTCTCCTATGCGCTTGAGTTCACTGGGGATGCGCTCACGCGCGTCGAAGTACGGCTGCAGGAATTCTTCCTGACCGGTGATGACGAAGCCCCGCTCGCCGGTTTCCAAATCCACTGCCTTGCTCACGATTCCCGCCAGGCCCTCTCGAACCTGGACCGTGTGTCTCACCCATGATTCGTCCCGGATCCGCTCGTCCTCGGAGAAATAGGCCAACACCACGCTCAGCGCGAAGATCGCGAAGACCACGGCAAATTCTGCGATGAGTCCTCGCTGAACAGATAGCCAGTTCATCGTTTTAAGACCTCATCGGTAGTTAGCGCGTCCCTATGAAAAGATTCGATATCCGGGGCGCCGTTCTCGACGCTGTTCCCGCTAGGCGGACTTGGCGCAGGCGGCGCGCTCGGGCTCGGCCGCCGGGGGTTTCGCGGCGGATGCGGGGGCTTCGGCGGGCTCGAAGCCCAGCTTCTGGCGCAGCTCCGATTCGAGCGCCGCGGCCATCTCCTTGTGCTCGACCAGGTACACGCGGGCGTTGTCGCGTCCCTGGCCGATTCGTTCGCCGCGCAGGCTGAACCATGCGCCGCTCTTGTCGACGACGCCTTGCGCCACGCCCGTATCGATCAGGTCGCTCTCTTTCGAGATGCCTTTGCCATACAGCACGTCCACTTCGGCTTCGCGGAAAGGTGGAGCGACCTTGTTCTTGACCACCTTGACCTTGGTGCGGTTGCCGATCACCGTCTCCCCATCCTTGATCGCCGCGCCGCGCCGCACTTCCACGCGCACCGAGGCGTAGAATTTCAGTGCCCGGCCGCCCGTCGTCGTTTCCGGGTTGCCGAACATCACGCCGATTTTTTCGCGGATCTGGTTGATGAAGATCAGCAGCGAATTCGTCCGCGCCACGGTTCCGGTCAGCTTCCGAAGCGCTTGCGACATCAGCCGTGCGTGCAGACCCATGTGGCTGTCGCCCATCTCCCCTTCGAGTTCCGCCTTCGGCACCAGCGCCGCCACCGAATCGATGACCAGAACGTCGATGGTCGCGCTGCCGATGAGCGCGCCGGCGATCTCGAGCGCCTGCTCGCCGGAGTCGGGTTGCGAGACGATGAGATTATCGACGTCGACCCCAAGATTGCGGGCATACGCCGCGTCGAGCGCGTGTTCGGCGTCGATAAACGCCGCCGCTCCGCCGGCCTGCTGCGCCTGCGCCACCACCTGCAGCGCGAGAGTTGTCTTGCCGGACGACTCCGGCCCGAACACCTCGACCACGCGCCCCCGGGGAAGCCCTCCGACGCCGAGCGCGGCATCGATCGAGACGGCCCCCGTGGAGATGACCGAGACCGGGAGAATGTTCCGCGAACCAAGCCGCAGCACCGCGCCGGCCCCAAATTGTTTATCCATCTGAATCAGCGCGAGGTCGATGGCGCGCTGGCGCGCGGCTCCGTCCGTTGGGCGAAACACGCCCGTGCCGGTGTTATGTAGTGTCGAGTTCACGCCAACGTAGTGTTCCGCCGCACTACTCCTCTCCCCGAAATCGGGCCGTGTTTCAAAGCGGAGCGCGGCGTACCGGCTTGGCGCGCGGCGCGCGGGAGTATCATCGAGGCATCGGCCCGTTGCGCCTCGCGCGTCAACCGGCCGGATAAGGAGGCCGATAGCACCCATGGAATTGCGCGTCAACGGAAAGGCCGTCGAGGCAAGCGATCCCGGCCAGAGTCTGCTCGAATTTCTCCGCGACGATCTTGGCCTCACCGGCGCCAAATACGGCTGCGGCGAAGGGCAGTGCGGCGCATGCACGGTGTTGCTGGGCGGCGTCGCGGTGCGCTCGTGCATCACTCCGGTGCAGGCCGCCGCGGGCCGCCCGGTGACGACGATCGAAGGCCTCGAGAAAGACGGCCAGCTCCACCCCGTGCAGCAGGCTTTCCTCGACGCGGGCGCGATGCAATGCGGCTATTGCACGGCGGGCATGATTCTCTCCTGTGTGGCGCTGCTCGATCGTAACCCGCGGGTAAGCGACGAGGCCGCGCGGCGCGCGCTGAACGGCAACCTCTGCCGCTGCGGCACGTACCCGCGCATCCTGGCGGCCGTTCGGATGGCCGCGGGAGGGCGCAATGGCTGAGCGCGAACGTTACGAACTGCTCGAGGGGCCGGCTTACCGCTTTGAAGCCGGGCGCCGCGATGTGTTGAAGCTCCTTGCCGGAGGCGGTCTGCTGATACTCGTCACGCCAAGCGGCAACGCCCAGGAATCGGGCCGCGCGGCCCGGCGCGCATGGCGCGGAGAAGCGCTTCCGGATGCCGTCGATGCCTGGCTGCATATCGGCCCGGATGGGCGCGTAACCGCGTTCACCGGCAAGGTCGAGGTCGGCCAGAACAGCCGCACGGCCCTTACGCAGGCTGTGGCGGAGGAACTGCGCGTTGACCCGGGCGCCGTAGAAATGATCATGGGCGACACGGCGCGCACGCCATTCGACATGGGCACCTTCGGCAGCCGCACGACGCCCACCATGGCCCCGCTGATGCGCGCGGCGGCGGTGGCGGCGCGAGAAGCGCTTGTGGGCCTGGCCGCGGCGCACTGGAGCGTGGACGCGTCAGGCCTCGAAGCTTCGAACGGTTGTGTTCGCGACCCCGCCTCTGGGCGCAGCATCGCGTATGGAGAGCTGACCCAAGGCAAGGCGCTCACGCGCACGGTGGGCAAGGAACCGGTCAGCCGGCCACGCGGCGAGTCGCTCGCCAAGATCGACGCCCGCGCCATCGTCACGGGAGCGCATCGTTATCCATCGGACATCCAGCGCCCCGGCCTGCTGCACGGCAAAGTACTTCGCGGCGCGACTCGCGCGGCGGAGCTTCAAAGCGCCGATCTCAGCGCGGCGCCGAAGACCGGAGGCGTGATTGTGGTGCGCGACGGCAGTTTCGTCGGCGCGGCGGCGCCCGATGTCCGCGCGGCCGAACATGCACTCGAAGCGGTGAAGGCGGTTTGGAATCAGCCTCCCGCCCCATCGAGCGGCGAACTTTTTGACTATCTCAAGTCGAACGCCAACGGCCCGGCCGAAGCGGCCGTCCAGACCGGCTCGGTCGCCGATGCATGGGCGCGAGCCGAGCACACCCTCGAGGCCCGTTACACAATCGCCTATATCGCCCACGTGCCTCTCGAGCCGCGCGCGGCGGTGGCCGAGTGGAGCGGCGACGGTCTCACGGTTTGGACCGGCACGCAGCGGCCGTTCGGCGTGCGCTCCGAACTCGCCGAAGCCTTTGGAATCGAGGAGAAGAAGGTGCGCGTCATAATGCCGGACATGGGTTCGGGCTACGGGGGCAAGCACACGGGCGAATGCGCCATCGAAGCCGCGCGCCTCGCACGCGCCGCCAAACGGCCCGTCAAGGTGGTCTGGACGCGCGAGGAGGAGTTCCAGTTCGCCTACTTCCGGCCGGCGGGCGTGATCGAAGTGCGGGCGGCCGTGAGCGGCGGGAAGCTGCTCGCCTGGGCGTTTCACAACTACAACTCCGGGCCGTCGGGACTCTCGACGCCGTACGACATTGCGAATCAGACGATCGCGTTTCATCCCACGCTCAGCCCGCTGCGGCAGGGATCGTACCGCGGCCTCGCCGCCACCGCGAACCACTTCGCGCGCGAGTCGCACGTTGACGATCTGGCGGCCGCGGCGCACATCGATCCGCTCGAGTTCCGGCTGAAAAACCTGAAGGAGCCGCGGGTCCGCGCGGTGCTCGCGGCCGCCGCCGAACGGTTCGCATGGGGCCGCGCGAAGAGCAGCGCGGGACGCGGCTTCGGCCTTGCCTGCGGCATGGAAAAAGGCGGCTATGTCGCCAACTGCGTCGAGGTTGCGCTCGATCCATCCGGCAAGGTGAGGGTCGAGCGCGTTGCGACGGCGTTCGAGTGCGGCGCCATCGTGAACCCGGACCATCTGAAGAACCAGGTCGAGGGCGCTGTGATGATGGGCATCGGGGGCGCGCTGTTCGAGGCGATCGCGTTCCAGAACGGCCGCGTGACCAACGGCGCCTTGTCCCGCTACCGCGTGCCGCGATTCTCCGACCTGCCCGCGCTCGACACGACGCTCGTCGATCGCAAGGACCTCGCCTCATCCGGCGCGGGCGAAACGCCGATCGTCACCATCGCTCCGGCGATCGCCAACGCGGTCTTCGCGGCGGCCGGAACACGGCTGCGTTCGCTCCCGATGCGCCCGTCGGCGGCGTCAAGTTAACGCCCCGCCGCTCACAAGAAATCCGCGCCGAAATACTCTGTTCCCGGTATGGCCCCCACGGGCGCTTGTGATGCAATAAGAGGGTGATCGCCCTACCCGCGTCGATCTGCGGCAGCCTCAGCCAGTCCATGAGCCGGGAGTGGCTGGAGACGAACGGCATCGGAGGCTTCGCCTCGTCGACGGTCTGCGGCATGAACACGCGCCGCTATCACGGCCTGCTGGTGGCGGCCTCGCGGCCTCCGGTTGGCCGCGATGTGCTGCTCGCGAAGTTCGACGAGACGCTCGTCGTGGACGGCGTGCCCAACGAGCTGGGCGTGAACCAGTACCCGGGCGCCGTCCACCCCCAGGGTTACCTGCTTCAAGCCGGGTTCCGGCTCGATCCGGGGCCGGTGTTCACCTGGTCGGTGGATGGCTGCACGATCGAGAAAACCGTGCTGATGGTCTACGGAGAGAATACCGTGATCGTCACCTACGAGCTGCTCGGCGGCGCGAACGGCCGTGAGGTGTCGCTCGAGTTGCGGCCGCTGGTCGCGTTTCGCGGATATCATGAGCTGACGCACGAAAACGCCGCCTTCGATCCCGCGGTGCGGCAGACGCCCGGCGCCGTCTGGATGCGCCCGTACGCCTCGCTGCCGACGCTTTACATGGCCCACAACGCTCCGATGTTCGAGGCGAAGGGCGCCTGGTATCGCAGCTTCGAATACGAAGCCGAGCGTGAGCGCGGCCTCGATTTCATCGAAGATTTGTATCAGCCATGTACGCTCACCTACGACCTGGCGAAGCAGCCGCGCGTGGCGCTCGCGGCCTCGACTTCGGCGTGCGACATCCGTCAGGTCGAGCCGATGCGCGAGCGGGAGCTCGCGCGGCGTGACCAAGAGGGCGCGCACGAATCCGGCGACGAGTTCGTTCTCGCGCTCCGCCGCGCCGCTGCGCAATTCCTTGTGGCTCGCGACGGCTTCCAGACGGTGATCGCGGGCTATCCGTGGTTTGGCGACTGGGGCCGCGACACCATGATCGCCCTGCCCGGTCTCGCGCTGGCCGTGGGCCGCCCGGAGATCGCGCGCCAGATCCTGCTGGTCTTCGCCCAGCACACGCACGACGGCCTGGCGCCGAACCGCTTCACCGAGACCGGCGGCGCCGAATATAACGCGATCGACGCGACGCTGTGGTACGTCGAAGCCGTGCGCGCCTACATCGAGGCCACGCGCGATCACCAGTTCGTCCGCCAAAACCTCTATCCGTGCCTGCGGCAAGCGGTCTCCTGGTACGAGCGCGGCACGCTCTTCGGGATTCGCCTCGACGCCGATGGGCTGCTCGAGGGCGGGGAAGCCGACGTGCAGTTGACCTGGATGGACGCCAAGGTCGGAGATTTCGTGGTCACGCCACGGCGGGGTAAGCCGGTCGAGGTCCAGGCGCTGTGGTACAACGCGCTGCGCGTCATGGAATCGCTCGCGGCAAGTTTTGGCGATCTCTCGGCCCGCCAGCACTACGCGGCGCTGGCCGACCGCGCGCGCGATTCGTTCCGCGGGCTGTTCTGGAACGAGAACGAGCGCTGCCTCTACGACGTGGTCGAAGGCGAGCGCCGCGACGGCAGCATCCGGCCGAACCAGATCTTCACGGTAAGCCTGCCGCACTCGATGCTCGATCTTGAAACGGGCCGGGCTATCGTCGAGCGGGTCGAGCGCGAGCTGCTCACGCCGTTCGGCGTGCGCTCGCTCTCGCCGCTCGACCCGCGCTACCGCGGCCGCTACGAAAACGACGTGCGAAGCCGCGACACCGCCTATCATCAGGGCACGGTCTGGCCATGGTTGATCGGCCCGTTCTTTCGCGCGCGCCGGCGCGTGTTCGGCGACCATGGCGAGACGCGGCGCTTCGAGTCCGAGTGGCTCGCGAACTTCCGCGGGCATCTTTCCGAGGCCGGTCTGGGTCAGGTGTCGGAGATCTTCGACGGCGATCCGCCGCACGCGGCGCGCGGCTGCATCGCGCAGGCCTGGAGCGTGGCGGAGCTTTTGCGGGTGGCGCTGGGCCAATGACCGAGCGTCCGCTTGCCGGCCAGAAGGCGCTGGTCACCGGAGCGAGCTCCGGGATCGGCCATGCCGTCGCCATCGCATTGGGCGAGGCGGGCGCCGATGTCTGCGTCAACTATCCCGGAAGCGGTGAAGAAGCGGGCGCCCGGGATGCCGTGGACCGCGTGCGGGCCGCCGGATGCGCCGCCTTCGCCTGCCAGGCGGACGTGTCGAGCGAAGCCCAGGTCCGCGCCATGTTCGCGCGAGCGATCGCCGAGTTCGGCACGCTCGACATTCTGGTGAACAACGCCGGCGTGCAGCAGGACGCGCCGGCCGACGAGATGACGCTCGAACAATGGAACCGCGTCATCGGCATCAACCTCACCGGCCAGTTCCTCTGCGCGCGCGAGGCGATCCGCGAATTCAAGCGCCGCGGCGTCGTCCCCGCCGTGTCGAAGGCCGCCGGTAAGATCCTCTGCATGAGTTCGGTGCATGAGGTCATCCCGTGGGCCGGCCACGTGAATTACGCGGCGTCGAAGGGCGGCATCCAGATGATGATGAAGACGCTCGCCCAGGAAACCGCCGCGCACCGGATCCGCGTCAACAGCATCTGCCCCGGAGCGATTCAGACCCCGATCAATCGCGACGCCTGGGCCACGCCCGAGGCGCTCGCGAAACTTCTCCGGCTCATTCCTTACGGCCGCATCGGCCAGCCCGAGGAGATCGCCCGCGTGGCGGTGTGGCTCGCCTCCGACGAGGCGGACTTCATCACCGGGCTCAGCCTGTTCGTCGATGGCGGCTCGCTGCTGTATCCCGACTTCGCGGACAACGGCTAATCCGCCCCTCAGCGGCCCCCGAGCAGCGAGCGCAGGCGGTCGTATCCGGCGCGGCTCACCGGAAGCTGCGCGCCGCCGCGCAACACCGCGACGCGGCTGTCCTTGGCGTACGGCTCGATGCGCGCGACGCAGTCGATGTTCACCAGATACGAGCGGTGGATGCGGACGAAGCGCCGCGGATCGAGGCTCGCTTCGAGGCTCGAGATCGTCTGCTGCTTCAGAAAGCTCCGTCCCTCGCTGTGCAGCGACACGTAGTCGTCCTGCGCTTCGGCGTATTCGAGCTTGCTTACGGCGATGATGTTGACCTTCGCGCCGTCCTTGACCACCAGGCGATCGAGAAACTCCCGCGGCGGGCGCGCGGCGGCGGCAAGCTGCGCCGGCGGCGGCATGGCGCGCTGGCCGGTGCGCTGGCGCACGCGCGCGATGGCGGTTTGGAATCGTTCGAGGCTGAACGGCTTCAGCAGGTAGTCCACCGCGTTCGCGTCGAAGGCGCGCATCGCGTACTCGTCGAAAGCGGTGGCGAAGATCACCGGCGCTTCGTTGCCGATCAGCTCGAGCACCTCGAAGCCGTTGAGCTTCGGCATCTGCACGTCCAGGATCACCAGGTCCGGCTTGACGGCGGGAATAGTCTTGGCGGCCTCAAAACCGTTGGCGCACTCGGCCGCCAGTTCGATGCCGGGCGTCGAGCCGATGTACTCGCGCAGCAGACCGCGCGCCAGCTCTTCGTCGTCGACGATGACCACGCGCAGCGTGGACGGCGCGATGGCCGCCGTGGCCCCTGGCGCGGAATCGCGCCGCAGGTTTTCGAGATCCACGTGCAGCTCGCGAGCCGATTGGTAGCGCCGCGCGCGATCCTTCTCGAGGCATTTGCGGATGATCCGATCGAGCGCTTCCGGAACCGCGTAGTTGAACCGCGCGACGGCTTCGGGCTGGGCCGAGAGAATGCGCGCGATGACCTGTTGCGAATTCGCGCCGTCGAAGGGCAGCCGGCCGGACGCCATCTCGTAAAGCACCACGCCCAGGCTGAACAGATCGCTGCGATGATCGACGGTCTGGCCCAGCGCTTGTTCGGGGCTCATGTACTGCACGGTGCCCAGCACCAGATTGCCGGTGGTGAGAAGCCGGGTTTCTCCGTCGTCCGCCGCTTGCGCGGGCTCGCGCGGCTTCTCGCGGCGGGCGAGGCCGAAGTCGAGAATCTTTAGCCGGCCGCGCGGGTCGAATAACATGTTGGCGGGCTTGATGTCGCGATGGACGATGCCCTGCGAGTGCGCGGCGTCGAGCGCGTCGGCGGCCTGCGCGCCGCTGGCGAGCACTTCGCCGGGCTGCATCGGGCCGCGCGCGATGCGCGCCGAAAGCGGCTCGCCCTCGACGTACTCCATGACCAGAAACGGCGCGCCGTCGTGCTCGCCGATCTCATAGATTTGGGCGATATTCGGATGATTGAGGCTCGAAGCCAGGCGCGCCTCCCGGCGGAACCGCTCTGCGTGCCGCTCGTCGCCGGCGAGATCCGCGGCCAGCACCTTCAGCGCGACCGCCCGCTCGAGCCTCGTATCGCGCGCCAGATACACCGCGCCCATGCCGCCTTCGCCTAGCTTCGAAACGATGCGAAAGTGCGCCAGCACTGCGCCCGCGCTCAACCCGGACATCCCTCGAACCCCTCTCTCATGATGGCGAACTCCCGCTATGCGCGGCGCACGGCATCGCGATCCCGGCGCGGAAGCGCGGCGCGCCGCTCTCGCTCCGGCACGGCGCGGCATGCAGCCCCGCTTCGCCCGGATACCGGGTGCGCAGCCGCGCCTGGATGTTTTCCAATCCGATGCCCGTGCTGTGGCCCGCGCGGGACTCGGGGTCGAAATCGTTCTCGACGGCCAGGTCGAGCCGGCCTCCGGAACAGCTTGCCGACAACACGATCGATCCGCCATCGACAAGACCCGCGATCCCGTGCTTGACGGCGTTCTCGATGAGCGGCTGCAGGATCAGCGGCGGCACCGGACAGTCTCCGCAAGCCTCGTCCACGCGCGCGTCGAACCGGAGGCGCGCGCCGAAGCGGATCTTCTCGACGGCGAGATACAGCCGCGCAAGTTCGATCTCGTCGGCCAGGCGGATCGACTCCTTGTCGCCCAGGCTCAGCGTGCGGCGAAGAAAATCCGAAAGGCCCAGGCACATCTCGCGCGCCCGCAAGCCGTCGGCGGTGGCGAGCGCGCTGATCGAGTTGAGACTGTTGAAAAGGAAATGGGGATTGATCTGGGCCTTCAGCGCGCGCAACTCCGCGTCGCGCGCGGCGACCAGCGCCTGTTGAGCGCGGTGCTCCGCTTCGCGCGAGGTCTCGAGGCTCAGCAGGATGTAGTGTACGGCCACGGCGAGCAGGTAGAGCTGGAATCCGATGGCGAACAACAGCGGCAGTTGGCGCGAGAAGCGCTGATCGAAACCGGCGAAGACGCGGCCGAGCGCCACCGAGAGTCCCTTGGCCGCGATCACCCACAGCAGCGCCGCGGTGATCGCCGCCGCACCGTGGTTGAGCGCCAGCGAGGCGGCGCGCCCGGCGCCAAGCGGCAGGAAGTGGCACAGGTACCAAGCCGAGAGGCAGACGAAGGCGTAGACCGCGGCGAGCGGCGCCGTGATCGCGGCGGCCTCGCGCCAGGGCAAGCCGCCGGTGATCGACAGGAAGTACGCGAGCGTCGCTCCGAAGGGAACCCAAAGGGCGAGGTAGAGCAACAGTCCGGTCTTGTTCGCCAGAAGCGGATGCATGGGAGCGCCGCGACTCTCAGTTCTGGATCGTGACGCCGCCGAACACCAAGCCTCCGGTCAGCACCAAAACCTGCGGCGGGTTCACCTCGCCTGGCCGGGGCGGGCGAGTCTTGTCCTCGATGCCGCCGAAGACGCTGTGAGCCTCAACCACCACGTTCCAGGTCTCCGGGACAATAATTTCGATGCCGCCGAACATCGCGTTCACCTCGACCGTGGCGCGGCCCGCCTGAATGCGGGCCTGGCGCAAGTCCAGCTTCACGCCGCCGAAGATGGCCGACACATAGCCCGATTGGAAGTCCTGCGAGTCGACGCGCCGCTCGACGCCGCTAAAGACGCTCCAGACGCTTAACGAGGGTCCGCACGAGGCGCCCGCGGGCAAGGGCTGAGCCGCGAAGCGCTGTGACTCGGTCGCGCGGAACAGCATGCTCGCTCCGAATGCGATCACGATCACCGGCCACAGAAGATGGAACGGGAAACGAAACAGGTGCAGATTATCGAGCAGCAGCAGCGAGCCGGCGGCGGTGACGGCCGCGCCCCAGATCAGGCTCGAAGGGCTGCTCGAGTTGGTCAGGCGCGCCAGGCCGGCGACGATGAGAAACACCGGCCAGTAATCCCAGAGGTTTTGCGTGGGCACGATGCCCAGATTGTCGAGCAGCAACAACACGCCGATGGCGATGATCGAAGCGCCGAGAACGAGCCCGGGCGCGCCGCGGTGGCGCCGGTAGCGCCGCTGCCGCCATCCGAAGTCTTCGAATTGAGGTGGGGTTGGGCCGCTCATGGTCCCAGCGTAGACCCTGGCGGCCCGTCACGCCATCGCGATTCGGCCAGTGGCGGAGGGAAACCGGCGAACGGGCGGGAGCGCGGCGCCGGTCACCGCCCGGCGGGTTCGACTTCTACCGGACAATTGAGCGTGTTGGCGACATAGCACAAGCGGTGTGCCTCGGCGTGCAGCGCCCGTACGACCTCCGGGTCCGCGGGCGAGGCGAACGTGGCTTGCGGGTGCAATGTCACGCGCACAAAGCGCCCGGGCGCTTCTCCGCCTTCCTCCATCCGGCCTTCGGCGTGGTCTTCGTAGGCCGTCAGGATCAGCCCCTTGTTAGCGCACAGGTGCAGGAACCACAGTTCATGGCAGGCCGCCACGGCGGCCACGAAGAGTTCTTCGGGGTTATAGCGGGTTCCATCGCCGCGGAACGCAGGGTCCGCGGAGCAGGCGATCGGAGGCTTCCCGGCGCACTGGATGTCGTGGTTGCGCGAATAGGAGGTGTAGCTTGACGTCCCCGGACCGGTATTTCCGGTCCATTGCAGGTTGACGGCGTACCGGTGCTCGCGTCGCTTCATAAGCCTCAGCATCGCACGCGGCGCGACGGGCCCGCGCACGGTGAGTTATAGTTTGGATCGAAGGGAAGAACCGACGATGTTTGGCCGAAGGACAAGACGCGATTTTCTGGGAGCAGCCGGCGGCGCGATGGCGGCGGGCGGCGCGGCGGCAGCGGCTCCGGCGACCTCGGGCCACGCGCCCGAGGGCCAAGACTACTACGACAAGCTCGGCGTGCGCAAGATCGTCAACGCAGCGGGCACGTATACATTCCTTACTGCCGCCGTCATGCCGCCTCCGGTGCGGGCCGCCGTGGCGCAGGCGGCGCTGCATCCGGTGCGGCTCGAGGAATTGCAAACGAAGGCGGGCGAATATCTGGCCACGAAGCTGCGTTGTGAGGCCGCGCTTGTCGCCGCCGGGGCGGCTTCGGCGCTGACGCTTGGCACGGCGGCCTGCGTCACGCTCGGCAACGTGGGCGCCGTCGCGGCGATCCCGACCTCGATGGAGGGCCTGAAAAACGAAGTCGTCGTGCAGAAGACCCACCGCTACGAATACGACCATGCGCTGCGCAACTGCGGCATCCGCTTCGTCGAGGTCGGGACGCTCGACGAGTACGAACATGCTTTCAACGAGCGCACCGTGATGGCGCATTACTTCAACGCCGCGCAGGTGAGCCCCATCTCGCGCGAGGACTGGGTGCGCGTCGCGCACGCTCATAACGTCCCGTGCTTCAACGACGCCGCCGCCGACGTGCCGCCCATCTCGAACCTGTGGAACTACACGGCGATGGGCTTCGACCTGGTGACGTTTTCCGGCGGCAAGGGTATCCGCGGACCGCAGAACGCCGGGCTCCTGCTCGGCCGGAAGGATCTCGTCGAGACGGCCGCGCGGAACAACAACCCGAACTCGAACACGGTTGGGCGCGGCATGAAGGTCGCGAAAGAACAGATCGTCGGCATGGTCGCCGCGGTCGACTGGTTCCTCGCGCAAACCGATGCGGGCATGGAGGCGGAGTTCCGCAAGACCGCCGAACGGATCGCCATGCACGTCCAGGGCGTTCCCACGCTCACTTCGAGCATCGCCGTTCCGCCGGTCGCCAATCACGTTCCTCACTTGCTGCTCAAATACGATCCGGGCCGCGTGAAGATCGCGCCGCGCGACGTCGCGCGCGAGCTGCGCGAAGGCAACCCTTCGATCGAGCTGAATCCGTTCACCGGCCGCAACGGCGATCACGACCTGCCGTCCGACGAGAACACGATCGTCGTCGGGGTCTGGATGCTTCAGCCGGGTGAGGATCTGATCGTCGCCCGGCGTCTGAGGGAAGTGCTCAGCCGCGCCGCGAGCGCGTAGGCAGCGCGTGGACCGGCGCGATTTTTTCTCGGGCGCCCTGGCCGGCGGCCTGCTGGCCGGCGCGAACGCCGCGGGCCAGACGAATCCCGCGGGCGAGACGAACGAAGTCGCCATCGAGCGCGCCGTCGAGGGCCGCCCGCACGCCGGCAAGGTCCTGGCGCTCGTCACCCCGCACCTCGACGACGGCCCCATCTTCGCCGGCGGAACGCTCGCCAAGCTGCTGAGCGAAGGCTACACCGGCTACTTCATCCGCACCAGCAACGACGAGAAGGACTCGGCGGGGCTCAGCCTCGGCGCGACCGTGCTCGCCAACGAGGGCGACACCGCGGCCTTCGTGCGCGCCATGGATTTGAAGGGCAGCTTCGACCTCAGCTACCGCAACCACCGCATGGACGATGTCGCGCGCACCGAGCTGCGCGGACGGCTGATCTTCTTGTTCCGTCTGCTCAAGGTGGACACCGTGCTCAGCTACGATCCGTGGGGCCATTACGAAGAAAATCCCGACCATTACGTCACCGCGCAGGCGGTCGAAGCCGCCTGCTGGATGGCCTCCGGCGGCCTCGATCTTCCCGAACACTTCGCCGCCGGTCTCAAACCCCATGGCGTTCAGGAGAAGTATTATTTCGCCCGCGGCCCGCAACTGGTGAACCGTGTCGTGGACATCTCCGGCGCGATCGACGGCAAGCGCCGCGCGATCCTCGCCTGCCACACGATGGTCGAGCACATGTTGGTGGATCTGAACGCCAGTCTCAGCGCCCGCAAGCTGCGGGTCCCGGCGCTCGACGGCCCCGGCGCGCTCGACGAGTTCGTCAAGGCGTCGTTCGAGTCGCGCGACGCGGCCACCGGCAAACGCCACGGCCTCGCCTACGCCGAAGAGTTCCACTACATCGGCCCGGACCGCTCGCTCGACGGCTACATTTCGCGGAATGCGGTTGAAGCCTGACCGCGCGTCACTGCGGCGCGATTGCGTGCGGGTGGGGCGCCCCGCGATGAGGTAAAATTTTACTTTCTCTTATGAATAGGCGCGGATTTCTTTCGCTTGCCGCAGGCTCGCCGTTGCTCGCCGCCGACGGCAAGCTCCCCGAGTACCGCATTGTAAGCAAATACGCTCCCGTGCCCGGACAGGGGATGCCCGGGCCCTACCGGGGCCGCGTGGCGCGCGTGCATGCCGAAGACGCGCTCGACGAGGCCACCGACACGGTGAACGCGGCGCGCGTGAAGACGATGATCGCCGACGGCATGAAGACGCTCACCGGCGATGCCGACGCGCGGGACGCCTGGGCGCGATTTATATCGCCTCACGATATAGTGGGCGTCAAGGTCAATTGCTCGGGCGCGCCGAGAATCATGTCGAGCCCGGAGGTGGTCGCGGCCGTCGTGGACAGCCTGACGGCGGTGGGCGTTCCGCCCGGGCACATCACCATCTACGAGCGCTTCCCCGACCAGATGCGGACCGTCGACTATGGGAAGTACGTTCCGGCGCAGGTGACCCTCGCCGGCGTCGAGGGCCGGCGCGGCGCGATTCTCGGCTACGACCCGTACACCTACGTCGAGACCGATTTCTTCGGCGAGGACGATACGCGCTCGAACCTGGTGCGCATGGTGTCGGAGAAGTTCACCAAGGTCGTCAACATCCCGAACATGAAGGAGCACCAGGCGTCGGGCGTCACCGGCAGCCTGAAGAACATCGCGTACGGCGATTTCTCGAACGTCGCGCGCTCGCACCGCTACGAGAAGACCAATACGTACTCGTTCATCGGAACGCTGGCCACCGTCGAACCGCTTCGCTCGCGGACGGTCCTGAGCGTGATGGACGGGCTGCGCGGCGTCTGGCACGGCGGGCCGTTCAATACTGACCGGCGGTTCCGCTTCTATCCGAAGATGCTGCAGTTCGGCACGGACCCGGTCGCCATGGATCGTCTGCTGATCGACGTGATCGACGCGAAGCGGAAGCAGGAGGGCGCGCCGTCGCTCTGGGACCGCTCGCGGGACCACCTGTGGAAGGGGCCGGGGCTCGACCCGCAAAAGAACCGGTTCATCCGCGAGCCGGGCCATGTCGAGTACGCCGCAAAATTAGGGCTCGGCGAATACCAGCGCGATAAGATCGATCTGAGGGCCGTCGATCTGTGAAGGCGCCGGCGGCGTGGCTTGCGATGACGGCGCTCGCCACGGCCGGAGTCGCGGAAATCGCCTCGAACGCAACGCCGCCAGCCGGCGCCGTGATGCTGGTAAAGCCCGGCGTGAACTATCGCATTGATGAGGCGTCGGCTTCCAGCGCTCCCTGGGTGAACGAGAACGGCTGGCGCATTCTGCGTAAGCCGGGCGCGGCGTTCTTCTACGACGCGCCGGGGAAATCGTCGGCGGTGGCGGCGGCCGAGGCTTTCGAATTCGGCGCTCGAGCCGCGATCCATACCGATGCGGCTGGCCTGGCGCCGCTTCAGGAGATGATCGCGTTCCTGAAGACGCTGCCCGACGGCGGGATGAAGACCATGGCGAATATCGGCCTCGTCGACGACGGCACGCCGCGCGCCGGCGAGGTGATGAATCTCCTGGTGCGGCGGAACCTGCTGTTTGAGCCGGTGAGCGCGCCCGCCGGCCGGTACGATCTCACCGTCAATCTCGGATCGAAGACCTATCCCGCCGCCGAGGCCGCCAACCCGGATCTCATGGCGCACCGCATCCGCCAGGATCTCGGCGACGATAAGCGCCTGGTTCGGATCTACGGCAGCGAGGTTGTCATCGCGCGACTCGAAGGCGGCGCGGGCGGCGCGCGGGTTCATCTGTTGAACTACGACGGAGCGCGGCGCCGTGTCGAAGGCCTGCGCGTGCGCGTGCTGGGCAACTACCCGAAGGGCCGCGTGTGGGCCTCCGGCATTCCCGGCGCGAAGCTGCTGGACTACTCGGCGCGCCCGGAGGCGACCGAGTTCACGCTGCCAGAGCTCGAAATTTACGCGATGGTCGAATTGGAGCGATGAACGCGATGAAGAACGGACGCAGTTGGGCGATAGCATGGATTCTGGTGACAGGAACGACGCTCGGGATAGCGCAGACGCAGGCCGATTATGACCTGCTGCTCGAGCATGGGCACGTCATCGACGCGAAGAACGGCATCAGCGCGGTGCGCGACGTCGGGATCAAGGACGGGCGCATCGCCGCCGTGGCCGAACACCTCGACGCCTCGCGGGCGCTCAAAACCGTGGATGTCAGCGGCCTGTACGTCACGCCGGGCCTGGTCGATATCCACGTACATGTGTACACCGGTACCGGCGAGCGCGGCTCGTACGCCGGCGACAACAGCGTGCCGCCCGACGGCTTTACCTTCCGCGTGGGCGTGACCACCGTCGCCGACGCGGGGTGCTCCGGATGGAGGAACTTCGAGGATTTCAAGCAGCGCATCATCGACCGGTCGAAGACGCGCGTACTGGCGTTTCTCAACATCGTCGGCGCGGGCATGCGCGGCGAGCCGTATGAGGACAACCTGTACGACATGGAGCCCCGCTCGGCCGCCGACATGGCGCTGCGCCATAAGGGCCTGATCGTCGGCTTCAAATGCGCCCACTACACCGGCCCCGAATGGACGCCGGTCGAGCGCGCCGTCCAGGCCGGCGAGATGGCCCACGTTCCGGTGATGATCGATTTCGGCGAGGACTGGCCCCAGCGCCCGCTCGCCGATCTGGTGACGAAGAAACTTCGGCCCGGCGACATTTACACCCATTGCTATTCCGGCCTCCGCCATGAACTGCTCGACGACGGCCGCGTGAACCCGGGCATGCTCGAAGGCCGCAAGCGCGGCGTGATCTTCGATGTGGGCCACGGCGGCGGCAGCTTCGCCTGGCGCGTCGCCGTGCCGGCCATCCAGCAGGGTTTTCTCCCCGACTCGATTTCGACCGACCTGCACATCACCAGCATGAACGCCGGGATGAAGGACATGCTCAACGTGATGGACAAGTTTCTCGCCATGGGCCTGACGCTGGACGACATCGTGGCGAAGTCGACCTGGAACCCGGCGCGCGAAATTCAGCGCGAGGATCTCGGAAATCTGAGCGTAGGCGCGCCCGCCGATGTTGCCGTTCTGCGGCTCGAACAGGGCCACTTCGGATTCACCGACATGTATGGCGCGCGCATGGATGGCTCGGAGAAACTCATCTGCGAGCTGACGCTGCGCGAAGGCCGCGTGGTCTACGATCTCAACGGCATCACGCGGCCCGATTGGCGGACGCTGCCGAAGGGCTATAAGAGCACCGCCGATCCGCGCTGGGACGCCGTGACGCCGAAGCGCAGGAACGAGCGCTGAGCCGCCGTTCGGTCAGTGCGTGTTGTACTGAAACGACAACTGCAAGCGCACTTCGGCGCCGTGGAACTGCCGCGGCAGGGGCGGGAACGGGTTCGACGCGCTGATGCTCGCCACCGCCGCGCGATCGAGCGCCTCGGCCCCGGACGGCGATGCGATGACCAGCTTCGGCACGTTACCGTTCTGCGCGATGGCGAACTGGATCTGCACGCGGCCCACGCGGCCCATCCGCGCGCTCTCGGGAATCACGGCGAACCAGTTGCGCCGAACCGCGGCGAGCACCTGAATAAGATACGGGCGGAAGTCGATGCCTTGCGGATCGCTCAGCAGCTCGAGCTGGCTGCGCGTGTGCCCCCGTTGCGGCGACGGGTGCAGCGGATCCCCGCCCTGGTCGTCCATATCGCCCACCACCACGCCGCCGCCCCCGCCGTCACGGCTCATGTTGCGGATGGCGTCCGCGACGCTGGTCTTCGGTGGCTCGATTTTCGGCAGGTTGGCCGGGAGTTGCGAGGAGCCGTTCGATACGCCCGGCGTCTCGAAAGCCAGCTTCGGCTTCTCGACGGGCGGCGCCGGCGGCGGAAGCATGGCGCTCGGAACGCCCTGAGCGAGCACCGGACTCATAATCTTCGTGTCCAGCTTGGGTGGCGCCGCGAGCGAGGGAGCGGGCGCGCCCGGCATCTGCACCGGCCGCGGCGCCTCGAAGCGGTTATGCGCCGGCGCCGAAGCGGGCACCGGCCGCGACAGCAGGCTTTCGAGGTTGATCTCCTTGCTCGGCTTGTTGATGTTGGGTTCCTTTTGCGTCAGGTCCAGCGGCGGGTCGATCAGCGGCATCGCCTCGCGCAAATCGGCCGAAGTTGTCTCGAAGATCTTTCGCGCCGCGTCCGCGCGCAGGATCGCCAGCAGCAACAGACCCAGCACGATATGCACGATCACCGAGCCGGCTCCGGCGCGCAGCCAGCGCTCCTCGCCCGGTTTCTCCCAGTTCAGGAGCAGGTTCAGCTCGGGCTCCGCCTCCGCGGGGGTCATGGCCGTTCGTGATGTGACGACGCTCATACTGCTCGCAAGGTTGCCGGTTAGCCTCTCAGGCGGGCGTTTCGAGCTGGCGCGCGACTTGCCTCGTATGTTCTTCGATCTTATCAAGGATCGCATACGCGGCTTCGAGCGCCCGCAGACCGTGCCGGCCGGTGACCGGCGGCTCGGCGCCGCCGAGCACGGCGTCGAAGAACGCCTCGACTTCGAGCCGCAGCGGCTCGTCGTGCGCGACCGCGAGTGTCTCGAAGCCGATCTGACGCTCGGCGGAAACGCTAAACACGGTGGCGTCCTGGCGTTGATAGTCGACCGTCACGTATTGCCGCGGCTGAAACATGCGCAGCTTGCGCACGCGCTCCGTCGAAACGCGGCTGGCCGTCAGGTTGGCGATGCAGCCGCCCGGGAACGCCAGGCGCACGTTGGCGATATCCACTTTCCCGGACAGGATCGACAGTCCCGCGGCGCGGACTTCTTCGGGCAGCTCGCCGGTTAGGTCCAGCACGATGTCCAGATCGTGGATCATCAGGTCCAGCACCACATCCACGTCGAGGCTGCGCGGCGAAAACACGCTCAGGCGGTGAATCTCGAAAAACAGCGGCTGGCGCGTGATTTTCTTGACGGCCGCGATCGCGGGATTGAAACGCTCGAGATGACCCACCTGCAGCACGCGTCCGAGGCGAGCCGCTGTATCGATCAACGCGCGCGCCGCAGCGGGATCGGCGGCGATGGGCTTTTCGACCAGCAGGTCGATGCCGGCTTCGAGCAGTCGGCAGCCGAGGCTCGCGTGCAGCGAGGTCGGAACCGCCAGGATGGCGCAGTCGACGCCGCCCGCCGCGATCATCTCGTCAATCGAGGCATAGGCCGGGCAAGCGCCGGCGGACGCGGCGGCGGCGCGAGCGGCGTCGCTGTCCACCACTGCGGCCAGGCGCGCGCGCTCCGACTTGGCGACGACGCGGACATGGTTGCGGCCGAACGCACCTGCGCCGACTACGGCTGTGGCGAGACGAGACAAAAATTCACCTTGGGGAAACGAACTTCGACATTCGACGGGACAGCCACGGACGCGCCGTGTGGCGCGGAGAATCCGTTCAGGCTCCGCTCTTCATCTTGTCACGTTTCGGGCGTCAGCGGACGCGTCATCCTCGGGCGCATAGCCAACTACGGCGATTCGGGCCTCGTCGGCGCGGGCGAGCATCTCTTCGCGATCGAGCAGCAGCGTCCGGCCTGCGTCCACCGCGAGCATCGTCGCGCCCGTCTCGCGCATGACCTCGATGGTCGCCGGCCCGGCCACCGGAACGTCGAACAACAGATGAGCGCGCCGCCGCGAGGCCTTTACCAGCCGCAGCGGCCGGCCGTTTACGAGCGACGCGGCGCGGCGCAGCATCGCGTCGGTGCCTTCCATCGCCTCGACAGCCACGCAGGCCCGTTCGCACACGGCCACGCTCTGGCCGACGTCCAGCGACGACAGGGCATTCGCGATGCGCCGGCCGTAGCGCGCGTCCTTTTCCTCTTCCGTATCCGGCTTGCGGCGCGTGAGCGGGCCCAGGCCGGCGAGCAGCGGCTTCAGCAGCGCGGTCGAATCCACCATCCGGATGCCTTCGCTTGCGAGCACCCCGATGACGCCGCCGATCAGCGAGTCCGTATTGCGCGCCGGCAGCGAGGCGAGCAGCTTGATGAGCCGCCAGTCCGGCCGGATCGCCGAGAAAATACTCGCGTGCTTGACCTGGCCGGTCATCATCACTTCGGCGATCCGTTCGGATTTTAGAATATCGATCAGACGGCCCAGGTCGCCGAGCGAGATCCAGTAGCAGCGCGCGGCCAGCCGCTCGACCTCCGGAGCGGCCTCTTCCTTGATCGCGATCGCGACCACTTCGTCGCCGATCTGGCGCGCCGCCTCAAGCGCCAGCAGCGGAAAGCGGCCGTGGCCCGCGATCAGCGCGTAACGGCTCATTTCACCACGCCGCGCTCGCTCGACCGGAGGAACGCGAGGAGCGTCGCGATCTCTTCCGTCGCCGGGACCTCCGCCTCGATGCGCGCCATCGCCTGCCCCGTGTTGAGGCCGGAATTCGTCAGCAGCCGGAACGCCTTCCGCAGCGCGTCGATTCGCCCGGCCTCGAAGCCGCGCCGTTCTAGGCCCGTCTTGTTCGCGCCGAACACCTTCGCCTCGCGCGAGCTCACCGTCATCGAATACGGCAGCACATCCCGCGTGATCACGCTGTAGCCCCCGGTCATCGAGTGACGGCCGACGCGGCAGAACTGGTGTACGCCGCTGAAGGCGCCGATCACCGCCCAGTCCTCGACCACCACGTGTCCGGCAAACGTCACGCCGTTGGCGAGCACCGTATGATCGCCGATTCGCACATCGTGCGCCACGTGTACGTACGCCATCAGCAGGTTGTCGTCGCCGATCGATGTCAGCATGCCGCCGCCCGTTGTCCCGCGGTGGATCGTCACGAACTCGCGAATCCGGTTGCGATCGCCGATGCGCGTCGCCGACTCCTCGCCCGCGTACTTCAGATCCTGCGGCGCGACGCCCACCGTCGAGTACGGGAAGAACGTGTTGTCCTCGCCGATCTCGGTACGCCCTTCGACGTAGACATGGCCCATCAGGCGCGTGCGCGCGCCGATCGAAACCCCGCTTCCGATCACGCAGAACGGCCCGATCTCGGCGCTCTCCGCGATGCGCGCGGACGCATCGACGATCGCTCCGGAGTGGATGGCCATCGCGGGAGGCTTCAGACGCCGCGCGTCTCGACCGTGCCCACCTCGGGCTTCGCGGCCTCGGGCGCCCGGTCCGCCAGCTTGCACATCACTTCCGCCTCGGCGACGATGTGGCCGTCAACGGTGGCCTGCCCGTGCATCTTCGCCACGCTCGCCTTGCGCCGCGTCACGCGCATCTCGATGCGCAACTGATGTCCGGGCAGCACGGGACGGCGGAACTTCGCCTGCTCGATGGACGCGAGCAGCACCAGCTTGTTCTTCCGGTCCTCGATGCTCGACAGCACCAGCACGCCCGCCACCTGCGCCATCGCCTCGACGATGAGCACGCCGGGCATCACCGGATAATCGGGAAAGTGGCCTGGAAAAAACGGCTCGTTCGCGGTGACGTTCTTGATGCCGACGATGCGGTCGTCGTCGAGCTCGACGATGGCGTCCACCAGCAGCATCGGATAGCGGTGCGGCAGGATGTCGCGGATCGCCTGAATATCCAGAATAGGCATGGCAGGAAAACGAATCGCTATTATAACAGGCGGATATTCTAGCCATCGCATGGATCCGTTACTTAGCTATGCCGAAGCGAAGCGGGACGAGACAATCGAGCTGATCCGCGCGCTCGTCGAGTGCGAATCGCCGAGCGACGACGCGGCGGCGGTGAACCGATGGGTCGAGCTGCTGGCCGCGAATCTCGGCGGCCGGGGGAAGCTGAAGACGTTTCCCGGCGGACGCTTTGGCCGGCATCTGCGCTGCGAGTTCACGCTGCCCGGCCGCAAAAAGGACGGCCAGATCCTCGCCCTGGGCCACGCGGATACCGTATGGCCGCTCGGGACGCTGGCGCCGATGCCGTTCCGCCACGAGAAGGGGCGGCTGTGGGGACCGGGCGTGCTCGACATGAAGGCCGGCATCGCGTTCTTCATCGTCGCCATGCGGGCGCTTGTGGATCTGGATATCCCTGTCCGCCGGCGAGTGGTGATGCAGATCAACTCCGACGAAGAAGTTGGCAGCCCGTCGTCGCGCCCGCTGACGGAAGAAGCCGCGCGGCACAGCCTGGCGGTGCTGGTGCTCGAACCCGGCACGGGCCTTGCGGGCAAGCTGAAGACCGCGCGCAAGGGCGTCGGAGGCTACACGGTGCGGGTGCGCGGCCAAGCCTCGCACGCGGGCGTCGACTTCGAAAAGGGCGCCAGCGCGATTCTCGAATTGGCCCGTCAGATCGCGCGCATAGAGCGCTTCACCGCTCTCACACGAGGCATCACGGTGAACCCCGGCGTCGTCGCAGGCGGCACGCGGACCAACGTTGTCGCGGCCGAAGCGAGCGTCGAGGTCGACGTCCGCATCTCGCGCGCCTCGCAGGCGAAGCCACTCGATCGCAAGTTCCGCGCCTTGCAGCCCGTGGACCGGCGCTGCCGGATCGACGTGAGCGGCGGCCTGAATCGTCCGCCCATGGAGCGAACCGCCGGAGTGCGCCGGCTGTTCGGGCTCGCTAAGGGCCTCGCGCTACCGCTCGGCGTGGCGATCGAAGAGTCAGCGACGGGCGGCGGATCGGATGGGAACTTCACTGCGGCGCTTGGCGTGCCGACGCTCGATGGCTTAGGGGCCGTCGGAGAAGGCGCTCACGCTCTGAACGAAAGCGTGCTCGTGGATCGCATCGCGGATCGCGTAGCGCTCCTCGCGCGCCTGATCGAAAACGGCCTGTAAAAAAAAACGGCGAGACGTCTCCGCCCCGCCGTCATGATTGCTCTGAACCCGTGCTTTAGTTACGACGCCGACGACGCGCCAGAAGCCCCAGGCCAATCAAGCCGCTGCCGAGCAGAGCCATGCTGGCCGGCTCGGGAGTCGAGAAAGAGGCGGAGTAACTGGTGTTCTGCGGAGCCGTTGCGTTGATGAGGCCCCCAAGGGTGGTCGCCCCCGGGCTAAACTGGAATGTCAGGATTCCAGAGCCAGTGCCGGAATTGCCGAAGTCCTGGAGTACCGGATCCGCCCCCGAAGCGACAAGGTTTGTAAGCCCTACGGACAGCGTGAAACCGTTGTTCGCATTGAGCAAGTTCTCCCAGCCGATGGTTCCCGACAGCGAGGAACCGTTGATGCCGATGCCTAGGGTCCCGGACATCGGGGTAAATGTCGCCATTGACCCGTTCCACCCCAGGAAAAACGATGGTAACGAGAGCGACGAACTGGTGATCGTCTCGACAGGATTCGTCGAGAGAACCATCCCGCCCGTAAACGTCACATCCTGACAGCCAGCGATCGTCGTGCAATTACTCGTGGCAACTGGCGTAAGACTAATATTCCCAGCGCCATTGACCGTATCCGCCTTGGCCGTTAACGGGGCCACAACCGCCGCCACGGCGACAACGACCGTGAGCCCCAATAGTTTAAACTTATCCATAAAGTAAACCTCCTCCGTAATTTCTCCGGGCCTCCCCGGTAGCCTAGCTCATAATACGAGAGACGCCGCCCGCTTTCAAGGGACAAGAGTACTGGTACGGTACCAGAACTCCATTGGATACAGCGGGCTGGCCTGTGAGTCGTCGCCCCCCCGCGTCCCGGCTGGAGGCAAAAAAAAACGGGCGGCTAGCCGCGAGGCCAACCGCCCTTCGATGTATCTTATACTACACTCGGATCTTACGAGCGTTTCCGGCGGCGGGCGATCAGGCCCAATCCGACCAGGCCGCTGCCGAGAAGCGCCATGCTGGCGGGCTCGGGCGCTCCAGTAACGAACTGGTTGTTGACCATGAAGTTCAACTCGCCGGGCGCGCCGTTGGTTTCGACGTAGTTCAGCGTGAAGGGCAGCCATCCGGAGCCGCCGACCGTCGAGGAGTTCAACGTGAAAGGCGACTGGTTGGCGACCGTCGGCGCCGGCTGATTGTCGACGTTCACGCCGTTGATCCAAAGCACGGCGCCATCGTCGTGGAGCAGCGAAATCGTGTTGTTCCCGGAATCGAGGTACACCGAGCCCGTAAGCTGAGCGAACGTCTCGTTCAGAGTTTGCGAGTCGATGCTGGACGGCGTGAACACGGCGTTGTAGTAAAACGCGCCAATGGATTGATCCGTGTTGGTGTAGTAATCGATGGGCCCGTTGATGACGAAGGTGGCGTTCGGCGTCCCCGCGGGCGGCGTCGAGGCCGAAGACAGGTTCGGAAGGCCCGTCCAAAGGCTTCCGTCGATCGCCCCGGCCTGGGCGCGCGAGGCCGAAATGCCGGCGACGAGCGCTACGCCGATCGCGGCATATTGAGCTGTGCGCATGAACTTCATAAGTTAACTATTCCTCCTGGCTGAGTTGTGCCGGTAAATCCCGGTTCTGCATGAGGTTAGCGGTTACCCTTGGACGCCGCAAGACCTGATCGTTCTAGTACCCGGCGCGCGCCCGCGATGGAACCGGGCCATCCCGTGAGACAATATCGAGGGGAAATGGTCGTCGACGGAATCTATTACGCGCTCGCCTTCGCAGCCGGCGGCGCCGCCGTGGCCTACGCGGCCGGACCGGCATTCGGCGCGCCGCTGCTGGTTCTCGCCTTGTTCTGTCTTTATTTTTTCCGCGATCCGGATCGCGCGATCCCGGACGGCCCCGTGGCCGTGGCGCCGGCCGACGGGAAAGTGGTCGCCATCGCCCCGGAGCCGCCGGAGCGCACACGCATCAGTATTTTTTTGAATATCTTCGACGTGCATGTCAACCGCTCGCCGGTGGCCGGACGGATCGCGCAGGTCGATTACCGCCCCGGCCGCTTCCTGGTCGCAAGCCGCGAGAAAGCGAGCGCGGAGAACGAGCAAAATGCGATCACCGTGGAACTGGGCGATGGCTCGGTGGTCCTGTTTAAGCAGATCGCCGGCTTGATCGCCCGCCGCATCGTTTGCTCGAAGAAGGCGGGGGATCCGGTGCGGAAAGGTGAACGCGTCGGCATGATCAAGTTCGGCTCGCGGGTGGATGTGCTGCTGGGGCCTGAGTGGGCGATTGCCGTAAAACCCGGCCAACGGGTTTCGGCCGGAGCGAGCGTTCTCGCTCGCCGAAGGGACTGACGCGCGATGGGCCGCACGGAAATCCTGAACCGACTCCCGCCGCGCCGTGCGGCCTACGTATTGCCAACGCTGTTCACCGCCGGCAACGTCTTCCTCGGTTTTCTCGCGATCCTGAAGGCCTTCGAAGGCGCGCTCCTCGCATCCAGCGGAAGCCTTGGCGCCAACGCCGACTTCGCCGCGGCCGCGAAATCCATCGGCATCGCGGTCCTGCTCGATGGCCTGGATGGGCGCATCGCGCGGATGACCAACACGGTCAGCGATTTTGGCCGCGAACTCGATTCGCTCGCCGATGTCATCGCCTTCGGCATCGCGCCCGCCGTGCTCGCCTTCGCCTGGGGCGTCGAGTTCGCCGCGCCCGGCGGCATCCTGCGCGACCATCGCGCCGGCTACTTCGTCGCCTTCCTTTTCCTGCTCTGCGGCGCGGCGCGCCTGGCCCGCTTCAACGTGCAAACCAACCCCAAGCCCAAGAACCCGGGCCGGCCGGATCGCAAGTATTTTGTCGGTCTCCCCATTCCGGCGGCGGCCGCGGCGGTGGCGGCCGTAATCTACGCCGAGGGCTGCTCGCCGCTTCAGCACTGGCTGGTCTCCGCCTCCTGGCTGGCGCTGCTCGGCGTGCTCTCGTTCCTCATGGTCAGCACCTGGCGCTACCCGAGCTTCAAGGAAATCAATTTGCTCAAGCCGCAGTCGCCGCTGATCCTGATCCTGATGGGCAGCCTCGTGTACCTGATTTGGAACTTCGGCCAGACCGTGCTCCTGCTGATGGCCACAGCCTACGTCCTGTCCGGGATTTCCCTCCGGGTTGGCGGCCTCGTCCGCCGGCGCCTTCTGAGACCTCCGGCCCAGGGCGGCCCTGGCGAGCCCGCCACGGAGCCCCCACTTGGCTGACCGCGCTCCGCTTGCGATCGTCGGCGGCGGCACGCTGCTTGGGCGCGAACTGCGCGACGTGCTGACCGAGGCGGGCTATGGCTCTCGAATCCGCCACGTCGCGGGCGGCGAACCGGCGGCTTCGCCCGACGACGCCGCGAACGAAACCGCGATCCTCGAAGTGGCCGGCGCCGACCCGTACGCGGACGCGCTCGCCGTGTTGCTCGCCGGCTCGCCGCTCTCCTCGCGCAAGGCCCTCAAGCACGCCGGAAGCCGCGGCTTGAAAATCATCGACCTCACCGGCGCGCTCGAAGACCGGCCTGCCGCGCGCCTTCGCGCTCCCAGCCTCGAAGAGCCGCACGACGCGCGTGATTCGCCCATTTCCGTCATTGCCCATCCGGCCGCATCCGCGCTTGCCCGCTTCCTGCGCCGCCTGCATCGGCTTCAGCCCGTGCGGTCGGCCGTGGTCACCGTGTTCGAGCCGGCCAGCGAGCGTGGCCAGGCCGGACTCGACGAGCTGCACCAGCAGACCGTCCGGCTGCTCTCGTTCCAGTCCCTGCCGAAGGACGTCTTCGACGCCCAGATCGGCTACAATCTGCTCTCCGCGTATGGCGAGGATGCCCCTCTTTCGCTGGCTTCCGTCGAACAGCGGATCGAGCGTGTGCTTGCCACGCTGCTTGCCTGGGGCGCCGCGCCTCCGCCCATGCCCTCGCTGCGTGTGGTTCAGGCGCCCGTGTTCCATGGCTACAGCTTCTCGGCCTGGGTCGAGTTCGAAGCGCCCGCCGATCCGGCGAAACTCGCGAAAGGCCTCGCCGGAGCCGGTATCGAGGTTCGCGCGGACGGCGAGGAGCCGCCCACCAACGCCGGTTCGGCCGGACAAAGCGGCATCGCGGTGGGCTCGATCGCCCGCGACCGCAACCGTCCCGCCGCGGCCTGGTTTTGGATCGTCGCCGACAATCTTCGCCTCACCGCGGATCATGCCCTGGAGGTCGTGCGTGAGATCGCGCTCTAGCGCCGCCGTACTGCTCGCCGCGCTCGCCGGCTGCGGCTATCACGTCGCCGGCAAGGGCGAGACGATCCCGAAATCCGTCCAGACCATCGCCGTGCCGGCGTTCAAGAATCTCACCGTCCGCTACAAACTCACCGACTACCTGCCGCAGGCCATCGGCCGCGAACTGATCGCCCGGACCCATTACGCCATCGTCCCCGATCCAGACACCGCCGACGCCGTCCTCAAGGGCGCGGTCGTCAACTACGTTTCCTTTCCCGTCATCTCGGATCAGGTCACCGGCCGCGCAACCATTATCCAGATGAACGTCACGCTGCAGATGAGCCTGATCAATCGGCGCACCAACGCAATCATCTGGAGCCAGCCCAGCTTCGAGTACCGCCAGCGCTACGAAATCAGCGTCGACCAGACGGCCTACTTCGAGGAAAGCAACGACGGTCTGCGCCGGTTGAGCAACGACGTCGCCCGCAACGTGGTCAGCTCGATTCTGGAAAACTTTTGATCCGCTTTACGCGCTGCGCATGACGCCGGAACAGTTCCTTCGCCAACTCGAGAAGCCGGGCCCGCCGCCGGTGGTTCTTTTTCTCGGCCCCGAAGCCTACCAGCGCCGCGCCTGCCGCGACGCGCTGCTCGCCAAGGCGCTCTCCGCCCAGGAGCGCGAGAGCGGCCTCACGCGCCACGATCTCGACGAGGTCTCGCTGCGCGAGGTGCTCGATGACGCGCGGTCGTTCTCGCTGTTCGCCGGGCGCCGCGTAATCTGGGCGGGCGGCGCGGAGGGCGCCCTGCCGCGCCGCCTGGCCGCGGATGAGGCCTCCGGCGCCGCGCCCATCGCCGGTTACGCGCGCGATCCCACCCCTGGCGTCGTTCTCGTCTTCGAGGCCTCGCGCTACGGATTCGAAGGGGACGACAAGGCCCGCATCGAGCGGGTCCGAAAATTCTACGCCGCCATCCCGGACGCCGTCGAGTTCCGGCCCTTCTCGCCCGAAGCCGCGCGGGCTCTGGCCCGCGATCTGGCCCGCCAACGCCGCCTCGACATCGGCGTGCGCGAGATCGGCGCGCTCGTCGAATCGCTCGGCGGGGAAGCCGGCCGCATCGCCGCCGAGATCGAAAAGCTCAGCCTCTTCGCCGGCCCGAGCCGCGCGGTCACGCTCGCCGACATCGAATCGCTCGCCCCCGATGCGCGTTCGGCCACGCTCTTCGCGCTCGTCGCCGCGCTCGGCCGCTCGGACCGTCTGGCCGCGCTCGAATCGCTCGACGTCCTGCTTCGCGAGGGCGAGTATCTGCCGCTCGCGCTCGCGTTTCTCTCGACGCAGTTCCGGCTGGCGCTCGCGGCTCACGAATCCGGTTCGCGCTCCGCCTCCCAGATCCAGGCGCAATTCACGCGGCTCGGGATTCGAATCTGGCGCGACCGCGCCGAACAGGTGGCGCAAACCGTCGCCTCGTTCTCGCCCGCGCGAATCGAGCGCGCCATCGAACTCGTCTTCGAGGCCGACAGGGCGCTACGCGACGCGCGGCCCGATGACCGGGTCGTGCTCGAAAAGTTTGTGCTGGATTTGACCGGAGCCTAAGCCGCGCTGAGCTTCTTCACGCGCAGGCTGATGCGGCTCTTGTAGCGCGCCGCGGTGTTCTTCTTGATGATGCCCCAGTTAGCCGAGCGGTCGATCATCGAAAACGTCTCGGGAATCAGCGACGAGGCCGCCTGCGTATCCTTCTGTTCGATCACGCGGCGCATGGCCCGTATCTGGTGCCGCAGACGGCTCTTGCGCACGCGATTCACCGCCTCGCGCCGCGCCTGCTGTCTCACCCGCTTCAGTGCGGAAACTGTGTTTGCCATCGGTTAAACGGAATTCCTTGCCAAGTATTTCAGTCTAAAGTGTAGCACGGCGCCGGCCGCCGCCTCCCGAATGCGCGGCCGGCGCAGAGGATGAGCGAGCGTTAGACGTCAACCTGGCGGCCGCGACCATCTCTCGCCGGGGGACTGAACGGGCCGCTCGGGTTGGGGGTTTGGCGGCTTCGTGCCATTGGGCGCGAAATAGACACAACCGTTGAATCCGCCGGGTTCGACAAATTAATTTGGACCCATGGAGCCGAGTCTGCCGCCAGCGCCGGCGCATAAAATCATCGCACCGTGCCGTCTTCAGGCGCCTTTAGGACACTACCCTGACCGGCGCGACCGGCGCGGGCCGCGCCGCGCTCTCGCTTTCGGCGTACCCGAGGCCCATCTGGCATTCGGCGTGGACGGCGCGGATCGCGCGTTCCAGCCCGTCGCGATGCACCACGATGCTGATGGTCAGCTCGCTCGATCCTTGCGCGATGGCGATGATATTCACGTTATGCCGCGAGATGGCCATGAAGATCCGCCCGGCAAGGCCCGGCGTCCCGCGCATCCCTTCGCCCACCACCGCGAGCAGGCCGACGTTCTGGTCGACGCCGATGGGCTTGAGATAGCCGTGCGCGAGCTCCAGCGCGAGCGTGGCTTCTAGGTGTTTCATCACCGCCGGCAGGTCCTCGCTGCGCACCAGCAGGCAGAAGCTCTGGCGATAGCTCGAGCTCGAGAACGCGAGCACTTCGGCGCTGGCGGCGGCAAGCGCGTCCAGAGCGCGCGCCATGATGCGCGTGCCGGCCACCGCCGCGCTCTCCGGTTCGATCGAAATCAGCGCGACGTTGGCCAGCGACGTGACCGCACGCGCGCCCGGTGTAACCACCCGCGACGGAACGATCTTCGTGCCGGGGTGCGCCAGGTGAAAGCTGTTCTTGCTCCAAACCGGAATTTGCCGCTCCGCCAGCGGCGCCAGCGTCCGCGGATGCAGCACCTTCGCGCCGTTGTAGGCCAGCTCGGCCGCTTCCGCGTAGGTCACTTCCTCGAGCACGCGCGCGTCGGGCGCCAAGCGCGGATCGGCGCTCATGATGCCGTCCACGTCGGTCCAGATCCACAGCTCGGAGGCCTCGAGCGACGCGGCGAGGATCGAGGCCGAAAAATCCGAGCCGCCGCGCCCGAGCGTGGTCGTGCGGCCGTCCAGCGTCGCTCCGTTGAAGCCCGTCACCACGGGCAGAATGCCGCTCTCGAGCATGGGCCGGAGCGTCGCCTCGCAGCGCGCCCGGGTCTCCTCGAGCAGCGGCGCCGCATTGCCGAAGACCGCGTCGGTGACAATGACGCCCGCCCCGTTCACCGCCCGCGCCGGCGTGCCCGAGGACTCGAGACAGGCGGCCATCAGCAGCGACGATAACCGTTCGCCCATCGCCACCGCTTCGTCCACCGAGCGCGGCGGGCGCTCACCCAGGATCCGGATCCCCTCGCATATCCGCGCGAAGTCCGCCAGCAGCGCATCCAGGGCCGCGAGCGTGGCCGCGCGCGCCTGCCCCTCGAGCAGCGCCTGGCAAGTGTCGTGATGCCGCTCCCGCAGGGCGTGCAGGTTGAACTCGAGGCCGGGCGCGTCCCCCGCTTCCGCCTTGCGAAGCGAGTCGAGCAGCAGGTCGGTGACCTTCGACATCGCCGAGACGACCACCAGTGCCGGCCGCTGCCGCTGCTCGCGCGCGCAGACCGAGGCGGCGACGCGGATGCGGTCCGCCGTCCCCATGCTGGTGCCCCCGAATTTCATCACTAACAGGTCCTTCAATGCTGCAGCTCCCTTCCATTCGAGATCCGTTCCCGCACCACCTTCAACACCAGCGCCTCGACCTCTTCGATGGTCCGGCCGCTCGAATCCACGTAGACGGCGTCCGGCGCCTGGACCAGCGGCGATTCCGCCCGCGTGCGGTCGCGCCGGTCGCGCTCGGCGATCTCCGCGGTCACCGCGCCCTCGCCGGCCGCGTCGCCTCGCAACGCAAGATCCTGAAGCCGCCGCGCCGCGCGCGCGTCCTGGCTGGCGTCGAGAAAAATTTTCACCTCCGCCCCGGGGAACACCGCCGTCCCGATATCCCGGCCCTCCATGACCACCGACGAGGTTTCACTCATCGCGCGCTGCTTTTCGACCAGCGCGCGGCGGACACCCGCTACCGCGGCGATCTTCGAGGCGGCCGATCCGATCTCCGGCGCCCGGATCGCCAGCGTCACATCGTTTCCGTTCAGCAGTACCTTCGAAGAGCCGCCGGTGAACTGGATGTCGGCTTCGAGTGCAAGCTGCTCCAGCCGGTGCATGTCGTCGAACGACACGCCTACGCTCGCCGCCCAGTAGGCGACGGCGCGATACATGGCGCCCGTGTCGATATACAGAATGCCCAGGCGCTCGGCGATCCGGCGGGCGATGGTGCTCTTCCCTGCGCCGGCGGGCCCGTCGATGGCCACGACGATACGTCTTCCCAAACCCCCAGTGTAGCAACGGGTAGCAGCCGGGCCCCCAAGATCTCGCCGGCGTTCCTCGCTCGGCCTCTCAGCGCGATAGCAGAAACACGCCGATCGCCACCAGCGTCGCGCCCGTCCAGCGCTTCGCGTCGATGTGCTCCTTCAGCAACCACCGCGCGAAAATCGTGTCGAGCACGTAGCTGCCGGCCGTGGCCGGAGCGGCGAAGCTCAGATCGGCCACCGAAAGCAGAGCCATGAAGCCGAAAAACGCGATCGTCATCGCCAGCACCGCTCCGCCGATCGACGGACGGCGGATCGCGCGCAGCGCCTGCCGCGCCAGGCTGCGCGGCCGGAAATCGTCGATCTCGCCATGGCGGCGCATTCCGAACGCCTGCAAGACGTCCCCGAGCGTCGTCGATACGACGATCACGGCCAGCAGCAGCCACTTCACAGGCGCTCCTTCGCGGCGTGCGGCGCGGTCCGCCCCACCAGGCTCACGCCGCAGACGATGAACGCGATCCCGGCCCACCGGACCGGCGACACGGTCTCGTGCAGGAACACGCGCCCCCCGAGCGCGATCAGCGCGTAGCCGATCGCCGTCACCGGCAGCACGTAGCTCAAGTCCGCCCAGCTCAGCAGCGTCATGTGCGAGGCGAGCCAGACAATAAGAAACGCCACGCCCAACGCGACCCATGGGTTGAACAAGGCTTCGAGGTAGGCCAGCGCCGGACCCCCGGCCAAACGGCCCGTGCGATGCAAACCGTAGCTGAGCGCGATGTTGCCGATCACGTTGCTCACGATGACAATCAGCGTGAACACACGCGTCTTCCAGGCCGCCGATCGCGCGGCCGCGGCTTCCGTGGGTACAACGGCGAAGGGCATCGGCCTCGATGGATCTACTGCGCGGCCGCCGCGGCCTTCGCGCCCGGCGGCCGGCGCCGCGCCCGCGCAATCTGGCGCCGCTCGCGCAGGTAGCCAAAAAATTCGCGGCCCTCGCGAAGACGCCGGCGCAGCATCCCCGGGTCCGTGGCCATCTCGCCCATAAAGCGCAGGATCGGCCTCGGGCGGAAGTAGAACCGCCGGTACATGCGTTCCACCGCGTCCTCGATCGCGTCCGGCGTGAGGTGCGGATAGCGTAGCGTCGATACCTGTAACCCGTTGCCCGATATCAGCGCGTCGCTGTCCACCCAGCCGTTCTCGAGCGCCTGCCGGTACAGCTCCGTGCCTGGGTACGGCGCGGCGATCGACACCTGGATCGAGAACGGGTCGAGATCCGCGGCGAAGCGGATCGTCTCCTCGATCGTCTCGTCGGTCTCCACCGGCAGCCCGATCATGAACGTCCCATGCACGCGAATCCCCAGCCGGTGGCAGTTCTTCATGAACTCGCGCGCGGTGGCGATGTTGAGCCCCTTCTTCATCCGGTTGAGGATCTGCTGGTTGCCGCTTTCGAAGCCCACCAGCAGCAGCCGCAGGCCGTTGTCGCGCAACTTCCGCAGCGTTTCGTAGTCGATGTGCGCGCGCGCGTTGCAGCTCCAGGTGAGCTTCAGCTTCTTCATCCCCTTGGCGATCTCTACCGCGCGCGGCTTGTCGATCGTGAAGGTGTCGTCGTCGAACATCCACTCGCGCACGCGGTTGCCGAACAGCTCCTTGCCCATCTCCATCTCGCGCAGCACCGCCTGGGGCGACTTGGTCCGGTACGCGTGGCCGCCGATGGTCTGCGGCCACAGGCAGAACGTGCATTTGGCCGGGCAGCCGCGCCCCGTATAGAACGAAACGTAGGGGTGCAGCAGATAGCCGATGAAATAGTTCTCGATCCGCAGGTCGCGCTCGTATACCGGCAGAACGCTCGGCATCGCGTCCCAATCCTGAATCAGCTCGCGTTCCGGGTTATGCCGGATCGCGCCCGCCTCGTCGCGGTAACTCAGGCCGGGTATCTCGCTCCACGGCTTGCCTCCGGCAACTTCGAGGCAGGTGAAATCGAATTCGTTGCGGCACACGAAATCGATCGCCGGCGACTGCATCAGCGTGTCGTGCGGCAGCACCGCGACATGCGCCCCGATGAAGCCGGCCTTGGCCTGCGGGTTCTTTGCCTTGATCGTCTCGGCGCATTGGATGTCATTCGCGAGCGACGGCGTGCTGGTATGTAAGACGAATAACTCATAGTTATTCGCCACAGCGAGCACGTCACTCATCGTTTGATGATGCGGCGGGGCGTCCATGAGCTTGCTGCCGGGCACAAGGGCGGCCGGTTGAGCGAGCCACGTCGGGAACCAATACGAGGTAATTTCGCGTTTTGCCTGGTAGCGCGCGCCCGCTCCTCCATCGAAACCTTCGAGGGACGGCGGGCTAAGGAACAGCGTTTGTTTCACTGTACTTAGGATAACTCACGCCGCCCGGCGCGCCTGCCGTTCGCCTCCAGCATTTTCCAATCGAAGGATGAGCATGAAATCGGTTCCGTTCGACCGGAGGG
>VFSW01000387.1_pt1 | contig 63787 bp, 50 predicted proteins | sample 5358111 | NCBI WGS metagenome assembly VFSW01 (sample SAMN11554181, study PRJNA540505) | mine drainage metagenome | isolation source: sediment from site ElyBrook_90M | place: USA: Ely Copper Mine, Vershire, VT | collected 2017
CGGGGAGGGCGTGATGTAGGCTCGCACAAGTGCGTTCGCCAGGCCCGGATAGTGAAATGCTCCTCCTTCCGCAATGGCACGCACGGCTGCCTGTAATTCTTGTGGTGCAGCTTTTTTCACGATATAGCCGCTGGCCCCCATGCGTAATGCTTTCAAAAAATATTCTTCGCTCTCATGCATTGTTAAGATGAGTACCTGAGTTGTCGGTGTCTGTAGTTTAATCCGGCGGCAAGCTTCTAGCCCATCCATTGCTGGCAGGCTGATATCCATCACCACTATATCAGGTGTAAGTGTCTCAACCAGGGTTATCGCTTCTGCCCCTGTACGTGCCTCACCGACAATCTGCATGTCTTTTTGAAGGCTGAATAGCAAGGCAATCCCCTGGCGGAGGATGTCGTGGTCGTCCACAAGTAGGATGCGAATTGGTCTCGTCTTCTCTTCCGCTGGCATTACAGCAACCCTTTCTTGGATGCAGGTAGTGGTAAAATGGCCTCTACGCTTGTGCCTTTGCCCAGCTCTGTGAGCAGGTGTAGTGTGCCACCTAAGAGAACGGCTCGTTCATGCATGCCACGAATACCCAATCCACTCTGTGTGTGTGCCTGCTCGAAACCACAGCCATCATCTTCGATAGTCAGCCTGATCGACTGCACGCCATAGAGCAGTTTGAGCGTGACACTCTGTGCGTGTGCGTGGCGGGCACTATTGGTCAAGCCTTCTTGCGCAATACGAAAGAGCGTGGTCTCATAAACAGGCGGCAGTGGTATCTTCTGCTCTGTCGTAGACTCATATTGTATCTGAAAGTGCGCTGTGAGATGGAGCCGTTCTTGTCCGTCTTCAACTAACCAGCGCAGCGCAGCTTCCAACCCTAGATCATCAAGCACACTGGGGCGCAATTGTTGAGAGAGAATGCGGATTTTGTCGAGTGTATCCTGGGCAAGGGCAGCGAAAACATGGAATCCATCATCTAGCTGTTTACGTGCTACTGGTGCAATATCCGTAGAAGAGAAAGCTGCCAATCGCTGACTGAGTATTTCATTATGAATGAGCAATGCGGTTAATGTCTGGCTTGTTTCATCGTGCAATTCGCGTGCGATACGCCGTCGTTCTTCTTCTTGTGCCTGGAGGATGTGCATAGTTTGTTCGTGCTGGATTGCCTCTAGACGGTCGAGCATTTCGTTAAAGGCTTGCGCCAGTTGCCCGATGTCGGGGTCTGATGAGGGTGTTGTGCGTGTTGCTGTTTTGCCCTCACTCACCGCATGCATTGTGGCCAGCAGGCGAAACAGCGGACGAAAGCTGGCGCGTAGCACGAGGATGTTAATGCTGAGGCTGCACAGTGTGGCGATAACGAGAAAACTCGTGTCAATGAGGTAGTGATGCGACTCGAGGCTATGGCTGGTAATCCATAAACCCGCCAATGCCTCACCAATCAGTACAACGCTGTTGACTACAATTACTTTTTCAAAAAGAGAAAGAGACACAGCGCGTTGCCCGACACGTCGCCATCGACTGTTCTGCTCAGGGTCCTGTGTCTGTTGTATCATGCCTGCAATGTTCCTTGCATCCTTGGTAGCTGAGCTACGCGCTTGTTGTGCCAGTCTGGGTGTTAAGCGGAGACAACGAGCGCGAGCGTTTGATGGGGAACCGTGAAATTCCACGCATTGGCTGAAACCTGAATAATCCACTCGCCAGTCATCGTCAACGCGAGATTGGCTTTGTAACAACCCACGCCTGTTGGTAGAATCTGTATCGGTGGAGGAACCATGGCCATTCTGTTCATCGTGGCGTGAACTGTAATATGTGTCTCATCCAGTGGCGTTCCCTCTGTATCTGTAATATGAATAACCAGCGTTGTTTCTGACAAAGCTGAGCGTTCTACCTGCACGTGAAGTTGTGCTGGTAGATGCTCTTGCCAGCGCGCTGCAAAGAGCAACGTTCCCAAACAGCATAGTACAAGGATTGTCCAGTAGAGAGGGCGTACACGCATAATAATGCCTCGTTATTTCCTCTGGATAGCGGCTATGTGATCTCATCCTCTCTCCTCCGCCTATTATAGCATGTGAAAGAAGAGGGGATCACATCTCTCCATGTTTTGTTATGATGGTGTCGCGCTTGATAATGCGTTGTTGACGATGCGTCTGTTCTTTTGGAAATGTGTCACGTTTTGTCTCACCGTGGGCCAACAGGCAAGTGACATCACAATCACAAGTAGCCCGGAGTTAAAATCGGTTGCCATCCCTGTCAGGATCATACCCAGTGCCTCGTTACTCCACCAGACGATCAAAATCATGATAACAGAGGCGGTCAAGACAAAGTGGATGGCCTTTGTTTTCACAAAAAGGAGAGCAATGCCGATGCCCAGGAAGATCACGATTAGCGAGATGTTTAAGGGTATTTCAATGCCGCTCGTGATGCCTGCGAGCCAATGCAGTGAGGGATCAATGACAACCCCGCTCAATGTGTCAGGACTATACATGGCTGAGATTTCCTGTGAAATCTGCCCAGGTTGCCACCAGTAAGGCTGTATTTGGAGAAGGGCAGCAAATAACCAGAAACCTGCCAGGATGTAGCGAAGTTGCAAACGCGAAAGAATGCCAGTTTTCCCGTTAGCTTTTTCTCTAGGATAAAAGGTGAACGTCAGCAGTGGATAAAGCAGAACCGCTCCCGGCGCACCAGTCAATATGCTCCCCTGGCCAGTGAGTAACATACTCATGCCCTCTCCGCCATACCAGACGATCAAGGCCCATAGAGCAGAAAGTATGATTGCCTGCTTGACCCAACGATTTGAGAGTAGGCACATGCCAATGATAACCTGAATAATGGCGATGCCCCAATTGATCGGTGTTAAATATTGTGATGTAAAGGTAACAATCCCGTACAAGTTGTCGGCAATCAGGGCTGGTTGCCCGTTGATCGTGGGAACCAGCATGCCGCTGACCATATTCATCGTGAACATCTGTGGCTGCAATTGCAGTAATCCGTCAATGAGCCATAATGCTCCCATAATCTGCCGTAGCAATGTCTCTGAGATGAGCATACCTGGTAGTTTTATCTGCCCGTCGCTCTGGACAGTTTTTGTGGTAGTCATCTGTTCTTCCTGTTCTTCTCGATGGTCGGTTGCCATATCTCTTCCTTTTTTCCAAAACGTAACGCTATGTCATAGTATAAGAGCGAAAATAGGAAGCTGTCTATTGGGAAAACTACCTAAGAGGTGCTGTAAGGTATCAGTGCAGTGCCGGCAAATAAACGCTGTTGTTCTTGCTCACTATGGTACACTTGTAGTGGTTATCTCTGTTATGCGGTTGTGGCAATTTTATGTAAAGGGAAGACGAATGGAGATTACAAATACATCTTTGGAATGGCAATCTATCCTTGATGCCGTATTGCATGTGGATGTACGCAAGACGCTATCGATGCTCGACCAGAATGGTATTGTTGCATATACAGATGGCGCGTGCATCAAGAATCCCGGCGGCCCCGCTGGCTGGTCTGCCCTGCTTTGGGCCGCTGTCGATACGACTGATGGCAAGGTCCATGACGGCGCAGCTTGCTTGGAGTGCTATGGACATATTCCTCAAGCATCGACGACCACGAATAATCGGGCCGAAATTTCAGCCGTCTTGGCTGTTCTCTCGATTGCACCGCCAACGTTGCCGCTGATGATCTATAGTGATAGTGAATATACGATCAAGGTGGCGCAGGGAACCTATCAAATGAAGGCCAATCCCGATCTTTGGGAAATCTATCGCAAGCTCCTCGGTTATCGCAAGATACCCCCGCGCTTTACCTGGGTACGTGGTCACGCCGGACAAGAGCATAACGAGCGTGCTGACGAACTTGCTGGACTGGGTGCGTTTAATGGCAGTCTTGCGGCCTATCAGAAATGGCAGGGATCGCAGGTTGCTGAGGCGCGTAATGGGCTTCCACAAGATGAATTTGTTGCGTTGCAGCGTAGCGTACAGCAATTGCAGGCACTTTTCGAGACCATTGCTGTTGATAGCCCGCGTGTTAGTCAGCAGGAGCGTCAATTTGTAGCTGACATGGTGAAACGCTTGCAGAAAAATCGTTTTGTGCCCTCCGAAAAACAGAGCAACTGGCTTCGCGGCCTGTTGAAAAAAAATCGCATCGAAGCTTGATAGCACACTATGCACTGCAAACACGCGAGGACATATCACTGTTCTCGCGTGCCACCATAACGCAGCTTTTATCACAACAATTGTGCCATCATTGTCCTGACCGCCTCAATTTCATCCTCGTTCACGGTATGCCCCATGTTGGGATAGAGGCGCGCTGTGACTATCGCTCCCAGTCCTTGCAGTATTTGTTCTGATTGCAGCACGCGCTCTTTGGGAATATGAAAGTCGCGGTCGCTACAGCCGAGAAAGACGGGCGCGCTAGCCAATGATCCCGCGTAATTGCGTGGCGTACCCGCTGGTCCAATCAGTGCGCCACTCAAGCCCGCAACACCGCCGTAGCGGGTCGCGTGACGGGCAGCAAATTCGAGCGAGAGACACGCACCCTGTGAAAAGCCGAGCAGGATGATCTTCTCTGTCGGAATACCTGCCGCTTTTACCTGCTCTAACACGTTTTCAAGCACGGAGAGCGCGGACGACAGGTATGGCTCGTTGCTGCTCAGCGGAGCCAGAAAGCTGTTGGGATACCATGTGGAATTGGCAGCCTGGGGCGCGATAAAGGCGAAACTGCGTCCATCAAGTTCGGTAGTCAGGGTCAGGATATCCTCGGCACTGGCTCCGCGCCCGTGTACCATAATCATCGCCGCCTGCGCGCTGTCCAATGGCGCACCTGTTTGCAAAACGGGTTGGCCCCGATGCGGCCCCATGACCGCATCGGTAGTGATCTGAATTGAATTGCTCATGCTTGTGGCTCCGCCGGACTCCAACCTGGGACTGTGATCGGGCGTAGGATACGCTCAATCTCGGCGCGATTTCTTTCTAACCAGGGTGGCAATTTGAGGTTTTGCCCCAATTCGCTCACCGACTCGTCAACGGTAAAACCGGGACCTGCCGTTGCCAGTTCGACGATGTGCCCATCCGGGTCGTTGGTATAGATGCTCTTAAAGTAGATGCGATCAAGCACGGGTGTGACACGCAGACCGGCCTTTACCAGCCGCTCGCGCCATGCCAGTTGCGACTCTTCATCGGGAACCGCGAAGGCATAGTGATGCGTCTGGCCCGCACCCATACGGACGCGCTGTTCGCGTTCTGGCTTGCGCTCAAAGTAGGTAATCAGCGTGCCGGGACGCCCATCTTCAACACCCCAGTACCAGTGGGCCGAGGTCGGATCATCAAAGTTTGAGGTCATCTTGACACGGCGCAGACCGAGCAGTTCGCCCAGAAAGGCGTGTGTGCGCTGAATATCGGTCGCGATGGCCGTGATATGGTGCATGCCACGCTTGAGGGCCATCTCGTCCGTGATTGTCGGCACAGGCTCAGGCCACGTTTCGGCCTTGATGCGCGCCTCGTCGCGGTTATTGACGATCATCTGTGCTGGTGGGTCAATATGCGTGCTTCCCAGTGCGTCTGCGGCCTCGTCGATCGTCCAACCCGGTCCCAGCGTGGCGATTTCGAGAATTGTGCCATCGGGATCATTGAAGTAGATCGACTTGAAGTAGTGGCGATCTAACGGTCCATCGACAGAGAGTCCGAGGTCGGTCAGGCGGCGTTTCCATTTCAGGAGCGCGTTATAGTCTGGCGCAATCAGCGCGACGTGATGCGTGCCACCAATACCTGGATGCCCTTTGGGAGCGTGAGGCCACTCGAAGAAGGTGATTGCTGTCCCAGGATGCCCCACCTCGTCGCCAAAGTAGAGATGATAGCTTTCGGGATCATCAAAGTTGACCGTCTTCTTGACGAAGCGCAGGCCGAGCACCTGCGTATAGAAATTCACCGTGCGCTGTGCGTTGGCACTGACGATGCTGATATGATGAAGTCCTTGAATGGGTTTGAGAGAACTCATCGTTTCGCTCCTTGCTGGAACACCTCTGTTCCACGTAATAGGTTTAGGACTAAACTTGTACTCAAAAAAAGATTACTGAATGGCATGGTCGAGTTTGCGTAAGAGCGTGAGCAGTTGCTCAATCTCTTGCGCGGAGAGGGCCGAAAGCTGCTGCGCAATCATGGCTTCCTGCGTGGGCACGACCTCATTATAGAGTTGCTGCCCGGTTTCCGTCAGTGAAAGCTCGTTGGTGCGTCCATGTTGGCAACGCTGCAACAGGCCAAGCCCTTCCATGCGGTCGATCAGTTGCGAGATATTGCCCTTGGTGACCAGCAGGCGATCAGCCAGCTCTTGTTGCGTAATGCCGTTTGCTGAGCCAACCTGCGTGAGCACATCGAACTGTGCCACATTCAGATTCCAGGGGCGCAGATGCACGACGGAGGCGCGGTCAATCTTCTGATACACCCGTGCCAGTCGTAGCCATGTCAAGATCATCATGCGTTGCATCTCGACGCTCCTTTCTCTTTCTCTGCTGAGAGTTTAGCACTAAACTGTGAGAATGTCAAGAGGAGTTACGATAAGTGTTTCATCCTTGACAATACCCCGTTCTATACAGCAAGATACAGGAAACACTGTGCTATCACACTGGATACTTTAGCGATACGACAGAGGAAGAGAGCAATGACCACTATCGATACCGAGAGAGCAGTGACATTCGAGCGGCAAGAGGGACATCCGCGCAATCCCGGTATGCCACTCGATCTGGACTGGCTGCATCAGGTGCATATTAATCGTAGCGCGGTCGAGCGGCGTGCCGCAACGTTGCCTGCACGCCGTACCGTCAAGAAGGAATGGCAGGCGGCATGGCTGTTGCGCGCCATTACCTGTATTGATCTGACGACGCTGGCGGGCGATGATACTCCTGGCAACGTCAAACGTCTGTGTGCCAAGGCGCGCCAACCCGTGCGTCATGAGCTACTAGAAGCAATCGGCGCAGGCTCACTTCCTCTGACGGTCGGCGCGGTCTGCGTCTATCACAACCTTGTTCCTATAGCCATAGAGTCTTTGCGTGGATCGGGTGTCCCCGTTGCCGCCGTTTCAACGGGCTTTCCCGCTGGTCAAAATCCTTTTGAGATGAAACTGGGCGAAATCGAAGCATCCGTGCGGGCAGGAGCGCAGGAGATCGATATTGTCATCTCGCGCGCGCACGTACTCACGGGCAACTGGCAATCCCTTTATGACGAGGTCAAAGCATTTCGCGCAGCCAGTGGTGAGGCACATATGAAGACGATTTTAGCGACGCACGAGCTGGCGACATTGCGCAATGTGGCGCAGGCAAGTCTGGTCTGTATGATGGCGGGAGCCGATTTTATCAAAACCTCGACAGGCAAAGAGGCGGTCAACGCAATCCTGCCGGTCGGACTGGTGATGGTGCGCGCCATTCGCGACTATGCGGAGCGCACGGGCTACAAGATTGGTTTCAAGCCCGCTGGTGGCATTCGCACTGCTAAAGAGTCGCTCGACTGGTTGATGTTGATGAAAGAAGAACTGGGCAATGCGTGGGTGCATAACAGCCTGTTCCGTATTGGTGCGAGCGGTCTGCTTGCCGATATCGAACGCCAACTCTCACATTATGCCACTGGTCATTATGCGGCAGCGCACCACAACCCAATGGCGTAGGAAGGATGAATGCTGATGAGCGTTATGGATATTTTCGAGACGATGGAATATGGTCCCGCCCCAGAGGCCGCCGCACCCGCGCTGGCATGGCTCAAAGAGCGGCAACCGTTTGGCCTGTTTATCAACAATCAGTGGCTTCGACCAGAGGGCGACCGCTATCAGACCAGTGTCAATCCCGCGACAGGCAAGGTGCTTGCGCAGGTAACTGCCGCGAGTAGTGCCGATGTCGATGCGGCAGTGGCAGCGGCGCGTGAGGCTTTTCAATCATGGGGTAAAACGCCAGGGCATGTGCGCGCGCGTCATCTCTACGCCATTGCGCGCCATCTTCAGAAACATGCGCGCTTGCTCTCTGTGCTGGAATCGCTCGACAATGGCAAGCCCATTCGCGAGACACGCGACCTGGATATTCCGCTCGTTGCGCGCCATTTCTACTATCACGCGGGTTGGGCGCAACTGATGACTTCAGAACTTCCTGGGTATGCTCCTGTTGGCGTCGTGGGTCAGATCATCCCCTGGAATTTTCATCTACTGATGCTGGCCTGGAAGATTGCGCCCGCGCTGGCAATGGGCAATACCGTCGTGCTGAAACCTGCCAGTTACACGCCACTGACCGCCCTCAAATTTGCCGAGATTGTCGAGGAGATTGGTCTGCCGCCAGGGGTGGTCAATATCATCACGGGTAGCGCGGCAACCGTCGGCGAAGCTCTTGTACGCCATCCCGATGTCAATAAAATCGCTTTCACTGGTTCGACCGAGGTGGGACGCACTATCAGGCGCGCAACGGCTGGCTCTGGCAAGAAACTCTCCCTCGAACTTGGTGGTAAGTCGCCTTTTATCGTCTTTGATGATGCTGATCTGGATAGCGTGGTCGAAGGTGTGGTCGATGCAATCTGGTTCAACCAGGGCGAGGTATGCTGTGCAGGTTCGCGTCTACTCGTGCAGGAGAATGTCGCCGAACGCCTGACCGCGAAACTGCGTGCGCGCATGGAGCGCATGCGTGTGGGCGACCCACTGGACAAAGCAATTGATATGGGGGCGATTGTCTCATCCGCGCAGTTAGAAACCATTCAACAACTGGTCGCTCAGGGCGTGGCAGAGGGAGCGCAACTCTGGCAGCCCTCGTGGCGTTGCCCCACAGATGGCTGGTTCTATCCGCCAACGCTGCTCACCGACGTTTCTCCAGCGACCACTGTTGCACAGGTCGAAATCTTTGGCCCTGTGCTGGTCTCAATGACCTTCCGCACGCCTGCTGAAGCGGTTGCACTGGCGAATAATACTCCCTATGGTCTGGCTGCTAGCGTGTGGAGCGAGAATATCAACCTCGCACTCGATATCGCGCCCAAACTCAAGGTTGGCACAGTCTGGATTAATAGTACCAACGTCTTCGATGCCTCCAGCGGCTTTGGCGGCTATCGCGAAAGTGGCTATGGACGCGAGGGCGGTAAAGAGGGTCTCTACGAGTACGTGCATCCAGTATGGGAACAGCGTGCTTCAATTTCTAAGGTCTCAACAGATGAAATTCCTATAGCCAAAAGCGCAGAGGTAACAGATCAGGTGGCGAATGGACAGAGCGAGCAGGCGGGATTAGTTGTCTCTTCCGATATGCTCTCGTTTGATCTAAACGTGGTGGCTAATGGCGGCGCGCAAAATGAAAAATATGGTACGTCGGATGGAGACACTGCTGCACTGCCTGCGATTGACCGCACGCCGAAGCTGTTTATCAAGGGCAAGCAGGTGCGTCCCGACTCTGGCTATAGTCGCAATGTCTACGCTCCCGATGGGCGTACGATCGGGCAAGTGGGCGAGGGCAATCGCAAGGATATTCGCAATGCGGTCGAGGCTGCTCATGCTGCCAGCGGGTGGGCAAACACTTCGGCCCATAATCGCGCGCAGATTCTCTATTATATTGCCGAAAATCTGGCGGTGCGCGCAGATGAATTTGTGCGCAGGCTGGTGCAGCAGACGGGATGTTTGCATGCGGACGCGCTGAAAGAGGTGCAGACGGCCCTTTCGCGCCTGTTCAGTTACGCGGCCTGGACAGATAAGTACGAGGGGAGTGTGCATCGTCCACCCATGCGCGGTGTGGTGTTAGCCTTGCCTGAACCAATTGGCGTAATGGGCATAGCCTGTCCTGATGAGCATCCACTACTCGGTTTTATTTCGCTGGTTGCTCCTGCGCTAGCAATGGGCAACACGGTTATTGCCATTCCATCGTCGCAGGCCCCGCTGAGTGCGACCGATCTGTATCAGGTCTTGGAGACCTCTGATGTGCCTGCTGGTGTGGTCAATATTGTGACGGGCGACCGCGAGGCTTTGAGCCAGGTGTTGGCTGAACATGATGACGTGGATGCTATGTGGTACTTTGGCAATACAGACGGTGCGCGCCGTGTCGAGCTGGCTTCGGCAGGCAACATGAAACGCACCTGGGTCAGTTATGGGCATAGGCGCGACTGGCTAGATAACGTGCAAGGCGAGGGACAGGATTTTTTACGCGCGGCCACGCAGGTCAAAAATATCTGGATTCCCTACGGAGAATGAAGATAGTTCGTTATTCTCTTTTCTAACTAGATAGCACGCCTGTTTGATGGCCTGTCCCCGCGGAGTTGCTGCATCTGTTGTGGATGTTGTGCCGAAGGCTAGCTGTTCTGTTATAAAGCTTGTACCTGTGTGCTACTCATGCTATACTGCATGAATGCGTCGAGAACGGTTTTGTCATCTGGAGTAGGGAGCTATCGTCGATGGAGTCTCGGAACCTCTCTCAACCAATGGATTCTCAACCGGGTCTGAGAGGACAGGGTGAAAAAGGGTTGCAACCGGAGCTATTATCAGTGAATGAGCTAGCCCGTTGTTGTACTGAAGAGACCAATAAATTTCTCAAGCAGAGTGCCTCAAATGATCGCTACTGTCTTGAGCTATTTCGTCGTGCTATTATTAAGCGCGATGAGGATGCCTGGACCTGTATTTATCAGCAGTATGCGCCACTGGTGTTGACTTGGATCACGCAACATCAAAGCGTTGCTCCTTTGCTTGGCCATGAAGGCAGTGGGCCGCTAGTCAATGCTGCGTTTGCAAAGTTCGCGCAAGCATTAACCCCCGTCAAGATGCAGAACTTTGACTCATTGGCCGCCATATTAAAATATTTAAAGATGTGTGTTCACAGTGTGGTCGCTGATGAGGTGCGTTCACGCCAGTCGCGTCAGTATGAAGAAACGATAGAACTGATCGAGCAGGAACCCGCTTCTGATGACCCAGCCGATGATGTGGTATCCAGTATTTCTGCGCAAGGACTCTGGCAGGTGATCCAAGAGGAGTTAAATGGCGAAGATGAGCGTATTTTAATTTACCTGGCTTATGTGCATGGGATGAAGCCGAGCGAGATTAGCGGTCAGCATCGTCGTCTCTTCCCAACAGTGGATGACGTCTATCGCATTAAACGCAACGTGCTGGAACGCTTGCGGCGCAACCGTCGTCTGCAAACAATGTTTCGCCATCAGTATTTGTAGCAAGCATCTTGCCATACTTGTGTGTAACGGTAACTATCTTACAAGATAAGGCTGCTAAAATGCCAGAATGCCTCGTTTATTGGAATAAAGAAAATGTAATAGTTTCGAGGCAACTGGTATGGATGGTGACATAGGGAGCGTGACTGAACGCTTCTGACAAAGAGCCTGGGCTGTGTTATTTGTAGTAGCATAGTTGATGGACCAGTATCCTAAGTTTAATTAAAGGAAACGCTCATGGAGTGTAGTAAACCGGGTGCTATTCGCGATGAAGAGCTACTCGCCTATCTGGGGGGAGAAAAGGTACGACCTGCTGTCGGGCAGCATCTTGCGGGCTGCCAGTACTGCTCGTCTCGCTTAGCCGCTTATCAAGGCATGGAGCAAACGCTAGGCAAAAAACTGTATAGATGGGATTGCCCGCCGAATCAGGTCTTGGGCGAATATCAATTAGGCTTGTTGGGCAGGGAGCAAGGGGCGGAAGTGAAGCAGCATCTTAACATGTGCGTATTGTGTACAGCTGAGTTTACTGCGCTTAATCAGTTTCTTGCGAATGACCCGATGTTGGCTGAGCCTGTTGCATTGCCGCCCGTCCGTATTGCGGTTCGTCCTGTTGCGAATCATCATCGTCCTGTGCAGGAAGCGAAACGCGCGCTCGATCAGTTACTTGACCAATCGCAGGCCGGGGTGCGGCGCATTATTGCGACGCTCATCCCGCCGTCGCCACGTTTTGTGTTTGAGCGTGGACAAGAGGTGCAGCTTCCGTCTTGGCCGCGCAAATATGCTGCTGAAAATATGCAAATCTCGTTACAACTTGCCAATGGACCACATCGCCGCGATGCTTTGCAGTTGATTGGCCTTGTGACACGTGAAGGCACGAGTCTCGAGGCGTTTCAGGGGACACCGGTGCAGCTTTCCTCTACGACACAGGAGGTTTACTTGCAAACCATCGATGATTTGGGAAACTTCGTTTTTCCGACTGTTGAGCCTGCTACCTATACATTAGCATTACAATTTCCTGAAGGTACTGTTGTGATTGAGCTGCTTCCTGTGACTCCTCAGGAATAAATTGCTCGTTATTCACGCAAAGAAAAAGTCCCTATGACGCCCCAAGAATTGGTTGTCGCGCTTCAAACGCTGGATGAGGAGCAGGGGAAACGCCTGCTCCAGGCCACGCTTCCACGCCTTAGGGGGAGCGATGTGCCGCGTGCGCAGAACGAGTGTGACTATCTCGTCTACTACCTCAAGAAAGCCGCAGACCATAGCTGGGTAAGTGATGTAGCACAGTCATTCAAACTGGCTGGTCACCTGCTTTTTGTTGCCGAGTTGACGGAGAATAGATACTATCATGCACTGGGTCTCATGGCACGAGGTGATGCATTGCGGCGCATGGACCGCGATCAGGAAGCCTTGCCATTCCTGGATGCAGCGGGCGAAGAGTTTTTAGCTCTTAAAGATGAAGTTAGTTGGGCACGCACACGTATTGGGCGTGTCAGTGCTTGTTTACGCTTAAATCGCACCACTGAAGCCTTGCACGATGCCGAAGCGGCCCGCACGATTTTTATGCGCCATCGTAAACTATTGCGCGCCGGGCAGATTGATGCCAATGCCGCGATTATCAATTATGATCTCGGTCACTATGACCAGGCATTGCGCCTCTTTGACCGCGCCATCGAGACGTATCTACGGCATGGCGAGAGAGTAGAACTCTATATTGCGCGTGCTAGAGGCAATAAAGCCCTCACCCTGGCGGCGCAGGGACGCTTCCGTGAGGCGATTGACTTGCATGAGCAGGCCCGCTTAACCTTTGTCGCACAAGGTGAGAGTGAGGAAATATCAGTTGCTCGTGAAGACCTCAATATTGCAGATTGTTATGCCGCACTTGGCCATTATAGCTATGCGCTCCTCCTCTTTAGCCAGAGCCGCACCCTCTTCCTTAAGCATCATCTCGACTCCGAAGCTGCTGAAGTGGCACAGCAAGTGTGCCTTTGTCTGATCCGTCTGAACCGCGTGCAAGAAGCTTATGATCTGGCTGGTAACACTGTCAACTATTTTCGCATTATGTCTGGGCAACGCCATAACCTTGCGCGCTCGCTGATGCATCAGGCGGTGGCGGCAACACGGGAGGGCGATTTTCACGAGGCCGAAGAGATGCTACAAGAGGCGAGTGACCTGCTCGAAGAGCTTGGCATCGTCCGTTTGGCTGCTTTGGCACGTCTGCGTCGCGCCGAATTATATTTCGCGGATAAACAGTTGGATGCCAGCCAGCGTGAGGCACGCCATGTGGCTGATATGTTTGCGACACAGGAAGACTTGCCGCAACTGGCACGTACTATGCTCTTGCAAGCCCGTCTTGCTGATGTGATGGGCGACAGTGTCACGGCGCAGAATCTCTGTAACGACGCCCTTGATATCGCACGTGGTCAGGAGTTGCTTGATCTAAAATACTACTGCGAGGACTTTCTAGGGCAACTAGCGGAGCGGCGTGCTGACTTCGATGGTGCTGCACGCTACTATGAGCGTGCCATTCACGGTATTGATGAGGTGCAGAGCCGTCTTGTGCTGGATGAGCGCACTAGTTTTCTCGAAGATAAGGGTGGTATTTATCAGCGGGCTATTACGCTAGCACTCAAGCGGACGCAAACTGAGCAGGCTCTTGCCTATGTCGAGAAGGCGAAATCACGTGTCTTAGGCGATTATTTGCGTAACAACATTGATATTCGGCTGCGGGCCGGCGATAAAGCTGGTGAGGCGATTCTTGAAGATTTCTCGCGTCTCCGTGAAGAACTGGCCTGGTTTAGCTCGATTGTGTATGAAACAGAGCAAGAAGTGAACCTGAGCGATACGGCGATTATGCGTCTACGGACGACGGCCCCCGGGCAGGCGCGTCAGGAGATGCAGAGTCGAGAGCGGCAAATCGAACGCTTGCTGGAACAAATTCAATTGCGCTCGGTTGGTGATCTGGTAGCGCGTCAGCGTGTGCAGCGGGCTAACCCAATTGGCAGCGCGCTGCGGCCCACGCTAGAGAGCAAGACCTTGATGCTCGAATACTATCTGACCGAGCAGGACATCCATATTTTCCAATTGACGCTCTCTGGCGTTGAAGTGCATACGGTGGTGGGGGGCGTCCCTCGCCTGGAGCGTCTGATGTCACTCTGGCGCGCCAACCTCGATCTGGCCTCGCAAGCAGCCGGTTTAGCCGACCGTGCAAGCGTTCATGCGGGTTTCAATGTAGGCCTGCAGGAGAATAGTCTTGGCCTTTTGCAACGCTTGTATGAACTGTTGTTACGACCGGTTGCACAGAGTTTGCCCAACTATGAACATCTCATCATTGTGCCCTACGGCATGCTGCACTATTTACCCTTTCACTGCCTTTTTGATGGCGTGCAATTTATCATTGAACGCTTTACTATTTCCTATCTGCCTAGCGCATCCATCCTGGATGTTTGTCGTCAGCGTGGGCAACGCGTGATGGCAAAAGGGACGCCATTCACAAACGCGCTCGTACTGGGGCTTTCAGATGGCGGACGCCTAGCCTTTGCAGTGCAAGAGGCACAGGCGGTTGCGCAACAGTTGGGAACCACTCCTGTGCTTGACGAGGCGGCAACCACCGCGCTCCTGTGGGAGCGTGGGGCGCAGAGTCCAATCGTGCATATTGCCGCGCATGGTCTGTTTCGTTTAGATGCCCCTAATTTCTCATATATCAAGCTTGCGGATCGTTCGTTGAATGCCATTGAGGTTTTTAACTTGAATCTGGCTTCCTGCTCGCTGGTGACATTGAGCGCGTGTGAAACAGGGCGTGGCGTCGTGCGTGGTGTAGATGAAGTGATTGGCCTGGGGCGTGGTTTCTTCTATGCGGGGGCTGCCTCACTATTGCCGACTCTTTGGAAGGTTGACGATGCCAGTAGTGCCGAACTTATGCGCATGTTTTATCAGGCCTTGTTGGCCCAGCAAACAAAAGCGGCAGCATTAGCCAGTGCGCAACGGGCTTTTATTGCGCGTGCGCGCACGTCCGTGCATCCCTATCGTGTACATCCCTATTTTTGGGGCGCGTTTCATCTTATCGGTGATTACGGCGCGCTCTCCTGAACACCTTATCTGTGTATAGAAAGCAGTGCATATGCGCTATCTTATGCCAACGTATGTCTACACGCCAGAGGGCTTGCGGAGTGATCTTACTGTTGCTATAGATGAGCAAGGTTTTATCGCAGCTATCACTCCTACTGTTTCACACGCTGCAAGCGAGGGCGAAGTGCTACCAAATATGGCGTTGTTACCGGGTTTTGTCAATGTGCATAGCCACGTCTTTCAGCGTGCATTGCGTGGCCATACGCATCGTCCTCTCTCCCGTCAGGATACCTTCTGGACGTGGCGGCGAGCTATGTATGCTGAGGCACAGCGTCTCACCCCCGAAATCCTGTATGAGATGGCTTTGCATACGTATCGTGAGATGCTAGCGGCTGGCTATACCACCGTAGGCGAGTTTCATTATGTCCATCATCAAGCCAATGGGCAGCCTTATCGTGCGCCAAACGCCATGGCGGCGGCTCTTCTCGCGGCGGCTCAGGATGTTGGTATACGTGTTGTGTTGTTGATGGCGGCCTATGCCCAGAGTGGTTTTGCTCAACCACCCTCGGTGGAGCAAAAACGTTTTTGTGACGCTTCCGTCGATGCCTATTTGGAACGGGTCGATGCCTTGCGTACCACAGGTGTAGCCGTGGGACTTGCTCCGCATTCAGTGCGTGCTGTACCGGAGTTGTGGTTTCGTCGGATTGCTGAATATAGCCGTGAGCATCAGCTGCCATTGCACGTGCATGCCGATGAGCAGGTCAGTGAGATTGAGCAATGTCTGACAGCGTATGGCTGTCGGCCAATAGAACTTCTTGCGCGTTTTGATGCATTGTGCCATTTGACGACGGTGGTGCATGCCACGCATGCTGAGATGAACGAGATCTCTTTGCTGGCACGAGGGCAGAGTCGCGTTTGTGTCTGTCCCACGACAGAGGGCGATCTGGGTGATGGCATCGCTCCCTATGCCGATCTGCTGGCTGCGGCAATCCCTTTGACGATTGGTTCAGATAGCAATACACGCCTGGACCCGGTTGAAGAATTGCGTTGGGCCGAATACTCGGCGCGGATGCGCTACCAGCGGCGACGTGTTTTGGTTGCGGATGAAACGGCAGCACCGGGGCCATTGCTGCTGTCATATGGAACACAGCAGGGGGCACAAGCCTTAGGTTTGCCGACTACGGGGCAGATTGCGGTGGGCATGAGGGCTGATTTCGTTGCGCTTGACCTGACGCATGCAGCCTTGCGTGGCTGGACAGCACAAGATCTGCTGGATGTATTATTTTTTGGTGCATCGGCCCAGGTGATTGTGCAGACGTGGGTACAGGGAAAGCGTGTCTGGGAGCGGTAAAATATCCAGACGCGCATGTTAGCAACCTTTTAGTGGATCAAGGGACGCATCCGCAGTGGACGCTCGCCCGGATTGGGTTCTAGCACGGGATACTCCTCGATCAGGTGTTGTGCCTGCTCAATGGCGCGTTCAAGCTGTGGATCGATCCCAGACACATAATCCTGTGGAGCGATATCAACTTCAATATCGGGTTGAGTGCCATAGTTTTCGACATTCCAACCAACATCTTTGAACCAGTTAGCAAATTCAGGTTGTGTGGTCTCGGTATCATCTACGAGGTGATGACGTGGAGCGATGCCGATGACGCCGCCCCAGGTGCGCATGCCAATCAGCGGTCCCAGTCCCATCAGTTTGAAGGTATGGCTAAAAATGTCGCCGTTAGAGCTGGTGTATTCATTTGCCAATGCGACAATAGGGCCGCGAGGCGATTCTTCGGGATAGGGTGCGGGCTTGCCCCAACGCGAGAAGGCATAGCCGAGACGGCGACGTGCCAGTTTTTCTAGTAGCAACTCGGAGACATTGCCGCCGCGATTCCAGCGCACATCGATAATCAGTGCGGGCAAATCATAGATGGCAAGGTAGCTGCGGTGAAATTCGGCAAAACCGAGGGCATTCATATCAGGGATATGGATATAGCCGATACGGCCCTGAGAACGCTCGGTGACGATGCGGCGATTGTTCTCCACCCATTGACGATAGCGGGCGTCTGACTCGTCAGAGAGAGCTGTGACGGTTATCAGACGGCGTTCGCCTGTTGCTGCGCTCGCTATAGTTAACTGCACATCGCGATCTGCCTGATTGACCAGGAGCATTTGGGGCGTGCGTTGTGGATTCACACGTTGTCCGTTAATGGCAAGCACGGCATCTCCTTCACTGACTTGTAAGCCAGGGAGTGTCAGTGGTGAGGTGGCGTCTCTGTCCCAAGGATCGCCCTGTACAATATGCGCGATGCGATAGAGGTGTTGCTCGGCGTCATAACTCCAATCGACGCCCAGGTAGCCCTGGCGATAGTTGTGCCCACGCCGATGTTCGCCGCCTCGCTCGTTCGCGTGTGAGGTTCCCAACTCACCTTGTAGCTCTTTGATGAGGTCTGAAAGTTCAGAGCGAGAGCCAACGCGCTCGACAAGTGGGGCATATTGTGTGTAAATGGCGTCCCAATCGACGCCCGACATATCTTCAGTCCAGAACTGCTCGCGCTGAAGCCGCCATGCTTCATGAAACATCTGTTGCCATTCTGCGATAGGCTCAATAGAAACTTTGACGCGGTTGAAATCGAGCCATCCTGTTTCACGGCCGGTATGCTCGCCATTTTCTGAGCGTGGGGGTTTCTCGCCTGCTTTGACCACGCGCATACGGAAACGCGAAGAATATGCAAGCATGCGTCCATCACGGGAGAGGGTGAAGTCATGATCGCTGACGCTATCTATCTGTTTGTCCAGACGTTGCGCTTCAAAATCATAGCATTCAATAACGCATTTTGGCCCTGTGGGGTCTAAGGGCAAGCGCAATTTGCCATCGTTTGTGGCACTAAGCAGAAGTGCCTTGCCTTTGATGCCCTGAACAGCATAATACATACCCTCGCGCACTGGAAAAGCGATGACTCGTCGCGTAATGCCATCGAGGTCAATCTGAACGCTTTTGCTTTCGTCTTTTTCTTTACCCTCGCTTTTTGTGGTGTTGGCCTCTGGCGTCAGTGCCGCTGGTGCATCCTCGCCGCTCGTCGTGTGTTTCTGGCTTTGCAGGAGGGCCTCTTCTGCTTCGAGCTGAAGGCGTGCCTCTGAAATGAAAGGCGAGCGAATATCTTTGCGCAGAGGAATGGCGTAGGGTAAGGTTCCACGTGGGAAGCTGTAGTCGAACTGAAGTTGGTCATGCACGGGATTAAAGACCCGTTTGCCCAAAAAGTAGAGATAACGACCTTCGGGGTCGAAGGATGGGCTGAAATCAACAAGGAGGGGATCAGTGACAGTGTGTGTTTTCCCATTCTCCATGCTGGCGAGTTTGATTGCGCTGCGTTGGTTGCTGATGGCGAAGCTATAGGCCAACCATGCCCCATCGGGGGACCAGGTGATGTCACTGATCCGGCTATAGTCGCTATGATCGAGAATTGTCCAACGCGCCAATTCGAGATTGATGAGCATGAGGTCATGGCGGTGATTGGCGAGGGCGACGACATCATGGCTTGGTGAGACACTGAGTTCAGTGATGCGCCCAATCTCCATGTTGAGCAGTTTGGGTTCTTCTTCCAGGTCAGGATTGAAGATCACCAGTGCTTCTCGTCCCGGCTTATCGCAGACGGCGACGAGCCGTTTCCCATCGTTGAGCCATTCCAGGAAGCGATAACGCACACCATCTGGCTCGCCATGTTGAATGACAGCTCCTTCCCAATTGCTCATCGTGAAGGCCTTGCCGCGTGTCGTAAAGGCGATAGCATGTCCTTGTGGATGGAGGGAAAGCGTATCGAGGTAGAAGTCAGCAGGAATAAACTTACGGTTGCGCTGTGTACGCTGACTTGGGAGGAAGATATTTAGACGCTGTATCTGTTCGTTTGTCGGGTCAAAGACGAACAGATCAGCTCCAGCCTGAAAGACCAGACGTTGCCCATCAGTTGCAAGATGGCGTGCATAAAAATCATGTTGATCGCTATGGCGGCGCAGATCGCCACCTGTTGGCGTGCAGGAATAGATGTTGCCAATGCCTTCGTGATCTGAGAGGAAATAGATGCGTTCACCCACCCAGCAGGGGGCTGCGATGTTGCCATTTATGTCAAGTAGACGGCGGAAATTGCCACTGCCGCTGGTATCGCACCAAAGGTGGCCCACACGCCCGCCACGATAGCGTTTCCAGTACGATGGCTCGTCAATATTACGTCCCAGGACAACCTCGCCATGCGGCCCATACGAAATAGCGTTGGCAACGCCGATGGGTAATTGGCTGGGCAAACCGCCATCAGGGCTGATTGTATAGATCATCGTGCGATAGCTGGTAAATTGCTGTGTGCTGCTGGCGAAGAGGATGCTATCGCCAGCGGGCGACCAGCCAAGTACGGTGCTTAAATCGGCTTCAAAGGTCAAACGGCGGGCCGGGCCACCCTCTGCTGACATGACATAGACTTCACCTACACCCTCTTCACGCCCGATAAAAGCCAGCAATTCTCCCTCTGGTGAGAAGTGGGGATGGCTGGCGCGTCCTACTCCGCTGGTGAGGCGTTCGGCCCGTCCGCCTTCGCTCGAGACAAGCCAGAGATCGTCGTCGGCTGTAAATACAATACGATTGTGATGGATAGTGGGAAAACGCATATAACCCTGGGATGACATGTTTGTTCCTTCTGCATTAAATAGAGAGGTTATGGTGTTCTATGTAAAACAGTCTTGCGAATATAACATGCAGTATTTTGTCAAACGTGATTGCATTCCTACATATAACACTCACAAAGGGTGTTATGCTCGCATCATCAAATGAAACTTGACCGCGTAATAGGTTTTGCAATATCGTCGCCTGTGTTCCATTATAAATGAAAACACTTGCTGCTAGTGATATGCTGTTGATTTGTTGAATTATATCATAATCTCCATGATCTGTCGAGTATAATCCGCCGGAGTCCTGTGGCATCGCTTGTCCAAAAGTACTGTTAAGCAGACGCTGTAGGGCTGATATGGCACAGTATGTTTAGGTAGAATATGCAGGACCACTTGCCAGAAAAGGCATTTAGTGATAATCTCAATGCGCAATAATTTACGCCGAGATTAGAGGAGAGTATCCCGTTATGACACAGACGATGAATAGTGATAAAAACTCAGAGCAGAGACGTAATCGCCCCGGACAGCGTCAGCAAGATCGGATGATGAGAATTGCACGGCGGCAGCGGCGTATTCGTATCTGGGTAAGTTCACTTGTGGCGGTCCTGGTAATTGTCGCGGCCATTGTTGGTATTTTGCAGTATCAACGCTATAGTGATCAGCAAGCTGCGAATGCGAAGACGTTGGCGGATAAACAGGCCAGCGTAACTGCTGCCGTGCAGGCGACGCAAACCGTGGCGGCGATCACGCCAACGCCATCAGTCGGCCCGGCCACGCCACCGCCTGTGACAGGTGTACCTGTGACCCTCGCTGGTGGTTTGCAGTATATTGATGTGACAACGGGGACAGGAGCGACTGCGCAAGCGAATAGCCAAATTTCAGTGCAATACACTGGTTGGTTCCAGAGTACAGGCAAGAAATTTGATAGTTCCTACGATCATGGTGGGCAAGCTTTCCAGTTGACGTTGGGGGCGGGTCAGGTTATCCCGGGCTGGGATCAGGGTCTGGTTGGTATGAAAGTCGGTGGCACGCGCCGCTTGATTATTCCGCCGGCCCTTGCCTATGGAGCTGCTGGCCAACCGCCAACCATTCCCCCCAACTCCACTCTGATTTTTGATGTGACGCTGGTTAGCATTCCGTAGTCAAGGCTGAAAAAGATGAGTTTTCTAGCGAAATTGCTGGCAGCAACACGCCAGCAGAATAGTCTTCTTTGTGTTGGCTTGGACCCAGAGCAAGCTCTCTTGCCCGCCGCCCTCCGTGACTTGCCTGTTGCAGAAGCAACCGTGCGCTTCTGTCGCGAGGTGATCGAGGCTACCGCACCCTATGTCTGCGCGTATAAACCGAATCTCGCCTTTTTTGAGGTCTTGGGTCCAGCGGGTATGCAGGCTCTTTTAGAGATTGTGCGCTCTATTCCTGCCCATATCCCGATCATCGCGGATGCCAAACGCGGCGATGTTAGCAATACCGCGCGCAACTATGCGGCGGCAATCTTCGATACCTACGGTTTCGACGCGGTGACTGTCAATCCTTATCTCGGCTTCGACTCTGTCGAGCCATTTCTGGCTTATCATGAGAAGGGGATTATCTTGCTCTGCCGCACGTCAAATCCTGGTGCGCGTGACTTCCAAGACCTGTTGGTTCAGTCTGCTGCTGGTCAGACGCAGCCACTTTATGAGGCTATCGCACGGCGCGTTCAAGGATGGAATGTGTCAACAGGCAATTGTGGACTGGTTGTTGGTGCTACTTATCCGCAGGAACTCAAGGCCATTCGTGCTCTCTGCCCAGACCTGCCCATCCTGGTTCCGGGCGTAGGTTCACAAGGCGGCGATCTGGAAGCCTCGGTGATGGCCGGAGTGGATGCACACGGCGAGCGCGCCATCATCTCCGCCTCGCGTGGTATTCTTTACGCCTCTAACGAGCATGATTATGCCCAAAAAGCTCAGGAGAAGGCATGCCTGCTCCGCGATCAGATCAATCTGGCAAGAGCTAGAGCCATAAACGATAGGCGCACATCGTCGGGGCGATGATTGCCATTGTGGAGCTTGCTCGTGATATAAAGCTCCTTTCGCGGAATGCTGGAGGCTGCGATGGCCTGGCCGACGCCCTCTTCGGTGCTGTAGTTCTGAGCAGTGTCGATATGCCGATAGCCCACTTCGAGAGCGAGTCCGACGATCTCTGCTGTCTTCTTGATGTTGGCGGGTGTTGGCTGGCGGTCCGGCAGAATGCCCAGAGTGCCGATGCCAAGCTGAGGGATCATGCTCCCATCGTTGAGGGTGATCTTTGGAATGTTCATTGGGTGTTCTTTTCCCTTTTGTGATGTCCAATGGAGGATGATCTGTTGCTTGTTATCGCTGCATCAATTGCTCTCGTAGCGTCTGATCCAGCACCAGGTCGATGGTCGTCCAGGCCATCGCCAGTGCGCCATCAAGCACCGCTTGATCGGCTTCTGGTGTGACACAGGCGGCAGCAAATTCCGGCTGGTGGTTGACAGCTGGCTGGCAGTTGATCCCGATGTGCGGCTGGATCGAAGGAATCACCTGCGAGATGTTCCCCATATCGGTCCCTCCTCCTCCACTTCTGGGAGCCTGCTGGACTACGCGGCCCAATGCCTCTGCATTTCGCTGATACAACTCAGACATGGCAGCGTGATGCACCATCTGAGCATAGGGTTTGTCCCCTCCAACGATTTCGAGGTGTGCACCAGTTGCCAGTGCGCCTGCCTCAAAGCAGCGAGTGACTTTTGCACGCAGAGCCAGCAGTTCCTCCAGCGTTGGCGCGCGCAGGTTATAGCGAGCAGAGGTGTGACTCGGAATGATATTGGCTGCTTCGCCTCCCTCGGTGACAACGCCACTGATGCGAACGGTTGGGGGAAGCTGCTGGCGCAGCAGACCGATGGCAACTTGGGCAATGGTCATGGCATCAGCAGCATTGATCCCTTGCTCGGGTGCGGCTCCGGCATGCGAGGCTTTGCCGGTATAATGTACTTCAAAGTGAACAGAAGCAAGGGTGACTTCGCCGATGTCATCGAAGGGCATGGGATAGGGATGAACCAGCATCGCGGCATGGATGCCTTCAAAGGCTCCTCGCTCCAGCAGGAGTATCTTGCCACCACCATTGCCGACTTCCTCGGCGGGGGTTCCGATGACCTCAATAGTCAGGCCAAGATCGTCGGCCACCTGTGCCGCCGCGATCCCTGCACCAGCCGCCATGGCTGCCATGAGATTATGCCCACAGGCATGTCCTATGTGGGGGAGGGCATCATACTCGGCGCAGAAGGCAATATGCAAAGGTCCATGGCCTGCTCGCGCGCGAAAGGCGGTGGGCAGATTGCAAATGCCTGTCTCAACTTGAAGACCGGCATCGGCGAGAACCTCGGTGATCCAACGGCTGGCTTGCTCTTCGGCGAAGCCCAGTTCCGGGTGGGCGTGAATACGATGCGAGAGATCGATCAAGGTCTGCTCAGAGGCATGAATGGCTTCCTGAGCTTTCTTCTTTGCGTCCATGAGTGCTTCCTTCTGGCGGATCAACGGCCTTTGCGCAGTTTTGATTCCCTCGTTACTTCACTAATTTCTCTGGTTTCTCAGCAGTTCCATTGACATCTGCCGTCGCTTTACTGATGACCAACAATGGGATGCGGCACATACGGCTCTTCCAGAGAGGCGACTTCTTCCTGGGTCAGATGAACAGACAGCGCGCCAACAGCATCTTCCAGATGCGAGATCTTCGTTGCCCCAATGATAGGAGCAGTCACTGGCTGCTTCTGTAATAGCCAGACCAGCGCAATCTGCACGCGCGGAACCCCATGCTGTTGCGCGAGATCCGCGACCCGCGAAACCACCTGCTGATCGGTTTCGGTGGTTGCATCGTATTTACTTTTCGCGATGCGATCGGTTTCAGAACGCAGCGTGCTGATCGACGACCAGTCTCGCGTCAATCTGCCAGATGCGAGAGGACTATACGGGATCACCCCGATCTTCTCCTCGCGGCACAGCGGCAGCATCTCCCGCTCCTCTTCTCGGTAGATGAGGTTGAGGTGATTCTGCATCGAGACAAAGCGGGTCCATCCATGTTTCTCGGCGACATGCAGTGCCTTCTGGAACTGCCAGGCGAACATGGCGGAGGCACCAATATAGCGGGCTTTGCCAGCTCGCACCACATCATGCAGGGCTTCCATCGTCTCTTCGATGGGGGTCTGATAATCCCAGCGATGGATCTGATAGAGGTCCACGTAATCGGTTCCAAGCCGCTTGAGGCTGTGATCGATCTCACTGAGAATCGCCTTCCGCGAGAGTCCGGCACCATTGGGACCATCGTGCATTTTGCCGTGAACCTTTGTGGCGATCACGATCTCGTCGCGCCTGGCGAAGTCCTTTAACGCGCGTCCCAGTATCTCTTCACTCTTGCCAATCGAATAGACATTTGCTGTGTCGAAGAAAGTGATCCCCAACTCCAGGGCTTTCCTGATAATCGGTCGGCTGTTCTCTTCATCCAGCACCCACTGATGTGTCCAATGCTCGGCATCTCCGAATCCCATGCAGCCCAGGCAGATGCGAGATACATCCATGCCAGTATTTCCAAGTTTGGTGTATTCCATACAAATCTCCTTCGTTGTTCCCCACTTCATAGCTCGCCATTGAACTCCTGTTTCGCGACAGTGAGAGCAAACATGGCCTTTGGCCAGCCAGCGTAGAACGCCGGGTGTGTGATAACCTCTTTGAGTTCTGTTGCAGTCAGCCCATTTTCCTCAGTCGAATGTCCTCACTTCTTCTTGAAGAGTCTGGCACATGCCTGGAGTTCTGTGATCTGTCTGGAGCTATTATAGACGCCCTCACAGACAGAGTGGTAGAATAATTACGGAAAATAGTTGGCAAATCCTGCAAACCTTCATGATGAGTGATGACGAAAGAAGAGGTTCCGATGGAGAGGAAAAGCGATCAGCAGACGCAACGCATGCACGATAACCGCGAGGAAATGGTTTCGCTCCTTGTACAGGCCATACGTGAAGATGGAACCCTTCAGCCGCTCAAAGGGCTGTATCTCTCCCGCACCTCAGTTCCTCTCAAGCGGGTTCACAGCGTCACTGAGCCATCAGTGGCTGTAATTGCCCAGGGTAGCAAAGAAGTCCTGCTGGGTAAGAGCCGCTACCGCTACGACCCCTCACGCTATTTGCTGACCACGGTTGACCTGCCCCGTATCAGTCAGGTTCTCGAAGCATCCAGGGAGCGACCCTACCTTGCTGTCCGCCTGGAACTCGCCCCAGCCCTCGTCAGCTCGGTCATGGTTGAAGCCTCTGGCTCCTTACCTGGAGAGCATACGAAGGTGAGAGCCATTGATGTCAGCCCGATGGATAGCAACCTGCTCGACGCCTTCGTGCGTCTCCTCCGGCTCCTGGATTCCCCTGCCGACGCGCAGGTCCTGATGCCGCTGATTACACGAGAAATTATCTATCGGCTCCTGAGAGGAGAGCAAGGCCCCCGGCTCCGTCATCTGGTAATGGAAGGAGGGTACATCCCCCATATCGCTCTCGCAGTCAGGCGACTGCGTCAAGACTTCGACCAGCCTCTTCGCGTTGAGACACTGGCGCGAGAATTGGGCATGAGCGTCTCCAGTTTGCAGCATCACTTCAAGGCCGTTACCTCGCTGAGCCCCTTGCAATTTCAGAAACGGTTGCGCCTACAGGAAGCCCGCCGTCTGATGCTTTCGGAGGATCTCGATGCAGCGAGCGCGGCCTATCGCGTGGGTTACCAGGACGCGTCCCACTTCAATCGGGAGTACAAAAGTCTCTTCGGCGTCCCACCTATGCGCGACGTACAAAGCCTGCGGGAAGAGGCTCTCGTTTTCCCTGGCCAATGAGAAAGACAGACGCATCCGATACGGAGCATGATCTCCCTTACGCAACAGACCACTGTCTCGAATAGACCGACCGTGTTGGTTTGGTTCTCTTCATCGGCCCATCCAGAAAAAAAGAGGCGAAATCAGCAGAGTAATTACCAAAAAATCAGCAGCTTAATCTCAATGTTTACACCACTATCATACTTATTGATTGCTGCATTTCGCTTTTAAGCAATCAATAAGTATAATGGCGGGAGAAGCCTTTTTGTTGCGTTTGTTACTCTCTGACTAGAGTAAGGTGTTTTTAGCGGATTGCGAATTCCGCTTCTAGGGGCGCAATCACTTCATCTGCAAGCTTCTGCGCGATAGCTTCTGGATAAGGGGCGCGCAGGTTGAGAATGATATGCGTTGCCCCTGCTTCGATGTAAGGTCGCATCCCAGTGATCGCTTCGCTGATGTTATTGTAGTTGATGGGCCATTGAATGGAACGTTCGATCTCTGCCGGGTTGCGTCCAATGGCGGCACAGTGTTCGTTAAGCACCGCACTCTTGTGACGGAAATCGTCAACAGAGCCGCCGACAAAGTTCCACACGCTGGCGTATTGCGCGACGATGCGCAGCGTCAGCTTTTCGCCGCTTCCGCCAATGACGAAGGGCGGATAGGGTTTTTGAATGGGTTTTGGCTCGCAGAGCGCATCTTTTAACTGGTAATATTGCCCATTAAAGTTTGCGCGTGTCTCTGTCCAGAGCAGTTTAATAACCTCGCATGCCTCGCCAAAGCGACGGATGCGCTCGCCGGGAGGGTAGAGCGGGATACCGTACATGCTTGTTTCAAGTTCATTCCAGCCTGCGCCAATGCCAAAATCAAGGCGTCCATTGGAGATAATATCCACGGTGGTCGCGATGTTGGCAAGTATTGCTGGGTGGCGATAAATATTGCCTGTGACCATCAAGCCCAGGCGTAAGCGTTCTGTGCGAGCAGCCAACGCACCCAGCAGCGTCCAACCCTCTAACTGCGGGCCTGTTGGGTCGGGGCCAAGGGGGATAAAATGGTCAAATGCCCATGCATGTTCAATGCTGGGAATCTTATCGGCCTCTTCCCAGACGCGCAACATGTCCTTATAGGTCGTGTTCTGTTGTGCCGTTTTGAAGCCAAAACGTAGTTTCATTAACTTGCCTCTCTAAAGTGTCTATGCAACGGAAGGGCGATCATAATCACGCCATAAAAATCAGGATAGCAGCCTTTTTGGCATTGATATCCTGATCCTATCGTATCACATGAGAGGTATGAGATGAACTGCTAGCGCGTTAAATGCGTTCCAGTGGCTCAAAACCGAGTGTACGTAAAACATTGTTCATTGCCTGCACGGTCGCTTGTACCAGATGGGCACGGAACGCCTTGACGTGTTCGTCTGTCTCCTTCACGATGGGCGGCGTATGCTCATAGAAGTCACTGAAGTGAGCTGCGAGATCGTAGGCATAGGTGGCAAGCAGTGAAGGGGTCAGCGACTCCGTCGCCTCGGCGAGCTTGCGCGGATAGGCGTCGATGTGGCGCAACAATTCCCATTCGCTCTGCTCAAGTTGTGCGGGCAACTGTTCTAAGTGGGTAGGAAGTTCGTAGCCGTCTTCATGTAAGCGTCGCTCAATGCTGTTGGCGCGGGCATAGGCATATTGTAGATAGACGCCCGTATCACCATTGGGTCGCAACACTTCATCTATGTCGAGAGCGATAATTTGTTGTAAGCCAAAGCGAATCATAAAATAGCGAATCGCCGATGATGCCAGGATTGCCGCCGTCGCTGGCGAGATTTCGGCTTTGCTCTCATCGCGGCGTGCTTCTTGCATCCGTGTAATGGCTGTGTTGATCAGATCATCGGCCTTAATCTCAATGCCTTTGCGCCCAGACATCGCATAGAACTCGCGCCCATCGGTGGTATCAACGCCCAGGCTGGCGGCGGTGGCTCGTGAGAGCGTCACGACCTCATAACCCAGGTGTTTTGAGTTATCGGCTTGTTCGCTATAGCCCAGGCGGCGCAGACTTTCATAGACGACCTGCTGAAGATAGGATTGGCGCACATCAATGACGTTGATGACCCTTTTGGCATGTCCAATCTGCTGATTCTCAACCTCTTCATTGACTGCTGTCACCCCTTTGGGGGCACGCATCGTCCAGAGTTTGCGTCCATCGTGCTGTGTTCCCCATAGCGTGAAGCGAAAGGTGACGCCAATCTGCGGATCGTCAGACAGGCCAAATTTCCAGAGCTGATTGGAGATATCTTTGGCTGTATAGGTTGCTGTGCCATCACTGCGCACGAAAATCTTATCTTTCATGCGCTCATCTTCGTCTGTTTCAGCCGCGTTGTTGTCACCAAAGGGCAAAACCCAACAGCCAGCCGCTTTCCCCGTTTCGGGTTTTTCGAGCAGGTTGCGCTCTTTGAGCATCTCAAAGGTGTGTTTCCACAGGCCCGCACCCAAAATCGCGGACTCCCATGTCAAGACATCATAGGCGATGTTGAGGCGCGCCATTGTTTTCAGGTGTGCTTGCACGATCTGGCGTGAGAGATCTGCTGCAAGCAATGGGTAATCGCGTCCTTGTTCCGGCTCCTCACCATGTTCGATGGAGCGTAGTACCTCTTTACGTAGCTCGAGTAGTTCTGCTTGCGTCTCATACATTTTGCCGACTGCGACATAGACACGCGAGCAGAAGTAGTCAAAGGTTTCGCCCGGGAGCTGTTCGTTGCCTTCGGGCAGGTTCAAACGCCCTTGTTGTAACAAGGTGAAACCAACGACGACATCTGCGACCTGTACGCCCGAATCGTCGATATAGTTCTGGGCTTCAACATGATAGCCTTGCGAGCGCAGCATGCGCGCAATGGTATCACCAATACAGGAGTTGCGCAAATGGCCGACGTGTGCTGCTTTATTGCTATTAATATTGGTATGCTCAACAACTACCTTTATGCCGCTACCAATAGTATTCTGCCCAAAATCCGCCCCCGCTTCTACTACTTGTTCGATAATAGCTTTGCCCACTTCGGCGCGATTAAGATGAAAATTGAGGTAGCCGGGTTTCGTCACGGTGATTTCTTGAATAGCAGGAATGCGCATATCAGTGAGAAGAGTTTTTATTGCTTCTGCCAGAAGGAGAGGAGGGCGACCCAGACGATTTTTACCTGCCCAGGCCATGACGGGCATAGAGTAATCGCCGAAACTGGCTTGGGCCGAAAAACGGAGATCAAACGATAGTTGCTCAATATCGTAATTAAGCTGTTCATGGGAGAGATAGCTGGTCACAGCCTGTTTTACATGTGACAGGAGATATTCATAAAAATCTTTGGGTGTTGCATCAGCCATATGATGTGCCTCACTTGCTACTATCATTGCATTCCTCTCTATTATTCCACGTAGTCTTCCTACTATATCGTAGCTTGTCAACGTGGTCAAGCATTTTGGACCGATGGTGTTGAGCGCACGGATGTTGTGTGGATAAAACACAGCCAGCCCACCCTCACATGCAATGGATGTGAGGGGTGGGCTGTCTTGTAGTCATTATAGACGTGGCGTATGCACCGCTGTGAATTAGCCGTCGAGTGTGCTGGTGTCACCGACGGGCTGTCCCAGCTCTTTGGCGCGAATGACGCGACGCATGATTTTACCGGAGCGCGTTTTGGGCAGACTGGGCGTAAATTCCAGTTCGTCGGGAACGGCCAGTGGGCCAACGGTGGCGCGCACGTGCAGCTTGAGTTCTTTTGCCAGCTCGTCGGATGGCTCGAAGCCATTCTTGAGGATCACAAAAACCTTGACGTGTTCACCTTTAAGTTCGTCCGGTTTGCCAATAGCAGCCACTTCTGCCACAGCAGGATGGCTGACCAGGCTAGACTCAATCTCCATTGAACCCAAGCGGTGTCCGCTGACCTTGATGACATCATCTACGCGGCCCTGGATGCGCAGATAGCCATCTTTGTCGATGGTCGCCGCGTCACCCGCGAAGTAGACATCGGGAATGGTGTCCCAGTAGGTCTGATAGCGGGCCGGGTCGCCGTAGATGGTGCGCATCAGGCTAGGCCAGGGATGACGCACGATCAAGAAGCCGCCACGCTCGCTGCCAACAGTAACGCCATTTTTATCCACAACATCTGTATCAATTGTTGGTAATGGTTTTGTGGCACTGCCCGGTTTCAGTGGCATGATCGGTGTAGGACTAATCATGATTGAGCCAGTCTCAGTCTGCCACCAGGTATCCATGATTGGCAGTTTGTCGTGTCCGATATTCTTGCGATACCACATCCACGCTTCTGGATTGATCGGTTCGCCGACTGTTCCCAGTAAGCGCAGGCTGGAGAGATCGTGTTTGGCGGGCCATTCTTCGCCAAAGCGCATCAGACCACGAATCGCCGTTGGTGATGTATAGATGATCGTCACTTTGAAACGCTCGACGATGCTCCAGAAACGATCAGGGGCGGGATAGGTCGGTGTGCCTTCAAAAAGGACGCCAGTCGCGCCATTCATGAGCGGCCCGTAGATAATATAGCTGTGTCCTGTGACCCAACCCACATCAGCAGTACACCAGAAAATGTCGCTCTCTTTGATGTCAAAGACGAATTTCGTGGTGGCATAGACGCCAACGGAGTAGCCGCCAACGGTATGCACGACACCCTTTGGTTTGCCTGTACTACCGCTGGTGTAGAGAATGTAGAGAATATCCTCACTATCCATCGGCTCACACGGCACGACGGTATCGGCGGGTACATCGGCGAGTAGGTCATCAAGGAAGACATCGCGCCCAGCCGTCATCGCAACGTTTGTACCGAGACGTTTGACCACAACGACCTTCTCAACTGTCGGTGTCTCCGCAACGGCCTCGTCGGTAATTTTCTTGAGTTCGATATGCTTGCCGCCTCGATAGTTGCCATCAGCCGTGATGACGACTTTGACTTGCGAGTCGATAATGCGATCACGGAGTGCGCTGGCCGCGAAACCACCGAAGACAACGGTATGGATTGCACCCAAGCGTGCTACCGCCAGAACTGCCGCGATCTGCTCTGGAATGGCGGGCATATAGATGGCGACACGGTCACCTTTTTGGACACCAACGTTTTGCAGGCCCTTCGCGAAGCGGTTGGTCAATACATACAGGTCTTCATAGGTTAATGTGCGTGTGGAACCATCGTCACCTTCCCAATAGAAGGCAACTTTGTGGCGTGTGGGTGTCTCCATATAGCGGTCGAGGCAATTGTAAACAGGATTGAATTTACCGCCGCTAAACCATTTGAAAAATGGCTTGGTCGTCCATTCAAAAGTTGTCTGCCAGGGTTCAAACCAGTGAAGTTCCTTGGCGAGGTCGTCCCAATACTCGAAGCGATGTTCCAGGGACCACTTGTGAAATGCATCATAGTCAGTGAAGCCCTTCGACTTCATATACTGCATGATATTGGCATTCTCAACAGTATCGCTAGAGGGAGAGAAAACACGCTCCTCTACTAAAAAGGTATCTGTGCTTTCAAAACCGAGATTATTGCCCATATGAACTGATTCTCCTTACCTAACGTGGTAGAGTTGCTTCGCAATTGAAGCATTGATAGACGACAGATCAGTTGAGCTGGTCGCACACGTTAATGCTTGCGACTCGTTTTGTACGCGGGCGTTAGTCTGCCGTGTAAACGGTAGAGATGCTGAATTATAGCACATCTTACTGGCGGTATTTCCAATCATTGTTTCCACTCTATTCGCGGTGGCACAAGCAGGGCGACCGCGATGGTCGCCCCTACACTGATAGGAAATGGATAAAGCGCACATCGTATCATTGTGGGGGCGAGGCTTGCCCTCGCCCTGCTTCATTATGCTAAGACCATAGAGAAACCTTCAGATGCTTGCTGAAAGGAGTGAGTTACTCGCTATTGACGGACGTTTCTCATTCCTTCTATGTTGTTGTGCCACATCTGAAGGTCTCAACCCTTTGTAGAAGAAGCGATTGAACTTGATGCGCTTCATGGTGTCTGCAAGAACATCGTGTTCAACGTGGCAGTAGACTAGTTGCGTGGTCCAACAGGTAGCGAGAATGGCGACTTGAGCGAGGCAAGGATGCCGGATGCGGCAGTGTACCACGCGGCAAGAGCTGTGACGATGCCGAGGTAGCCACCGATAGTGCCCATGCCAGAAACGCCGAATTCGGCTAGTGTGAGAGCCAGGAAGGTCAAGGTCAGCAAGCCAAACACGACGACGAGTGCGGTGTTGACACGGAATGTGCCCAGGAACATGATGGCAGTGAAGATTGTCCAACCCAGCAGGAAGAAACCGAAGGCAGCGTGATTGGGAATAAGGTTGAGCTGGAGCGAGGCACCAACGGCCAGCCAGAATGCGCCATAGGATGTGAAGGCGGTTGCACCGAAGGTGTTGCCCGTCTTAAACTCCCACATGCCTGCTAACAATTGGGCGAGACCGCCGTAGAAAAGGGCCAAGCCAATGACAATCGATGCTCCTGTAAACAAGCCAGCGTTAGCAGAACTAAGGACGAAGGTTGTGAGTGCGAAACCGCAAAGGCCGAGAGGTCCGGGATTAGCGATAGATGAGGAAGCGGCTGCGGCACGCTGGGTATCAGCAGTAAGGGCCATGGAAATTCCCACCTTTCAAAAGATAGCAAATGATGTACTGATCTGGGTACACTAATAATAAAATGCTCCCCTGAACATCTTATTATTTGCCTGTAATGGGCTACAATGCCCGTTATCATAGTAGGGTGGTTGAACTCACGCTTTTCTTGCAGACGTTATCACGTCTTGAGATAGACACTCTACTGAGTGAGTGTTTGCTTTTGCAAGAAACCAACGTAATTAGGCGAATTGTGTGTAGTGGTAGCTCTTTTTTTCTCCTTTCTTTTGATGATAATGAAAGAAGTGATTTGGTTATTCTACATCTTAAAGATGTGTTGCCCAACAAAATTATAACACAAACCATGGCATTAATGCCAGTAGACCACAAATCTGTTCTATTGTTTTACTTGCTGTATGTGTTTTTACACAAGAAATTTAATGATAAGTTTTTTATTATAGAGAGATGACCGCCCTAATCTTTTTGCTTTTCATGCTTTCCATGGTCTTCTCTTGTGGCTATGAATGTGCTTGCGTGCTTCTAACACAGGTGCTACACTGTTACCTGAATGAAGAGGAGTGCCGTTATTTACACAAAGGAGTGAGTTTATGCAAGATATCTACCTGCTTGAAGGAGCGAGAACCCCAGTTGGCGTGCTACAAGGCACGCTCTCCGATGTGGGTGCGATTGATCTCGGCGTGATTGCGGCAAAAGGGGCATTGGAGCGTAGTAGTGTCGATCCCAAGTGGGTCGATCAGGTTGTGATGGGCAATGTCATTCAGACGAGCAAGGATGCGATCTATTTTGCGCGTCATGTTGCGCTGAAGGCTGGCGTGCCAATTGATGTGCCAGCTCTGACTGTCAATCGTCTCTGCGGTTCAGGACTGCAAGCCATTGTCAGCGCGGCTCAGTCGCTGTTATTGGGAGAGGGTCAGATTGCGCTGGCTGGTGGTGCAGAGAATATGACGCAGGCTCCCCATGTGATACGTGGGGCGCGTGCGGGCTACAAACTGGGTCAGGCTCCGCAGATTGAGGATAGTTTGTGGGAAGCCTTGATTGATAGCTATATTGGTTGCGGCATGGCCATTACTGCCGAGAATCTGGCAGAAAAGTATGGTCTGAGTCGTGAGCAGATTGATGCCTACGCGCTACGTAGTCAGCTTGCTGCTCGTAAGGCCCAGCAGGCTGGTCTGTTGGCCGAAGAAATTGTGCCCGTGACTGTTAAAGATCGCAAGGGCAAAGCGGTCGAATTCACGCAGGATGAGGGTATTCGCGATACCTCGCTAGAGGCACTGGCGAAGTTGCCGGCCCGTTTCCGCGCCGGTGGTGTCGTTACACCAGGGAATGCGAGCGGTATTAATGATGCGGGAGCCTGCGTCGTGCTGGCAACTGGTGATGCCGTGCAACAGTATCACCTTAAGCCGATGGCGCGCCTTGTGTCTTGGGGTATTGTGGGTGTGCCGCCTGAGATCATGGGTATCGGGCCTGCGCCTGCTATTCGCCAGGCTTTGAAACGCGCCGACTTGAGCCTTGCCGCGCTGGACCGCGTTGAGGTCAACGAGGCCTTTGCCTCGCAGTATCTTGCGGTTGAAAAGGACCTGGGTCTTGAGCGCGAGAAAAGCAACGTCAATGGTGGGGCAATCTCGATAGGTCATCCACTAGCTGCCAGTGGGGCGCGTATCACGCTTGCGTTGATGTATGAGTTGCGCCGTAGCCACTTGAAATATGGGGCGGCTGCCCTCTGTATTGGTGGTGGACAGGGCATCGCGGCGATTATCGAGAATCTTGCCTAAAGAGGACAGAGTATCGTTCTTTCTACTACGCTATCAAACGTGATCGCATACCTGCACATGACACCCAAGAGACGCATGAGATGTAGTGACGCCCTTGTAGGTGTCATGTGACGGATGCATAAGTGGCTATACCAGACCCTCGCTGCAAATAATTCTGGGTGTCTCTTCGTCCTCCACTTGCCTGCTACGATTCTCAACCCAATCGCGCATCTGGTGCTGAAAATAGATCTGGCCCAGACTCTTCACAAGGTCTTTTCCTTGTACAGTATTCTTGCGCAACATGTTTAGTTCGCGATTAATGGCCGTTGTAATAGGCCCGCGAAAGGCTTTCTCTAAGAGACTGATCTGGGCTTTCTCATCTTCATCTAGCACGTTGCGAAATACCTCGCGCAGTTCACGCAAGACATAACGCTGGCTTTGTGTTAGCGAGAGTGTATGTTCACGCTCGCTCTGACGACGACGAACCTCTTTCACAAACTGTTGCTTGACACGCATCACCGCCGCATTATAGTTTGCTGGCACTGCTGCCTGCACAGTATCGGGGATCGCTTTGATGACGCCCAGGATATGCGACATATCGCGTGAGAGAATCGTGCCCTGTTCATCGATCAAAAACATCTGCTGATACCGTCCCGCCTGACAAAAAACATAGAGGCCACGCTGTACTGCGTACTTTGCAGAGCGAATACCATCACGCAACTGGGCAATGCGCTCATATTCCTTCGGATTCTCACGATACAACTGGCGCATCATCTCTTCCGCTTCATTAAGATCAAGAAATGCCTCATCCTCTTCAAAGAGGCTCAACTGCTCGCCTTTTTTCTCATAGATGGCGTACATTGCTTCTTCGTTGAGTTGCTCTGTGCTATCCAGAATCGCTGAATCCTCACCAATCGTATCGTGTATCTCCTGAATACGATTATGCAGAACCTGTCTTAAACCAAGTTCTTTCTCGATACCCACCTCTGGCAAGAAATTGAAACCGTAAACTTTGGCATACTCACTACCAATTCTATCAATACGCCCGAAACGTTGAATCAGGCGCACAGGATTCCAGTGCAGGTCATAATTGATGATTTTATCGCAGTCCTGCATATTCAAGCCTTCCGCCAGCACATCTGTCGCAATGAGCGTTTGCAATTCACTTTCCCCTGCCAGCAGTTGATAGTCAGGATTAGAGCGCGGCGCAAAACGGCCTACCACACGGGCTTTGTTCTTATCGCCACTATAGATCACCTCGATATCTTTCGCTCCTCTGTCTTCGTTAAGATTTTCATAGAGATAACGCGCTGTATCGGCATATTGCGTGAAGATCAGTCGTTTGCCTTCACGCAATAACGGCTCATTTAGACGCTGCTTGAGCGTTTGCAGTTTCGTATCCTGAGTCGCTGAAATCGGCTCAACCAGGGCAAGAATTTTCTCCAGCAAACGAATATCGTGCTCAATATGCTCACGTAAACGCGGCAGATCAAAATCCGCGATCTTATAGCGACCAGAAACACCTTGAAGTGCGTGCAACAATTCCGACTCGTCCAGATAATCCGACTCGTAGAGGATGCTCTGCGCGTCTTCGCCTGCTGGCACGATACCATGCTCAAGCGCGGTCAGGAATGCCTTATGCACAGACAAAAGACGGCGCATGGTTTGTTGAAAAGCATAGACGCTCGACTCAAAACGCTTGAAGAGCAGGACGCGAATCAGGCCACGCAGGTTCGCGCCTGCCCGCTGCATTGTCGTATATGGCTCGTGCTTCTGCTTTGCTTTTACCACATAATGCCACAGGCCATAGCGCGCAAAGGTCAGTTCATCTTTTATCGGGTGCAGCGGTTGCCCTTTGCGCGGCTTACCCAGGTATTGGCGCAATTCCTGATAGAGGCCCTTATACGTCTCTTCGATGCTGTATTCTATCGTCTCCAATTCGCGGCGCGGGAAAAACTGTTCTTTGCCTCCCACCAGCACATAGGCTCTGCGTTGTCCTTCCAAATAGTCACGAAAGCGCGCTGCGTCGATCTGCTGATGCGTCTCCGCGTCATAGCCATACCAGCGGATGATATGATTGCGCGTGCGACGAATAAGAATATTTGTCAGGAGATCAGGTAAACGACGTTCGTTGCGCTCAATCAGACGGAAGTATTCTTTGAGATTGGGCGGGTCTATCGGCAACTCTGTTTTATCGTCCTGATGGAAGAGCTTGATCTGGTGATAGACATCCCACGCACTTTTGTTGCGCGGCGTCGCCGTCAAGAAGCAGCAACGGCGTCCCGTCGCCAGAAATGCCTGCACGACTTTATAGCGCTGCGTATCAGGGTTACGCAGGTTATGGCTCTCGTCGATCAGGATAAAATCCCTATCGCGAAAGCGCGGGTCTTTCAGCAGAAAATTGACATTGCCATCGTCATCCTCGCGCAAATAGCCGATAGAAAGCACACGCGCGTTCAATTGATAGACCTCATTGGCACGCTCCCACATCTCTACTAGCGGCGCGGGACAGAGAATCAACGGGCGCGCATGTTCTGTACGCTCAAAGTGTTTGACAATCGCAGTTCCAATATAGCTTTTGCCTAAACCTACAACATCCGCAACAAACGCGCCGCCAAAATCGCGAATGATCTGAATTGCCTGACGCACCGCGACCTTCTGGAAATCAGCCAACCTCGCAGTAATCTCATCATCCCACAAGATTTCCTGTTCGTTGCCGCCTTCAATACGATCTCGAACAAGCATATACAGGCTCTTCATGTAGATATCATAGGGACGTATAGGAGCGACTGCCCATGATTGCTGCATCTCCTGCATCAGCGTTTCGTCAAAGTCTTGCGCCTCGCTCCACAACTCGTCAAACCATTGCGCCAGTTCCGCGTGATTATCATTGCCCTGCACCACGACATTGAGTTCGGTGTTATGGCTCACGCCTGAAAGCGTAAGATTGGAAGAGCCGATGATCGCAATACCCTTTTCATGGCGTTGCAGTGGTTTCCCCACGCGATCAAACAATGTCTGGTAGTAGTCGAAAATATAGGCTTTCGCGTGGAGTCGCCCTTTGGTATAGATACGGACTTTGAGCCGCTTCTCTTCAATCATCTGCACCAGCGTCTTGACCAGTAGCTCGCCCTGATCGCTCTGGTCCATCTGCTCGACTGTTGCGCGGATATTGACTGCGGTTTCGCTTGCCATGCGTTGCATCTCAACACGCTTGGGATAGCTCTGCGCTTCCAAAGCATCCTGTACCATTTCCAGGCGGCGATAGCCCTCGGCCATCTGCTCGACCGTCTCACGATTGCTCGTATTGCCAATCAACAGATGTAGCTCCTGCACGCTCTCCAGATGATCGGCGATGCTCTCCAGGCCCGAAAGGAAGAAATAGCCCACGGCGAAACGCGCGCGCTCGGTCGATTCCAACATGCGGTTAATATGATCGACCAGCAACTCGCGTCGATTGTCAATAATATCATGTGTGGGCATATGTATTCCTCTTTTTTGGTGTATCCTTTGGTGTAGGGCGTGATTCATCACGCCCCTACGATAATACAGGTTGCGCGGGTCTTATCGGTTGCACCACGTCGCTCGGTTCCCAGATGGTCAGGTCAGTAATGTGTGCAAAGTCGCCGTCCTGGGTCACAAGGTCGCGGATAGGTGCAACGCGCCGACGTTCCCTACAACGGTTCATTGTACCCAGGTGTAACGAGTCCCCTGTCATCAGGCCATAGGTGCTACGCTCTTTGTGCGTATCAATCAACAATTGCTCATTGATGCTTAAGACGCGCAAGCCAATCGCTAACGTCTGTTCAAACTGCTGCTGATATTCCACAAGCATAGTCGCCAATGCGCGATTATTCTTGAGCTTCTCTTTCAATTTCTGAGCATTGCGCGTCGAGATGTAACCTTTTTGTACCGCTTCTGCCAGCATCAGCTTGTGCAGGAGATCAGAGAGTACCTGCACATTGACATAGGCGGCGACCTCGCCACGCGCCACACGCTCTAAAAAGGCGACACACGAGAGCGAGGCGGCACGATAGGCCAGATCGAAGATATTGGTATCGACAAAAACCCTGGAGCCAGCAGGCAGATCGGCGAGATCAGGCATGTTCGCCCTCACGCTCGGCTTGTTCCACAGGCAAGCCTAACCAGATGCCAGTGATGTTCTCGACGGCCTTGACGCGCTTCTTGCGCTCGTCAATCTTTTTCTGCTGTGGCTCCGCAGAGGTTCTGCCCTGTCCGTCCAGGCTCTTTGCCTTGTTCAGGCGCGCCTCTACCAGTCCTATCACCGCCTCATAGACGGCATCGCGCTCCCCTTGTGTCAAGCCCAATGCATCAAACACTACAGCGTCTAATGCGAGACGATCAGATTGATTGATTTCATCAAATATTGGCTTTACTTCTCTTCTCGCCATAGCATCAAATGCATTTAATAATTTTTGACTCTGTTCTTTGTTTTGGAAAATAGAGGGGTTGACAAAATCTAGCCTTACTATTTCAGGGCCATAAGTTGTCAAAAGTCCATCGCCTAAATTGACCCTTCCATATATCTCTGATGCTAGTATAGCCAATGTGGTATTAGCTAATGCATTACTAACAGAGACATTTGTCCTATCTTGCCACACGCCAACAAACACAACATCACCAGCAAATAACGATGGAGTGACATTAATTGGACTCCAATTACGTTTATCTCTAAAACGTAATGCGACAAAATCAAAAGAATGTTGTACATTTATACTCCACCACATTGCTCTACTAGCACAACTTGGCCTATTATGAAATCTTTTAGATTCTCCCCATTTTATATATTCTAAAGCATTTTTACCTCTCAGATTTTCCTTATCCTCTTGACATATGAAAATCTGTTGCTTTAAATCTAAAGGATTAACTATGAAACCTTTACATTCTCGTGGGGTTTGAATCACGGGGCGCAAAAACTCTGGCTCGATGCCCCATTGTCTGATTGCAGCGGCATCCAGATAGAAGAACTCGTTGGCTCCTGTTTTGATGCCAAAGCGCACCTCGGCAATATCACCCAAGCGTACCAGTTTGCCTTTGCCCTTCTCCAAAATCGTCCAGTAGATATCGGGAGCGCGCAGATATTTGCCGCCCCACTTGTTGCTTTTATAAGGCGGCTCGTGTTCGTGTAACAAGCGTCCGTTTGTGATAGGCGGAACAGCAGCTATATTTACCTCGCGCACTTCTTTCATAGCACTATTGCGTCCACGCCGTGCGGGTGGCTTGCTCTCGCTCTGCTCTTCTTCCGGCTCTGGCTGTGTGGAACCATCTTTGAGCAGGGCTTGCTGCGAGATCGGATAGACGCGATAGGCAGGGCGGGCGGTGCGCTCGTCTTTGCTCTCAAGCTCTCTAAAGACAGCTGAGGAGAGTAGTTGCTCAAACGGCTCGCGGAACATCACAAAGCGTGCCGTGCGCGTCAGGCCCCACTCGTTGCTCTCTTCGGGAGCCGAGAACAGGGTAATCACCGTATTGACGCTGGCTGTGGCAAAGGTACGGCGTAGCTCGTTATCAATAATAAACTTGATATGACAGTGTTTGAGCAGAAATTCCTGTAATTTTGCCCCATAGCCAACATCCAGCCACGAGTTCGACGTGATAAAGCTAAATGCGCCGTTCTCATTCAGCAGCGAGAGACCAAACAGGTAGAAATAGATATAGAGATCGCTCTTGCCATCCAGTTTATTCCTTACGACAAGCTCGCTAGCAGTGCTCTGATTGATATCATAACCAAAGAATTTTGGAAAGGCAGCATAGATGGCGCGCATCAATTTCTTCTTATACTCTCTTTTGTGCTCATCCTTGCTGCGCTCCGCTTCCGGCAAAAAGGGATCAGCAATCAACTCTTGACGCACATAGGGCGGGTTGCCAATTACGATATCAAACTTGCCATTCGCGAACACCTCCACAAACGAGATATGCCAGACAAAGGGACTGATGGGCGCGCTCCGCACCTGCACAAGGGCAGTTTTTAGCTGCTCACGCTGCTTTTCCCATTGTTCTTTGTTTTCTTCTAACATCAGCAGTTCAAGTGGCAACTGCTTCGTCTGCTCTACCTCCATGCCCTCTAAGCCCAGGCTGAGTTGTCGCTCTGTGCGTCCCGCAATCCGCAACTCAAGCTCTCGAACTTTGTCCTCAGCCGTCTTCAAATGCGCTTGCAGGATATCGGTGAAGAGCTTCTTCTCCTCACGGCGTACATCCTCTTTTGTGTGCAGTTCGCGCTCCTGATCATTATTGTAAAACGCCAACTTCTGCTTTTTCAGCTCCGTGACTCTCTTTTTGAGTTGAGGTGAGAGATCGCGCATCGCTGACCTGTAGTCAAAATTGATCCCGCCCACCTCTTGCACGAGGCTATCGCCGCGACAGAGCTTAAAGGTGAAATAGGGCAACAGCGGCTCATGGCGCACATGCAGCTCCGCTGATGTCAGCGGCAGATCAATAATCAGGGCTAGCCAGAGGCGCAGTTCGGCGATATGAATAGCCCATTCCATCACATCGACACCATACAAGCTATTGCCGATAATCTGCTTCTTGCGTCGATAGGAGCGTTCGCGCTCGTCGGAATAGGCCAGACCAACAACATGGGTCTCCGCACGCTCTAACAGATCGTCCAATACTGCCAGCATGCCAACGAGAAATGCTCCAGAGCCACACGCAGGATCGACAACTGTGATATCTTGCAAAAGTTGGGCAAGCGGTCGCCAGAGGTTAGCCCGCGTCAAGGCAACATCAGCATGTTCTTTGTCTTCGGGTTCCAGAGCGAAGACGGCATCATATAATAACGGTTTATGCGAATCACCCAGGTGATTTGTGAGATAGTCAACCAGGGATAGGCGGCACATCAGATCAAGCTCGACGCGCGGCGTGTAGAAGATGCCCGCGTCTCCACGCTCACCCTCGCGCTCATCTATCTCGGTCGAGACATTGACCAGACTTTCATAAACCTTACCAATCATCTCTGGGTCTACGGCGACCTCATGGTCGAGGGGGCTATCCTCGCTAATCGTAAAGTTATAGCGTTCAAAAAAGCCGAAAATCTGGGCAAAACGCTCATCGGAGACAGTAAAACCGCCATAGGTATCCAGTTCGTTTTTTCTGAACAGACCGCCATTGAGATAGGGAGCCTGCGATAAAATTTTATTGATATCGGACGGGAAATAGCGGTAATGCCCGCTAAAACGATTGTTAAAGGCTTCAAAAAATAGCACGCTCAACCAATCAGTAAAAAACGTCTCCGGCTCCTGCTGATCGCTCTGTACCTGACGTTTATAGCTCTCCCAAAATAATTTGAGAAATTCCGTATTCTCGCCAAGCCAGCGTTTGCGCTGAATAAAATAGAGGAACATGCAGCGGTTGAGAAATTGCAGCGCGTAGTCATGCGCCCATGCCAGATCGTTTGTCTGACTATACAAATCTTTCTGAAAAATCCGAAAGAGTCGCTTGTAGTCGTTAAAGAAATGCGTTGTGACTGCCTCAACATCAAAAGCCATATCGTGCGCGTTTTGAATGTCTAGAGCCGAGAGACCAAATAAGCGTGGGTCGAGTTGTTTGAGATCAAGTAGCGCAAGGCGTTCGGTCGCGGTGCGCAGACGCTCATCAGGCCCAATGGTGATGCGCCGAAAGACGCGTCGCTTCGCATTGCCCGGTTCATTCTTTACATTGAGAAAATGCCAGTAGCTCTGATCGCGGTCAGAGAAAATAAAGAGCGCGTAGAGGTGATTAGAGAGCAGTTTTGTGACAATTGTGCGCTCGGCACTCAGAGAAAGGTATTTGGTATTCAAATGCAAATAGATGATGTGAAACTCACCATCCGCGCCACTGGCAAAGAGCAGCGGGTCTTCATCGAGATATTTTGTCACAGCTTCTTCTACACTAAGAACCTTATTTTCACGCTCGTAGTTTAGCTCAGTGAGAAAGAGCGTTTTTAATGCATCAACTCCGCCGCCCCTCTGTTTACTACTCAACTGCCTGAGCAATGTTCCTATCTGCGGACGAATATCCTCATCTACGACCGTTGTCTGCTGCTGATCTGGCATATCGCTTCCTTCCTGCTGCACTACCGCCCTGATCGCTTCTATTGTGGAAAAAGAGAGTATGCCCAATACTGGCTATCGGGTAACAGTAGTGTAAAACAAAAGTTGCGTTTTGGCTAGAGGTTTCAGGTCAAAGTTCATACATCACGCGCCACGCAGCCAAATGCGCCAGTGCTTGTTCTAACAGGCGTTGATGGGCGGAGTCGTTGAGCCAGCGACTCACGCCCGATGGGTGCGGCAATGGCAAGAAAAACGTCTCTTCGCGCTCCTGATACGTGCCAATCACATCGTCCAGGCGCATTTTGCCAAAGAAAGCTTCGATAGCCATTGTGCCGAGCAGCAGTACGACTTGAGGGCGCAACAGGTGTAGTTCGGCATCCAGAAAGGGGCGACAGAGGGCCATTTCAGCGGGTGAGGGACGACGGTCACCCTCTCCGTGAAGGTTCTTGCCTGGGTCGCAGCGTGTCAGCGAGGTCAAATAGGTGTGTTCGTGCAGGTAGCCGGGGGGAAAGCCAGCGCGTTCAAGCCATTTTTGCAGTATGCGCCCGCCAGGACCGCTGAAGGGCCGATCGTTGGTGATAGAGCGATGACCAGGGGCCTGTCCAATCACCATCACGCGGTCTGTAGCACGTCCGCTGACAAGCGGGTATGCGCGTGCGAGGTAGCCATGTTCTTGACAGAGACGACAGGCACGAATGCGCCGTTGCAGTGCCGCAATCTCAAGCATTTTCGCTGCTTGCTGCTGGTTGTTCTTGTTGCTCACGTTGTTTTGCATTAAAGATAGTACTCAGACTCGGTTGACGATAACCATCCGCGAGTTGACGATACTGTCCACGATAGTAGCCAAGCGGCAGGCTTTCCTCGGATGTGGCATCCTCTTCATGTCCAACGAGCGTGGCATCCTCTTTGGCACTCGCGTCGGCGAAGGCCACCTGACCACCTGCTCCCATTGCCTCAATCTGACCAACAAAAATGATGTGATCGCCGCCGGGGTATTCCGCGACAATGTGTGTATCGATAAAGGCATGTGCACCCTCTAAGATGGGTGCGCCCGTTGCAGCAGTGTAATAGTTCGCATAGCAGAAATGCTGATGCCGCTCCTCCGTAGGGGAGGCAAAACAGCGCGAGAATGCTTCTTGTTCTGTTGTCAACATATTGACTGCATAGATACCGCTTTCACGAATGAGCGGTATGACGCTACTTGTCAGGTCCACACAGACAAGCACGAGTGGCGGGCTGAGCGAAACAGAGCAGAAGGCATTCACTGTTAAGCCGGCGGGTGTGCCGTTATGGTGCGTAGTCACAACCGTTACGCCAGTGACGAATCGGCCCATGACCTGCCGAAAAAAATCTTTTTCAATTGCCATTCGTAATATCCTTTATGTGAGGGAAACACAGGCACATTCTCCAGCTCTTCTATTGCAAGAGCGTCAGAGAAGTGTGGCTGCACTTGTGTGTAGTATCACCCTCAGTAGCGCACTTGTCAACTGGACTTATGTACAGGAAACCACAAATCTGCAAAAAACATTGGTTGACACTGTAGCACGTGACCGATATACTACTACATAATAATGAAAATTGATGCTTATGTATGCACCATGTGGCTCAACCTCGGAGATGACAGATGAATCCGCCTTATCTGACGCGCAACGCCTATACAAGCAGAAAAATGCATCCCTTGTTCTCGACGGTTGTGCTCCTTTTTCTCAGTGCCTTACTTTTACTGGTGATGGTGATCGCCGTCAGTTTTGGCTCAACGCCTATTCCATTGGAAACGATTGTCCAGATTATTTTGAATGGCACGGGCATCTTTCACTTTGCCCAGCAGTGGAATGCTACCGCCGAGGTGATTATTTGGCAGGTGCGCATGCCGGAAGTGGTGGGAGCGGCCCTTGTAGGGATGGGTTTGTCCGTCGCGGGTGTGCTATTTCAGGGCATGTTGCGCAATCCGCTAGCCGATCCTTATTTGATCGGAACCTCGTCGGGGGCCGCGCTGGGTGCGGCGATTGCCTTCACCTTGCCGTTTGATACGCTCTATGGAACATTTTTCCCGCTGACCTCGCTCCTGGCCTTTGTGGGAGCAATCGTCACGGTCCTCTTTGTCTACAGTCTGGCGCGTGTCGATAAGCGCACGCCAGTGGTCACGTTGATCCTTGCGGGCGTCGTCATCAACTCGGTCCTGATTGCTTGTCAGACCCTTGTTTTACTCTTCAACCCCCATGCTCAAATTACGCTACAAGCACTGTTCAACTGGCTCTCGGGCGGGGTTGCGGTCACTGGCTGGCAACAGATCGCGCTGATTGCCCCACTGATCGTGTGTGGTTTCGTGCTATCAATGGGTGTCGCGGGGGTCCTAGATGCTTTTGCGTTAGGCGAAGATGGCGCAATGCATCTCGGTCTGAACGTGGAGCGGCGTAAACTGGCAATTATCGCGCTTGGCTCCTTGCTCACGGCTGCCGCCGTCTCGATCAGCGGTCTGATTGGTTTTGTGGGCTTGGTTGTCCCACATGTGATGCGCTTGCTGCTTGGCCCGCGTCATCGCTTGCTTCTGCCAAGCTCAGCTCTGGGTGGGGCGGTGTTTCTGACACTGGCGGACCTGCTGGCACGTATTGTCATCGCGCCTGCTGTCTTGCCTGTGGGCGTTTTTACGGCTCTGGCTGGTGCACCTTTTTTTCTGTTCATTTTGCGCAGAAATAAGCGAGCATACCAATGGTAAAGCAGCAAAAACTGGCGATAGCCGCCTCCCCTTTACTTGAAGTGCGTTCGCTCACCTTCGGCTATCAGCAGCAAACGCTTCTGTATAACGTCGCCCTACAGATTGAGGCCGGCGAGATGCTTGGTCTCTTGGGGCCAAATGGTTCTGGCAAAACAACGCTGTTACGTCTTTTAAGCGGCGTGTTACAACCACAGCACGGCAGTATTTTGCTAGAAGGACGCAATTTGCGCGCATGGGGACGGCGTGCCCTTGCGCAAAAGATCGCGGTTGTTCCGCAAGAGTTGCATGTCCCATTCGCCTTCACCGTTGAGCAAATGATTGAACTGGGGCGCACGCCATTCATTACGGGCTTGTTTGGCGTAGCTGGACGACAAGATCATATAATCGTCGCGGAGGCAATGGAAGCGGCAGGGGTGACCGCTTTTGCCCATCGTCTGTTTAATGAACTGAGCGGAGGTGAGCGGCAGCGCGTGCTGATCGCGATGGCCTTGGCGCAACAACCCACGTTGCTCTTGCTGGACGAACCGACAGCCCATCTCGACATCAAATATCAGGTCGAGACGCTGGAATTGGTGCAGTTGCTCAATCGGGAGCGTGGCATGGCGGTCATGGCGGCCATGCATGACCTTAATCTAGCGGCACGCTACTTTCCGCGCCTGCTGCTTTTTCAGCGTGGCATTGTCGCTGATGCTGGACCAGCAGAGGTATTGCAGCCTGATTTGCTGAGCCGTGTCTATGGTGTGCATGTACAGGTAGGCATTCTGCGTGGCACGGAGCATTTGAGTGTGCTGCCACCGAGTAGGGTGAACGAGGCAGATAGCCAGCAGAAGCTACGCCCATCGCAGGTTCATGTGATTGCGGGTGGTGGCTCTGGCGAACTGCTAATGCGCGCTCTTGCTGATGCGCACGTGCCATTTACAGCGGGTGTGCTCAATATTGGCGACAGTGACCACACGCTTGCGCTCCGGCTGGCGCAGAAGGTGATTACCGAACAGCCCTATGCGCCCATTTCGACGGTGGCTCTGGAAGAGGTACGTGCCAGTCTGGAACAGGTGCGCCTCCTCATCATCTGTCCCACTCCTATCGGACCGGGCAATGTGTCACTCCTCCAAGAAGCCGCACAAGCAGCACGACGCGGTTTGCCTGTATTGATGCTTGCCCCGACCGTTGATGAGCGGGTCTATACGGCAGGTGCGGCAAAAGAAACAGATGATGGAAGGTTGGAACGAACAGGGATGGCGGCACGTGATTATACAGACGGCATTGGCTTAAAATTGATGGGTGAACTATTCCAATGGAATGCAACGGTAGTGACCTCGGTGAGTGCAGCCATTGAAGCTATGCGGCGAGAGCAGTCAGGCTTAAAATGAGAGATTTCCCCCATTTCCCTTGCAAATGACGTTGTATGGACGTATACTTTTGAAAATATTGAATATTTGTACCAACACTATTGAGACCAATCCACGAATATACGTTATCACGCCTCCTACAAGAAGGGTCGGGCCTGAGAAAGATCGGTAGCTATGAGCGAGGAAGAAAAGGCAACAGTGACATTGCGTGTGCCGTCAACATTGAGTGCGTATAGCGGTGGGAAAAGCCAGATCACCGTGCGCGCCAATACAATTGAGGAGCTATTGATGGCTCTCGAACAGCATTATCCCCAAGTATGGACCTATTTATGCACAGAGCATGGGCAAATTCGTGAGCATGTCAAAATGTTTGTTAACAACGAGATGATTAATGGCCCTGCTGGCTTGCACATTCCCCTCAAAAAAGGGCAAGAGGTGATTGTTCTTCCCGCTAGCTCGGCTCCATAGGCACGCGAAGCATGTTATACTAAGATAAGATTAGTGTGTTCTCTCGTTCGTTCTCTCACAGGGTTATAGAATTTCATGAAAACCGAACCACAAAAAGAGGAATTGGCGACCACGACCTCAGCTAGTGCCAATGGAGCAGTATCTGCCCATTCCTCTCTCGCTGCCCCTTCATCGTCTGCCACCAGCAAACCGGCAAGCCACTGGAGCGTTTTCCGCAATCGTGACTATGCGTTGCTCTTTTGGGGTCAACTGATCTCGGCAGCGGGAACACAGATGCAGATTGTTGCTGTCGCGTGGCAAGTTTATCTGCTCTCCCACTCAGCGATTGCGCTTGGCTTAATTGGACTGGTACAGGCGATTCCGCGCCTGATCTTCTCGCTGATTGGAGGGGTTTTTGCCGATGTGCTTGATCGCCGCAAAATGCTGCTGGTGATCGAAGTTACGCTGGCAGCGATGTCGGCTATTCTGGCGGCCTGCACCATTTTCCACATTATTAACCTATGGATTATTTATAGTGTGGTCTTTGTGGCGGCCTGCGTCTCTTCTTTCGAGTTTCCAACACGGCAAGCGATTATCCCTACCCTTGTGCCACGAGAGCAGATGGCGAGTGCCATTTCGCTCAGCATGGTCATGATGCAGTTGACGTTTGTGATTGGCTCGTCGCTGGGTGGTTTTGTGATCGCCTGGGTGGGTGTGACCAATACCTATTGGATTGATGTTATCTCATATTTTGTCGTCATCGGCTCATTGCTCATCATGGTTGTACCTAAGGTTTCAGCGGATAAACGTGCGCAAGCGGGCATGGGTGCGTTCGTCGATGGTATGCGCTTCCTCAAAAAGCATCCGATTATTCTGGCGGTGCTTTCGCTCGATTTCTTTGCCACCTTTTTTGGTTCGCCAAAAGCACTGTTGCCCGTCTATGCGAGCGATATTCTGCATGTTGGCCCCCAGGGTCTTGGCATTCTACTTGCCGCAACCTCAATTGGAGCGGTCACATTGACGCCCTTTACAGGTCGCATCAGCAAGATTGGGCGGCAGGGCTTAGGGGTGATCTTGGCAATTATTGGTTGGGGCATCTGTATCGTCGCCTTTGGCTTTACCTCAGGGCCGCTCTGGCTAGCAGTCATCTTTCTCGCGGGCGCAGGAGCTGCTGACATGGTGAGCATGATTCTGCGTGGCCTGATTATTCAGTTGACTACGCCGGACGAATTTCGCGGGCGTATCAGTTCGGTCAATGCCATGTTTGTGATTGGCGGGCCAATGTTAGGCCAGTTCGAGTCTGGTCTGGTAGCAGGTCTCTTCACGCCAGCCTTCTCGGTGATTAGCGGCGGTGTGGCGTGCATTCTCGCTACGTTGGCCGTTGTCGCCCTTGTGCCTAAACTGCTGCGTGTGCGCGTTGAATCTATTGATGTATAATTTATTGCTCCCAATACGCATTAATGCCATTATCTGGTAAATGGAAAAATACATATAAAACCTGTAGAGACCGATTCTTTGCATTGATCTTGTCTGAGAAACGGGCATTGCTAATGCGTATAGTCGGTCTCTACGGGTTTTACGTGTATTTGATTTGTTATTCCTCGATGGTGGTGAGATCACCGGGATTGATGCCCAACTCGCGTGCCTTGAGGACACGACGCATGATCTTACCGGAGCGTGTTTTGGGGAGCGCGGTCACAAAGTCTAGCTCGGCAGGTGTGGCAATGGGGCCAAGCTCGTGCCGCACGTGTTCGATCAGTTGTGCCCTCAGTTCATCGCTTGGTATCTGGCCAACCTTGAGCGTTACGAAAGCTTTAATGGCCTCACCCTTAATGGGGTCGGGTTTACCAATGACACCAACCTCTGCTACTGCGGGGTGACTGACCAGTGCGCTTTCAACATCAGCTGTCCCGATGCGATGTCCGGCTACGTTCAGCACGTCGTCGGCGCGTCCAAGCACGGCAATATAGCCATGCTCGTCAACGGTTGCGACATCCCCGGCCGTATAGTAGGGCGGGAGCGTGCGCCAGTAATCGAGATAGCGTGCGTCATCATGCCAGATTGTGCGAAACATCTGTGGCCAGGAGCCTTCAATGACCAGCAGGCCACCCTGATGAGGACCTACCGGCTGCCCACTGCGATCAAGGACCTTGACAGTATAGCCGGGGAAAGCCTTGCCAGCACGCCCGACGAAGGCCTCCATGCTGATGAGTGTACCGATAGTTGGACCAGCGGTTTCCGTTTGCCACCAGTTATCACAGATAGGTAGATTGCCATTGCCAATATGCTGTTTGGCCCAAATTAAAGCCTCAGGGTTGAGTGGTTCGCCGGCGCACACAATCAGGCGCAGGGAAGAGAGATCGTGCGCGTGGGGATATTGAGGGCCAAATTTCATAAACATGCGCAAGGTTGTGGGAGCGGTGAAAAGTTTTGTGACGTGATACTTCTCGATAACTTCCCAGACAATCCCAGGGTTGGGGAAATCTGGTGCTCCTTCTCGCGCAATGACCGTTGTGCCATTGGCCCAGGGACCATAGACCATCGAGGTATGCCCAACAATCCAACCGATATCCGACATGCACCAGTAGATATCATCATCTTTTAGATCAAAGGCCAAACGCATGTAGTAGGCCGTGCCAACCATGTAGCCGCCATGGACATAGACACACCCTTTGGGCGCACCCGTCGAGCCTGAGGTGTAGAGCATGAAGAGTGGGTCTTCGGATTCCATGACTTCAGGTGCGCACTCGGTAGATTGTTTGCTGCACAAGGCGTAGAAATCAAGCTCGCGGCTGTCTGTGAGGGCAATGGCGGGTGTGGCTCTACGCCAAACGACAACATGCTCAACCACTGGCAGGCCATATACCGCCTCATCGACAATCGCTTTCAGCTGAGTTGCTTTGCCACGTCGATATCCAATATCAGCGGTGATAACAACGCGCGCCTGTGCATCTTCGATACGCGCACGCAACGCGCTACTCCCCAAACCAGCGTAGACAACCGAGTGCATCGCCCCGATGCGCGCACAGGCCAACATGCTGGCGATGCCTTCCGGCGTGAGCGGCAGATAGATACAGACGCGATCACCTTTCTTCACGCCCAGCTCTTTTAGCCCATTAGCAATTTGATTGGTGAGCGCAAGTAGCTCGCTAAAGCTAAAACGACGCTCTTCTCCATCCTCACCAAGCCAGAGCAGGGCGGTCTTATTCGCCCGTTCGCTCTGCACATGGCGGTCCAGGCAGTTGACCGTGATATTGACTTGGCCATCGACAAACCAGCGCGCTCCAGGAGCCTGTCCCTCGACTACGTTTGTCCAGGGTTTAAACCAGCTAAATTCACGGGCGACTTTGTCCCAGAACGCGGTAAGATCGTTTGCTGCCTGATCGTAAGCAGTCTGATAATCTTTAACCCAGGCCGTAGCAACAGCCGCCGGGTCTGGGGCGAAACGAACATCTTTGGTCAATAGTTGCTTAAAATCTTCACCAGTCGGAGGTGTGGCTGCGCCATGAGCAGCCTGTCCATCATTGGATTGCGTCATTGATGCAACTCCTTCGGTTCCCTTCAAAACTCCATTGTCAGCCACGACGCTAACATGAGCAACAGGGCTGCATGTGTAAGAACAAACGCAAAAATACTCCTGCTGTTCTGTTCTTTATCTTACCATTACCGTTCACCCGATATGCAAGAGTGCGCAAGAAGATGTTGGTAGCTCGGCCTCGCCAGCACATTTCTCTGTCGGCGTGCTATCATAGGGAGGGCACTGTCATAGAACACGATTATTTAAGAGGAGCATTTTTCATGACGGAGAACGAAAAAGATCAGGAGAGTTTCCGACGCGAGGAGCAGTTGCGCAATACAATTCAAGAGCGTCTCAATAGTCTCTTCGCCCCTGAAGACGATGGACTACGTTTCGCGCTTGCCGCTGCGAAAGAAGCAGGTTTGCCAGCGATACAGATTTCGCCATTGCAGGGAAAATTGCTGCAATTGTTAGCCGTGGCATGTAATGCACGCAAGATATTGGAAATCGGCTCACTGGCCGGTTATAGTGGTATCTGGTTGGCTCGCGCTTTGCCAGCCGACGGACATATGATCACGTTAGAGATTGATCCCCACCATGCTGAGGTGGTCCGCAAGTCGTTCGCCAAGGCGGGCGTGGGCGACCGTACTGAGGTGCGTGTGGGCAAAGCCCTTGATCTGTTACCAGGCCTGCAAGAGCAAGGACCTTTTGACTTTGTCTTCATTGATGCTGATAAACAACCCTATCCGCAATATCTGGAATATGCTCTGCGCCTCACCCACCCGGGCAGTATCATTGTGGCGGATAATACCGTGCGCAATGGCGAGGGCTTGCTTTTACCCGAAGAGGCGCAAAGCACAGACGAGTACTACAAAGGTATTATCGGATATAACCGCGAGGCGATCAGCAATCCGCGCCTGCTCTCGCTGGCCCTGGCAATAGATGACAATTTTACCGACGGCTTTACCATCTCGGTTGTGCGTTCTTAAAAGCAACGATCTCCATCAGAGAACCAACGTCTCGCGATGTGAGTTCTCAAAGGAGCGTCCGGGGGCAAACGTGCTGAGGTTGATAGGGGTAGAATCGAAGGGTGGAGGCAGGCAGACATGACCATGCTCGACATTACCCGTGAGGATAGCCTCGATGAGCAGGGCGGTAATCGGAGCGTGCATCAAGCCATGCCCTGAGAAGCCGACCGCATGAACAAGGTTTTGTTGATAGGTGTCGAGACCAAGCAGTGGGTTCGCATCAGGTGTCGTGCCATAGAACCCACTGCTTGTTGCGACTAAGCCACCTGCGTTAGCAAGCAAGGGAGAGAACTGTTCTACCTGTTCAAGAATGGCACACCCATAATTATCAATGCCATTATCATGGCGAAAGGGAGGGTCAATGCGGTCCTGATCGGCATCGCTAAACAGTGGCTCTGGCTCAGTCTCATGTGCCCAGGCGAGCAACAAGAGATCATGCTCAGGGCGTGAATGCGCTCCGCGATGGCTGCCCACGCCATAAATAGTCATCGGCATTTGTTGCCACATCGTTGCATCCATCACAAGCTGTGAGGGTTTCAGAAAATATAGATAACGCTTGCGTGGAGAGACGGGCAGTGCCATGCCACCGATGCGTGGACTGAGACGAGCAGCCCAGATGTTGGTGGCGTTGATAAACCAATCAGCCTCAATTGCGCCTCTGTTTGTCAGTAGTGCCTGTATGCGATTAGCCTGGAGAACGGCACCAACAACTTCGGTCTGTGTTTGCACGTGAACACCTAGCTCTTTTGCCCGTCGGAACCCTTCGCCATAGATCATATGCGGTAAGAGAAAACCATCGCTTGGACACCAGGTGGCCCCAATCACACGCTCAGAGTTGAGAAAAGGCCAGCGTTGCTGGACACTCTGTGGGGTCAATACTTCAACGGGCAGGCCAAGCCGCTGTTGCATAGTAACAGCGATTTGCGCTTGTTGCCAAAGCTGCGCTACTTCGTGTTGTCTGCGTGGTTGCCATGCCGGAATCGCTGCGGGAGCTTCGTAGAGGAACAGATAGCCGTTCTGACGCAGAACCGGTTGCTGACGCACATCGATAGGGCTGCACAAGAGGTCATGGAAGTGGCTATACCACCACTGACTGTATTGCATCCCAACAACAGTCTCCTCAGTGCTGAACTGCGCGCGAATTCCTGCCGCTGAGCGACTGGAAGAACCATTGCCCAATTGGGCCTTCTCCAGGACCGTCACGCGGAAGCCACGCTCGGCCAGTCGCACAGCGATCAGCGCACTGGTTGCGCCACCGCCAATGATGACAACATGGTCGGCGGAAGAGGAAGATACCATGCCTCATGCTCCTCCTTTGGGAAACCTACTCAACAGTTCACGAAAACAGACCTAGCATCTATCGGGCTACCTGTGGCAAGCAAAGATTATAATGATCTCTATGATACCACGTCGTTGTGATAAAAAGCAGAAAGGTAGCAATCACCCGATGGCACTCGACACAGATTTTCATAGCCATGTGTCGCGCAGTTCTGCGCAACGCATGGCACAAGCCGCTCAGGAACAGGGGCTGCGCGTGCTTGGTCTCTCTGAACACGTCTTTCAGATGAGCGAGGCCCACTCATTGCTAGAGCATATGGGGCTTGAGGGACCTCTTTTGCGTTTCGATACCTACATAGCAGCCGTGCGCAACGCCGCCGAGGAGCAGCAGCTTGATGTGCGCCTGGGCTTAGAGATTGATTTTATTCCAGAGAAAAACGAGGCCATACAAAGCTTCCTCAAGGGAAAGCCCTGGGATTTTCTGATTGGCTCCGTTCACGAAATTGATGGCGGCTTATTTGAACGCGAACATTACCAGGGCAAGGCAGAGGGCGAGGCACGCTGGTTGCGCTACTACCAGTTGCTGCGTGCCGCCGTCAAGAGCGGATATTTTGATGTAATCAGTCACCCGGTGCGCATGCGCTCCACCAATCCCTATCTGCCCGCCACGCTCGATGAGGAACTTGAGCAGTTGGCAGCCGAGGCAACACAGCACGATGTCGCGCTGGAGATTAACGGCTACGATATGCTGACCTATCCTAACGTCGTGCGGCGACTGGTCAAAGCATGTACACTCCATCGCACCCCAATCAGCGTCGGTTCCGATGCACATATCCCTGCGCGTATCGCGCAGGCTCATCAGCAAACTAACACGCTTTTGCGCGTTGCGCAGATCAAGACTGTGCGTATCTGGAAACAGCGCGTGCCAGAAGAGTATGTTTTTTAGTGTACACTTCTAATAGCAGCACTATTGCCCATTTTTGATCGCGGCAATCAAAAGAAACATCGGACGCCGAGTTTCATCTCGCGTTTCTGGATGCCTGTCCAGCATTTCTTGCGTGGGTTTAGGTTCGGAAAGCCTGTTAATAATAAAACCAGCAGCAATGAGCGTGTTCAGATAGGTGGCGACGATACGATGATATTTGACCACTTCATGGCCCAAAAATCTGGCTTGACGCGGCCCTTCATCCAGGTAATGGTCAACAGGCCAGTGTAATCGCTCACCAAGCTCATCGTAATACCAATCTTGCTCAGCAAGCGCGGTAAAAATGGGATGCTCAACTGAGAAAACGAAACTGCCCTGTGGTACGAGGCAATGATGCACATTCCGGCAGACAGTGTCGAAGTGCGCGACGTAATGCAGTGCAAGTGAACTTAGCACTACATCAAATGCCTCTGCGGGGAAGTCGATGTCTTCAATCGCGAGTTGGCGATACTCGATGGCAGGGTCGCTGGTGTTCTCCCTGGCGCGCGCAAGCATCTTCTCTGAGAGGTCAACGCCCACCACCGAGCGAGCCTGTTGCGCGCGCGCATAGCGGCAATGCCAGCCAAAGCCGCAGCCAAGATCAAGCACGTTTTTTTCGCGCAGCGTGGGAAGCAACGCACGGAAAGTGGGCCATTCCCCAGCAGCATCCAGTCCGCCAACTGAACGGGCCATTTGACTGTAATTGTCGAAGAAGCCAGGATCATCATATTTGTTCTGCTTCATGGAACTAAAACCTCTTCTTTTGTAAAGGAAGAACAGAAGCCATCAGCTACCGGGAACGTACAGACGATCCCAGCCGTTCTGTTGCAGCGTCGTCACGCCTTGCGCAAAAACGAACTGGCGTTGCTGTCCGGTCGCAAGATTAGCATACCAGAGCATTGTTGTTCCATCAGTGGCAACGTTGGTCGCAACAAGAGCATTGCCATAGGGAGCAACGCCAACCTGAGCGGCCGTGAGCAACATACCAGGAGCAAGTTGCTTTAGGAGTACATGGTCCAGGGCTTGCGCGCTTCCTAACTGCACGATCTGGTTGACACTACCGACATGTTGAAGCGTCAAGAGCGCATTATTGGCCGTATAGCCAATCACCTGCCCACCATTGGCCCGCACAAGATGCGCTTGTGAGCCATCCACGTTGACGGCATAAAGGGCCGTCTGACCCACACATTGATAATAGATGCCTGTGCCAGTTGGGCTAAGCCAGAACGGTTGAGAGCTTGCACACGGGGTGACCGTTTGGATGACCCCATTACTGATGCTGATACGCTGGAGCTTTCCTGGCATGCCACGCTGCCCATCCAGGTAATAGAGATAGTTAGCATAAGCAAAAACAAGCGTGGGTGACGTCAGCTGTGTCAGGATGAGTTGTGGTGTGCCACTCCAGATATCAAGCATCTCAACCCCATGTCCAGTGCCAATAAAGACGTAGTGATCGTCAGTACTCCAGATCGCTTGCGAGCCTCGTCCAGCTACCTGATAGAGGGAAAAAAGCATGCTTGTAGAGCGCAACCAGTATGAAGTTTCCTTGCCATTATAAACCGAATACAAAATGGCATCCCCTGCATGCGAAATGCCCTCAATCACAGTGTCATGGGGGTACATGCTGGATGCCAGTTCGATATTTTTGCCTGTGAGTGGCTCATCATTGACAATATGTAAATGACCGGATTGCACATAAGAGAGCAGCACTGCGGACCAGGCATTTGTGAGAGGCATGGTGAACGCGGACGTTGGCCGAGCAATCTGGAAAGCCATCTGCTGCTCAGACCGCGCTTGCAGCAGTTGAAACGCCTCAATAGTGCTTGCCAAGAGGAACACTGCTGCTGCCAGGGCAGCCAGTTGTCCTAGCACACGGCCAACACGCGGAGCGATGAAGCGACGTGGCTGTGTGTCATGCCGCAGGCTAACTTCCTGAGATGCGCCTTCCGGTGATGGGGGAGTCGCAACTATGTGCTGTATCTGTTCTTGGCGTAGCACAGTGATGATCGCAGTCGCCATTGTTGGAACGCGCTCTGCTCCTTCTGCCAGCAGGGCCTGTAAGCTCTGGCGTTGCCATGCACGCAGTCGCCGTTCAGCGGCCAGTAAGGTAGAACAAGTGGGACAAGTAGGAACATGCGTGCGTAGCTGAGCCAATAGCACTGTCTCTTTGTTCTCCTGCGCAGCCATGTCAGCGTCTTCCAGTTCATCAAAGAAACGCAGACAATCATGGCTACGTGGGCATGGAGGCAACTCTTGACGAGATCTCTGCGGAAATTGCTCCATCATCGTTCTGCTTCCTTGTTTAGTCCGGTATAAATACGTTGAAAGAGCTGTCGCGCACGAGAAAGCCGGCTACGTATCGCGGAAACTGTTTCCTGCTGAATAGCCGCAATTTCTTTATAGGAAAATCCCTCGGCATCCAGCAAAAGGCACACCACCGCATCTTCCGGCAAACGACTCAGCACTCGCTGCACCAGGTCACGCTCAACGACCTGCTCCTCGAAGCGATCATGACTCACTAACTCATCCTCACTGATCTCATACAGTTGCGTATCTTCACGCATATGTGGAGATGCAAAAGGTACAAGTGTCACGTATTTTCGTCGTCGCCATTCACTGCGGACCTGATTTACAGCAATGCGATAAAGCCAGGGTGCAAAATGTAATTCGCTCTCTTTGATGTGCGACAAGGCGCGAAAGGCAGAGAGGAATGTCTCCTGACACAGGTCTTGTGTCAGTTGCAGATCATGTGTTAAACCATAAATCAGGCGTCGAATACGTGGTTCATAACGTGTGACGAGTACCTCAAAAGCCGCTACTGAGCCTTGACATGCCTCAATAACAAGCTGAGCTTCGTCCTGTACGGCACTCATATTGCCCCATTACCCACTGAGCGTGTTGATAGTACGCTCTCTTTTTATATAAATGCAGATACATAGAGATTCATCGCATCCAAACAATGCGCAACAGAGAGTGAGCATCGTCTCTTGTTTATAGCGCGCTCAAACAACTACAAGCCATGCTCAGTATCGGACACATAGAGCAGGATAGACAATGAAGTAGCTCACACTGCTCGTTCTTTTTTGAGAGGCGAGCAGGTGCTACCGTGTGGCTGGTTTGAAGCGTGGGAGAGCTATTGCCTCGCTCATCGGCTCAAAAACGACGCTCAGAGGCATATCGACATACAACTGCTCGGGGAGTGTCTCCACAATATTTGCCATCAGGCGTGGCCCCTCTTCTAGCTGCACAATAGCAACGTTGTAGGGCGTGTCATGAACAAATTCAGGAGCTTTATTCTGGTAAATGATGGTATAGGAATACAGCGTGGCACGTCCACTGACCTCTTGCCAATGCAGTTCGCGTGAACCACAATGCATACAATACAGACGGGGATAGAATTGATAATGCGCACAGCTAGGACACTGCTGAAGGAGCAACTTGCCCTGGCGGCAACCCTCCCAGAAGGGACGGTTCTCTTCGGTAATGACAGGCAATGGTTTGGGGTGTGTCGGCTCTGGCACGGCTGGCCTCCTTCTGTGTAAGAAAAGAGTCATCATGAAGCATTGCTAATGTGAGTATAGCGCGTGCATGGAGCAAACAGCAAGTCCTGAGCTACAGGAAACCAAGGGCTTGCATTCCTCACCCCTTAGCGTCTATAATCAATCAAACACGCAGTGTCCCTGCTCCCCTAGAGCAAATCAAGCTGATTGTTGTAAAGGAGTGCCTGCCGATGCCCTCATACAATGGACGTATTGCCATCGTCGGTGTAGCCGAATCGGATTATGGGCGCGTTCCCCACATGACAGAGATGCAACTGCATGCTCAGGCGACATGGCGAGCATTAGAAGAATGTGGCTTAAGTAAAGAAGCTCTTGATGCCGTCTTTTGCAGCTCACATTCACTTATGTCACCTACGCTGATGCTGTGTGAATATCTCCAGATCACACCAAGCTATAGTGATAGCACGTCGATTGGTGGCTCCTCATTTGAGGCTCATCTCAACCATGCCGCAGCGGCCATTCGAGCAGGTCGCTGTGAGGTCGCACTGATCACCTATGCCAGCACACAACTCTCCAGCCGAGGTCGTATGATTGGAACGGGAGGGCGGCCCGCGACGATTCCTGAAGCGACGTATGAATTACCGTATGGCAATACATTGGTTGGTGGCTACGCAATGGCAGCGCGTCGCCATATGCATCAGTATGGCACAAGCAGTGCGCAACTTGCTGAAATAGCCGTCGTCACACGTCGCCACGCTGCCCTGAATCCGCTCGCAACCTACCGCGAGCCGCTAAGCGTGCAAGATGTTCTCAACTCACGTATGGTTGCTGATCCATTACACCTGCTTGACTGCTGTGTGGTAACCGATGGCGGTGCAGCTGTATTGGTGACGACAGAAGAGCGCGCACGCGACCTCAAACAGAAACCCGTTTTCTTGTTGGGGAGCAGTGAGAGCCATTCTCATGCACATATCTCACAAATGCCAGACTTGACGACCACTTCCGCCACCCGTACAGGCCCACGCGCCTTCGCGGAGGCCGGCGTCACGCCCAGCGATGTCGATATGGCAATGATTTATGACTCATTCACCATCACCGTCTTGATCTTGCTGGAAGACCTCGGCTTCTGCAAGAAGGGGGAAGGGGGAGCCTTCGTGCAAGGAGGGCGTATTGCTCTCGGTGGGCAATTGCCGATTAATACCGATGGTGGTGGCCTTTCGTCGAACCACCCGGGTATGCGCGGCATCTTCCTGATTACCGAGGCCACACGTCAGCTACGCGGTCAATGCGGACCGCGCCAGGTCGAAGGCGCAAAAATTGCTGTCGCTCATGGCAGCGGGGGCATTCTCTCCTCGCAAGCAACAACGGTGTTGGGCATCTAAACACGCAGATCGGATAAGAGTTTCACGTCTATGTGGCAACAATTCACTTACACAGATGCGGCGGGCAAGCGTCCCTATGCCGTCTATACACCAATCAAATATCAAGTTGGCGAAGCCGTTCCACTTATCGTCATGCTGCACGGTTGCACGCAAACGCCAGCCGATTTCGCCGCTGGCACACGCATGAACCAGATCGCGGACCAATTTAATGCAATCGTAGTCTATCCGCAACAAATCAGCCAATGTAACCGTAACTGCTGCTGGAACTGGTTTCAAGTCGAACAACACTATCGCAGCAGTGGAGAACCCACACACATCGCGGGTATCGTTCATGCCATCCAACAAGACGACACACGTTGGACAATTGACTTGCAGCGCATTTACGTGGCTGGCTTTTCGGCAGGTGGGGCCATGGCGTCGATTATTGGCGCATGCTACCCAGATATTTTTGCGGCTATCGGCGTTCACTCAGGAATGGCCTATCGAGCGGCAACCAGCTTGAGTAACTCACTCAAAGCCATGCGTCAAGGGAGCGCGGACCCACAACAACAGGGACGCTGGGCCTATGACACGATGGGCAGCCAGGCTCGTGCCGTGCCTACCATCGTGATACATGGCAGTCGCGACTATGTCGTTGCATCCATCAATAGTGAGCAAGTGACACAGCAATGGATGCACACCAATATGCTCGCCTCAGGGGGCCACTATCAGGCCAATTTCGCGCAGCCCACGAAAGTTGTGCAAGGAAAAGTGCCGGGCGGGCGGGCCTATACGATCTACACATGGACGGATGCGGATGGACGAGACATGCAAGAACATTGGAAGATCGATGGCATGCGCCACGCATGGTCCGGTGGCAGCAGTACAGGCTCTTATACAGATATGCAGGGACCCGATGCCAGTTTAGCCATGTATACCTTCTTCGCACGCCACCCTTTGCCGAGCCGGGAAAAAGACCACAAGCATACGTTCTGGGATGCCTTGCGTCAGGTCTTCGGGCCACCGAAACGGTAAATGCTCGTTTTGATAGTCATTTTTCGCTACTCAACGTGATCTCTTTGTGACTTCCCTGCAAGGAACTGTAAGCGAATTGTGACTGTGCCCTTTTATGCTGAACGAGAATGGATTTGTCTCTCGCAATCCCGCTTAATAGCCATCACTACCCTATGCGATAAGCAAACGAATCTGTTACAATTCATACTGTGGGTCTGCTGTTAAGACTCGCTGTCTGCTCGCTGGGGCAGATATCAGTTGTGGCGATGCATCTTTATCGGTGTCATCCCGTTCTCTTGTAGTACCTTCAACGGAGCGCGTAACGGTTCTGATTGTTTACCATGCGCCAGTGGGTACGATGCGGTGTCCGCTGTGCTACAACAGGAGAGAAAAAATGCATATCATTCTTATTGGCGCGCAAGGCTCAGGCAAAGGAACACAAGCGGAACTCCTTGCCCAGACACTCAATGTCCGCCATGTCTCCAGTGGCGATCTCTTCCGTAAAGCCTTTGCAGAACAGACAGAGCTTGGTCTCAAAGCAAAAGCCTACATTGATCGCGGCGAACTTGTCCCTGATGCTCTGACGGTCTCGATGATTCTCGACGAGATTCGCTCCTTACATGGCATTCAGGGTGCCCTCCTGGATGGCTTCCCACGCACAGTAGCCCAAGCTCAAGCCCTTGACCAGGGACTTCAGCGTATTGGTCAACACGTTGATGCTGCCGTTTATCTTGCTGTTCCCCGCGAAGAATTGCTCAAACGGCTCTCCGGGCGCATCATTTGTCGTGCCCACCAGCACGTCTATAACATTTATACCCACTTGCCGCGTGTCTCTGGCGTCTGTGATATCGATGGTAGCGAACTCTATCAACGTTCAGATGACGAGGGCACTGCTGTACAACGTCGTCTGGATATCTTTTTCAGAGAAACCGTCCATGTTCTCGACTACTATGGCGCACAACATCGTCTGCTCGAAGTCAACGGCAATCGGGCCGTTGAGCAGGTTCAATCCGCCATTTTGCAAGAAATTTACCATACATTGACGCCTAGCACCCACTTTTCCGCTCCCTTACCTCACAAAATGCTCACAGCCGATACAGATTCGCCATATTCCGGTCATCCCTCTTGACATTTCTTGCATCTATGTGTAAAATGCATATAGATGATAAAAACGGAACGTCACATGCTCAGTGAAGAGGGCGTGGCGAAGATACATCGTAAGATCTTCTCGTGAGTAACAACCAAAAGAGCTTTAAAGGAGCAAAACAATGACAGACAACAAAATGAACGAAGCCACCTTAAATGTCGTAAAAACCGTGCGTGAGGCGAATCAGGCCTTGACAGACAGTCTCGTTGCTGCGCAAGAGCGCAATGTCCGTTATACACAGAGCGTTCTCGTCAATGGCATCGAGGTTCTCAAGAGCCAGGCTGCTGGCACACGTGTTTTGACCCAAGAGTTGGCAGACCTCTATCAGAAACAGCAGGAAGCCTACCAGGCTTTAGTGACCGAGAGCGTCAACGCTTACATGGATATGGTACGCACGCCTGTATCGTATTATAAAGAGGCACTAGAGTTTGCTGAGTCCGTCTCCAAATAGTCTTGCTTTGGCAGAGCGCATCCCTCTCTTCCATTATGAGTGAACAAACAGAGGGGCACGCATGACAAGGCGTTAAGACTTTCTTCCGGGCAAGGTGAACACCTGAAGATGCAGGACGTTCACCTCTACCGGAATATTTGTGTGTATGCGCCATGTCAAATCGATATGGGCGGAAGAAAAATAGACGATTGGCCTTGGATGAAAGGAGAACCTGCGATGCCAGACAACACAGCCAGGCCCGGCACAGCGGAAGTGCTTGAGATGTGGAAGCAATGGAGCGACACGACCGCGCGAATTTGGAAAAACCTGCTTGCGGAAAACAAAGAGGCTCATATTGACCCCTATGGTCTTTATCAGACATGGCTTAAAGCAATGAATGAGTATCAAGAGCAAATGAAGGCTGCCATGCCCGAACCAGCCCAGGCGACCGATGCATTAAAACAGTGGACAGAAGGCACAAACAAATACTGGTCGGAGGCCGCGCGTAACCTCTCTGAAGCACAGGCATCTAGCACCAGCATGTATCAGATGTGGCTAAAAGGTGTTTCGGGCTTTCAAGAGCAGGCGCGCAGTAGCTATACTGCCATGCCAAATGCGCAGGAGAGCTGGAAACAATGGACGGAAGGCACTACAAAGGCGTGGACCGACGCCCTGGCGGGCTTGTCAGGTGGCCGTGAGAGTTATACTTCGCCGCTTGCACTCTACCAGACGTGGATGAAAAGCATGGGCGAACTGCAAGAGCAGATGAAAATGGGTCCATCAGGAATGCCCGATCCCAAAGAAGTGTGGCGCGTCTGGTTTGATCGTGCCACTGACCTCTGGCGCAAAGCCGCTGAAAGCGGCCCAGACCCGCTCGGATTGACCTCGCAATGGTTAGAAATGCTAGAGGAGACCCGCGCCAAAATGCAGGCGACAGGCTCGTTTCCCAGCGATCCCTTCTCGCTCTACAAACAATGGTATGATGCTACTAGCGAGACTTGGGCCAAAATTGTCGAGGAGCTGATTGGCACAGACAAGTTTATGGAATCTGCCAGCCAGTTTTTGGATAGCTACACCAGCTTTGCCAGTCTTTCACGACGTGCCAACGAAGATTACTTCCACAACTTGCAACTGCCCACGCGCTCTGACATCGCCCGTGTTGCGAGTTTGGTGATTGCCTTAGAAGACAAAGTGGATGGCTTAGAAGATAGTATTGAAGCATTGCAAGACAAGAACAGCCATGCCCGCTCAACTGCATCCACTACCGCCTTGCATGGCGTAGAGCATCGTTTGCATACAACGGAGCAGAAACTCGATGCGGTACAAGCCGCACAGGTACAAGCCACCACAGAATTTACTTTGCTAGAACAACGTCTGGGAAGAGTTGAGGGCAAACTAGACTTGCTACTCAGCACCCTGGAAAAAATCGAGATCAGGGGTGCGGCAGAAGGCGTGAAGCCCGCTACGGAAAGCCGTCGTAAGAGTTCTAAGGTGCAGAGCGAACATTCCGTCAATGGAAGCATTAGCGAGGGCGAAGCCTTTTCATCCGAAGCACTCTAACGCGAACAACCATCGCAACTACAAAAACGCTTGCAAACACGCGTGCATCATAGCGCAAGGGTAACAGCGCAAAGGAGGGCTACATGACCGACCAACCAATGACCTCCGAGTTGGAGAAGGCCTATAATAAATATCGCACAGGCATGAAAATCATTACGGAAGGGGCGAAAGCCGATACCGGACGCACACCCAAAGAGGTAATCTGGAGCAAAAACAAGGCGAAGCTCTATCATTATGAGCCAATGATCGAGAAACGCTACAAAACACCCATTTTGATGGTCTATGCACTGATCAACCGTCCCTATGTTCTCGATCTGATGCCTGGCAGTAGCCTGGTCGAATTTTTGATCCGCGAAGGCTTTGATGTCTATATGCTCGACTGGGGCATCCCCGGCGACGAGGACAAAACCCTGACCTTCGATGACTATGTTCTAGACTATATTCCACGTGCCGTCAAAAAAGTCTTGCGCACCTCGCAATCCGAAGATTTTACGCTGCTCGGGTATTGCATGGGTGGCACAATGAGCGCAATGTATGCCGCTCTTTTCCCCGGCAAACAGTTGCGCAACCTGATCCTCCTCACCAGTCCGATTGATTTTACGCCAGACACCATGGGTCTCTATGGGGTGTGGACTGGCTCGCAGCATTTCAATCCCGACCAGATGGTCGATGCTTTTGGCAATATTCCCGGCGACCTCATCGACACCGGAAACCGTCTTGTCAAGCCAGTCACTAACTATATCGGTTCGTATGTCACGATGTGGGACCGCATCCTGCAAGAGAAATCAATGGATACCTGGCTCGCCATGAATAAATGGGTCAATGATGACATTCCATTCCCCGGTGAGACATTCCGCCAGTGGATCCGCGACTTCTATCAGGAGAACAAACTGATTAAGGGCGAGATTGTCTTGCGCGGGCGGCGAGTCGACCTTGCGCAAATCACCTGCCCTGTACTCGATATCGCTGGCAAGAAAGATCATATCTGCACATTGCCGCAGGCCGAAGCCGCCTTGCGCTATATCAGCAGCACCGACAAAGAGTTTTTCGTGCTTGACGCAGGACATGTTGGCTTGCTCACCGGCTCGGAAGCACGCAAAGGCCTTTGGCCCAAAATGCGTAGCTGGTTAGCTTTGCGCTCGAACTGACAGAAACGAGCAGTGGGGGGGCGTGGTCAAGCGTGCCCTCCATGCCCAGAAGATGATTCAACAGTTGCCCCATGAGACATTTGTGACACTTTTCAACGACATAGAGATATGTTTGTGACATTGACTGACTACGCTTCTTATGGTACATTCTTTATTAGATGATATTCCTTCATTTCTACTAGAGTAATGTCAGTGACCGTCTCGAAACGCAGTCAGTTGGTGTAGATGAGTGCAAGATGAACTTG
>VFSW01000388.1_pt1 | contig 63782 bp, 81 predicted proteins | sample 5358111 | NCBI WGS metagenome assembly VFSW01 (sample SAMN11554181, study PRJNA540505) | mine drainage metagenome | isolation source: sediment from site ElyBrook_90M | place: USA: Ely Copper Mine, Vershire, VT | collected 2017
CTCACGCAACTTGTAGCGCGTGTTGTTCACCCAGCCAGTGCTGTTCGTGACCTGAGTAGTAAGGAACGTCCGGCCTACCCGCTTCTTCGTCCTGATGCGGTCAGGTAGCGTAATCTCTGTTGCGTCCCGGTGATGACAAGCAATCGGCCCCCACACAGTAGTGCTGTTGTTCGTGTCACTCTGCAACCGGATCTTGAACTGGTAGCAGCCAGCCGGGATCTGGAAGTAAAGAGAGATCCTGCCCCAGCCGCGGCCTGTGTGACTCGTCCGAATACCGCCCAGCGTGATATTCGCGCCGTTAGTCACGTCGTAGGGCTGAAGTGTAGCCGTAGCAGGAGCAGAAGTAGCAGTGACGTATGCCTTGACCGGCACTTCGAGGAAGTAGATTTCACTCGGCTGGCACTCCATCAGAGCACTGTCAATGATGTCAGCGGAAGCGGTAGTATGCACCACTGCCAACTGCCAGCGTCCCTTCGTGTCAGGGCTGCCGCCAAGGCTCTTGTTCCTCGTAGCGCCGCCTACAACTGTCCACAATGCTACGCCTGCTGTCTCGAAGTCACCATCGGGGATGCAAGTGACCGGCAAACAGCGCCACGTACTGACGGTGTTCTGAAGCACGTCGTCACGGATAATGTCGAGGTCATCGCTGTCCACGCCACGCAGGAAGATTTCATACGTGTTAGTGTCAGCCATCGCGCCAGACAGCGGAGCGTCAACGTAGATTGTCCCTGTTGAGGGATCAACGTAGTCGATGAACGTCGTCTCGCCAGCAAGCGCACCGCTCGTCACGCGAAACTGTGCGTTGTCGTACATGGACGCAGGAAGAGCGCGGCCCTTCAGGTTGCCAGCATCGACAACCGTAGTGGTAGTCGCGCCGTTGCCGACCTGTGCGCCGATCTCCATCAAGCCGCCAATGTAACGCTTGAGTTGTTCTCGGATGAGAAGCCCAGTAGTTGTCGTTGCCATCAAGCCGCCTTAGTCGCCAGAGACAGCGCGGATAATGACCTGAGCCGCCAGCAAGGCTGTACCATCCATGTTCGCGGCGCGAGGGACGATAACAAGGCGCATTGCGGTGCCGGGGGAACCCGGATACGCCTTCGTAGAGAGCAGCGTCGGAGCAACTGACACAGCATTCGTACTGGCACCCGTATCCGTGCGCGTCCAGTCAGAAACGACCGCGACAGTGTTGTCACGCTGATGTCCGACTGGCAGAGCAACGATCACATCCAGAGCGGTGTTGTTGGGCTGCGAGATGTAGAAGTAGTCGTCCCACTTCACGCGGTCAGGGTCGAGTGACCGCTGAATCACCCAGTCGAACGTAAGCGCCGCAGTGACGACTGCACTGCCCTTGAGTTCAATCAGGAACTCGTCCCACTGAGCAAGGTTCTTGAACGTCTGGGCGACAACAGCCTTGTTCTGCGTGTTGGCACTGCCGGGAACAGCAGAGCTACTGCTAAAGGCCATGAGCGAGATGGCCTTGCCAGCGATCACAGTACCGCCAGCACTGTTGTCGAAAGTGATTGTGAACGTGTTGGCTGTGACCGCAGTAACGACGTACACGCCGTCAAGACCAGCGATCTTGCTAGAGATGATCTTCACCAGATCATTGACGATGAAGCCGTGAGCAGCCGCGGTGATAACTGCGGGGTTCGCAGCGGTGATGCTTGTGAGGGCGACTTCAGTGTTTGCGCCGCCATTTCCACTGAACGTCCCGGCAACTTGGCCGTTCGCATCAATGAGCGCGACTTGCTTGACTTGTGCCATTGGTAGGGTTCCTTTCGCGAAGAGGGCCGGGACTGACTACCCCGGCCCCCTATGTCACTTGTCTATCCTAGTAGCAGCACTACTGCTACTGCTACTGCTTCCTTAGAGCGGCGCTCCGGCCTTGAACTGACCGGCCCGCATGTAGTCGATGTCCATGTTGGACGCGACGCCCGCGGTACTTGCGTTGTAGATGAACGGGAGCAACAGCTTCTCACTGTCAGGGCCACCGAGGTTCGTAGCGACGAGCGCGTCGTTGACGAACAGGTAAGCCGTAGACGGGCCAAGCTGCTGACCGTTACCGGCAAGCACAACACGGATGGTCACGAACGTAGCCGCAGTCGGGACACCAAACGGAGCCGTAACTGGATTCACATTGACCTTACTGACAGCCGTGGACGTTCCCACACCGATCAGCGCGGCAGTCTTGAGGGTCTTCGACAAGTCAATCGCGAAGAACGCACCGTCAGCCACAGTCGTCACTGCGGGCGTATCGATGTTGAACATGATCGCGGCGCTTGCGGGAAGAGCATCAGCAAAGCCCACAGCCATCGCGAAGCCAGTCACCTGACTAACCTTCAGGCGAACCTCGAAGAAGGGGAACTTGTCCGCGGTGTACATCTTCTGGCCCGCGACTGTTTGTCCGTAGGCATTCGCACTGGTGTAGACGGACATCGAACTAGAGTCAGCCGCGGTAGGGGCCAGCTTTGCCGGGTCAACAGCAGCCGCGTTGCTCTCGGCATATGCGAGCGTGTTCGCCGTACCAGCCGCGAAAGGGCCAGTCGTAGCGGTGATCACTCCAGCCGTGAAGTCCTCGTAGAAGTACTCGTAGTCGGGCGAGAACTGAGCCGCCGCCTCGAACAGAGCTTCGCCGGGGCCGTGCTGTCCGGACAGGAGCGACTTGATCCTACCCTGACGGGGCTTCAGCGTGTGATTGAGAAGTCGGGAACTGGGGACGCTTGCATCAGCGGTCATGAGCTAACACACCCTTTCTTGGTGTCTGGTGTACACAGGCTCAGTCAAAGAAGCTGTCCTGTCCTAGTCAATACGTTTAGACTAGCACAGTCCGTTTAAACTGTCAAGAGGCCCACCAGCATAAATCCTGATGGGCCTCACGTTTAAACCGCCTAGCCGTTTAGGGTCGGCTGAGACTGGCGATCTCCTCGATGCTGCGCTGTGCGAACGGTGTAGCTGTCAAGTTCTGCCGCTTCACAGCCTCACTAGCTTCCCTGAAGTCCACCTTGTCAGTCACTCGCAAGTGGATCATGTACGCCTGCCCGACCATCGGGTCGTCCGGCATGAAGTCCAGCCGGAAGCCGCAATACTCGCACGTCCACGACTTCAGCTTGTCGATGATGCCGTCAAGCTGTTCCCAGCGAACGCCCTGACGGATGAAGGGGTTGTTGCGGTGCCACTGGTAGGCGACGATCTGGCTCGCCGGGAACTCTTTGGCCCCACCCTTCTTGATGAACTCGCTATAGGTGTCGCTGACCTTGTTGCTGACCGGCACCGGACACTGACCGTACTTGGTCAGCGGGATAAAGCCCTTCTTGACGTACAGAACGAAACTGCCGTTGTCTCGGTGGCCGTCCTTGCCAGCACCACCCGGCCCCATCGTGATCCAGTTGCGCGTCTGCACATCCGGCCACGCCGCGGGCTTGCGGTAGTACATCCATGGGTAGCCGCCAGCGGACTCGTTATAGTCAACAACGCGACCTTCACGGCCTTCCTGCCGCACAGCATCGATCTCACTCCGAAGAGCGTCAACCTCAGCCTTGTGACTGGCGTTGAGACTGGCTGTCGCTGCTTCAACGATGAGCTTCAGCGCGGCTGGATCAGCGATACCAGTCGCCGCGGCGAGCTTGGACATCGCGTCCTCAACAGTGCCACCATCAGCGGTCGCTGCGAGCGCCGGAACGTCCTTCACGTCTCCTGCACCTAGATCCTGAGCAGCGAACTCGCTACCGAGATCCCTATCACGATTCGACATGTGTTCTCTCTCCTCAGCCAGTTTGTTATCTGGCGATACTTGGACGGTTCGGCGTTGCGCTGCCCCCGCCCCAGACTGTCGGATTCTTCGCGGCGCTTTCTTTGGCAAGTAACTTGTCCCTTGCAACAGCGATCTCAAGACTTACCCGCGGTGCCCAAAAGACGCCCACGAATCGGTAGTCCACCCACCCCTCGCTGTCTTCGAGTGAGCGTGGCTCTTTCTGCGTAGTCGGGCCTTTGCCTTCGGTGGCGTAGTCTTCAAGCTCGTCCGGCATCCGCTGGAGCAAGCTCTTGGTGACACTGAACGTGCCGTACGGTGTGCCGTCCTCATGCGTGACGCACAGAGGATTCCCACCGGGCAGTGGGATCAGCGTAAGTCCCTGCATCTCCATAGCATGGACGAAGCGAGTGCAACCGTTCCGTAGGACGCGCATCAGTTCAGCGCCTTTCACGCCGTACTCGACCGGCATACCGGCCTTGCGCTCCACGATCATCTTGGGAAGATCCGCTTGCATAGCGATCAACGGGCCGCGGCCACGCTGACTAGATGCGACGTACCTCATCACTACGCCGTCAGTTGCCATCTCCTCTTCCTTCCACTACTGGGGAGGAGCAGGTTCGTTTTTTCCTGCTCCTCCCCACATCCCGCGGGTATTAGCTACCCTTGATGAACACGGCCCCGCTGTCACCCAGCGTGGACTCGGTGCCGTCCGCAACCGGCGTCTCAGCAGGCTGCTCGGCTTCCGCGGTCGTGTACAAGTCCCAGACGAGCATCGCGTCAGCGTTGTACTCGATGCGGTACTGGGCCTCCGCGGTCGGCTTGACCTGACGAATCAGGATCGCTGCCGAACGGTGGAGTGCGAACGAGTCGTGCTGCCCACTTGCAGGACTACGCAGCAAGTTGCTGTGGTAGGCCGGGAAACCGTACAGGTTCGGAAGCTGCGCCGTCTCGATGGTACGCTTCGACTGGAAGTCCGCCGAAACGAACCTGTCCTGACCGAAGAGCGCCTGCTTGACGCCGGGGCTGAACACCCACGCGCAGTCGTTGTCCTCGTCCACGAAGCCCGCGTCAGCAAGATACTGCCACGCGCGCCGCAGCGAAGAGTCGTCAACATCAGCGCCGTACGCGCCGACCGTCTGGGAGAAGTTCTGAGCCAGTGCGGCAAGAGTGACTTCCATCCCTCGTGCCAAACTGTAGCCCATCTTCTTCGAGAGAGCCTGCCGGTCGGCGTACTTCGACTGCGCCTGCACAACCTTGTTCAGAAGGCAAGCCGCATACTCGTACGTCGAGACGGTGATGTCTTGGTTGGTCTGCGTGATCGCCTGAAACGCAACAGTGTTGCTGATGCCTTCAGTCTTCGTCTGGGTCGCCATGTTCGAGCGGTGCGGGATGTGGAGGATTCGACCCACCGACATGTCCGCCTCGAACTTGGTCGTCACCAGTTCAGCGATCAACGTCTTGAACTCCAGCGCGTCCTGCGTGTCGTCCGACCAGATATCCGGAAGGAACGCCGCATGAGTCGTGCTGGTAATCTCGTTGGTAGTTACCGCCATGAAACTGTCCTTTGCTAGCCCGTACTTCTACTGCTAGCGTCTAAGCCGACGCTGCGCCTCTGGGGGAGCAGACATCTGCATCTTCAACATGATGGAGTCAGCGAGATCAAAGTCACCCGCTGCCTTGGCCGCACGGTAAGCCTCAATCGTGGCTGCCCCTGCGTCCGGCGTAGCACCCGGAGCGGTAGGACTGGGTGGCATCTGCCGCCGCGCCCGCGCTTCCTTCGCTGCGCCTGCCAGTACCGCATCAGCGTCCAGAACGGTCTTCGCCGCTGCACGCTTGGCTTTCGCTTCCGCAATCGCCGCTGCCTTACCAGCCTCGAAAGCCCTACCAGTTACGAGCTTGAACGTCTCGCTATACAGATAGTCCTTCGCCTTGTCAAAGCGTCCCGGCCCCTGCTTCTCGTCCGCCTCGATCCGATTCGCGGTATTGACAATGTTGACCACTGCCTCACGCTCTTCTTCACTAATCGGGCCAGCAACAGTAACCGCTGCTCTGAACCCGTTGGAGAAAGCATCGTCGTAGCTGCGACGGAGATCACCCACGGCACTCGCCGCGAATATCCCCAAGTGCTGCTCCAACTCTTTCGGGTCGAACTTGAACGCATCGGCAATTACCTTTGCGTTGAACTGCTCGCCCTCAGCCGCCTTCGCCAACTCAGCTTCCGCTTTCGTGAAAGCCGTTTGAGCGTTCGTCATCAGGTTAAAGACGGCATCCACTGCCTGTCGCCCCTGTACCGTCAGGCGCTCGCGTTCCTGACTAGCCGAAGCCGCCCGCTGTTTCGCTTCAGAGTCTGCTTCGACCTGTGCGCGAATCTCCTGCTCTAGTCGTTCCCGAAGTCTCGGGTTCTTCGCGAGCTTGTCCGCGTTCAGTTCGAGCAGAGCATCGACGTAGCGATCTAGCTGCTCATCGGTGATTTCGACATCAATGTCTTCGTCTTCCTCGTCATCGACGGCTGTAGCGTCATCGGCGTCCGTGGCGTCGGGGGTCTTACTCTCATCCGGCTCGTCAGCGTCAGCGGGATCAGCTTGTGGCTGACGCTGAAGCGGCGAACCATCGGGATTCATCCCGTTCCGCGCGAACGTCTCGATGTCCCGCATTTCTGCGGCACTCAGAGCGCCTTGGGTCGAAGAAGACTCCGGCGTTTCCGTCGAAGTCGGATTGTCTACTATTGTCTCCGCATCAGCGGCCATAGTCTCACTCTCTCCTGTGCTGTTGCATTTAAACGTAGCACAAGCGTTTAAACCTGTCAAGTCAGTGACTTACTGAGTTGGGACTGTAGGGGCCATAGGGACACCGCTGCTATTAAGCGGCTGAGTCTGCTGAACAGCAATTCGCGTCTCAGCGGTGGTCGGGTTGCCGTAGCCCCACTTCTTGAGGATCTGGGCCACGCCGGGATTGTCGCGGACAACTTTCAGACGTAGTTGAGTCCGAATCTTGCCGTAGTCGCTGATGATGGCGTTCTTACGGAGAAGCTGACCGGCAATCAACCGGGCGTTGTCTACGTCGTAGCCGCGGGCCTGAGCTTGCTGCTCCATAGAAGCTGCCTGCTGCTTGACATAATCAGCATAGGTCTGGTACTGCTCAAGGTGAAGCTGCGGAGCGTACTGCTGAGCACGCTGCTGAAGCGTCGTCCAAGCGTTCGTCCCCGTCTGCCACCAGCCGGAGTTGGTCAGCTTATCCCTATCAACACGAAGCATACGCTCAGTGCTGCTGGCTGGGACACTGCCCTCGTAGACCGACTGGATGACGGACTCGTACTGGCCGGGATGTGCCGTCTTCCACTGCGCCTGAAGCTCGTCTAGCCCCGGCAGGGTCACACCTGTCACCGGGTCGGTGTATTCGCTCGTATGAAGAGAGCCGGTGCTATCCGTAGCCTTGGCGAACGTGTCGTACCACGAGTTGATTAGGGCGCGCTCGGGGGTGGACGCGGCTGTACTCAGCGTCAACTGCTTGTCAGCATCCGCGGCGGCAGACCTGATCTTGCTGACTGCGTTCCGGAAGGCAAGGTAGTCGCCGTCCTTGTTGAAGGTCACCTGAGCCTGCTTCAACTGCGCGTCACGCGCCTGCTGAATCTGGAGCGACTGCTTCGAGTTCGCACTACCGTTGTCCAGCCGCGACTGATCCCACTCCTGCTTCAACTGCTGGAGCTTCGGATCGTTCGCCTGCAAGTCCGCGAGGCCGTTCGTCAGGTTAGCCTGCGTCGATGCGCCCTCGGGGAATCGCTGCGTGCCGTCCGGATTCCGGAGCGACTTCAGGTAGCCGTCGTAGTTGGTATACGCCGTCGCTTGCGTGATCTGCGCGCCGGTCGCGGTGCCGAGTCCGCTGGTGATGTCTTCCTTAGCAGTGGCGATGTCGGTCGGCGGCTTGGTAATCAGCGTGCTGCCGACGATCGGAGTCGCGCCACCAGCATAACTAGTTGCTACACCGAGAAGATCCTTCGGCTTGTTCTGAGCAGCGGCAGTAAGTGCTGGGCCAGCAGCGGTGATACCGCGGGCGAGACGCGGCTGGTAGAAGCCGCCCACGCCCTGTAGTGCTGCCATGCCGGTTTCCTTAGCGGTCGTCAGCGGCGATTCACCAGCCGCAATGTCAGATGCAGCGGTCGTCGGCACAGCCATCATAATCCTCAGCGGCGTCCGAATCGGAGCCGACAGCAGACTGACAGTTGTCCCACTAGGCAGAGCGATCGACATGAAGTATTTGCCGTTGTTCGGGTTCAATACGAACTTCGGACTGTGCGGGTCAAGGTAGCCCTCGTTGTACGCACGCTGGTAGTCACCCTTGAAAGCCAAAGCAGTCCCGGCGACAGCGATCGTCGCGAAGCCAACTGCTGTGCTGCCCCACCAGCGGCGAGCGAGGCCACCACGGATGTTGCCCGGTGGCAGGAAGGTATCACGGACGTTCGCAGCGATAGCGCGCGTAATGGTCGGTGTGTTGAACAGACCAGATGCTAGACCCTTTTCACCCGGCCCCAGCGTGGATTCCGTGAAGCCCATCGAGTGATTACTGCGCGCAGCAACGTCCTCTAGCGCTGTCTTGAACGTCGGGTTCTTGTCCAGCATCAGCTTGATCTGGTCGCTGTTTTTACTGGCCATCACGTTATCGAAGTTGTCCGGCATGAGATCCGGCTTGTGCGCCATCAACCAGCGCACTCCCGACTTGAAGGACTCAAGTTGCACGATCGGCATCACGCCTTGGAAGAGCCAATCGTGGTTCCACTGAGAGAACTTGCCGAGTCCCGGCACGCGACGGACAGTGTTCTTGGCTTCAGGGATGCCCTGCGCCTGACGGATCTCTCTCCTCGCGCCGCCAAACGTATCGACATTGGGCATCTTCAGTCCGGCGTGCTGACCAAGCAGCGTTGATTCGATGTTTTCGTCACGATATGCAGCGCGCCCACCCTCGGTCGCAGTCTTCAGGACTTCCTGTGGAAGTGTCCGGAACAGTGTAGGGAAGTCGGTTACACCAAGACTGATGTTGCCGAACGCAGCGTGGAAGCCACCGACCATGAATTGCAACGATCGAGCAACACGCGACGGTGCAGTTGCGAGACGCGCTACGTCACCAAGTCCGTGACTGTACGTGTTGGTCATCAACTCGTGGACTTCGCCGTCACGCGCGAGCCACATGCGACCGAACTTGTCAGGCGTGGACATGCCGTCCACCGGACTGTAGCCGTGAACGCCGTTCGCACTACCGTAGACCAGTGGCTTACCCTGACCGTCGAAGTTGCCGACCTTCCGCATGTTCGACAGGACTTCCTGCTTGATCCGCGTCATCGCCGCGCTCTCAAGGTGTGCCTGAAGTGCCATCGAGGAGTCAGTCACGAGATCGTTCTTGCCAAGGTAGTCTTCCAGCGGGCCAGTTGTCCGGCCCTTCAGGTAGGAGCCAGCAGCAGTGACTACTGGCTTGCCGTCAGCGCCGACTGTAATACGCGGGTAGTAGTTGGTGTCATCCGTCTGCTCGCCGAACTTCACGCCAGCCTTCATACTGCGCTTACCACTTTGCTTGATCATGTCCTGAAACTGCTTGATGTAGTTCTGCTGTACAGGAGTCAGGTCGAACTGCCACGGGTTCGCGATCGCCATTGCTTCCGCGGCGTCTGGCTTCGTCTTCAGAATCTCCTGCGCGGCATCAGGCATCGCAGAGAGATCAGGCTTGAACTCACCAAGATTCACTCGCATATTCGCGAACTTGCGGCCAACAACGTCTGCCTCTGAGAGAGACGCCGCGTCATTCCGGAGGGCTGTCTTGATGACGTTTTGGATGACGAGTGGCGCGCGCTCGATGCCGATCTGACGGCCAAGCTCGCGGACAACCTTCACGACAGGCGACATAGGAGTCGTCTTGGATGGCACAACCTTCGCCCGCGGGTTACCACCAGCAGGGTTCACAGTGGTAGGAGGAGTGCCAGCGCCAGCACCACCAGCACCACCAGCAGTCCCCGCTGCGCCTGCTGCGCCCGCTGCTCCTGCTTCTGGCTCGTTTAGGTTCTTGATGGCCTGCGCGACTTCCGGCTCGCCCACGGACTCAAGGTGATTCGTGACAGTGGTAAGCCGCTGCATCGTCTCTGGTGGAAACAACTGACCTTGTGCAGGAGTAGTAGTGGTTGTACCAGTCTCGTTCCCGGATGGAATGACAGACTCTACTGGTTTCGCTGCTTCTGCTGGAGCAACTGGTGCGACTGCTTCTGCTGGTGCGACAGACTGAACAGTTGCTCTTGGCCCCTTCCCGCTGCCGGGAGAGATAGCCCCCAATTCGCCTGCTGCGACTTGCTCACGCGGATTAAACGCGGCAGGGGCGACAGGTTCAATAGGCTGCAACTGGCTCCTAAAATACTTCTCGGCAACTAGATCACCGTTGTTAAACCGCTGCCGAAGTTCGGTCTGTTCGTTCGACAACTCATTCGGATTAAGGCCCGGCAGTTGATGTTTTACGCCTGCTTGAATAGCTTCATCTTGTTTCTGAACGCTAGAAACAAGATCCTCTGTGCTCATAGAAGAAACAGCGCTCTTCCGCTGTGTTTGCAAATTCTCGATCTCCTGTTGGAGAGCAGAAGCACGTGCCTCTAGTTTTACGATTCGTGGGTGAGTATTATCGTACTCACCGGAACCAACGAGGCGATCAATCTTCATATCAAGCGTGCTGACTTGATTTTCTCGCACACGAATTTGTTCATCGATCGGAGAAGTTGCTGAAACAGAAGCCGTGACAGGCTGCTGAACATTTGACTCTGCGGTTGCTGCGGGCCTGACTTCGACCGTTGGCCCTTCAAGTCGTGCGGCACTGGCAATCGCATCTGCGGCAGACAGTGGCTCGCCTGTGCGTGTGAAGAACTGAGATTCAGGCAGGCGGGCAAAGAGTCGCGCGCCACCCTCCGAGTTGAGATCGGCAGTGATGGTCGCACCGGGATTCTCGGCACGGATCTGGTTAACGGCCTTGTTCAGCAGCGCGGTGCCGGTGCCCTGACCCTGAACTTCGCCAGCGTTCACGTCGTTGATGTGCGTGCCACGGTAGTCCAGCATGGCACCGTTCGGGCCTTCGAGAACGTGACGATCCATCCGCACGTCCATCGGAGTCTGCGGGCGCTCGTTGATCATCTGGTTCTGGTCGATCGCCAGTTCTTCGTGCATGCGGTTCAGTCCTGCACGCCGTGCCATCATCTGTAGATCTTCGGGAGAAGAAGAACGCGCTTCAGCCTTCGTCGCTAGAATGTCGGCCACGTTACTGTTCGCGGCATCAGCACGCGTCTGCGGGATCTCCGGCATCGCACCGGGGTTCTTGAATGGCTCTTCAGCGGTCGGCACAGCGTTGACATCAGCCTCAGTACCCCTGAGGTGGCCGACGCCAGCCATGATCAACTGCGGGCCAGCCGCAGTGAGAGCTTCTTTGATCGCGTCCTTACCAGACAACTCTCCACGCTGGTAGGCATCGAGGATTGGCTTCGTCGCAATCAGCGCGTCACCAGCGAAGAGCGCGTCCATGACCTTCGGGGCAACACCCATAGCGCCACCAATAGCAACCAGTGGAGCGTATGCGGCGGTAGATCCAGCGAACTGTCCGACCGTGCTTTCTTTCACACTGAGCGGGCCGATGTTCAGACTGTTCGGGTCTTTCTGCATCGCTTCACCCAACGTGCCGGACGTGTCCAGCGGGCCGGTATAGCCGGTCAACTGCCGGATGGACTCTTCAAACGGCTTTGCGGGAAGAGCGAGGAACGCTTCAGCAGGAATCCCCATCGCCGTGTGGAATGTACTGAGAGCGTTTCCCAAGTTGTTCTTGATGTTTTCTGGCGTGGGAGGAGAGAGTACACCTTCAGCGCCATGCACGATCCCGTGACCAACATCTGCTAGTGAAGATAGGAGCGATCCAGTGCTATCCTGCGGAGGCTTCACGCCAGCCGCTTGCACCTTCTGGATGTTAGCCAGTGCGGGATTCGCCTGAAGCGCAGCCATGTCAGCCTGACCGGGAGCCGAAGCCTTAGCAGTCACGGCCTGTATGTTTTGTGCGATTCGCTGTGCTTCAGATAGTGATCCACTGTTAACAGTGACACTGGGAGTAGTTACGGGGGCGGCAGGAGTAGTTGGAACTGGACTAGTACCAGACTGTTGTTCCTGAGCGGACTGCAACTGAGGTTGCTGCAACTGTGCCTGCTGTGGCAACGTGCCGTCAGGCAACGGAGTAGCCGCAGCAGTCTGCGCCTCGCTGGTCTGATCGTTCGCAGCGACTTCCTGATCCGCGTTCACCTGCGCCTGTCGATGTGCGCTGACGGTATCGAGGAACTGGTTGAAGAAGTTGGGCAAGTTGGCGCGGAAATGCGCTTGCTGCACCGCATCTTGATAGCTGGCGGGATCGACGGGGGGTGTGGTGGGCTGACGCAGCAGATTGCTCGCTACGTCAAGAGGCAAGGTCGGGCCAACGCCCGCGCCTTCCAGAACACCGTCACCGAGGGCCATATTCAGCTTTCCGGTCGAAAACTTGAATACGATTGGTTGTATTCAAGCTAGCTTTACTTATGCAGTCCTTCGAGAGTCTGTGCGAAGCGGGCACGCTGACCGATCTTACCGCCCTTCTTGGCCGCAGCAGCCAGTTCTCCTGCTGGAATCTTCTTGCCCTTCGGGACACCAAGTTCCTCATGCAGCGCACCGGGATGCTTAATAGCACCCTGAATGAAGTGCTTGCCGCCCTTTTTGTAACCGGGCTGGTCGCCTTCGGCTTTTGCCTCAGCAGCAGATTCGCTCGCCTCTTCCTCAGGACTGCCTTCCTTGCCTTCCTTCACCTTGAAGCGAACGCGGCCACCCTTCTTGTAACCGGGTACACGGCCTTCAGACCGGCCAGCCTCGCTACCGGGACTTGCTGCACCAGCCTTACCGCCCTTGGCCTTCTTCGGGCCAGCCTTCGGGCCAGCAGCCGGACGGCTTGGAGTCGTGGGGCCAACAGGGGTACCAGCGAACACACCACCGGGGATCGCCTGACCCGGCGCGCCAGTAGCACCCGGATCGCGGTATGACTTTTCCTTGTCCTTACCGCCATCCTTACCGGCACCACGCTTCGGCAACGCCTGACCGGGGCCGTTGGACTTATCCGGAGGACTACCAGCACTGGCACCGTTGCCACTGCGCTCAAGGGGGAGCTTGCCGCCGCCGATCATCCCCGGCACAGCACCCGGCTGCGGTAAAGCCATCAGCGGCATTCCCTGTCCGGGCTGTCCGCTTGCATCGGGTTGAATACTGCGCTTCAGGAGTGCTGCCGCCGCCCTGTCGGTGTTGTTGTTCCCGGCTGACTTTTGCTTCTTCTGCTTGCCGCCAAGGTTCACAGCACCACCGCGCGCACGCATCGGCACATCTTCCTTGGACATTGCTTGCTGTCGCTGAATCTGAAGTGGCTTAACCATTCTGTTTCTTCTCCTCTGGACTCAAGTTAGCGTAGAGTGCCCGCATCTGTGCGTATGCCCGCTGTTTCGGTAGCGGCTTGTTACTGTGCTTCTTCCCCGTATCGCTGCTGACGACTACCCAACCATCGCCTTCACGTTGTAAGTTGTACGGCGTTACGGAGCCACCGCGGGACTGTTCAGACTGGTCGGCGTGAACCGATTGATCTGGTACTGGTTATCAGCAGGAGTCCCTAGACCCATCTGCTGAAGCAGCGAAAAGTAGTTCTGCCGCTGCGACGGAAGCAGCGTGCCCAGCACCGACGAAGACAGCAGTTGGTTTGGAGCCTTCCCAGCGTTGAGTGACCGGGCCGTATCCAGTGGAACCGCTGTGTTACCAGAAGAAAACGCGCTGCCTAGCAACTTCGCATATCCCGTCAGGCGCGTGTTGAAGTCGGGCGCAGTCGCCTCGGTAGGAAGCGGCTGAGTGCTGGTGGGCTTGAAGTAGGAACCGATCGCAGCCATCCGGTCGTAGCCGGGGCCACCAGCGGACGGCAACATGCCACTGCCGCCACCGGGTTCCTGTGTGTTCACGTCACTGTTCGGGATCTGCGGAAAGAGCGCCGCGCCGCCCGTCGCCATCGCCGGAGCAGCCGTAGCCGTGGGCTGCTTGATGCTTGGGTACATCATCTCGCCGACCATCTGGCCAAGCTGTTGACCAGCGGCCTTCGACTCAAGGTAAGCGGCCTTACGTGCTGGATCTTCAGGGATGACTTCGACACCGCCCATACCCTTGACCGTTTCAGGCTTCCCGTCCTCCGTAAGATTCGCCACCGTGTTGCCCTTGCTGTCAACAATGTAATGAGGCTCGCCGCCAATCGTCATACTATCTGTACCCCCACTTGCATAACCAACAGGAGCAGGAGTAGGCGCAGGAGCGCCGGGAGTCGGGTACTGGATTCCCTGATCCACTCCCAGCATCTTGCCGGGGTTGAATGCCTTCCATGCGTCCTGCCAGTTCTGCGCCTCGTTCGGAGCCTGAGCCGCGGCTTCTGGTGTCGGGGCCGGAGCCTTGTTCGGGTCAACCTTCGGAGTGCCAGCAGTACCAAGCTGCGTAGGATCGCCGCCAGCGTTGATCTGCGAGAACTGCGTACCCGGCGCAACTTCCCCTGACAGCGCCTTCAGCAGCGTGTCATACAGGCTCGCGTTCGGGTTCGCGATGCCAGCACCACCAGTGCCAGCCGCGACATTCTGCGCGCCGCCGCCGTAGCGTGCGAACGCAGACAGCCCCAATGCTCCCGCTGTGGGATCCTGCATGAGCTTCGTTAGTTGGTCTAGGAGAGCCTGTCCGCCAACAGCTTGCTCATGGTAGAGGTTGTTGTTAAGTTGACCACGCTGGTAGGCCGCGTCAGCAGCCTGCGTGAGCTTCGCCAGCGCGTCCTGATTGTTGTAATGTGCCTGATTAATGGCGTTCCGGCCAAGACCAACCGCGCCAGTTACCGAGGACGGGTCAACAGCGTACTTCGGCACCGTGCCGCTATCGGCCCAGTGTCCAGAAGTACCGCTGAGTGGATCGCCGGGAATCCAGAGGTAGACCTTCTTCGTCTTCGGATCAACGTAGGTAATCGGTGGCGGCTGACCAGAATTATCTGGGGCTGCTGAGTTCAATGGAACTGTGTTAAGGTCTTGAGCGAAAGGATCTGCTGGTGCTACCATGTTTAAACCGTAACTTTCATGCTACTGTACTTCCGGCTCGGTGTCAAGCGGCCCGAATGAGAGCTTCGGCTGAGGAGCCGGAGAAGGTGTCGGCTGCTCTTTCGGCAAAATCTCCTTCAGTGGCATCTTCAACTTCTTATACGTCGCGAGTACCGCTGCTTTCTCCTCGATGCTCGGAATGGTGTCGTAGAATGCGCGGAACTGATCCGGCGTCATCCGCAGCAGCATGTCAGTTGTGATCGGCGTCTCGAACGGCGCGAAGCCGCTGCTGAGCAAGCCGAAGTCGATGATGCGCTCAAGGATCTCATCTGCCTTGTCAGCCACATTGAACAGGCGCTCGTTCACCCAGTCTCCCGCAAGGAAGCTGAGAGCGCCGCGGACATGCTGACTGCTGCCGGGTACGTCCTGTGCTGACCCTGCGAGGGTAACGTCGTTACTCATCCGGCCCTCCGAGATGCTGGATAATTGCCAGCACGACGATGCCAACTGCGATACAGGCTAGAGCGATGTAGTAGTCAGTCATTATGGTATCGGTGCTCCAGCAGTTCTTCTAGTTGCTGTTCGAATTGCATGGCAATTGGCGCAGACAAGTTCACACTTGTCTAGTTGCTCTTTCAACTTAACCCACGTATAGGTCAGATAATGTCCGATTGCGTAACCACCACGCCGCGGCTCAGGTACGTGATCAAACTCCAGTGCTCGAAGATCAGTCTTGTAGCCACAGTCCTTGCAGACGCCGCCTAAATACTCAATCGCCTGATAGAGATTCATTCGACGCTGAACATTGATTGCATCCTGCATCACACGCTTTCGGTGTGCGTAACGCACAGGATCAGCCTTACGTCTAGCAGCAGAGGCACGTCTCATCGCTTTTCCGTGCTCACTAGAGTAGTACCGCTGACTTGCCCGTTTCCTGACTTCAGGATTGCTTGATGGCATTATGGCGCTCCCGCCGGAGCAAGTTCAGCACCGCCCGGAACACTAGGGCCATATTCTGTCACTGGTGGGCCTCCTACGGGCATCCCTACTCCGGGGACACGTCCAATGCCGCCCATAACTGGAAGCGATGCTGTGGCTCCCGGTGCTCCACCGCCATTCTCGTTCCCGCCTTGCTGAACCGGCTGCTGAGGAGGGCCATTGATCTTACTAATTGCCCTTGTCGCAATCATCTTCACAACGACTGGAATCGCCTGTTGAAGAACGGCCACAAGGGTCTGACCCTCGAAGATGCGGGCAGTTTCATCGGCTACGTTCTCCACGTCCGACTGTTCCATCAGCGTCTCGAAGGACAGCGTACCCTTCTCGTACCGCTGTTGCAGCGCGCTCCACTTAGCGAACTTCGTCACCGGAGTCTCGCTACCAATCGTCACGATCAGCGCCGCGTCCTGCATCAACTCGAACATCGAGGGCAGGAGCGCGCGGATCGACGCAGTACCACTGCGGGTTTTCACACTCAGCATTGTCGCCGCATCAGGAATTTCCTTGACGTAGATCGGCTTGCCCAGTTTGTTCGTGGCATACAGGCAACTCAGCAGCACTTCGCCAATCGCTTCAGCGCGCGTGTTCTGGTAGGGCACCATCTGCACATCAGCTTGACTGACCTGAATAGCCAGCTTGTGACCACTATCGCTACTGGTAGCATCCCCTGCGAGGACTTCGGTGAAGCGGTACAGCGACTCCTCTTGGATAAACCGCTGCTCGGCCTTGTCCAAGTCGATGTTCGCCGACGCCATCCGCTGCAACTTGCCGGGAATCTGCGCGATCGGCTCGCCGTCTTTGACTGTCTTCGTCTTGTCGGACTGTGCCTGATTCAAGGCTGGAGGTGGCTGTGCGTCATCATTCATCTCGATGTACGGGACAGCCAACGCGGTATCAATAGCCGCACTGACACGAATGGTCGTGAGGACGTTGATCTTCTGCGCGATGTTCAGCGTACCGAGGATGCTCGGCTGGAAGTCGTCTTCCGGGTTCAGAGCGCCAGAGATGTCGCCGGGGACAAGCACGTAGCCCGTGCTGTACGGCCCGAAGGGATTGTCGAACGTGATCTTGATCTGACCCTGCTGCCCAGTCTTGGTATCGCTACCACTGTCGCGCAACGCCTGACGAAGCACCGGCTGCTTGATGATGACGCAGATTTCATTCTTCGTGCGGATCTCGGTGTAGTCCACCTGTTCACTGTACTTCTTGTCCAGAAACTCGTTGTCGGGCAGTGTGGTGCCGGACATCGCATCCGTCAGTTCAGGGAACACAATGAGCCGGTTCGAGATGAGCCGGACACTGTGAGTGCTAAGAGACTTGAGTAGGGCTGAGACTGTACGCTTGCCCTTCTCCACGATCACGTCGATGCTGTCACCGTCGAGCGTGTACGCGATCGTCACTGGGTCTGGGGCTGAAAGGCGGAACGGAGGATCGCACTTCCGCAGCGCGTCGTGAACGCTGTCGTGGTACGCTCGTTCCTTGTACATCAGGTCGCTGCTGTCAGCCGTCGCGTACTCGTCACGCTTCTTTGTGTAGGTCTGCCGCGCCTTGGCCTGATCGTCCGGCTCATTCTTGTCCGGCTCCGATTCTAGTGCGTCTGGATCGTAGTTCTTCAGCACATCATCTGCGTATGACATGACGAGATCCAGCTTGAACACGCCGCAGCCGTCGCCCTGCTGGTACGTTGTTGCCAGCCGATTCGCACTGACCTTGCCGCGGTTCATCCACTTCCAGAGTGCCTTGAGCGCGTCCTTCGCGTCCTGAGCGTCTTCCTTCGAGTCATCGTCGCTAGCGTAGGTGATGACTTCAATGCGCTCTTTGTTCGCGATCAGTCGCTTCACCCGGCGATGCACTTCCTGATTAGGTTCCTCCGTTTGGAAGATCATCAGGGCGTGGTTGCCACCAGCACGGGTACTCAGAGGAAGCTGTCGAAGCTCCTCGTCCATGTGCCGGAAACGGACTTTGCGCCGGTCAGTCCACAGACGACGGCGACCGTCATATTCTTTCCAGACGGTATCGATGATCTTCTGGATCTCACTGACGGGCATCTTGTCAAACGTGCTAGCCATCGTTGTTTAAACCTAACACAATCACAGCTAGGCTGCAACCGTCCGGATAGCTCCGTGGCTATCTAGTACATACATCCGCTGCTTTGGCTTGAGTGGCGCGGCAAAGAGCGCCCGCAGCAGATAACGTAGGGAGTCGTAGGAGTGATCTTCGCCGTCCGTGTCTACATCCTCCGCGTTTAAACTAGAGTGAACCAGCGCTGGCACTGTGCGAATCGCGTTCAAACACGTCTTCATGAAGTACAACTGCGGGTTCTTGATGACGCGGATGCCGTTCTCGTCCTCGATACCCTGCCAGTCCAGCTTCTCGCGAAAGAGGCTGGCACCCATAATACGCTCGTTGTTCCCCTTGACAACTTCGCAGATGCCGGTGAACTCCTGTTTCCAGTATTCAATGTTCGCCAGCATTTCGCGACCCTCGGCGTCCTTGCCCTTCGCCCACATCGCGGGGTCAGCTACGATGAACTGGGGAGTTTCACCAGCGGCGACAGTTGCTTCGCGCGCAAGCCGCGCCTGCTCGTGCGTACTAACTCCGGCCCCGTACTGCTCGCGATAGACGTACAGGGTGCTTGTGCCGGGAGGACGCGCGGCCCAGTACACGGCTCTAGGGGCAGCGATACCCCAGTCAACGGAGACGTAACGTCCCCAGTCTTGCGGAATCGAGAACGGGTCAACGACATGTACCTTGTCCCTCCAGCGTCCGAAGAACTGGCCGGAGAAGACAGACCAGTCCCCCAGCGCCTTCGCACGGTATATTTCGTCTGGAAGTGCCCGGAGCAGCTTGATGTAGTCAGGGTCGTGCTTCGCCAGTGCCGGGTTGTCTGCGATCTTCGCCGGGATGAACTCGCGCGTCATGCCGCCCTCATCCTCTGGCGACTGTTTGATCTCGAATGGCTGGCAGTAGTCGATGAACCGGCGCTTCACCCAGACGTGGCCGACGTTACCTGGGTTCGTAGCCGAGAGGATCTTACGTCCCGGCCACCACGAATTGCTACTCCGACAGCGGGTGAAGAGGTAGACGTACTGGAACTCGCTGAACGCGGTCAACTCGTCAAAGGCCATGATGTCGGCCTCAAAGGTATCATACGAGTATACGTCTTCTTCATGCTCGCAGAATCGCATCATGAGGACAGAGCCGTTCGGGAAGGCGAACTCGTGCTTGCCCACACTGTACGTCGCGACGTAGCTGGGAAGCTCCTGCTGTAGCTTCGAGATGTGGGTGTCTTCAAGCTCGCGGAAGGTACGGCGGAACAGAACTGCCCTTGCGCCTGCGTACTGTAGACAGTAGTTGACAAGCGCCATACGCAGGCCGTATGACTTCCCGCCTCCTGCTGCCCCGCCGTACAGGATCTCCTGCGCGCTGCTGGACATCAACTCTTCCTGCGGCCCCGGTTGCGCCACGTACAGGAGCTTCGTTCCGCCAGTCGGAGTAGTGCCCTTGGGACTAAGTTTCCGGCCCACCGGCAATGTCCTCCACATTCAGCGCCGCGGTGATGTCAGTGAACTCAGCCGCGATCGACTCTTCTTCGTCAGTGTCAGCGTCATCCTCGTCTTCGGGAGCCTCGATGAGCTTCATCCGCTGTGCCTCACCCATTGTCATGTAGGGGATGATCTTAATCGGGCCACCGCCGTCTCCGGTGATCTCAAGTCGCTGCGGCGTCTTGCCCATGAAGTTCTCCATGAGGAAGGCGAGTGCCTTGTAGTCGGGGTCAACCGTGTAAATCTTGGCCTCGATCTGGCCGGTTTCCGTGTTGAACTTGTGGCTGACACTGTAGTGGCCGAGAGCGAGATCCAGCATCGCTTCAAGAAGATCGTCCATCCGCTCACCGATCTTCTTCTCGATGTCGGGGATCTTCAGTAGCGCGCGCTTACTCAGTAGGATCTTCGCTGTTTTTGCTGGCACTCTGTTCTTTCAGCGGATAGACGTGCTTCTGCTTGGCACAGTTGCAGTAGATGACGATCCGGTCGGGGAACCGCACGACGGCCAAGATGGTACACTCAGGACTGGTGGCCTGTCGTCTGAAGGGCCGCATAAGTCACCCTCGCGCATGTCATCAACTCCTACCGCTGTCCTCTCTAGCGACCTAGTTTAAACGATTCAGCGTCTATAGTCAAGGCTGAGAGGAAGGAAGGCTGACGTGCCGGAGAGAGGAACAGCAGAGGTCAGCCGGAAGGGAGACAGTCCAGTTTAAACACAGACGGTCACCGTTGGCAAGGTCGCTGAGATATGATAGGATGACGGTGAAATTAGTTAGGGAGTGCGAAAATAGACGTTATGTTAAGCTAGAGCTGTGAAATGCATCACACTAGCTTCACACAGAATGAATGAATGAGCGAACGCAAAGTACCCTAGTATTAAGAAGAGGAACGGGCCTGCTCCTCGGCAATCAGGATGGGTGCATCAATCCAGAAACCGCGCTCGTTGGTCACTTCGCGCTTCCATGTTCGGCCCTGCGCGGCGCGTCGAGCTTGATCCCAGTCTTCACGCAGGACAGCATGAACGATACACAGTCGTCGCCGGTCGTAGGGGTCAACCCGGCTCTTGCAAGGGCCACCGTCACTCAGCATACACGACTTAAGGTGTCGCTTAAAGCGGTTCTCCGCGGCCTGATGGGTCGGAGTCACCGTCCGGACGCAGTAGGGCTGACCGTAAAGCTCCTGAACCATGCCTTCGCCGTCCGTTCCGCGGTTTCGACCCCGATAACGCCGCTGTGCGACCGCATCCTTGCACTGAGCAGAGCAATAGAGCCGCTTTCGGCCCGGATTAAGGCTCGGAGGCACCGGATTGTTGCATGGAGTGCCGTGTTCGCCGCCATTATTGCCACAAAGCCTGATTTCAAAGGTCATTATTCGTCCCTCCCGGCCATTTTCGCCCGCAATTCGGCCTCTTCTCGGTCTACTTTGGCTACTGCGTGGGCCGCTTCACAGCTATCGCACGCTACAAGGTCACTTAGCGGCCCCGGACAGTCCTCTCCTGTCCGAAGATACTTCGCGCAGCCCTTCGCAGCCATCAAGCGGTTCGCCTCGTCCTCCAGATGTCTCTTGAAGTACACCGCGAACTGCTCACTCCAAGGATCAATACTGCGTGGGTTCAGCGTGAACGCCTCTGTCCGCGTCATCAGAGCAGCCCGGATCACGTTATCCAATGTTAACTGGCTCATTAGCTCTTCTACTACCTCTCTATTAACAATAGACCGCGAGTCAGAAGCGAACAACCCTCACCACTGCCGTCACGCACTCTGCTCATAGACCTGTTCGCTCATTCATTCAGTCATCTCTCGTCATCTAATCTACCAGCTATTCCCGCTTCTGTCAATACTGCTAGGACACGTTAACAATTACCTCTGTTTCTGGCGAAAATTGTATCTGGACAGATATAAACTTTGGCGTTACCAGCAGCAGCGAGGGTCAGCCCCCTCAGCTTCAGTGCTAGACATACCGACTGGTCGGTATCAGCGGCAGGGTTTAAACTTGGAGGGTCACAACGCCTAGTCCTGATGGCGGACGGTCGGCGATCCGGAGTGCCGCTGATTGTGGGAGTAGTGCTAGCAGGGGAGAGCAGCGGCGGGAGAGCAGCGGCGGGAGGATGCTGGGAGGATGCTGGGAGGATGCTGGGAGCCGTTCGGCTTGGTCGGCCGATCGTCCCTGAGAGCAGCGACCGTGCCGATAGCCTCGCTCGCTCCGGAGATGTGACACTGATTGGAGAGCAGCACGCCAGCGGTTTGAACGCAAGCCGTCAAGCCGGAAGCTGAGAGCCGATCGCGTTAACACTCTCTTTACACTTCGATCATAGAATCGTGAGACTTTCGGGCCGTTTTCGGCGATCATGTAGGATACATGAGGCATTTAGACGGCATCCGCGGCGAGTGATCGCGGAGCCACGGCACGAAGCCGGGAAGCCAAAGATAGGAGCAGCGGACACTATGGCCGTAACAAGCTGTAGAACATGTGGAGGGCGGATTGACTTTCGTACAGTCAGCGGGAAGCCGAAGCCGTACGATGTTGACTCGCTCGGTAGGGTGGCACGTCCGCATACGTGCCACGGATCAGCGACAGCGCCAGCGAGCGCGCCAGCACCCGATCCGGATGCGATCTACGGTGGGAGGGGAGTGATCGCAGGAATCGATGACATCTTCGCGGAGTTAAGCCGTGCCGATGCAGAGGATGCAGAGCGAGAGCGACGGCGCAACGAGCCCAAGCACGAAGCGATCGATTGGTCGTACCGGCCAGAGAGCAGCGAAAATGGAGCCGTGCCAGCGATCGATCGCGAGTTCATGATCGATCGCACCCAACTAGCAGCGATCCAGCGAGTGATCGCAATGGCCGATCGCGGAGTACCTCAGAATGTCGGACTACGCGGAGAGGCTGGAAGCGGCAAGACTTCGCTAGGACAGCAGATAGGCGCGATCCGGCGCGCGCCTACGTTCGTCTATGAGATGTCCCAGCTTCAATCCGCCGATGAAGCGTTCGGTCAGCTTGTCCGCGATGCAAGCGGCGAGAGTTTCAGTTACCGGCCATCGCTACTCGTGCGAGGAATTGAGACGCCCGGTAGCGTTGTCCTGCTCAACGATGTCGCGAATCTTCAGTCCAGAACAGTCCAGAACGGTCTAAACGACCTGCTGGATCCGTCAACGCGCGGCACATTCGTTGAGCAAATCGGCCGGAGGGTGATCGTCGCACAGGGCGTGATCATCGTAGGGTCATGGAATGAGGGCGGAGCGTACGCTGCTCAGGAGCTATCAGCCCAAATTTTGGACCGCTTCCGGGCTGGCGCGCTGTTTGAAGTCCCCTTCCCCAGTAACGGCACGCTCGCGCACATTCTCCGCGCGCGTACCGGAGTCAACGAACCGAACGCGGCGAGGCTTGCGAATCTCGCCGATTGGCTTCGGGGCGATCCTACGCCGATCATGATCAGCACCCGCGGTCTGATTGCCGCGGCGCGCCAGATAGTAGAGGGTGCGAGCGTGGGAGAGGCACTAGCCTGTACTCTCTTCGGTGATCTGGAATCAGCAGAGAGGGTACGGGCGTTCACGATCATCGACGTTCAACTAGGAGCGATGCGCGCCGATGATATTGAGCGTGATCGCTGGAGCGTTCCGGCCTACGGTGACTATGTCAGCATTGCCGAAGCCGCGAAGCCGGAAGCCGACAGCGCCACCGCAAGTGAGGGTTGATATGGAATATCGATCCGATCTATGGCGCGGTGAGCGCTACAGCGACAAACCGCGGGAAGCTGCGCACGTTGCAAGGGCGATTGGTGACTACTTCGGCTCTGCGACAGGCGATCGCTCGTACCGATGCGTTTGGAATGAGACGATACCCTTTGACGGTGCGACCGATACCAAGCATCGCGTTGTGACGTTCAACGGGAAGCTGATCAACGGGCAAGTGGCACCCTTCAGCGGATCGTTTGTCGATCGCCTTGCCGGTATCGCCGCGCACGAAGCGGGACACGCATTGATCGCTACCAAGCGCGGGCCAGCGACGGGACACGATCCGATCCGTCATGCGTGCCGGAACTACATCGAAGACATGGCAATCGATGCCGGGATGATGAGCGCTCACAATCAGGGTCTAGGATCGCTCACCGCGGCGCTACGGGAATCGAGCGATTGGGCCGACAAGCAGCGAGCGAGCGTGTTAGCGGCTTGGGAGAGTGATCAAACTCTCGCGCCGATGCAGGTTCTCAATATATGGGCGTGCGCTCATCTCTTCCGGATGCGAGAGCAGCTAACAGCGATCGCGGGGCGTGAGGATGCGATCGCGCTGATAGAGCAACTAGATCCGATCGCACAGAGGATCATGAGCTCTCGCTTCAAGCTAACAGGCTCCGCGGCGATCCGTGCACTCAAAGATGCCGAAGCCGATGTGTACGCTATCATCGCACCCGTTCAGGAGCGATACGCGGATGAGCAGCGCCAGCGAGAGCAGGAGCAACAGGAACGCGACGAGAACAGCGACAGCGACGATCGCGCCGACAGCGACACTGGCGAGAGCGAGAGCGACACTAGCAAATGCCAGAGCGAGAGCAGCGACAGCGCTGAGAGCAGCGAAGAGAGCGACGAAGCCGACAGCGACAGCGGCAAGGCTTCCGACAGCGACACTGGCGAGAGCGACAGCGACGAAGCCGACGAAGCCGACGATGATGAGGGCGACAGCGATAGCGAGAGCAGCGCCAGCGACACACCGCGAGAGGGTGCCGAAGCGACAGGCAACGAGCGTACCGAATATGACGGGCCATTGCCGTCAACATGTCCGGATGATAGCGACGAAGCCGAAGCGAGCGACGAAGATCAGGCGTTCTGGACGCGAGTCAAAGAGGAAGCCGATCGGATCGATGCTGAATCGTGGGAGCGACACGGTAGCGTGCACACGGATCAAGCCTTGCGACCATGGCTTGACAAGCCAACCGTAGCAGCAATCCGTGCCACATACACTCGGCTTGCGAGTGAGCCCTCACGCGCACGGCGGCAGGAATCAGGGAAGCTCGACAAGCGGCGGATACCGTTCATTCGGGAGAGGGACGATATCTTCAGCACCCATAGCGATCGCCAGCTTGACGGCACGCTAGCGATCGCGCTAGACCTGTCAGGGTCTACCGAACGTGTTGAGCAGTTGATCAAGCGTACCGGCGCTAGCATTTACGCCGCGCTTCGGCCAACCGCGATCCGATGCTGGATCTACAGCTACGGCGATCCGGAAGTTGTGAGACTCGCCGATCCTAAGCGAGTCGTACCGTTCGATTGTGTGGAGTCCCATGGTGGCACACCGACAGGACAGGCGATCGCTACCATCCGGCGCGAAGTTCCGCGGGTCGGCCAATCCGTTATGATCAATGTGACGGATGGCGGGGCGGATTCGATGTCCCACGCGCAACGCGAAATGCAAGCGGCAAGGGCGGAAGGGTGGCGAGTCATTAACATCATGGTCGGGATAGGAGCCTCTTGGGCACAGTACTACGCGGAATGTTCAGATGCAATCGTAGTGCTGGCCAACTATGGCCAACTAGCAGCGGCCATGCGGGACATCGTGGATCAACTAGTCAAGGCAACGCGAGGGAGTCAATCATCATGACGACAGCGACAGCGACAGGACAGGCGACAGCGGGAGCGACAGCGGGAGCTACGGCGATCAATCCGCCCTACTTGAATCCCACTAGTCGGCTTCACAAGTGGATATGCTCGTGTCCGGATCACATTGTCCGGGATGCGATCATCGACCCGCTCACGCAAGCCGTGATCAAGCGGGAGATCCGCAAGGGCGGGCCGTACGTGATCCGCGTAGCGGGTACGGGTCTACTCGCGACGTGTAACTATTGCGGCGATTGCTTCCGCCTAGAAGATGCGCCGCCGACTCGCCGCTTGTACCGCGGGTGCGAACACTGCGAGAATCCCGAAGCTCATGCGCATGGCAAGGCTTGCGCCGGATGCGGCCATCTGGTGACCGAACACGGCACGAACGGATGCAGTGTTAGCGACAGCGACGGCAACGGCACGGCTTGCGGGTGCGATTGGGTGCCGTAGCACAAGACGGACTCCCAGTGACTCCCAGGGCGGATCGTTTCCCCAGAGCGATCCGCCCTTCCGTTTATACGCGGGACAGTCGAAGACTCGAAAACCCCGGACATCCGGTGCGTTTAGATTCGGATGTCGCCGGAGGAGCCACCGACCACTCGGTATGTGTAGGTATAAACCGCGTGGGCGTGGTTCCGAAGATCGACTGACAACCGGACTGCGTGTGCGCTCCGAAAATTTTGCGAAATTGACAGCTCAGGGGGTTTACAAGGGGCAGTGCTGGACGATATAGTAGGTAGAGGTATGAAGCCTGAAAGGGGCGTAACCCAATGGAGCAAGATCGATTCATCCTCTGCCCAAACTGCAATGGGCACTACTCGGCGGGAGCGGGCGAATACTTCGCAGCTTCAGATGATATAGTGTTCAGCTGTTGTCGGCGTAACTGCTGGCTGATTCAGCCTCGCTACGTGCAGAATCGCAAGGGTACGCTGTTCGGCACGCTGAATCAGATCGTGACGAAGCGTGTCACGGTCGGCATGTTGCGACAGCGGGAGGCCGCATGACGATCACGAACAAGAAAAAGTCAGCCCAAACTGTAGACGGCGAGTTCATCGCCGCGGCACGCGCGGCTGGTAACGTCATCTTTAGGACAGAGCGTGGCGCGCACTACCTGATCAGGACGGATCAGGATCACGCGCAATGGTGCTATCTGATGAGGGAGGAGAGTGAGTGAGTGATGGAGACGACCGCACTCGTTCAGCACTGCCAGTTTAAACAAGGTAAGCAACGATGCGGTCGGGTAGCTGCCGTTTGGGTCAAGCGAAGTTGGATCGGCGGCTACAACGAAGTCGAGCATGAGCAGACGATCGCGGCGTGCATGGGGCACGCGGACGGTCTGCAAGTGATCGAGCCAGTCAGGATCGAGGCTAAGTATGAGCAGCAGTGGTAGCGCATTTCAGCGTAAGCACTACGAGGCCATCGCCTGTGCGCTCGTGGAAGCGTACAACGATACAGAGCAGATCGTCGCTAATGATCCCTCGCTACTCCCCACACTGGAGCTAATCGAGCAAGGCATCATGAGCGTACGCCTCAAGCTGGAGTCGATGTTTCACTACGACAATCTCCAGTTTGATCAGGAGCGATTTGATCTGTTCATCGCCAATCACCGTCAGCCGGTCAGCCCTGCGGTAGTAGCGCAGCGTAAGCAGATCGAGGCGTTGCGTACTGAGATCCACAACGGGTTAAGAAGGCACGCGACATTATCCCGGCCTTGGCCTGAAAGAAGCGAAGGATTGGGTCGAGTCGATCCAAGCTGCCGTCGAAGCCACTAAGCCAGCTCATCATCAAGACAGGAGAAGACGATGTTTAAACCACTGGGAGTTCTTGCCGGGTTCTTCCGCGACTCTCACCGGCAGGAAGTACAGGAGCGAATGGATCGCGTCATCAGGGAACTTCGAGAAACGGAGCCGACTCGCCATGCGCTACTGACTCGTCATGGGCTTGAAAGGCTTCTTCAAGAGCTTGAAGCGGAGGATCGTGAAGCGTTCATGCGCGGACTGAGTGGCAGCGTGAGACAGTTCCCCCGTCGCGGCAGCTTCCGCAGCTACACGGACGAGTTCGAGGAGCCGGAGGGCGAGGTTTAAATGGAAAAGCCATATCCAACCATGTATCCAAGCGACGATAACAACTGGCAGATGCTCGCGGAGCTAGACCTTGAGGAGCCGTATTACTCATTCGATCTTCTCGTAGTCTGGCGGAACATCATAACTGGCGAAGTCGTGTACGCTACAGACTCCGGTTGCTCCTGTCCCTCGCCCTTTGAAAATCACGAGGCCGACGATTACAAAGAGTTCTCGTGGTCAGCAATCGACGCGGTGATTGCCGAGCATCGCGCAGACGAGTACGCTAGCGGGCCGAAGCCTGACGACGTACTTGAGTTCAAGAATCGCTTACGGACGGAGGGGGTTTAAACATGGCAGGAGCAGTCATCGAGGACTTCGAGAACAGTCGCAGGTTCATGCGTAGTCTGGTGCGCTGGCGTAGGAAACGGCAGACTGGACACTTTGGCTCCATCGGGAAGGCGTGGCGCAACACGGTGCTACGCGCAAGCAACGAGCGACAGATCAACGAATCGCTCCAGTGGAGCAGAGAGCAGCGATATGAGTGGGCCTAACGCCGTGATCGTGCGGGTGCAGAAGTGAGACACCTAGCACGAGCGATCGGAGTCATCGTCGGTCTTGTCATCGCGCTAATGGTCAGAGCAGCACTGGGAGTTTAAACATGGTAGCACCAGTCGTCTTCAGGGTGGAGAAGCACCGGGGTCGGGCGCAGGAGTTCACCGTCTGGTACGGTATTGAAGTCTTCGCGTTCGGCAGCACGCTGATCGAAGCCCTAGAGCGGGCATTGGAGCAGCTTCGATGAACGCTATCGAGCCGCAAGGATACGGCTTCTATCAGTGTGACGAGTGCGGGATCACCGTGACCGCAGACACGAGCAAGCTCTGTAGCGTCTGCGCTGCGCGGTTATGTGAGATGTGCGAGGATCCGCACTACCAGCTTCGGCATGACGGCGGCGAAGACGAGGAGTGGGAACAGAGCAATGACGATTGACCCGAAGCTGAAAGACGACGTAGACGCGCGGTTCGATCTCGCTGATCGTATAATCCAAGAAGACCAACGCTTCGAGGAGTTGATGGCTGACCGCATCTACCTTGGCGCGCTAGGCGAGATCATCACCAAGTTTCACACCTTGGATTTACCGACGCTCGTGCGCGGGCTGACGTGCATCTTCCTCGCCAGTCTCGACACGCATAGCGCGAGGCACACAGCGAACGCGCTGCTAAACGATTGGCTTCCGGAGGACAGCGATGAGTAGGAATTTGCACTGGCCGACGCCCGACAACGATGGCTGTGTCTGCGGCTTGAGCGTCCCACCCGTGGGCAGCGGTAAGCGTTTATACGATCATATCAAGTTCTGGACGCTGACTTGGGACTCCATCCGATTTTACGGACGTTATCTCGGTGCTCCGAGTACCGGGGTCGTGCCGGGGCACTTCATGGTCGTCGGCAATGACGAGTGGGGCAACATCCGACTTGTGTGTGAGTGCGGACTAATCATGATCCTCAGCGACATTCGGCGCGGGATCTTCGTGAGCAGACGTAAGCTCGCGGCGCAGCACAGGGATCAAGTACTGCGGGAAAAGCTGGGCCTGCAATGAACCATGATGAACACTGCTACTTCTGTCAGGCTGAGTTCCCGGCTGATCTATGGAATGATCTATGCGCTCAGTGTGGCAGAAAGCTAGGCTACCATCACGAAGGCGGGCATCCTCACTACTGTCTGCAAGATGTGTGGCGCGTTCGTGTTGGTGCTGGTACAGTCTTTGAACAGATCCGTGTACACGCTGCTGACTGGGTACACGCTGCTGGCTGGCTCTGTCTAAACGATCTACCCCTGATGGCGACTGCGTGGTTGCTGGATGGCTAAGAAGACCAGCAGCCCGACGCCCTGTTGTCAAGCAAGAGTAACATTAGGTGACGGCTTGCGCTTGATCCGATGTTCGCAGTGCGGTAAAGTCTGGGAGACATACACAGGGAAAGGGGTGATTCACTTTGTTCCTGAACGAACTCCAAGTGGAAGCGGTGCCGAACAGCGCGAGCAACAGCACTCGGCTGATACAGTGGAGACTGAACCGAGCGGGGGAGTTAATCAAGTTCCTGCTCTGCCAGCATCCCGGTCAGCACGAGGCGTGCATCGCCACGTTCAGAGGCGAAAGCGCAGTGGCAGACAGCGACGATCTGGCGACGGTGCCCATGAAGCAACTGAGGCGCGAGATGAAGCGGGGTGACATAAGGTAATGGCAGCAACATTCACGATCGCGATCACCGAAGAGGAACTGGCCGCGGCGATCAAGACGCACGCCGACGCCAGCAATCTCCGCAAGCGTGCCGAGAAGATGGAGAAGGACGCGCGTGCCGTCATCCTCGCGTATAAACAACAGTTTGAGGACGCAGGCACGAAGAACATCACAGTCATCCGGCGCGGCGACTACCAGACGGACATTACTACGCCGTTCTCCGCGCCTGTGCCGGAGCATTTCGACCAGACCAAAGCGGCTGAACTCCGCAACTTCCTGCACGATGCGTACCCTGAACACTCGGCGCAGATCGAGGCGTACTTCGATGCGGAGTACACGTTTGATCTCGAACGCTTCCTCGCGGGCGGCAAGATGCTACCGGAGGATCTGATTGCGGCGATCTGTGAGGGCGCTAGGCGAAGGATGATCCCAGCGCAAGAGGGACAGCCGATGTCGCCTCGTCTCGTCAGCAAGAAGGTACAGGAATGAAGGGACAAGAAGTCCTCATGAGCAGTGGCGATCAGCAGGGTAGTAGTGATTGGGCCACGCCCAAGCCGTTCTTCGACCTGTTGAATCAGGCCTTCGGGCCGTTCACGCTAGACGCCGCGGCGACTGCGAAGACAGCGAAGTGCGATCACTACTACTCCAGCCGGGATAACGCACTGGAGAAGCCGTGGAAGGGCACGGTGTTCTGCAACCCGCCGTATGGCCGGGGCATCGCCGATTGGATCTGGAAGGGCTACGGCGAATCCATGTTGTTCAGCAATGATCTCGTGGTCATGCTGCTTCCGGCGCGTACGGATCTCAAGGTCTTCCACGACTGCATCATACCCTACGCCGCAGCGGTCTTGTTCGTCCGCGGCAGGATTCAGTTTAAACTGCCGGGGAAGAAGAACTCCGCGACGTTTCCGAGTATGGTCGTGGTCTTCGACAAGCACTCGGCAGGCTGTCAGTTCGGGTACATCACGCAGCCGACACGCACCGAGAACGGTGGTGTCCGCGTACTCACCGGATTGGAGGAGAGGTAACATTCCTAGGTACGACTACAGGTGTACGGCGTGCGGTCGGGTGACGGAGCGGGTGATCCCGCTGGTGAAAGCACCGGGGCCAGCGAAGATCAAGTGTAAGTGCGGCAAGCAAGCAAAGCGTGTGAGCGTGTATAGTGTCGGCATCCGTGGGGATCTGCCGACGAGAGGAGCGTTCTAGTGAGCAGCGACAAGCACAAGATCAAGTTGGGCCAGAAGGTCAGGGACACACTGACGGGGCTTGAAGGAACAGCGGTCGCACGCACGAAGTATCTGTACGGATGCGTTCGCATTGGCGTGCAGCCTTTCAACGTGAAAGACGGCAAGCCCGCCGAGTGGGTCAGTGTCGATGAGCCGCAGTTGGAAGTCATCGATGCCAAGGCCGCAGAGAAAGCAGTGCCGCGGCATGGGCCGCGTCCTGACGTGAGCCGCGCACCCGGCGCATAGTTGCAGTCTTGGTGACGCGCTTCCCGCGACACGCATCGGACACATACGCTTGGCAAAGCAGATCGACAACGAGATCCGCACACTGCTCCGCGCTGACATCGGGAGGAGGATCAAGTACTAGATGGCTGGTGAGTGCGACCGCTGCCCAATCAAAGGCGATTGCTGCAAGTTCATGATCTTTGAACTCGCAAACCCCATGAGCGCCGATGCGATCCACTGGGCAGAACTTCATCCGGGCGTTCACATCGTCAACGACGGTGAGGGCTGGTTTATACGGCTGGACATCCCGTGCGGCGCACTCACTAGCGACGGCCTCTGTTCCTTGCATGGCACCAGCGAAAAGCCGCGGACGTGTACGGGTTGGCCGCAAGATGGACTGATGCTGCTTGCCGAACGCTACGGCGGCAAACTTGACGAGTGCATCTACGCAGTGGAAGCAGCCGAGGCGTGGGCCTTGACACCCGAAGGTCAGGGGGCTATGCTGTTTGAGCTTACCAACGAGGCAATAGCAAAAGCAGAGGGAGACGCTAATGTTCAGCACACCGAGTCTTGAGAGCATCATCAGCATCGTCAGGCCGTCCGACACGTACGGCAAGAAGTACGTGACCGTGCGGAGTCACAAGAAGGGCGAGCGCGACATCATCAAGAAGGTTGACTGTGGCTTCTTCGAGGCGCGGTTCAATGCGCTGGGCGAAGTCGTCAGCAGCGTGTTCGCGGGAGCGTCCGAGGCGGCGGTTGCCGTGGGAGTGATCGCGCTGGGTCTGCGCCTGTACCACGGCCTTCCCTTCTAAAGTCAAATCGCGGGCGAGACAACAGTGAAACTACATACCTTGGGAGTAACTGGCTGGATTGATCACCAGTGTCTCGCCCTCCCTCCCATCCATAAATCATGACTGATACAGCACAAGACCTTCATCTCCGAAACCACACCGCCTGCGATGCCTGCGGTCTAAGCAAGACACGTTTAAACGTAGTGCCCGGTCGCGGCGATATCACCAGTCCCCTCGTCTTCGTTGGCGAAGCACCCGGCAGGGAAGAAGATGAGCAGGCGCGTCCGTGGGTCGGCGCTGCGGGCAAGCTACTGCGGAGCATCATCGACTCGATGCCGCTCATGCAGTCGAAGCACTACTTCTACACCAATACTCGGCATTGTCGTCCACCAGCGAATAGCGTTGAGCAGGGAAAACTCGCGGGCTGGGATATTTGTCCGAGCATCTGGCTGACCGCAGAACTCCAGCGTATAAACCCGAAGGTGATCGTTGCCTGCGGACGGACTGCCTGTGATTTCTTCCGGCCCGATGACAAGGATATGCCGATGCGATGGCATAGCGCCAAGGACACATGGGACGAGCAGCGGAAGTGCATGATCGTCGGTGCCTATCATCCTTCCTACATCTTGCGGCAGGGAGTCAGCGAGGGAAGCAGGGATGGTAACGTGGCACTCGTGAGCATGGTTGCCAGTCTTCAGCGGGCCATGTACTATCTCGTCAGCTATGGTATAGTGGGCGTAGCGGAAGAACCCGCGGACATCATCGAGGCGCTAGAGGAGGGATCGCTGTGACCATCGAAGTCTTCCTGTTGGATGCTGCTAAGGCGGCATCCCTCTTCGTCATGATGGGCTGCGTACTCGGCATCATCTACGTCTATCTCGGCGGCTTTGATGAAACAGACCAGTGAAGGCGTCTATGTTATCTATGATCGCTGGTCTGATATTGCTTGGCTGCGCAGCGTTCTACATGCTGCGCGACTACCGGAAGTGGCGGCGTCAGGTGGAGGCGAAATCGGGATCGACGTTGAAACGAAGACCGATCGCAAGAACGCGAAAGCCCCCGATGCCCGTCGAGACACCTTGGTCGGTGTCGGAATTGGCGTCACTCTTAGCAGTGAAGCAACGCTTCCCGTCTATGGACTCGCCACAGACGAGTACATTGCGCTGCTTGCGGAAGAACTGCCCAGCTTCGGCTGGTATGCCCATAACGCTATGTTCGATGCGACTGTCCTGCGGCGCTACGGTGTCTCCCTTGGCGAACATCGCGGAGACGCCCGCATCATCGCCTATCTTCTCGGAGAAGCCGAGGCGGGGTTAAAGCCGCTGCTCCAGCGTTGGCTTCAGTATCCAACTATGGAATACGAGGAGATCCTTGAGGCATGGGGCGCAGCGGACATTAGCGAAGTCCCCGTGGAAGTGCAGGCGGATTACTGTGCGCTTCAGGACGCGAGCCAATGCGTCCGGCTTGAGCATGTGATGCGCCGGGAGTTGCCAGAGCGATCGCTACAGGTCTACACCGGCATTGAACTGCCGATGGTCAACATCCTCGTGGAGATGAGTCAGCGGGGCATCCGGTTCGATCGTGAGGCAGCACAGCCGATGTGGGAACAGGAGTCCGCGGGAGTCGCGGGACTGGACGCGATCATCCAACAGCTAGTGGACGCTAGCGGATTTAAACAGTGGGAGATGCGAAATGACAAAGTCTGGAACCCGACCTGTAAGGCATGTCGGAACGGGAAAAATAAGCGGCTATCGTGTGAGTCTTGTCAGGGTTCAGGCAAGCTCGATCCTGTCCGCCGACCATTCAATCCGGGCAGTAGTGATCAACTACGAGAATGGCTATACGGTCACCTTCACGCTCCAGTCAGACGGTACGCTGGCGGTATCAAAGACTGGCAAGCCCGCCGAGCAGGAGCAGGAGGGGAAGAAGTTGAAGGTAGCACGGACGGACTAGCCCTGTTGCAACTGAAGGGCTTTCACGAGGCGATGCCGCTGATCATCAGCAGGCGGAAGCTGAACAAGAGGGTAGGCTTCTTGGCCTCGTGGCTGGAAAAGTCAGTCAGTGATGGTCGGCTGCACACGCAGTTTACGAACACGAAGGTAGTGAGCGGCAGGCTCAGTAGTAGGGAGCCGAACCTGACGCAAGTTGAGCAATCGTTACGGACGCTGTTCACCGCGGATATCTGAGATGTATTACACAGTGTATTACACAGATTGTTTCCTGCTGTTTGATGGGGCGCGGATTCCATACCAGCAGCGGACGACGAGGCAACTCATGAAGGAGCAGCAGCGGACGACGAGGCAACTCATGAAGGAGCTGAAGGCTGAGTTCGTTCGTCCACTAGACTATCACCACTTCGTCTGCGTTGGTTACGTTCCAACCGCTTGGATCTTCGAGTGGCAATGGCGAAAGAAGTAGTGTCATCAACTCTTCTAGTTGCTGCGGATATGAGTCAACTTGAGTTGAGAATATCCGCATTTATGAGTCGTGACCCTGTTATGCTCGACATCCTTCGTTCTGGGCGTGATCTCCACTGTGTCACCGCGGCTGCGATCTACGGCGTGGATGAACACCGCTGTCCAAAGGACTGTGACGGCTGCGGCAAGGGCGTTACCGACGCAATGCGCGGCACGTCCAAGGTCGTCAACTACTTGTGTGTGCCAGTTTCCTCTGAAGCCCTTACTCGAAACGGGTGGAAGCACTACGACGAGCTTGCTGTTGGTGAGGATATTCTTGCCTACAATCCAGAAACAGAAACAACTACGTGGACACCCCTTCTTCAAGTCTTTCACTACGATTCAGCTCCGCTAGTTACTTTCTACAATTCGCACTTTTCAGTAACGAGTACACCTAATCATCGGTGGTATGGCCGAAAGCGGATTGATCGCGGTAAGAATGGACGAGGTTTTGAACCTGCTATCTTCACTGCCGATAGTTGGACGCCCTCATATGACATACGAACATCAGCGCTCTGTCAAGACGAGGGAAGCACACCTATGCCCACAGCGCACGGAAAGCAAAGTCCGGTGCCATATGTATTAGCTCTGTCTCCTGAAGCTCGTGCTGCGTTTCTTCATGGATGCCTTCTTTCAGACGGGCACGTTAACGCGAAAGGTTATGAACTGATCTCACAAAATGATGGTGAAGTTCAGGACGCAATAGTGTTGGCAGCAACACTATCGGGATACCACGTGCACATTACAGGGAATCTACGATGCAAGCGGCTTTACTTGTCACGAAAACAGTTTGTTGTAGGTCAAGCGCTTAAGATTAGATTGGCAGGAACGGGAGAGGTATGGTGTCCGCAAACGCAATACGGTACTTGGGTCATGCGTCAAGGCACCGAGATCACTATCACTGGTAATACGAGCTACGGCGGCAAGGCTGCGAAGATGATCGAGGGCATCGAGAAGATGGTGCTGGAGCATCCAGAGTCGGGGCTTCAGGTACCCACGCTGGACGAGGCCAAGTTCGCTCTCGCGACTCACCGCAGGCTGTATAAACAGTACTGGACATGGACAAGCTGGGTTGTCGCAAGGACAAGAGACCTAGGCTATAGCGAGACTGCGTTCGGTCGTCCGCGCTTTTTACCTCTTATAGATTCTCCAAGGGAGGATGATAGAAGTGAAGCTGAGAGACAAGCGATCAATCATCAAATTCAGGGTTCGTCAGCTGACCTGATGAAGATGGCGATGGTCAACATCAGCAAGGACAGGCGGATGAACGAGTGGGGCCAAATGGTTCTTCAGGTGCATGACGAGATCGTTTCCATTGTCAGGACAGATATGGTAGAGTCCTACAAGCAGAGGATCACCACGCATATGGAACTGAAGCAGCCCTTCGAACCGTACGTCAGGCTTGAGGTTGACGTGAACGCCGCGTTCGATTGGGGTGCGTGTCACAAGTAAGGAGAGCAGATGCCAAGCGGACAGTTTGCTGTCCCTTCACAAGCGCAATCGTTGCTTGAGCGAGCGGAAGCGGACAACTGGATGCAGTGTCCCGGCTGCATCGGTACGCCTCATCAGTACTGGTACGGACAGGACAACCATATCGTGCCGCCACGCGAGATCCGCGAAGTTGAGATCCGTGGTTGCATCAAGCGGAACCACAGTGAGCGGTAAGTATTACACCAGACGACAAGCGCGGAACACCGACTACACGATCGTCGGCAGTCAGTACGAGCATGTGCTGCTCTGGCGCAGGCATCATGGTGTTGCACTAGACCATAAGGTCTTCATTATCCATCATAAGAATCATAAGAAGAAGGACAACAGGGTTTGCGCTGATACGAGCGGCCACTGTCCTGTCTGGGATTGTGGTAACCTTGGTGCCATGACCCGCGCAGCCCATATTGTCGAGCACAAACCGGGCAGGATGGGCGGCAGGAAGATCCCGAACAAGGCGGGTAAGCGGACGTTCTACTGCGCCCAGTGTGGAAAGGAAAAGAGCAAACATGGCCGGAGCAAAGCGGCGCTTTGTCGAGCCTGTTATCTTGCCGCTGCCACGCTGGTTAGCTAATCGCGTTCGCCTGTGGCAGAAGCGATGCGAGCTTGAACACTGGGAGATAATGGTCGAGTTCGTTGATACGCTGAAAGGCGAAGTCGTAGCGACAACTGAATGGGCTAAGGGCTATCACTCAGCGAGGATCATTTTCTCACGGGAGTATTACAATCATGCGGATGAACGGCAGATCGATCGTACTATTGCACATGAGTTGTTTCATCTGGTCAACGCAGAGATGACAGACGTATTCGACAAGTACAGGCGATTCGATCCGCAGAACGAGCGGCTGGCAGAGAGATTCGCCAGCATCATGATGCGGACGTATAAACGGAAGCCAGTGTGATGTCTAAAGCATATAGCGTGGCCGATGTCCTCTTTCGCCTACTTCAAAACAACCGGAACGACAATCGGGAGGAGTTTGTTTGGCAGATGGCAGCGGAGATGCTGACGCATGTTAAGAGAATCTTTCCATATGCGTCGAGCAGCACGCTCTACAGTCAGCGGTTTGAGATTGATCCTATTCTCCCGGTCAACGTGATCCTCGCCGGGAACTGGATGGCCGTCGATGGCAACATCAGTAGGATCGAAACTGAGTGAGAGGGAGTACTTAATGCCATACATCATGCATCCCAGTCAACGAGCATTGCTCGACAGCCACATCATCCCGGCAGCGCAAGCCGCAGCGAACGAAGGCGATCTGAACTACTGTCTCACCCGTCTCGTTGACCAGTGGCTTGTCATCCACGGACTGAACTACGCCGAACTGAACGCTGTGATCGGCGTGCTGGAGTGTGCTAAACTTGAACTGTACAGACGTGTGGCTGCTCCCTACGAAGACAGGAAGATAGCCGCGAACGGCGACGTGTACGACTGCATCGAGGAGGGAGAAGCCAATGACAAGTAAGACTGAACGCGCCCGTCGCAGGGAGCAAGCCGCCCACGCGCCGAAGAAGTCCGGGCCGCGGGCCGAACGTCGCAGGGCCGAGCGCACTGGTGTCGCCATCCTGCATGACCCGAATACCACGTTTAAACTCACGTACTCCATGAGCGTTCCCGGTGGCCTCCTGCGGGGCGAACACCCAGAAGTTCACGCCGGGACGCTCACGGCGGAATCAGAGGCAGACCTGTTGCGCGGCATCGTAGTGAAAGCAGTTGAGGCGTTCGGGTTTATACGCCGCGACACCCCTCGCGCAGTCACAGGTCTGTTCGCTGAGATGATCAACCCGATGTCGATGGCGCTCCGTCAGATGATCCTGATGCAGATCGCACAGGGCACCGGCCTCAGTGTGTATGTCATGGGGATCACCAGATGTAAGGACTGTGGTGCCGAGCAGGACATCACGGAGATCATTGACCCGCACGCGCCGGAAGACGCGCAGCTTGAGACGCAGGACACCACGGTACATGCGGAAGGCTGTCCGACGCACTGTCCGACGCAGCCGATCATTCCAAACGATCCAGCGGAGTGCAAGCCGGTGGAGTGGGAGACTGTCCCGGCACTCATGATCGATCATCCGGCGAAGTACCAGCCGCTTACCGCGCCGCGCGAACCGTCTGTGGCTATCGAAGACTTCTCCGAGGACGCGGCGGAACCCGTGGAAGTCACTGAAGAAGACGAGGGAGTGGTTGACAACGCGACTCAAGCCTGAAGACAATGAGTTCCACGTTGGAAATGGTGAGGACGGCAAACACTACTGGTTAACTCCGCCTGACTTGTATGCCGCACTAGATGCTGAGTTTCACTTCACGTTTGATCCGTGTCCATACCCTAAGCCAGACACTTTCGATGGTCTAACTTGCGAATGGGGTGAATCCAATTACGTGAATCCACCCTTCGGATCAATCATCCATGAAGGTAAACGCAAAGGGCCAACTGCATGGGTACGGAAAGCGATTCAGGAGTCTAAGAAAGGAAAGCTCGTTGTCCTTGTGTATCCAGTTGATAAATGGATACTCATGCTTCTGAATGAGCTTGGTTCTTCTGTCAGGAATCTCGGTGATGTCAAGTGGTTGGCGATTGAAGATCAATCCCAAGGCAAAGGAACAGGCCATCACATTGCCTGCTTCATCTTGGATGGACGATGACTGATCCGAATGACGTTACCGATCAGTTCGACACTAGCAGCATCCCGGTGCCGCCGCTCAAGGATTTTGTTCTCGCGCTCGACGCCATGAAGAGTGCCGAGAAGAAGACCTATCTCGGAAAGCTGACCGAGGGTGAGGCGAAGCAGACACTCCGTAAGACGATCGTGCTGACGGGCTTGACGGATCTCATCGTCAGCTTGATCGTGGATGAGACGAACAGCGGCTACACGGTGAAGTCCGACTTCTACCGGCACGCCGTAGAGATGCTGATCAGCTACTACATCGAGAACAACATGATCAGCTTGGGTGAGCAACAGGGCTTCGTCCTTGACGGCATGAACAAACAGCACGAGTTGCGCTTGGATGCAGAGCGCGCTAGGATCAGAAACGAGTTCAGGGATAACATCACGATGATGGATGACGAACTCGACAGTAGCAGGATGATCGGCGACTATGAACACATCGCCCACCGGCTCACGAAGTACCGGCAGATGCTTCGGACGTGCGAATCAGAGACACAGCGCAGGCTCCTACGAGAGGTACTGGCGAACAGCGTTGCAACGAAGTCCGCGGTGATCGCGTTTTACTCGTGGACACACTCGCAGTACCGAACGCCCGTTGACAACTGGGACGACGAGTGGGTAGAGTTGTCCGAAAACTGGAGTCGCTTTTATGAGGATATGCAATGAGTGAGGGACAGGTGAGAAAGAGACGATGGCTCCCGCGGCGGGAGTACAGGGAGAAAGTGAGGGCGATGGTGGAACTCATCGATCTAAAGCCGGAAAGCATGACGACATTCGAGATGATCCGGCAGCGTGACGAGACAGGATTTAGCCTGAAGAGCAACGACAACGACGAAGGGATCGTGCTGGAGGGAGTCATCTTCACTGATGGCACCGTCAGCATCCACTGGCGCAGCAAGTTCTGGTCGGTCGTCTTCTATCCAGATTGGAGTACGTTCGTCAACGTCCACATCGGGAGCCATCCCACGAACGGCACGATCATTCGCTTCCACAAGCAGCGGTTCATGGGTGATGATATTGTGTGGAAGCAAGAGGACGCGAACAGGTCTACCCCCGTGGTGCCTCCCGATGACCAGCACTATGTACCGGAGTATGGAGTATGAAGCTCGAACAGCCCGATTCGGTTAACTACTGCGCGACCGTTGTGAAGGTGAAGAAGCTCGTGCCGCTGGAAGGCTTGGACAATCTCGTGGCCCTGCCGCTGTTCGGCTATCAGGCGCTCGTCAGCAAGGACACCAGCGTCGGCACGTATGGGATCGTCTTCCCCGCCGAGTGCCAGTTGAGCGAGGAGTTCACCCGTCTAAACAACCTGTACCGGCATACCGAGCAGAACGAGGACAAGACCAGTCGTGGCTATCTGGAAGACAATCGCCGCATCAGGGCCATCCGGCTAAAGGGCCACCGGAGCGACATGCTCTTCATGTCTCTCGGTAGTCTCAATGCGCTTGGCATCAAGTATGATAACTTGCACGAGGGCGATCAGTTCGACAAGCTGGACGGCCACGACATCTGCAAGAAGTACGTCATCCGCCGCAAGTCGCCGCGTGACGCTCGTCCCGGCCTGAAGAAGCAGGAGCCGCGTATCAACAAGGCGATGTTCCCTGAGATGTTCGATCAGATGCACTGGCAGCGGATCGATCGCAACGTCCCGGCTAACGCATTCGTGGTCATCACGCAGAAGCTCCACGGCACCAGCATCAGGGTGGGCCACGTCCCTGTCAGGAGAAGGCTAACGCTGCGTGACCGCATAGCAAAGAAGCTGGGCGTGAAGGTACAGGAGCAGGAGCATGATCACGTCTTCGGCAGCAGGAAGGTGATCAAGGACGCGAACAACCCGAATCAGCAGCACTTCTACGACACGGATCTCTGGACGGCTGAGGGTAAGCGGTTGATCGGCTTGGTGCCGAAGAACTACATCGTCTATGCCGAGATCATCGGCTGGACGGAGGGCGGCGCTCCTATCCAGAAGAACTACACCTACAACTGCTTGCCGGGGACGCGCAAGATGTTCGTCTACCGCGTGGCTCACATCAACCCGGACGGCCATGTGGCCGACCTGTCGTGGGACGCGCTCAAGCAGTTCTGTCAGACGGTCGGGCTGGAGCATGTCGCGGAACTCTTCCGGGGCAGCAAGGGCACGCTCGACATAATCGGTCTAAACAAGTTCCTCGATGTGGACTTCGTACAGCAGGGCTACGCGCACGCAGTCCCGCTGGCGGCTGAGAGTCCGTGTGACGAGGGCATCTGCATCCGGCTGGAAGGGATCATCCCCGAAATCTACAAGGCCAAGAGTCCGGTGTTCTTGGGGCATGAGACGGCGCTGTTGGACGCAGAAGAAGTGGACATCGAAGCGGAGCAGGAGTCGAGTGAAATACTGCCCTGACAGCCCGAAGGATCTCGGCTTCACCGTTGATAGCTGGTGGACTGGTCAGCAGGAATCGATCGACTTGATCCTGACTGAGTTCATCAACAACGGGAAGAAGTACGTCATGCTCGGTGCTCCAACTGGCTGTGGGAAGACGCTCATCGCCAGCGCGGTACAGCGTTTGCTGGCGAAGCACGCACTGGGCAGGGCTAGTCTTGTCCTGACGCACACCATCGGTTTACAGAAGCAGTACCAGAAGACGCTAGTCGATGCCGCAGTGGTGACTGGCAGAGGTAACCATCTCTGCGAACTCTCGGAGGACAGCGACTACCGCATCGGCACCGACAGCAAGAACCCGCTCACCGCTGAGGATGCGCCCTGTGTTGAAGGCCCGTGCCCGGAGGACATGAAGGGGCCGGGTGGCTGTGGGTACTACCGGCAGTGGTGGATAGCGGCGCGCTCGCCCATGACGATCATGAACTACGCCTACGCAGCACGCGTCCTCCAGCAGCCCTACTATAAGGACGGCGAGACGACGATCCCCAATCCGTTCAGAAGGGATCTACTGGTGGCTGATGAGTGCCACCTAGCGCATGACGCGCTCGTGCAGGCCGCGAACCTCACGCTTTGGGGCGGGAGCCTTGCGCGTGCGAACATCCAGATCCCCTCGCTTGTGACGCGAGTAGAGACGACTGAGGGTGGGCCGCGGAGCCAGAAGACAGTCCTGCGTGAGAGTGTCCCGGTATGGATCGACTGGGCAACGGCGCAGTTGCAACCGCTACGGCGACAGGTTGGCGACTTGGCGCAGCAGTTCGATTCGCTCGCCAGGAGCAAAGCACGCGGAGCAGTGGAAGCCAGAACCAGGTTGAAGCGCGCGCAATCACTACTGGATTCGCTGACGGCACTCAGTAAGATTGCGAACCCGAACGAGTGGATCATCCGGCGCGATCTGACCTTCGACAAGAAGATCCGCAGCATCACGATCGAACCACTCTGGGGCTGGTCGGTCGCTGGTGACATGGTGTTTAAACACTTCCAGCGTGTGCTGCTGATGTCGGCCACGCCGGGGACGCCGGAGCTTGAACGCATCAAGCTGGGTCTGCCCAAGGACGAGTTCGTCTACATCGAGCGGCCCAGTACGTTTAAACGTGAGAACCGCCCGGTCTACTTTTGGCCGATCGCCAAGTTGAGCTATACTAGTACGGACGCAGACTGGGAGCGCATCGCTAAGGCGATCGGATGGATCGCCACACGGCCTGAGCATCTACAGCGGAAGGGACTGGTGCATAGTGGAAGTAAAGCCAATGCAGACCGGCTCGTCAAGTTACTCGACCGTTACCTCGGAGGGAGACGTGCATTTAGTCACGGTGACGGTCACAGTCATTCGCGCGAAAGCGCCCTCGAAGAGTTCACCACGTCAGATGAGCCACGCATCCTTGTTACAGCGAGCTTTACGACGGGCCTTGACCTTCCCTACATCATCGGATGGCAAGTGATCGCAAAGGTTCCGTTCGCCAGTCTCGGTGACGAGATCACCGCTAGGAGAAAAGCATTTAAACTGAACGGCTACGACTTCGGCGCAAAGGCGTACACAGCCGACACAGCTAATACAGTCGTTCAGGCAGCGGGGAGAATTGTTCGCGCGCCGGATGACACAGGGCCAACATACATCCTCGATGGCAACTGGGAGATCGTCAAGCAACAGGCGTACTTGCCAGCGTGGTTCCTTGACGCCTACCAAGTGTTCCGTGTAGAGTAGTAGTGAAGTGGAGTTCCGTCAACACTCTAGCGTGTTGACTGCTCGAAGTGATCGCGATCAGTTCGGAAGGAAGAAAGGAAAGACATGACAGAGACAGCAGTGGCGGACTTGGAGGGGTTTGACGTTAGCGTCTTCGACCCTTCTACGTGGAAGGAACCCGTCGAGTTGATCCCGGTGCGTGTGGTCAAGAGCCGCCCGCGCTGGAGCGACCCGAAGTACAACAAGGCGACGGAGTTCCGTCCCGCTTTCCCGAACAGGGGCAAGGGGCCGGAGGGAGACTCCATCATGCAGTGGGAGTTCAACCTTGAGAGGCTGGATGCTGACTACGCCCTCCTCGATGGGACAACGGCTCCCGTAGTTCTGTACGCCGGAATCGACTTGGAGAAGTATTCCAAGAACCGGCAGGGTCAGTACGAGCTTCACACGGTCATGAAGGGCCGCAGCAAGGAAGCTCTGGTGATCAACGCTTGGACGAAGGCAGCGGGCGCGCTCATGCCTGACCCGTCCCGGCTTGAGGGCCAGTTGTGGGAAGTCGAATACTTCCGTCAGAAGGAAATGGCACCCAACTTCTTCGCGAAGGACGTGTGCCTTCCGAAGCAGCCGCTCGCTCCGACCTACGAGTTCACCGGCACCAAGCTGGCGTTCAAGCAGAAGGCCAAGGATGCGTCTGAAGCAGCGGGGAACGCGGTTGGTGACGGCGCAGTCCCGGCGACTGAGGCCGCTGACCTGAACAGCGTGGCCGCGAAGATTGCGGAGTTCGTCCGCAACAACGGCTTCGAGACGCTGGACACCACGGTTCTCGGCGCGGCTGGGTTTCCGGCTGGTTGCCGGATCGACCCGTTCGTGAGTGCCTTTGCCCGCGGCGACAGTGCTGCGCGCGAGACGCTGGCGAGGTTCGGGCAGGAAGTCTAGTCGATGGGTGAGGAGCGCCTGACCGACAACCCGAACGCAACACCGATGAACAAGAACACTGTCGAATCCTACACCATCCAGATCCAGCGAATCATCACCGGCCTTCATCGGTTCGATGATGACCCGCGGGCGAGTGACGCAGCGGCAGTCCTTCAGACGGCCATCGCGGTCATGACAGGTGAGCCGTATGACGCGGCTGTGCAGGAAGCGGTGGCGGTTCAGACTTCACCGGGCAAGGACGACGAGGGCAACCCACTCCCGCCGTTCGCCCCAATGCTTCTGCCGGGGCCGGGTAACATGTCCTACGACACGGGCACGAACTAGCAGTAGCAGTAGGAGACAGCAGCAGCACATCACTGAAGGGTTAGTTGCTAGAGGCTGGCCCTTCAGTAGTAATAGTGGATGTGATCGTCTAGTTCCAAGAGAGAGAGGATACAATGTGGCCGTTTAGACGACGAAATATCATCGAGGAGATCCAACGAGATATCATCGAGGCGATCCGCGCGGAGATCCGCAAGGAAGTCAGGGATAGCGTCATATACGCTCTGAGGGCACAGCGTGACATCTACACGGAAGGATGGAATGACGGCTTCGATGGCGGGCAGAACTGGCTAACCCACGGTACATTCATAGGCAACCGGGAAGAGATGCTGAAGGCGACGCTGCGAAAGGTGCCGTTCCCGCGGGACTAAGCTGATGATGAACAAGTACAAAGGCCCGTACGCAGCCGCCCTCGTCCCGACAATCGTGTGGGCGTCAGAGGAAACGCGCGACGGCATCGAGAAGAAGATGCGCTACGCGATGGAGCGTGATGGCGTCAAGGCGGATCGAACCGTCTTCTTCGTCGGTGAGATCCCACAAGCCTACGATGACGATCTCGTGGTCATCATCGCGTTCGACAAGTGGGCCGCGCTCGTCTCATGAAGATCACCCGTGACCTTGAGTACCGCGATCACCTACTCGCCGAGCAGAAGTCCAAGATGGGCGTCGGTCAGCGTAGAAGTGGTGTGCATGTGAGCGATTTAGTGTTCTGTGTCCGTAAGGCGCAGCAGGAGAGAGTAGCACAGCATGTGGAATCCGTATCTGACGCTACTGTACTCACATGGCTACGCGGGCTTAGTCACGAGGCGCTGCTTACAGACGGAATTGAACAGGTCAGGAGCGGCTATTGCTTTCAGTGCCAACATAACATTGCTTGGTCGCCTCAAGTCGCGGACGCCAATCGCTGTCCTGACTGCGGTGACGAACTACTTGTCGGGACGATCGACTGGATAACCCTAGAGGGGATCAACGAAGAAGCCCATACGATTGATGACTTCATCCCCGTCGAGATGAAGTCCACAATGAAGTCCAGCAGGAAGTCGCTCGAAGAGGGCGACATGCAGTGGTTCGTTGACCAGATCCGATCCTACATGTTCATGCACGGCAGGCACTACGGACGGATCGTCATCCTGCACGTCATGGGCGACTATAGTAGAAGTAATCCTGACATCAAGAATGACGGCCCACAGGCAGACCTACGGGTCTATCGCATCGAGTGGGAGAATGACGAAGAGGCAATCGCTTGGGGTGAGGAACTGGAGCGGTCTAAACAGGACATTCAGGGACAGGAACTCCCGCCGCTGAACGAGCGCAGTCCCCGGCACGACTTCATCTGTGAGTACTGCATCATCGGAGCCAAGCTCCCAGCTACAGGAGTAGCATGTGAGCGTTACCCGTGGACACCAGAGGGCATCCGCAAGGGCAGCAAGCTTGACCTTGGCACTGGCGGCAGTGACGCTCTGGATGATATGCTACGAGAGCTAGAAGCCATCAAGGGTGCAGCCGCGGCAGAAGTCCTTGCAGATGAAACGGGGAGTGTTGGAAGTTGAGTGCGAAGTCTGCGACGGTGCAGGAGGGAGATGGATCACCGACTTCTGGATCGTCTGCGATAGCTGTAGTGGTAGCGGACTTCAGCCAGTAAGTGACGATGAACCAGTGGAAGACGACTACAGCGAGGAGAGTTACCCTTGACACCTGAAGAGCAGCAAGCACAACAGCAAGCACAGAAGGATGCCCTCCGCGCGAAATACGCACAGTCTGGCACGTTGATCTCTGGCAGTACGTTCGCTGAGGAAGATCATCCGCCGACTTTCAGCATCAGCCTCGAAGGACTGGAGGGCACGGGCAAGACGCACTTCGTCATCCTGACGATGCCGCTACCTATGGTCATCGTGAACTTCGGTGACCGCAATCCGATCCCCTTCCTGTACCAGATGCCGGAAGAGCGCAGGAAGCAGATTACGATCTACAACATTCAGCCGCCGAGCGAGCAGGGCTGGGACTTCGCCAATGCGGTAGGCAGTCTCAAAGAGCTTGGCGAGATCGTCCGCGTTGAGGGGCCAGGAATGACCGGAGGCACATTCGCGTTCGACGGCGGAAGTAGCTGGTGGTCTGTCATGCAGCAAGTCTTCGTGGAGCCGAAAGAGAAAGCAGCAGAAGCAGCCGGTAAGAAGAAGGCTGGCGGGCTGATCTACGAAGAGGCTAACAACAGGGCCAGAGGGGTCATGGGTTATATCAAGACTCTCGGCTGCTACTTCGTCATGACACACCAGTTGAAGCAGGACTGGGCCAGCGACGGCCCGATCCCCAATCAGTTCAGCCCGCGCCGGAACAGCCAAGTCCCGTACCTCATGGAAGTAGTGGTACGCATGATGAAGGTCTGTAGTAGCTGCAAGGCTCCGAACTGTCAGAACAAGGATCACGTCGGACGCCTGCACATGTCCAGACTCGAAAAGTTGTCGGGCAATACTGGCTTGGAGGGTATGTGGGTGGAGAACTTGGACTTTCCCATGCTCTACAGCTTCCAGAACGGCCAGCAGTACAGCCCGGTAACAGGAGGATCAGCGTAATGGATACTCAGTTCGATCTTTCACAATCACGCCCGTCGAACATGGCCTCGCACTTCTGGACAGAAGTAGCGAAGACAGGTTTTACTCAGTTCTTCTCTGACGACTGGTCGTCTCATTTTGCTGTCTGTGAGGAAGAGGAGTTCAACGGATGGAACTGCATCCGAAGGGGAACAGCCCTCTACGGAGTGCGAGACTTTCTCTACGAGCAGCCCTCTATGCTTGTCAGAGTAGCCACATCAGAAAACTACATCAATCTATGGATCGCTGGCAAAGAACGATTAGAGATTGATCGATTCGTTACTGATTTTCGTGCTTGCCACCCACGTCCAGTAACCAACAATGAACAGATCGCAGTCAGTTTTCATTACTTGACTTCAAATGGCCCGGTAGAGACCACTCGCTATTTAGATGCCCCCGACTGGAGTTCACTAACACATAACTACAGCACTCCAGTACAGAAAGAACTTGATCGTCTTACACATCCTGACTGGCGACCAGCAAGCGGTGGACAGCTTCTTCTTTGGCAAGGGCCACCCGGCACAGGAAAGACTTATGCAATTCGTGCATTGATCAAGTCGTGGAGGGATTGGGCAACGGCTAGTTACGTTACTGATCCAGATCGCTTCTTTTCAGAATCCGGCTACATGATGAACATTCTGCTATCAAACGAGAGCAGCAGCATGTGGCGATTGATCATTCTTGAAGATGCCGGAGAACTCATTGCCAAGGATGCAAGACGACAAACAGGACAAGCTCTTTCACGCCTGCTGAACATTGCAGATGGCTTGCTGGGACAGGGACTTCGTGTCTGTGTCCTGATTACAACTAATGAAGAGCTAGCTGAACTTCATGCGGCCATTGTGCGACCCGGACGTTGCGCCAGCAAACTCGTTGTAGGAGAACTGACGAAGCAGGAAGCACGAGATTGGTGTAGGAGTAACGAACTGGAGATAGCCGATGCTCCAACGCTATTAGCTGATCTCTATGCACTGAAGAATGGTCTATACGTTCCTCCAGTACGAGAAGCAATTGGCTTCAATAGGAGTAACTGATGAGCAAGCATATGTACATCTGCAAGGGTCTGCCGGGAAGCGGCAAGTCTACGTGGGCGAAGAAGTTGGTCGCTGAGAGCCGGAAGGACTACACGATCCGCCGCGTCAACCGTGACGACATCCGCCGCATGATGGGCCGCTATGACGACTTTAGCCCCAGTCGTGAGGAGATCGTCACAGCCGCAACGGAAGCGATCGTTGTTACCGCATTCGAGCGCGGCGAATCAGTAGTCATTGATGACTGCAACCTGAACCCCGCCTATCAGAAGCGGTGGTTCGAGATCGCCAAGGCGTTCGAGGCGACAGTCAACGTGCAGGACTTCACCGATGTCTCCCTGCGTGAGTGCTTGAAGCGCAACCAGCAGCGTACAGGTGAGGAGCGGGTCGCGAACAAGGTCATCCACGACATGTACAATAAGTGGCTGGCTCCGAAGAAGCAGAAGCATGACCCGGAGAAGCCGACTGCGATCATCTGCGATCTGGACGGCACACTGGCGCACATCGGCAACCGCAGTCCCTACGACGCGAGCGAGTGCGACGTAGTTGACACGCTGAACATCCCGGTCGCCGAAGTGATCACGCGCCAGTTCGCCGCGGGCGTAGCGGTGATCCTGATGTCGGGGCGGGAAGAGAAAGACCGCGCAGCGACGTTGCGTTTCCTCGATAAGCACGGCGTCCCGTACCACAAGCTACACATGCGTAGCACGAGGGATCGCCGTCCGGACTACATCATCAAGCGCGAACTCTTCGAGGCGCACGTCGAAGGCCAGTACAACGTCCTCTTCTGCATTGACGACAGGGATCAGGTGGTAGACCTGTGGCGCAGCATGGGACTGACGTGCTTTCAGGTAGGCGAGGGCTGGTTCTGATGAAAATCCTTGATGTTTCGGCGGGCAATCGTGCAATGTGGTTTGATAAGCAACACCCTGATTGCACGTATATTGATCTTCGTATGATAGTTCGACCTGACTGTACTGCGGACAGTCGATATCTCCCCTTTAAGAACGCTGTCTTCGATCTTGCTGTCTTTGATCCTCCTCATGTAAACTTTGGTAAGAACGCGGAAATGAGTAAGACGTATGGGTGGCATACGACAGAGGAAATTCGTGACATCATCCGCAGGACGGGAATTGAATTGTCGCGTGTGTTACGCCCTCAAGCAATCATGAATCTAAAATGGAATGATCATGATCAGAAACTCGATACGGTTCTAAAGTTGCTTTCGACATGGGAACCACTGTTCGGACAGCGAACAGGAGGCAGTACCAGCAAGCATCCGAGTTCGACATACTGGATAGTTTGTCGTAATCTAGGTCACTCCATATGACGGACAACTCCATGCCAAATCTTCCGACTGTCATCGTCAGCAAGTCCGAGCCGAAGGAACACGTACCGAAGCTCTGCGCGTTCGGTTTAAACGCAGTAGAAGGGGAAGCTGGTACTGATTATGTCTGGTATCCGCACGGGCAACAGTGGGGAATCGAGCGCAAGACTGTATCGAATCTACTGGGGAGTCTCAGTGACCGGCAGTTGGTGGAGCAGACGCATCGTGGTGCCGCCCAGTTCGACACCTACATCATCTTCATCGAGGGCGACTATCGGCGACTCGCAAACGGAAGGCTGTCTTACTACTCTCCTAGTGATCCGCGAAGAGGGCTGGATGGCTGGGTAGAGTCTAAGTGGGAGTACGCCAGCGTCGTAGGGATGCTGTTCGCCCTTCAGTTCGTTGGTGACAAGCGGAACATTCTTGTGTACCACTGGCCGGTGTTGTATGATGCTCCCACGGCGATCGCGAACATCGTCCACCACACAAGCGCGCCGGAAGCAGCAGGCAGTTTCACCCGTGAGCGTCAGAGGCCGGACTTGCCCGCAACAGCTGCGCTAGGTGGTAAGCTCTACAGCGATGCAATGTGGGCGCTCATGGCTCTGCCGGGAGTAGGGGCTGAGGTAGCGGAAGCGTTGATCGCGAAGTACGGTACACTGTTCGAGGCCATCCGCGCCGCGTCCGTTGCAACCAAACTAGATGATCTTCTCATCAACGGTAAGCGTCTAGGTACGAAGCGAGCGACGAAGATCCGCGAAGCTGTCAACACCAAGTTCAAGTAGAAGGAATCCAATGATCGTCTGTGCCTTACCGGAGTGTGATGCTGAAGTCAAGCCACCGCGTAAGCGGTTCTGCTCCGAGCCACACGCGCGCCGCAACCGCCAGCGCAGCGAAGTAGCGATAGACGTGGAGAAGGAAGACCTACGTGCCGCACTCAGGCGCAGTCAGAAGTCGCTGGCTCGTGCCAAGGCCAAGACGGAGGATCTGGTCGCTGCGGTCTATCAGGCCGCGAAGGACGCGAGCCTCGCGCAGCCGCCACTCCCGCGGATTCAGGTTCCCACGTTTAAACCGGGTAAGGGTCATCCAGAAGTAGCTCTGCTGCACACGACCGATTGGCAGTACGGTAAGCTGACCGACACCTACAACATGGCGAAGTGCGAGGAGCGCATCGTCCTGCTTGCGGAGAAGGTCGCCCTCCTCACACATATTCAGCGCGCAGAGCATCCGGTCAAGCGCATCAGTGTGCTGCTGGGTGGAGACATGATGGAGGGTTTAAACATCTTCCCCGGTCAGGCGTGGGAAGTAGACGGCTTCCTCTTCGCGCAGATGTTCGGCTGTGTAGCGATCATGCGCGAACTCTTCCGCAACCTCCTCGCCCAGTTTGAAGTCGTCGATGTCTGGGAGGAGTGGGGCAACCACGGTAGGATCGGCAGGAAGGGCGACTGGCCCCGTAGTGATAACACTGACCGCATGGTCTACGAGATCGTCCGGCAGTCCTTTGCTAACGAGCCGCGGCTGATCTGGCACAGTCACACGTCGTGGTACAACATGGTGGAGATCGGCAACTACCGTGCGATGCTGATCCACGGTGACGAGATCAAGTCCTTTGGGGGTAATACTCCAGCGTTCGGCATCTTGCGAAAAGCTACAGCATGGAGCAGCGGCGTGGTAGAGAACTTCAAAGATGTCTATATGGGACATTTTCACACGCCCATGTCCCTGACGTTGCCGAATGGCGGAACAGTCTTCGCAACAGGCTCAACTGAAAGCGATAACGCATATGCAGCTGAGTTTGTTGCGGCGCGCGGCAAGCCCAGTCAACGACTACACTACATCGACCCTAGAAAGGGCAGGGTGACGTGTGAGTACAAGGTCTACCTTGACGATTATGAAACGACGCGCGAGGAGGCGAGCCAGCCGATCGACGAGCATGTTCCAGAGGATCAGCAGCCGTAGTTTCGACTACCTTGACCTGATGGAAGAGTCCGGTATACTCTTCCTACCGACGCGGTTGAAGCCGCACAGTAAAAGAGACGGAGACAGACGACTTCACAACGGGAGACAGTAGTAGCCGATGAGAGCCAGTGGTAGCCGATGAGAGCCTTCGATTTTTCACGAGACAGTACCGGCAACAACGCGGTAGACGCTTCAGTCATCGCCGCGGCTGTCAGCGATGGCATGAAGCTGGCGATCGCTGGCTGCTGGAACGGTTTAAACGAGTACGACGGCGCAGCCAAGTCCTTCGCGGACTTCCGCGGCGTTGGCATCTACACGGGTGCGTACACGGCTCTTACGCCAGCGGTAAGCGGACACGATGCCGTGACACATGCGCGCAACTCCTGCGGAGATGAGTGGACGTACCTCCGCTTCTGCGCGATCGACGTGGAGATTCCCGGTGTTACCAGCAATCAGATTTCTGACGCCATCCAGTGTGTCGTCCAGTACAAGCAGCGGCCCATCATCTACACCAGTGCGTACATGTGGCATCTCGTCATGCAGGATGCGACGAACTTCTCATGGGTGCCGCTGTGGGATGCTCACTACGACAGCAACCCGGTGCTGGACTTTATCGATCACGGGTACGGCGGCTGGACAATCGACAAGCTGGTCGGTGATCAGTACACTAACAGCACTAGTTACCACGGCATCGCCATCGACTACGACGTGTTCAGCGACAATTGGGTGCTGGCAAGTCCGGCCCCGGCGAATCCGCTGGATGCGCTCCGGCAGGCGTGGATTCGCGACATGAACGATCTCGCGGTCAACGCCAGCCTCTTGACAGCAGTACCACTGGCGACACTACCGCTAGCTCTACATTGTCTGTATACTGACGAACGTAATCGTGCATGGCAGGCGCTCCTACTGGGAGGGAAGTAGAGGTAGAGATGGCTGACCAGAGACGAGAGTTCATCGCAGCGTACACGCCAGTTGCCGAGTACAAGGTCGGCACGCTGAAGCGGTTACTGAATCCCGCTACGCTCGCGGACGAAGATGCAGCGTATGCGTTGGGGACTGTCAAGTCGATCGGCGCGGGGCCAGCCCCCAACATGCCGGGGTACTACGTCTTCGTTGTCACCTACACGGATGACACTGAGGAGTTCTTCTACATCAGCCCGAACGCACTCGTCATCGAATGCGGCCCACCTGAGGAAGTTGCAGACATCGCAGTTGCCCGGTCACCGCTCATCATTCCGGGGAAAGGATAATCCATGAAGCTGTTCACAGTTAAGCTCCCGAACCTGTCTCAGTTCAGTCACCGGCTGTTCGTCTTCGCCGCACCGTTCGTCGCCGCGGGTGGCTACACCGTTGTCACTGACATCCGTGACGGTAGCCTCAACGCTGCCGATCCGCAGTCTGTCGTGCTGGCGTTCGTCGCAGGCGCTTTGATCGCGGTGGTCAACTACCTCCGGTCGAAGACGGCTCCGACTCCCCCTGCACCAGCCCCTACTGCACCAGATTCCCCTACGCCCCCGAAGGCTGCTGCCTGATGACGATCCACAACATTGCGCTGGTCGGCTTCATGCGTGCAGGGAAGGACTCTGTAGCCGACTGCCTGCGCCACCTCTACCACGAGGCCGAGAAGATCAGCTTCGCGGACGCGCTCAAGCAGGAAGTCGCTGACGCGCTGAATAGGACGCGGCAGGAGAGCGACCCCGTTTATACGGTGGAGTTCTTCAACGAGGACAGGAATCGTCCCGTGTTCCGTCCGCTGCTTCAGTGGTGGGGCACGGAGTATCGGCGCAATCAAGACCCGGACTACTGGGTGCGTCAGGTCGAGAAGAAGACGCTTGCGTACGATCAGATCTGCACTGATGCTCGCTTCACCAACGAACTGACCATGCTCGCGAAGCACGGCTTCTACATCGTCCACTTGGACATGGCAGTGGAAGAGGTACAGGACTATCTCTTCCGTCAGGGACTCACGCGGGAACAAGTCAGTCAGCAACTCTCGCACCCCAGCGAGCGCGAGTGGCAGGGGTTCCCGAAGGACTTGCGGCTCCGGTCGCAGTTCGGTAACCTTCTCCTGTTGACGACTCAGGTAGTGGCGTTCCTGAATGGGACTGCACCTGACGAGGCGACAGTGAAGAAGATCGAAGCCTTCTACGCAGCGCGGTATCCAACGGTGTATGGGTCGCGGAGAAAGGAACAAACCAGTGGCGGCTAAAGGCAAGAAGATAACCGGCATGGATCTGGATGAGGGACGCACACCAGCGGAGATCGCAGCGCGGGTCAAGCTGATGGAAGCTGAGGCCGCGTGTGCTGAGGCTGAGGCTGAGTCTTACCGGGCAGAAGCGCGGAAGTCGGACATCGAAGTGACCTTTGGCATGGAGAACATCGCCAGCATCAAGACGGCGCGCATCATACAGGACATTCAGGCGCGAGCAGCAGTGAGGACAGAACAGGAAGCTCTGGCGGCTCCGCGTTACCATCACATCTACCACTACACGCAGCAAGTCGATCCCCGTAGTGTTAGGGCGTGCATGGAGCAGATCGACATCTGGCACCGCAACGATGAGGCGTGTGCGTTCGAGATCGTCTTCAGCAGCCCCGGTGGGAGCGTGATCGACGGCATGGCGCTGTTCGACTATATCCAGCAGATGAGGGCTGCGGGACACTACGTCACTACCAGCACGATCGGCATGGCCGCGTCGATGGCAGGGATTCTGCTTCAGGCTGGTGATCGTCGCGTGATGGGCAAGGAAGCGTACCTGTTGATCCACCAGATCAGCACCGTCATGGGTGGCAGCTACGGTCAGCTTGAGGACGAGATGACCTTCGTGAAGAAGATCCAGACCCGCGTGGTCGCGATCTTCGCGCAGCGCAGCAAGATGAGCAAGACGGCCATCGAGAAGGCGTGGAAGCGGAAAGATTGGTGGTTAGATAGTGTCGAAGCCATAAAGCTCGGCTTCGTTGACGAGGTTAGGTAGCAGTGGTAGAGCTACTGAAGACCTGGAAGGTAGGATACGAGCCATTTTAACCATATACCTCTGTGGGCCCATGACCGGCAAGCTCCCTGACGATGCCCGCGGCTGGCGGGACGAAGTGATCGACGCGCTGCAACCGCACGGCTTTACCGTGACTAGCCCGATGCGCGTCGAGAAGAACCACCTGAAGGCCGACACAGCGATCGCTGCTGACGCCTTCGGTGAATCGCACCACGCCGCGGAGATGCGCCCGAGTGCCATCTACGAGCGTGACATGTTCGACGTGCGGATGGCTGACATCATCCTCGCGAACATGAACGAGGCGGAAGTGGCGAGCCTTGGTAGCAGCCATGAGATCGGCTACGCGGACGCGCTAGGTCAAGCGACGATCATCCTCGTTGCGCGTCCCGGCAACCTGTACCGCGAGCATCCGATCAGCAGTCAGGCCGCAGGGATCATCTTCGATGAGTTGCAGGAGGCAATCGACTACATCAAGACGAACTACGCACCATACATAGGAGGAAACTGATGGAAGCTGAAGAGCCGGACATCTTTCAATATCTCAGCGTCAGCGGTGACGAACGCCTGAAGATGCTCAGTGAACGGCTTATAGACCGCGAGAAGGCTCACTGGGATCTCTCAATGCTCGTGGAGATGCTGGAGGGCAACAGCGATCCATCAGCGGCAGCAGAGCTTGAGCGTGCGAAAGAACTGCGGAAGAACGTCGCCTACGCGATCAACAAGCTGCGGGCGATCAAGAAGACGCTCGGCGGCTAAAGCCCTAGTCCTTGGAGTACTCATGGATAACCCTTGCAAGGGCTAGCTCTTGCTGTCCTCAAGAGGAAGCGCAGATGAGGGAGCGCTGCGGAAGGGCAGAAGTCGGGCCGATCAAGGGAAGGAGGGCAAACGGCGACCTACCGTAGTGATACCAGTCGAGATACGAATGGCGGGCCGAGTGATATGTCAGCGGGCGGGTGGATTCACTGCCCGCTTTGTCGTGGCAAGCTCAGGCATAGGAGTAGCTGTCCCATCCTGCGACCGCTGAATCCGCTACAGGAAGTGGAAGATGTTGTGCAGGAAGTTCTCGACAACGCTGCGATACTGCATCAGAATGACCGATCCCAGCAACCACGCACTGACGACTCCTAGTCCCCAGCGGACGAACTTGTGATTCGCCAACTTGAAGCCGATAGACTTGAAGAGTTCGATGGGCAGGCTGTCGCGATCGATCTTCGTCGCGAGCAGAGCGGTGAACTTCTCTTGCTCATGGTTCACACGCAGGTCAAGGTTATCGACCTTCTGGTGCAGAACAAGCACATCCATCTTCGTCTCCAGCACATCGCCTTTGACATCAAGGACAGCCTCGTAGACTTCATCAGTCGTCTTAGCCACGGCTGCTCCTCTCCCATGTCGGCCAGTGGTTCTCCAGCGCCTCGCTCGCCATGTACAGCGATGCAGCCGCGGCGATTGCGGTGAACACGACTCGATCCTTCGGCCCTTCAGCTATGTAGTGGCGCATGTGCGCGCACTCGACTACCGCTGTGAACGCGAGGGCCGCAGCGAAAATCTTGCTATGGATGGAGTAGAGATCACGAAGGAGCGGCTTCATGCTGCTATCCTTTCATTCCAACTGTCTAAACAGAAGGATACCGTTTAAACTATCGTTAGTCAAGTTGGGGCCAGCACAGTCTGAGCTTCCGGCCCCGTCCCCAATGCCTTCTGAATCCGCTGCCACTCCTTCGGGCCGAAGTAGAAGCTGTCGCGCCCAATCTTGACTCTGACCCACCCGTTCTCTTCCCGCTCGAAGAGCCAGCCGTGCGCTACGATACCGCGGAAGATGACCTTGCTAGTCACTATGTAGCCACTCCACCAAGCTTAAAGTATGGTGTGCGGTTCGAGACGATAGTGATGATACCCAATGTTGCCGGTGCCGCCCCGCCGACACAGACGACCGTGCCTGTCTCAATAAATCCCCCAGCAGCCGCGGAGTTGAATGTCGTCTCCTGTGTGAAGGTGTCGATTGCGGGGTTCAATAGATTCGAGTCAGTCGCCATACAAACGAACTGGTAGTAGTAGCCAGCCGGAAGGTAGACGTTCGCACCTAGCGATACCGTCCGCACACCTGTAGCAAGACCGGGAGTGTCTGTGACGTTCGTGCCCGTGATCAAGCTGCCACTCATCGTATAGAGCGCGATCCTGACACTCTCAGCGCCCGTCCCTGTCGCGGCGGTACCGATAACGTAGCTGATGTTGTTCAGATAGATCCCCGCCGGGTAACAGACAACACCTACGAAACCCAGCGTGGACGACGGTACAGCCGTAGTGACAAGCACGTTTGAACTGGGAGCAATCGGAAGGCCAATGATGCCAGCCGCTCGCATCGCTGGGCCGCTATCGTGCCCTGAAGAATCGAGCCAGCGCGGCGTGTCCTGATAGGCCCCCGCCGCCTTGGCGAAGGAAAACTCACGGATAGCGCCCGCGGCAGGATTAGCTGGGACAGCGATGTTCGAGGCATCTTTCCAGCCAATCCAATTCAGATCACCCAAATCGTCTATACCAAAGGTCTCAACACTACCGGCCTGATTGAGAGTGCGTACTTTCTTCCCCGCACCACCCGCGTTGAAGATGTTCACGTTGTTATCTGATGCCAGATAGATAACGGTACGTGCTGTTCCAACCGAGTCTTTCCAAGCTAGTGTAGAGTTGTTCGCGATAAGTTGAGAACCGTGTAGCTCCAGCAGGTAGCCTGATGTGGGATCAGCATCAGTGCCGATATTCAAGCCGCTGACGAAGCGCGATGTACCACTTAACGCCCGGACGGCTAGCGTATAACCAGTATCGACAAACAACCCGGTTGGGGCCGTGATCGTTCCTGAATGCTGTGTAGCTTCGAACGCTCGCCATTCAGTCAGAGTTTTGCCAGCCGCGACAGTTGGCCCTTCAGCACGATAACCAGATAGGACGAAGGCGGCGTTCTCGTTAATGACAGGCGTGAAGACGGACATTGCGTCAAAGCCCGCTGTGGGTACTCCTGTTGTTCCGGCATTGCGCTGATAGATAAAGCGGAAAACCTGACCTGAGAGGCGATTCGCGGTAGACGTATCCGTAAACGTTAGCTGAAAGGCTCCCGGAATGCCTGTGAGCGCTACGCTGTTGTTTAATGTCATCGCTATGTTTACGCCGCGCGTGGTGTCCAATGCGGTCGTCAAGGTCACAGTCATCGCATTAAAACCCGCGCCATCCACGCCACCCACACTCAAGTTTCCTGTAAGGCCAAGAACGTTGCCAGATGACAGGACACTAGCGGAACCGATACTAGTCATCCCAAGAATGAAAGCTCGCTGTGCCGTCAAGTCGCCAGCGGTTGTGTTCGTTGGGGCCGAAAGGCTTCCAGCGCGGAAGTAACCGAGGTTACGCAAGTTACCCGAAGGTGCATCAATATATACCAAGTCGGCCACACCGTAAGCTGAAATAGCGAACTTTGCACCGTTGCCTAACGGGCCGAAAATCCAAGACTGCTCTCCAGCAATAGCTTGAGAGCTCATAATAATCGCTGATGGAGCAGAGGCGTTTGCTTGTAGTGACAGGTTTCCTACGACACCGTGGTAGATACCGACAGTCATCGTCGATACTCCGGCATTGTCCCTAACAATCATGGAGGCTTCAGTGCCACCGGAGCCGTTCGGTGTGTTCCATACCCACTGAAGCGCAGCCCTGTCCCAGCCGATGAAAGCATTGTCATCAAAGAAGATGGCAGGAAAAGTTGAGGTATAGTCACCGGCATAGAACTTATCTTGAACGGTAAGGTTGGTGTTACCGAAAACTGTTCTATCTAGAGCGAATATACGAGTTGCTGTAAGATCTCCAGCTAGTATGTGGGCAGGAGGAGCCGTCCCCCCAACGAATGTATAACCGGCAATGAGGGGATTGATCGTCCACGAAGGATCAGTGCCGTTACTCGACACGACGGAACCAGCAGCACCAACAGGCAAGCGCGCCCACGCAGGAGTGCTGTTCCCGATGATCAGATCGCCGCGCACAACAGCCGCCGCAACACTATCAAGGTGTGTAGCAGAGAGGATATTGTGACCAAGGCCACTTGGAAGGACAGAGAATGCGACAGACCCAAAGAATGTCGTTTGCTGGCCGGTGCCGCCTACGTTCTTCACGCCACCAACTATTGACCAGTTGTAGAATGCATTCGGCTCAATGACAGTCGTGTCTGAAGTAGCCCCGCGCATTTCAATCGCAAGACACCCTGCGGTACCGGGGCCATAGAAGTCATTGCCGGTCACCGCAAGACCATTCGCTGTCGTAGATGGACAGAAGATCACGCGACTGCTTGCACCACCGCCTGACATGTCTACACGATTTCCCGTGACGACAGCCTGTCCCGCTGACTGCGACCCTGAGTTACCAAACTGCATCAGCGGCCCGTTAAACGGAGCGATGATCGTATTACCTACTACGACAACACTTTCAGGAACAGTCATACTGAACATATAACTAGAGAGTGTAAGGTCATTGCCGCCTGAGAAATCGTAGAGTGTCGCCGCGTCCGCATGGGTATCAGCGATACGAAAGACAAGGTTGGTCAGCGTCATCCGGCACATGTGCATCGCGAGAATAGTCGCGGTACCTGTATTGCCATTGAAACCAAGATTGCCGTTCGTCCGGCTGACTCCCCCAACCGTGGTGATCTGTGTGACTGTTCCAGTACAATGGCGAAGGTCAAGGTTTCCGGTCAGACCGACGCCGTTGATGACGACACCAAGCCACGTCCCTGCGCCTGCGAAGTTCACATTGTCCAGTTCCACACTTGGCGCGGCACCGGCCTGCTGAAAGCTGAACAGGTTAGCCGTGAAGGTGTTACTAACACTGAACTGGACGTTGCGGTAGATGATCCGCGTACCGCCGACATTCAGCGTGCTGGTCGCGTGCAAGTCGATGCTCGCGCCCACTGTCAGTGTCGGACGGTACTGGCTACCACTGAAGATCATGATGACCTGATTCGCGGCCAGCGAGTCAAGCGACTGCGCGACTGTCACAGTCGACTCAACGTGGGTCGTGCAGATCCAGATGTCCTTGCTCAAGCCGGTAGTGATAGCAGCCGCGAGTGCCCCTGAAGCGCCGTACAGCGCCGTGTGCGTGCCTCCACCATTACTGTCCACAACGTAGTCGGCATTCATTGCGCCGTTCGTCTTGATCCGGAGGAAAGGACTATTTGCTGGCTTCTCGAACTTGATGCCGGGGCCAGCGAGGAGTACCTGACCCATGCCCACTTGCGTACCCGTAGCGGGCGTCGTCTGGGGTGCTGTTTCGTTCCAGCCGGAGATCAGCGACAGAGGTTCAGCCAGCCCGCCCTGTCCCTGCATCAGTTGTAGCTGTCGTTCGACTTCTTTGACGCGCAATCCTATAGTAGCAGCGGTGACAACCGCCTGCTGACTTGCAAGGAGAGCCTGCTGGATTGACTCTAGTGTAGGAGTATCCACTAGCTAAATCCTTGGTAGGGTCTGAACAGCCCGTTCTTGCGTCTGATCCACAGGAGTCGTAAGCAGTTCAAACGTTGCTTCAACGTCGGTCACGCAGGCTTGGCTAAGTGCCTGTCCCGCGGTTCCGGCCCAGCCGAGTGCCCAGCGAAAGCGATAGCCTTTGTTCGTAGGCTCGAAGAAGTCTTGGTTGATGGGAGGTCGCAGTTCCGTGTTTGCCTTATTCCACGGTTTGCCTGCATCCCAAGTGTAGTAGAAGAGGAACTTCCATGCTGGATCGAAGTCATGCCCGAACACTTTGAGATTCTTTAGACGGACAAGCGTACCGGGAGCAATGCCAGTGACAGCGCTACTAGGGACAATAGCTGGCCCTTCTATCAGGCCCACGTCGTTCAGCACTGGAGCCGGTTCCGTGCCGCCCTTGTCGTCATCAGCGGTTAGGATCTCCCAGACGTTGAAGCGTCCGATCGCGAGCATGTGCCGCGACTTGTTGATCCCCGAACCGCCAGCATCAGCGAAGACGATGCAGCCGATGTCATCCGGTCGGCTAAGACTGTACACGTCATGCCAGACCCCCGGCTGTGCGCCGGACTTGTCATCCTTACCCAGTAGGATGTGCGGGAAGCAGCCGGACTTGTCCAGCCCATCCAGCGGGAAGAGCGTCTTGTCCATACTCGGATACCACGGTTGTAACTGGCAGTTCGCCCACTGAATAGCGGTCGGCGCACCAGAGAAGGTCAACTGTACCCAATACTTAGTGATGCCGTTCACCGCCGTCTGAATCCATGCCTTGCCACCGTCGATCGGGTCTTCCGTCATGACGATCTGGCCCGACTGACCCAGCGTAGCACCTGCCAGCGTGGTGAAGTCCACTACCCCTACCGCAGCAGACCACGTACCAGCACCAGTACCGACCTTTAGTGTCAGTGTGACGGCGTTCGTATTCGCCAGAGAGTTCTCGAAGTCGATACCGCAGAAGGGATGATCCCAACCGATATATACCTTCAGCGCAGCATTAGCCGGAAGGGCTGAATAGGTCGTCAGGTCAAGGTCACGGACGCTTGTACTGTCGTCAATGAAAGCAGCGTCATCTACCGTCCGGAGGAACTCCAAGCTGTTACCAAGGGACGATCGCTTGCTGTTGCTCTTCGTAGCGCCCGCGACATGATGCCGCAGAGCAGCCATCGTAGAGAAAGCAGTCTTGGTCGTGTGCAAGTTCGGCGTGCTGTCCAAGCCACCCGGATCGAACGGTGTCACGTTGTTGCCATCGAAGATAACCGCGCCGCCGTCGCCCATCGGGACTACCAGCCTGTCACCGAGGAAGAACGCACCCTTGCCGTTGTTCAGGTGACGAAAGCCTGTCCAACTAGGAGTGTAGTTGATCCAGCGGTCAAGACCTTGATTATACGCGAAGACGCCTTCCGGCTTCAGTGCTACTGGCGCTTGACGGCAGACCACGAGAGCGTTGATGTCCGTGCCAGCGAAGCCTACCGTAGTCCCTGCACCCCAGTTAGCGGCCACGAAGCGATCCTGACCGTAGGGGCACTTGCTGACCTGACAGTTAGATGTACCACCCGTAGGGGTGACAGTGCGGTAGGCGTCTCCGTTCAGGGACAGGAGCAGTGCGGCCACTACAGCAGCCGAAGTAGTGACAGCGCCAGCGACGTTCATCCGGCGAATCTTCGCAGCACCAGCAGCACCACCGAACGAGGCGTACAGATACGGCACGCCTGAGCCGTCATCGTCTAGCATTCCGCCCGTCACATTCGTCGCGAGCGCGTCAGATCCTACTTCAGTGGTGACCCCGAAGCGGATCTTCATGATCTTCTTGCCGACCAAGTAGTAGATAGCGGGGTAGATGTTGTTTAACACATCCACCCACTCCACTGCGAACAGCGGCGTCAAGTCGTGGTTCGTCTGCGACATCCGCTTGACTTGCATCCCCATGCGGATCTGACCGACACGCCGCGCGTCTATGCTGCCGTGCGTCCGGTTGTAGCGAGTCGTGACAGACTCGGTAGGCATGTAGGTTTCCATGCGGTGATTGAAGTGAACTTCATCCGAGTCGCCGAAGCCGTTGTGCCAGCTACGAAACAGCTTGATCGTAACTTCTTTGTCAGGAGCAACGGGGTCAGTCTGTGCAGGCATCTGCTAGACCTTCAGATGTGGAATCATTACTGGCTGCTCGTTCTCATAGATGTGTACTGGTTCTGGCCCGAACTGACCTTCCCAGTAGTTCAACCATGCGCTAGCCCTTACCCAGTCGTCCTGCCACTCAGCGCCTAGCTTGTCAAGCTGCATCTTGGTGAAGCGTTCCGCGATCGCGGCGGCGATGTACTCCACAGGAGCATCAGTAGTAGCACTATCGCCTGCGCTGCGCTGCGACGGGAGGACGTAGCTCGACTGCAAGGCGGCGAAATAACCGCGCTCGTAGTAGTAGCAGGCATTGTTGCCCAACGGTGGGTTGAACCAGAGTTCCACGTTGCTGCCCATCTGGACACGCTCGACGTTCTTGTAATCACGCATCTTGTAGCGCGTGTTGTTCACCCAGCCAGTGCTGTTCGTGACCTGAGTAGTGAGGAATGATCTACCGACGCGCTTCTTCGTCCTGATGCGATCCGGAAGAGTGATCTCCGTAGCATCACGGTGGTGACAGGCAATCGGCCCCCACACGGTTGTACTGGCGTTGGTGTCACTGAGCAGGCGCACCTTGAACTGGTAGCAGCCAGCCGGAATCTGGAAGTACAGCGCGATCCTACCCCAGCCGCGGCCTGTGTGACTAGTCCGTGGCCCGCCCAATGAGATGTTCGCAGTATTGGTCACGTCGTAGGGCTGAAGCGTGGCCTTAGCCGCGGCACTCGTCGCTGTGACGTACGCCTTGACCGGCACTTCGAGGAAGTAGATTTCGTTCGGCTGGCACTCCATCGTGTCACTGTCAACAATGTCGGAGGAAGCAGTGGTGTGAACGACTGACAACTGCCAGCGGCCCTTCGTATCAGGACTACCACCGAGCGCCTTCGTCCGCGTAGCGCCACTTACCGCTGCCCAGTGGGTGACTCCCGCTGTCTCGAAGTCGCCATCGGGGATGCAAGTGATCGGTAGACAGCGCCACGTACTGACGGTATTCTGAAGCACATCGTCCCTGATGATGTCCAGATCGTCACTGTCCACGCCGCGCATGAAGATTTCGTATGTGTCAGTGTCAGCAAGCGCGCCAGTCAGCGGCGCGTCCACGTAGATCGTGCCCGTCGCCGGGTCAACGTAGTCGATGAACGTCGTCTCGCCAGCGCGAGTACCACTGGTCACGCGCAGTTGAGCATTATCATAGAGGCTGGCTGGAAGAGCGCGGCCCTTCAGGTTGCCAGCATCAACGATAGTCGTAGCACTGCCGCCTGCGCCTACTTGTGCGCCGATCTCCATCAGCCCACCGATATACCGCTTCAGTTGTTCGCGGATAAGGAGGCCAGTCGTGGTTGTTGACATTACTTACCAACCGCCCCCGCTCGAAGCGAGCGCCCGAAGAAGGATTTGAACTGTCAGAAAGCGCGTGCCGTCCATGCTAGCGGCCCGCGGGATGATAACGAGACGCATGGCGCTCCCCCAATGACCGGGACGCACATTAGTAGCTGTAAGAGAAGGCACAACGGCCCCGGCGTTAACGGACAGGCTTGTATCCGTATAGGCGTACTCTGCCGCCGCCTGTACAGCGTTGGAGATGACTCCCTGTGCCGGAATGACAAGGACGTTGTTGATCGCTGTGTTGTTCGCTTGTGTGAAGTAGGCGAAGTCCTCCCACTTCGTCAGATCAGCGTCAAGCGGACGCTGGATGACCCAATCGAAGGTAAGAGCAACAGTGTTAACGGCCCCGCCGATGAACTCGAAGAGGATCTGATCCCATGCACCCAGTCGCTTATACGTCCCGACAACGACTGCTTTGTCCTGCGTGCTTACGCTACCGGGGACGGCGCTAGACGTACTCGTCGCCATCATCGAGACTGTCTTACCGCCGATAATGATGCCGCCCGCGCTGTTGTTAAACGTGACCGCGAAGTGCGTCGCGTCAGCAGTCGCCGTGACCTTGTACACGCCGTCAAGACCGGCGATGGTGCTGGAGACGATCTTCACAAGATCGCCAACCTGAAAGCCGTGGGCAGCCGCCGTAGCGATGACGATCGGACTCGCCGCGGTGCAACTACTGTTGCCGACAGCAGTGTTCGCGCCGCCGTTAGTATCAAACGTGCCAGCGCGATAGCCGTTTGCATCGAGAAGAGAGAAGTCCTTGATAGACATGTAGGGAACCTTTCATGAAGAAGGCCGGGACTATCCCGGCCCCCTATGCCACGTTATCTAACCTAGAAGCCGTACTTCTACTGCTTAGAACGGCGCTCCAGCCTTGAACTGACCGGCCCGGATGTAGTCGATGTCCATGTTGGACGCCACACCAGCGGTACTCGCGTTGTAGATGAACGGCAACAGCAGCTTCTCGCTATCAGGGCCACCAAGGTTCGTCGCTACGAGTGCGTCATTGACGAAAAGGGAAGCGATAGACGGGCCAAGTTGCTGGCCATTACCAGCAAGCTGCACACGGATGGTCACGAAGGTAGCAGCGGTAGGAACGCCGAATGGAGCCGTGACCGGATTCACGTTGACTTTGCTGACAGCCGTGGACGTACCGACAGCGATCAGTGCGGCAGTCTTCAGCGTCTTGGACAGGTCGATCGCGAAGAATGCACCGTCAGCCACAGTCGTAACTGTGGGAGTGTCGATGTTGAACATGATCGCGGCGCTGGCCGGAATCGCGTCTGCGAAGCCGACAGCCATCGCGAAGCCAGTCACCTGACTGACCTTCAGACGAACCTCGAAGAAGGGGAACTTGTCCGCGGTGTACATCTTCTGGCCCGCGACTG
>VFSW01000389.1_pt1 | contig 63755 bp, 55 predicted proteins | sample 5358111 | NCBI WGS metagenome assembly VFSW01 (sample SAMN11554181, study PRJNA540505) | mine drainage metagenome | isolation source: sediment from site ElyBrook_90M | place: USA: Ely Copper Mine, Vershire, VT | collected 2017
ACTCAACCCTCGTTGGAAATACGTGCCCCGTCCAGACTCATACCATGTTGGAAGAGACTATGGCTTGTCCGGCTTTCGCGGGGCTGTTAAGATCAAAATTCTGACCGCTCGGTCAGCCAGGCTCAGACTTCCACCAAAGCCGCGCCCGATCCGCTATCGAGGCGGGGCGATATTGGTATATGCCCAGATCCGCAACAATCCGAACCCCGGCCAGTTGCACCTGCGACACCGGCGGGCGCATTCTGCTGGCGGCCGAGCAGCTTTTTTCTGAGCAAGGCTTCGATGCTGTTTCCGTGAATGCCATCGCCATGCGGGCCGGAGTGAGCAAAGCCAACGTCTTTCATCACTTCAACACCAAGATCGCGCTGTACCTGGCTGTGCTGCTGCGGGCCCGTCACGATGCGGATGCCCACCTTCGCAGCCTGGAGTGCGGCGAAGGCACTTTCGCCACGCGCCTTGCCGATTTTGCCGGGAACCATCTGGCACGTCTGCTCGAGCAGGAGCAGCTGTCGCGTCTGATCTTACGAGAACTGCTGACTATCGGGCCGTGCCGTGCCCAACAGCTGGCGGAGCATGTTTTCGAGGAGAATTTCAGGCGCTTTGTCCTGATTCTGCGCGCCGGTCAGGAATCAGGGGAGCTGCGCCGGGACCTGGATCCAGCTGTGGTGGCCACAATTCTGCTCGGCGCCAACGTGTTCTTCTTCGAGGCAAAGACCCTGCTGCGCCATTTCCGCGACGTCGGATTCGTAGAAACAGCTGAGCGGTTCACAGACATGCTGATCGACATCTTGCTTCATGGCATTCGTCCCACGCCGCGTCATAGCCACCGCCAACCACCCCGCGGATCCGGGACGACTCGTAACACCACCGCAGCATCCCGGCGCGACCGGGAGCGGAAATAACCAGCATGGTCCTGGCACATGCTTCTGCCTACTACCGGAGGAGCACCGCTCTGCGCAGCGTCGCGGCAGGATTGGCGCCGGAAACAGAATTCGACGAAGGAGTACCACAATGAGGCAAACCCCATTGGTCAGGTTGATCGCCGGCGTGTGCATGAGCGTAGCGGCAGCGAACATCCCGGTACGGGCACAAAATCTTCTGGATATCTACCGCCTTGCACGTGAGAACGATCCGACCTGGGCCGCTGCCCAGGCGAGTTATCGGGCAAACATTGAGAAAGGCCCCCAAGGCCGCGCACTGCTGTTGCCGGCAGTGATATTCACCGCCAACGCTATCCAGAACAGCCTGAATGAAGCGCAACCCGGTCCGTTTAACGGCAGTTACGTAAACCACGGCTACACGCTGCAGTTGACCCAGCCGCTCTACCAGAAATCAAGCTTTGCCGCCTATGCTGAAGGAAAACTTGCGGTGACACAGGCACAGGCACAGCTTGCCATCGCTCGTCAGGATCTCATCGTGCGCACCGCACAGGCATATTTCAATGTGCTTGCGGCGCAGGACACGCTCAGGTTCGCCAAGTCCAAGGAAAAGGCCATCGACGGGCAGCTTCAGCTCGCCAAACGCAATTTCGAGGTGGGTAATAGTACTATCGTCGATGTGAACGCAGCGCAGGCACAGTACGATTCGGCCATCGCCGCCGCGGTCGTTGCGGACAATGACCTGCGGGTAAAAGAGGAGGTGCTCTACACGCTTATCGGCAAGCCAGTCGGGACGCTTTCCGCGGTAACTAAGACATTGCCGCTGCAGATGCCGGTACCGGCAAACATGGACACCTGGACGCGTGCGGCCGAAGATCAAAGTCCGCGGATCAAGGTGCAGCAGCAGGCCGTCGCGATAACCCGCGAGGAGGTCCAGAAGAGCCGCGGCGGCCACTACCCGTCGCTCGATCTCGTGGCGTCCCATAACTACAGTAACGGCATCAGCCCGGGTTTCCCGGGCACCATCGTATACCACTCGAATCAGATTGGAGTCGAGCTACAGTGGCCCATCTTCTCCGGCGGAGTAGTCTCCTCCGAGGTGCGCCAATCGCTGGCGCGTGTGGACCAGGCACGTGAGACGCTGACGCAGACTGAACGTCAGACTGTCCTGAGCACACGCCAGTACTACCTGGCAGTAACGAGCGGGGTCGCGCAGGTGAAAGCGTTAGAGCAGGCGCTGGCAGCGAGCAAGAATGCGCTTGAGTCGACCCAGCTCGGCTACCGGACTGGCGTCAACACCGGCCTTGACGTGCTCAATGCGCAGCAGAACCTGTTCAGCGTCGAAAGCGCCCTGTCGCAGGCGAAGTACAGCTACCTGATGAGCAGGCTCGAGCTCAAAGATGCCGTCGGCACCCTGAGCGAAAACGATCTGGTCTCGATCAATAACCTGCTTGCTGGCCAATAGCGCCAAGTTGCCTTAAACTCTTGCGCCCGTAACAGTTCGCACCCCCGCAGCAGGCTGCAGTGTAATGTCGAAAGATCCCCCAAAAGTCGGTTTCGTCAGTCTTGGCTGTCCGAAGGCACTGGTTGATTCGGAGAGAATTCTCACGCAGCTGCGGGCAGAGGGCTACGTAGTCTCGCCCAGCTACGATGACGCAGACCTGGTGCTCGTCAACACCTGCGGCTTCATCGATTCCGCCGTGGAGGAGTCACTTGACGCCATCGGCGAGGCGCTGGCCGAAAACGGCCGTGTGATCGTCACCGGCTGCCTGGGCGCGAGAGCACAGGTCATCAATCAGGCCTACCCGCAGGTACTGGCCGTGACCGGGCCACAGGAACTTGCACCAGTCATGGAGGCCGTACACCGCTATCTTCCGCGTCCGCACGATCCGTATCTGGATCTGGTTCCGCAACAGGGCATAAAGCTCACCCCAAGGCATTATGCGTACCTCAAAATTTCAGAGGGCTGCAACCACCATTGCAGCTTCTGCATAATTCCGTCAATGCGCGGTCGACTCGTGAGCCGACCTGTGGGGCAGGTCATGGACGAGGCAGAAAACCTGGTACGGGCAGGCGTCAAGGAGCTGCTCGTAATCTCCCAGGACACAAGCGCCTACGGCGTCGACGTGAAATACCGTACCGGATTCTGGCAGGGTCGCCCGCTGCGGACCCGTATGAGCGATCTGGCACGCGCGCTCGGTGGGCTCGATGTATGGGTACGCCTGCATTATGTCTACCCCTATCCGCACGTGGACAACGCGATTCCTCTCATGCAAGAAGGAAAGATACTGCCGTACCTTGACGTACCTTTTCAGCATGCCAGCACACGCATCCTGAAGGCAATGAAAAGACCAGCCGACAGTGAGGACAATCTTGCGCGCATCCGCGCCTGGCGTCAGATCTGTCCCGACTTAACGCTGCGCTCAACTTTCATCGTGGGCTTTCCCGGGGAGACGGAAGATGACTTCACGATACTCCTGGATTTTCTGTCAGAGGCACAGCTCGACCGCGTCGGCTGCTTTACCTACTCCGCGGTCGACGGCGCAGCCGCCAACGCGCTTCCGGATCCAGTCGCCGAGGAGGTGAAGCAGGAGCGTTACGCACGTTTCATGGCGCTGCAGGCCGGTATTAGTGCTGCCAAACTCGAAGCGAAGATCGGGAGCACAATGACAGTACTGGTTGATGAGATCGCCGGCGACGGTACTGCCATTGCCCGATCAGCCGCCGATGCGCCGGAAATTGATGGTGCTGTGATGGTCAAGGGCGGCGAACAGCTCTCCGCCGGAGATTTCATCCGCGTCCGCATCACCGGTGCAGGCGAGCACGACTTGTGGGCAGACAGTCTCTGATACAACCTGTCGTTGCACCCCGGCTGGAACTTCCGATACCTGGCGCCAGCCGCCCCGCGCCGGCGTAGAACGATAGCGCTGACGATCCGGACCTTTGTCCTGTCAACTCCACAGATTGTACAAATCTGTCAGTCCGCCTCCCGCTCAACCGAGCAACAATGCATTCCCGGGGTCCCCTCCTCCTTTTCGACCAGCACCGCGCCGGTGACAGGATTGGGGCGAAACGTGGTGCAGCCTTTGAGTCCGCTATCATAGGCGTAGTCGTAGAGGGAACGGAAATGCTCGAAACTATAAATCTCGGGGACGCTGATCGTCTTGGATATCGCATTATCAACGAAAGGCTGCAGCGCCGCCTGCATGTCCAGGTGCGCATACGGCGAGATCTGCTCGGCGGTAATGAAGGCGGCGGGGAGCGGCGCGTCGCCAAAGCGCTCGCGGAAAAGATGATAGGCATAATCTGTGACGGCATGGGCCGCCACTGAACCATCCGCCTCGCGCAGACGGCGGCTGTATTCGAGCGCGTACACCGGCTCCAGCCCACTCGATATGTTGTTCGCGAGCAGACTGATGGTCCCGGTCGGCGCGATCGCCGTAAGATGGCTGTTACGGATACCATGACGCCGGATGCCCTCGCGGATGTCCTCGGGGAGGGCCTGAATGAATGGCCCCTCCAAATAGCTGTCAGGCTTGAACCACGGGAACGGCCCCTTCTCACGCGCAAGAGAGATCGAGGCGCGATAGGACCGATGACAGATAGTGCGCATCACCTCGGCGGCAACTGTCAGCGACTGGGCGCTGCCATAGGGTATATCCAACATGATGAACGCGTCCGCAAGTCCGGTGAGTCCGAGACCCACGCGCCGCTCGCTGCGCTCGGTAAGCTCCTGCTTCTGCAGGGGAAAGCGTGATATATCGGCAACGTTGTCAAGCATGCGCGTCGCCACCTCGACCGTATCACCAATGCCGCGCATGTCAAACTCCGCCTGGTTCGAAAACGGAGCCACAACGAACTGTGTGAGATTGATCGACCCCAGGTCGCAGGCACCATACGGAGGCAAGGGAATTTCACCGCACGGATTGGTGGCGCTAATCCGCTCGCGATACCAAAGGTTGTTCAATCGGTTCACGCGGTCAATGAAAATCACGCCTGGCTCGGCATAACCATAGGTAGCACGCATGATCTGATTCCACAGCTCGCGCGCGGAAATCCGGCGGTGCACACGGCAGGGTTGGGGGGCGCTCGCACCGGACCACAGGCGTTCGAGCGTCTCAACACCGGCAAGTGCCTCTCCCGGGCGAACCGGAAATACAAGTGGCCACGGCTCGTCGGACCGGACAGCACGCATGAAGTCGTCACTGACCAAAACCGAGAGGTTGAAATGGCGCAGCTGCGTCGGATCACGCTTAGCGGCAACGAACGTCTCGATGTCAGGGTGATCACATCGCAACGTCGCCATCATCGCGCCGCGGCGCGCACCAGTAGACAGAATCGTGCCGCACATGCTGTCCCATATCTGCATGAACGACACCGGACCGGATGCGATCATGCCCACGCTTTGCGCGAGGTCACCGCGCGGTCGCAACGTCGAGAAGTCACATCCTATGCCGCCGCCCTGCTGCATCGTGAGGGCGCCTTCCTTGAGCGCATCAAAAATGCCGTCAAGCGAATCCTCGATCGTCCCCATAACGAAGCAATTGAACAGCGTAACACGGTGTCCTGTCCCGGCGCCGGCCTGAATCCTGCCTCCCGGCAGGAAGCGGAAACCACTGAGCACGTCATAGAATTTCTGTCGCCACAGCTCTGTATCATTCTTCTCGATGACCGAAAGGGCGCGCGCAATGCGCTGCCAGCTGTCCTCAATCGTGGCATCGCGGATGTCTCCACGCTCACGATATCGATACTTGCTGTCCCAGATGCCACGCGAAATGCGCATCTGGAAATAGTCCGCATCCATAGTCTGCGATCCGATCAGGCTTGATGACACGATCCGAGCACTAGACGGCGCAACCGAACTAGGCGTTCTTTACGACCAGCGTGCCACGGTACATTTTCATTTGACAGGTAAACTCGCACTCGCCGGGCTGATCTGGCACGATGGTCAGATCGACGGACTGGTCCAGCGGCAGATCTCTGGCCATAACGAGCGTGTCAATATTGGCGTTGTGCGTCCAAAATGCCTTCCACGCCCCCTTAAAAAAATGACCGCCGGAATAGGCCAGGACGAACAGTGTCGCGCCACCCACGAGCAGCCAGAACACCCGTCCCGTCGGCGTCGCAAGCATTGGCAGCCAGCCCAGAGGCTCGGCCACCATGAGCGGCAATCCGACCACGGCGGCCACGACTGTCTTTCGCAACAGACGGTGGTAATGGGCCATTTCCGCCGCTTCCTTCTTCGCCTCATCGTCGGCACCACGCAGCTCGGCCGCCTCGTAACCGGCCTGCGTCACTGCGGCAATCAGCGTCTCCACCAGCGCACTACCTTTTACCGAAGCAGTGTGCTCAGCGAAATTCACCATCGCATCAGTCACACCAGGCACCGCGCACAGCGCATTTTCGACCGTGGCCACACGGCCTGCGCAGCTCATGCCACCGATGGCCAGCCGCACTGACGTCGCTGTTTCACTCACATATCAACTCCGAACCGCACTGATGGCCCAAAAACTCCACTGGCGCCGCTTGGCGGTAATTATGGCGGCACAGCGGGAGCAAAGACAAACACGCAGCGTGATAGACTCGTGCCACACTGCGTACTTCCGCCAAGATGGCATTCATCTGGCACGGATACGCCCGTCAGCATGATAAGCTTTCCCATCGTTGCAAGACCAATATGCACCGCCACGCGCTCATTTTTGAGCTGTAACACAGTCAAATTCGACATGAAACTTGGGGGCGCACATCAGCAAAACCAAGGCCCACCCACGGGTTGCTGCGCCATCCAGCATCCCCGCCATTCCGGTTTACGGGATTGACCCGCGTCATGGTAGACCCAGTCGACGGCCGGTAGGCTTTCCAGCCTACGGCCGGAAACAATGCAGGGCACGCACATGAACCGGCAGACTCACAGTCGTGAGCATATGCTAGCCGCTTTGAGCGATGCCAGAGCCTATCCGCATCCGACGGAAGGTCTCGTGCATCTGCGCACTCATATTTCCGACGTATTCCTTGCGGGCTCTTACGCTTACAAGGTCAAGAAACCGATCAACCTCGGATTTCTTGATTTCACCACACTGTCCAGACGCCGGCGCGCATGTGAAGACGAGGTGCGCTTGAACAGGCGACTTGCACCGCAGATCTATCTGGGTGTGGTACCCATCCGCAGGGCCAGCGGACACTACCGGGTCGGCGGCGAACCGGATGACCGCGACGCCAAAGTCGTGGACTATGCAGTCAAGATGGTCCGAATGCCTCAGGAGAGTCTTCTCGATCAGCTTGCCGACAACGGCAGACTTGGCCGTGAACACATGCGCGACATTGCTCGCCAGATTGCCCGCTTCCACGAGATGGCCAAACGCGGACCCGAGCTTGACCGCTACGGCAGCTTGGAATGCGTCGATCATAACGTCCGGCAGAACTTCGCACAGACCGAGGCGTACATAGGCCGTAGCATTTCGTGCGCACAGTTCGACCAAATCAAAACCTACGCGGAGGACTTCATGCGCGATAATGCGATACAGTTCTCCATGCGAATCTCCGCCGGCCGCATCGTCGACGGTCATGGCGATCTGCACCTCAGGAATATGTGCCTTTACCATGATACGGTTATCATCTTCGACTGCATTGAGTTCAATCAGCAGTTCCGGGCTGGCGACGTCATCGGGGATATCGCATTTCTCACGATGGACCTCGACGCGCGCACCCTTCCGCAGCTCGGGAACTGCTTCTTGAGCGAGTATTTGCAACGAACGAGCGACTACGCCGGTCTCACGATGCTCGACTTCTATCAGGTTTACCGGGCTTATGTGCGTGGAAAGGTAGCATCGTTTCTTCTGGATGGCGACGACGGCGAAGCGCAGCGGCGTGCGGCCACAAGTGAGGCTGCACACTATTTTGACCTAGCACAGAAATACATCGCCGGGCACTCAGGTGGCCTGCTCATTACTTGTGGCCCGAGTGCCAGCGGAAAGACCACGGTTGCGCAGCAGACATCCGAAATCCTTAGGGGGGTCACCGTACGCTCGGACGCAGTACGCAAGCATCTGGCAGAGCTACCACTGGAACAACACCACGCCGCATCGTACGCACAAGGGATATACAACACCGAGATGACCGAACGAACCTATCAAACGCTGCTGCAGAATGCGCGCTCCATTATCGGCTCCGGACGCTGGGCGGTCCTGGATGCGACCTACCTGCGACATGCACATCGTCTGCAGGCCGCGGCGCTCGCGCGATCTCTTGGGGTTGCGTTCGGGATCATATATTGCAATGTGCCGCGCTCCGAGTTGGAGCGGCGCCTGGACCAGCGATGGCACACACAGAAAGACATCTCGGACGCAACACACGCGGTGCTGTTCCAACAACTACGCGATTTTGAACCACCGCGGCGCGACGAAGCCGCGATATTTCATTGGACGGGAACCGAGGATCTCGCCACATGGATCACACAGCTGGCGCATACGCGTTGAACACTATGGCCTGCTGACCAATGCCTAATAGCCCGCCTGCTTCCGCGCTTGGATGACCGCTTCCGCGTCAACATTCCCCGCTACCACCGCCGATTTACCGGAAAGACCGACTCTGGCATCCGTCACGTCCGCGACCCAGCGAATTGCCGCCGCGGCCGGGGCGACGCACCCTTCGCACTTCATACCTCTAACTTCGAAACGTGTTTCGCGACCACTCATATCTCAAAGATTTCTCGCTCCCTTCTGCAGATTACCAGCCTGGCTTGACCGCTGCCCACCCCTGCGGAGTATGGATGGAACATTACTGGGTGAGGTCGCGTTTTTTCTGATCAAACTCGTCGCGTCCGATCTCGCCGCGGGCATAGCGCTCTTTCAGGATATCGAGTGCATCTTTCTGCCGTGGTACATCGATACGAGGCGAAGCCCCAACCAGCCATTTCAGCAGCGCCGCGACCGCCAGGATAATCGCCAGCCAGAACAGGATCATAAACAGCCAGCCCATACCCCACCAGCCACCATATCCCATCATATTGCCCCAGCCCCATTTATACATCACGCTTCATCCTCTATATGCATCGACGCCGCGGCGTACCTCCGCCACAGAGTGCGCGACGCGTCAAGTCCCGGAAACTGAGACGACCCGACGGCAAATATCTCCTCGCTTACTGTCCGTTTGCTCCCGGACCATTATGCGAATAGCCAGGGTGATGGCCCCAGCCGGGAGCCCATGCGCCGCGACGCCAACGCTGCAACTCCTCGCGCTGCTTGGCGGTGAGGACGTTTTGCACCTCATTTCTGGCCTGCACGTGAACCACAATCATCTGCTGGCGCAGATTGGCGATCTCGCCGTAGATGGCACCGACTTTCTTTGGATCCGGCCGCTCCTGTGCCAACAACTCGCGGAACTTGTCCGCGTCGTCCATCATCTTGTCCATCACCGCCAAGTGTTGCCGACGCTCGGCTTCAAAAATCTTGGTGATTTGATCGCGCTGCACATCTGACAAATTCAGCGCCGAAAGCGGCCCGAGCCCACCATATCCCCCCATCATTCCGGGACCCATGCCGTAGCCGGGACCATATCCCCCCATCATTCCGGGACCCATGCCGTAGCCACCATAGCCGCGCATCATGCCGGGGCCCATCCCATAGCCGCCGTCATAGCCGCGCATCATGCCGTAACCGTATCCATTGTCCTGCGCCAGTGCTGGAACCGCAGTTAATACGCCCAGCACGGCGACTCCAGCCAAGTATCTCCTGATTGCTTTCCTGTTCATCGGTCAATCTCCTTGTCGTATGAGGGCTACTGCAAATTCGCAACACGGTAAAACCGCCGGAATGCTACCTCGCGAGTGCATGCCGCACCCGCTCCAAGCGGCCGCGGACTTCCATCGCCAGCTTTTCAATGCCGGGTTTGTCCACGAGACTCAGCACGGAAACCGGATCCATGAAACCAACCGTCACCCGGTCGTCGGACTCTTGGCGTACGATCACATTGCAAGGGAGCAGTAAGCCTATGTCGGGGTCGGCGGTAATTGCCTGGTGTGCCAGTGAGGGATTGCAGGCACCTAGGATACGATACGGGCGACCTTCCACACCGAGTTTTTCCTTCATCGTCTTCTTGACGTCAATGTCCGTCAGCACACCGAAGCCTTCAGTTTTGAGTGCTTCGACAACCCGCGCAACGGCCGCATCAAAGCTACCTTCTACCTGGATGCTGAATCCGTACATACGGGGCTCTCCTTCAGGGGATCAGCATAAAAAGCATTCGTAGAGTACATATTTCTGCCCAGACATCGCGGTCCGGCAGTCAGGAAGAAACGCAACACAGGCTAGAGAAAAAAAATACGTGGTGCTTTGACGCAAATCAAAAATCGCAGCAAAGTGCCTGCGTACTTGTTGGAACGACATCTGTCGAATTGACCTTGGAATGCCGTCGCTGCCATTTTACAACTATCCTGCTTCCGACACTGCAACTAACCGTTGCCCCGCTGGTAACCACTTCAGCCCCGCGGCGACTTCCCGGTTTGCGTTCTGATCCAATTCTGATAGACCTGTGGAGGCCACAACGACTGGACCCAGGCCACAATATAACGGATCTGTGCCATGCTCAGCCGGTCTTTCCAGGCAGGCATCACACGTGTGCCGTCATTAAGGCTCGCTCCGCGTTCGATGGTGTCAATGAATTGTTGACGACTGTGTTTCCAGGCACCCCCCGTACCGTTCAGCGGGGGCGTTGCTGCCGTGACCGACCCACCGAGTAACTGCCAACCAGGATGACCCTGAGCCTGCGCCCCATGGCATGAGGCGCAGTCCGCCTGAAAAAGCCGTCCGCCCAAAGCTCTCTGCTCCGGCGAGCAACCAACGGATTGTGTCGAAACTCGGGTCAATTCGGTCCGGCGCGATACCGGCCGGGCAACCTCGCGCTTGCATGCCACCGCGAACAAAGCAGCTGCAGGAATGATGATCCACGCCTTCTTCATTTTTAGCTCATGGAATATATCAATGTAACAGGCCGCCCGATCCGGTACGCGAACTCAGCCGGTGGGTTACCTCCGCGCGTCACCCGTCCGATCCGGCGCTGTAAGCCGGCGCAAAGCTTCCTGGTATTTTTCGGCCGTGCGCGCCACCACTTCCCCTGGCAGGTCCGGGGCCGGTGGCCGTTTGTTCCACTTGATCGTTTCCAGATAGTCACGCACATACTGTTTGTCAAAACTGGGTGGGCTGGTTCCGGGCGTGTATTGGTCCGCCGGCCAGAAACGCGACGAATCAGGCGTCAGCACCTCGTCAATCAGTGTCAACGTCCCCGCATTATCCAGACCGAACTCGAACTTGGTGTCGGCAATGATAATGCCGCGCGTGCGAGCATAGGTCGCGGCTTCCGTGTACAGCGAGATGCTCACATCCCTGACCTGCCGTGCGAGATCCACACCGAGTATCGCAGCCATCTTTTCGAAACTAATGTTCTCATCGTGAGCGCCAGCCTCGGCCTTGGTGGACGGAGTAAACAACGTTTGCGGCAGGCGCTCGGCTTCGCGCAGACCCTGGGGAAGGGAGATCCCGCATACTGTGCCCGCCTTTCGGTATTCCTTCCATCCGGATCCCACGAGGTACCCGCGAACAATCGCCTCCACCGGCAGTGCTTTGAGCTTGCGCACGACCATTGTCCGGCGAGCGAGCGGCTCGCGTTCGGCTGCATCCGGCAGTACCTGATCCAAAGTTTGATCCGCCAAATGATTGGGGACAACGTGCCGCAGCCGCTCGAACCAGAAATTCGACATGGTGGTCAGTACCGCACCTTTGTTTGGTATCGGCGTGGGCAGAACCACATCGAATGCAGACAAGCGGTCCGTGGCGACAATGAGCATGTAGTGGTCATCTACGGAATAAATATCCCGCACTTTGCCGCGATGCAGCAGTGGCAGGCTTTTCAACTCGGAATTGAAGAGGGTTTCAGGCATCGGCTACGCTTCCATTGATCTCATGACACCGCCCATTTTAAACGGTGGCGCGTCCAAAACCTATCCTGCACGACCTGCCGTTCGCCTTGCGGCATTTCCGGATGACACGCCCAGACAGTTTAGAATCATGGCACATGCCGGCCGGGTCCGGTCCCAGGCCAGTCGCCAATGCGACTATGGCAGCAGCTGTCGCATCCGTGGCTGGGAAACGCAGCCACAACCGGTTTCGGCGGTAGCATGTGGTCCTGCACATTACACCAAAAGCGGCCGGCGGCGGCTCCGCTCGGGTACGCAGTGCACCTCAAACCCGGGGATCAAAACTGGGCGAAATGCCCCAACCCAGCTCGACTAAGCCTCATCATCTGGAAGCTTTGCATCGCCGTAGCGAATTACAAGCGTAGTTAACGCCAGCACCAGGATGGCGCCCGCGAGCGCGACAATGGTCCAACCAGTCATTTCCTTCATTCCGAGAATGATATAGCGCGCAACGGCTACCATGGCGATGTAAAGGGTGTAGCGCAGCGGCAGTTTGCCGCTGGTGAAGTACAGACCGACCATAGTGATGATCTCAAGGTAAATGAACAGGAGCAAAATGTCTTTCAGTGCCACGTCGCCCTGCCCCACCATCTGCTCCGTTTCATGTCCGATCGCAACCAGCGTCCCGGTTATTATGAGAGCAAGCCCAACCCATTCAATGGCGCGCAAGACCCCCATTACTGACCTGTCGAATTTTCCTTCTGCATGTCTCATCCGTCCTCCTTCCACGGCAGTGAACTCCGACCCTGCAGCCGATTTTCCGGACACGTCAGCAAAACGCGCCGTCCTTGCCGACTGCACGTATCAATCCATGACCTCCAGCGCGTAGGTGCGGTATCGGATTAGCAGCTCGCTTTCGTTTCCAAGAATCTGGAACACTGCCAGCAATCCCAGACGTGCAGCGTTGCAGCCGCGGTCGCGCCGCAGGATCTCGATCAGCTCGTCCATTGCTCCGGCATAGTCGTCTTCAACAAGCTTGAGCGCGCTCAGCGCGTACCGTGCGTCGATGTTTTCCGGATGCGCACGGAGCTCCTGTTCCAGCTCCTCCTGCGCAGGCGCGGCGGCAGCGGCCCGCAGAAAACCCAGATGCGCCCGCAACGTTGCAATCTGCGGATCGCTCCTGGTCTCTTCCGACAACCCGTCGAGCACGGACTCGGCCTGGACCGGCTTGCGCCCGAGGATCAGAAGTTTGGCAAGATCGACTGCGATACGCGCGTTCCTCGGATCCGCCGCTACCGCCTGGGTAAGCAGGGTCAGCGCGCGATCGTCATTGCCTGCGCGATGCTCGGCAATTGCCAAGGCGTGCACGGAGGCGGATTCGCGCACAATGTAGCGGTCAATCAGACTACGGAATTCCGTATCCGCCAGCGCGCCATACACGGTATCGACGATCTTCCCATGGTGAAACATTTTAACCGTGGGCACACTGTATACACCGTGCCCGCGGGCAAGCAGTGCATGCTCGTCGGTGTTCACGGTGACCAGCAGGAATCGGCCTCCGTACTCGGCGGCAAGACGGATAAGCCGCGGCATCAGTACCATACATGGACCCGCCCGGGGCGACCAGTAATTCACCATAACCGGACCCCTGGCGGAGTTTTCGAGCACCAGCGCGGCGAAATTATTCGGCGCGGCGCTGAAGACATGATCGTATCCTGTCACAACACTGACACCTCGGCGTATTGCGCGGCTCACATCTGTATGATGTGCACATTTTCCAGGGCTCGGCCCAGAAAACGTCCTCCGACTTGTTCAAACCGCTGCGGTACATCGGTGACAAAGAAACGGTAATCTGGCGCCCCCGATTGCGGATTCGCGAGCTGTTCTGTTTCAAGCAACGCAGCGGTCTGATTCGCAATTGCGTCGGCGGAATCCACCAGCTGCACGTCCGCGCCCACAACCTCGCGCAGCAATGGCTTGAGCAGTGGGTAATGCGTACAGCCAAGGACGAGCGTATCGATGTTTTCGCGGCACAGCGGCCGGAGGTACTCCTCGGCGGTAATGCGCGTAACAACGTGATCCAGCCAACCCTCCTCCACAAGCGGCACGAATAGCGGACAGGCCTGAGATCGGACCTGGATTGACGCGTCGTGGCGCTGGATCGCCCGGTCATAGGCGCCACTTGCCACCGTGGCCAATGTGCCGATCACGCCCACGCGCCGGCTGCGCGTTTCCTGCATAGCACCGCGCGCGCCCGCCTCAATGACATCCAGCACCGGCACTGAAGACCGGTCCCGGATAACCTGGGAAGCGACCGCCGCCATTGTATTGCAGGCAATGATCAGGATCTTCACCCGCTTTTCTAGCAGAAATTCGACTATCTGGGTGGAAAACCGGGCGATGGTTTCCGCCGATTTGACCCCATACGGAACCCGCGCCGTGTCGCCGAAGTAATAAATGTTCTCGTGCGGCAGTCGCCGCCGCAGCGCGTGAACGACAGTCAAGCCTCCTACCCCGGAATCGAAAACACCGATAGGATATTCGGGCAACGATGGCACGTGCACCTTGGCGCTCTGTGGCATTACTTGTATTTTATCTTAAACACGAGAATCGTCACCGCCAGGACAAATGTGATTGTGTTGGCGATGACCACAGGAACGGACCCGATTCCGATTCCGTATACAATCCACAGAAACACGCCGACGGAAAAAAGCGTGAACATGCTGAGCGATATGTCCCCGGCAGACTTCGACTTCCAGGTCTTGATTGCCTGCGGAAAGAAAGCGATGGTGGTCAGAATGCCAGCCAGACTCCCGAAAATATTGATAGAATCCATGGTGTTTCGTTGATTCAGCAAGTAAAAACCTTATACGCCGAAAACCGTAGCAGTAACAGAGGCCGACCACGATCGGCGACCGAACCCACGCAATCCGCCTGGCAGATGACGCGCCGGCGCATCACGGGTTGCATACATTGAGAGCGGGGTAATCTGGATCACCATCCCCGACCTCGCTGAACTCGGTGGCCCTTGGTTATCGGCGGCGACCTGGAATTCAGATAGATACGCAGCCCGGCGCGCTATCGGCTCGTGCCGATACCTACGACCCGCCCGGAATCTCCTGATCCGGTAACATCAGTTTTTTCATGGGCGATCGGTCCGGACCGTACACATGATTGGATTGAACTCTAAAGACAATACGGATTGGATAGCGCCGGCTACGGTCCTGGTTGCCGCTCACCGTCAACTGGCATGTGGATCCAGGCTGGCTAACCGTAAACCCAAGTGCCACCTCCGCCTCGAGGCGGGCGGCTTGCGCCGTTTGGCCTCGAGGCAGAAAAGAATTGCTATTTCCCCGTGATATTGCCACAGGAAACGTATTGTTTGATTTCGCTGAAGCTCTTGTGGATATTGATGGCATACGTCCCGTGCAGCAGTTTGTCCAGAGAGACCGAAACTACCGTGGTGGATCTTCCACCCTTAACCGGCTTCAATTTCCAAGCCGGCTTGGGATTAAGCTTGCTGCACGTGCCTTCGTGGATATGCGCGGGCTGTGCAACTCCTTTGGGCGCATGCTCAACATCAATGAACACCCGGGTCTTGGCACCCTCGGAGGTAAGAATCGCCTTGCCGCTTTCGCCTGACCCATTCTGTGCGCGCAGAGCGATAGTTACTCGATGCATGGCACCGAACGCCACAGCCGGCGCCCCAATCAACCCGGCAACCAGGGCTCCTACGATCAATGTACGCATGTGGTTTTTCCTTGTTCGAAAGAAGAAGTAGATGAGTTCGGATGCTTATATTGCTTGAAGAGAAAGACTTACCGCCGCAGTAAACTATCATCATTCAAACCCTTGGTGCAAGCCGTGGATCAGTTGGCAAGTCCGTACATACCTGATATGGCGCAATTTGCAGACTTGCGTGCCTCTAGCGCGCATAATCTGCACACCCGTAGCAGTTACCCCGGCGGGATCAAGGCCAAACACGCCGCCGCGAGTACCGCGCCAACATGGAGCACTTGATACTCTGGCCGTGGAAAAAGCACAGTCTTCGTCTTTATTAGCTCAAGGACTGCATACACGCAAGCCTGGCTTACATCTAGACACCCGGCCAGCAAAGCTGGCGTTTTCGAGGAAGGACATTATGCCGAGTGCCGTATTCGCGCTACGCTACACACGGAACCTTGTATGCATGGCTTCACAGCCGTGTAAGCCGTGGCGTGAGTCAGTAATTGCAGACATCTTCGATGGAAACGTATCCCACGTATGAATCGGACTAGATTCGCCCTCCGGCCGGCTGCCGGGAGCCGATGGTCGGCAAGGTTGCCTAGCTGGGGCTAGGACACGAAATGGTTCCACTCAACGTTGGTGTCGTTCATTCCCATGACACATTAGCGATATATTCTTCGGCAGTCGGAACTCAGCGGGAATAATAGAATCACAGATAGCAGGTATGACGACATTGCAACAGACTATTCTCGAAAAAAAGGCGGCGCTTGCGGAAAGCGTCAGCGCACCATTTGCGGACTTGGCAGAACGGGTTGCCGAGATATGGCCCGACGCCGATGCGATTGACGAACGACTGCGCGATAGCCTGCCGTCCTTGCCTAATTGCCATTTACTCTATGCCTGGGACATTAACGGAATCGAACTATCCTCCATGGTGCGTGCATCCGGCCCAGATCCGTCGTGGCGCGGCCGCGACCTATCGGAGCGGCCTTATCTAAAGAATCATCTGCCTTTCAAGGGTGTGATGCTGTCGTCCGTCTACCTTTCCAAGTACACTTTCGAGTACTGTCTCACGGTACTGCAGGCAGTGCGCCGCGACGATCGACTTCTCGGTTTCATCGCAGCAGACTTCGCAGTGAACGATTTGCTGCGCAACACCCGGCTTTCCGTGCAACACAAGGTGGGCTCGCAGCAGTTCCGGGGAGACCCCTCAGTACGTGGAACGGTTTTCCTTCAGACACGCACGCCAAGCATTTTCGACAAGTACGTCAACGAGGCAATCGAGGGTATCGTTGTGCTAATGCGGGAATACGGCGTATTCCACAGCAAGGTTCACTTTTCGAGCGGACGTTGCTCCTTTTGGCTGTTGGACGATCCCTACTGCTATCGCCTGCACAGTGTCGAGGAGATCATCGATCCGGAGTTGCGTCTAGTCTATCCTGCACGTCGCTACGCCGAAAACGCCAAGACCCGGGAGGTCGACATTATCCGGGTTTTGGAACAATTCAAGGCACTGCGTTTCCTGGATGAAACGATTTACCTGCGCTCCGGTTCGCTCAATGTCATGAACGACATGGTGGGCCTGACCTTCTCCTGCGATGGCTCTCACTATATGTCGGTCGAGGAATTCCTCGACCGCGACCTTCATTTCTGGGTCGGCGGAAGGACGCCACCGGGACGGGCCGTGGCTGGATGACAATGGGCCTGCTGATCGGACATTTAGAATGGGCCTGTGTGCCGAGTTTTCACAAAGGCAATATCGCGCATGGATTCAACGCGCCGGCCTAAAAACGCTCCGGGCGTGCCGCCCGGGAAAGTCCTCGTGGCGGGATGCAACCCTTGCCTAACGCGACCGCGCCGATGTGGGAAAAGACCACACACGCTCGCCACATCGGCACCGTCGTTGTCGTCTTGACGCGGGTCCAGCCGCAGATCACCTCGAAACCCAGATAAGGGCACCGCCGTCAAAGACGTGCGACTGCCACTTCGAACGCGTCGGTGGCTGCAGAATGACACAGCAGCTCTCCGCGTTCCAGGTCGAAATACCATCCATGCAATGTCAGCCGCCCGGCTATAACCGCCTCTCGCACAAATGGAAAACCCTTGAGATTACGCAGAGAGATCCGGATCGCAGCCTGCTCGCAAGCGCGCTCACGCGCCTCGCCCGCCGTTTCGGGAAATGCCGCCTGCACTTCGTGCCGAGCTTCCGCGACGATCGACATCCACGGCGCGATAAATCCGGACGGTACGGATCGTTCCGGGATTTCTCCAAGGAGCGCGCGTATTCCGCCGCAGCGGGTGTGCCCCATCACGATCAGCTGGCTGACATGTAGCGTGCTAACGGCAAACTCCAGTGCTGCGCTCGTGCCATGATAACCCCCGCCTACCTCGCAAGGTGGCACAAGGTTCGCAACGTTACGCACCACAAACAGGTCCCCGGGATCACTGTCGGTAATGATTGCCGGGTCTACTCGCGAATCGCAGCATGCCACGATCATGACCTTGGGCGACTGACCCTGACGGGTGAGACGTTCATAAAGCCCACGGTCTTCCGAAAAATAGCGCTGTTGAAAGCGCCGGAAACCGTCGACCAGTTCATTGACATCTTTCATGTGCAAACTCACTCACATGTTGTTCAATCGCTGACACCAAGTACACATCTCAGGGCGGATTCGGAAAGCGGCCGCCCGCCAGCTGCGCGGCGAATCCGAGGCTTACGCCACAATGCGGCCATCCCAGCACGGCTACTCTGTGCAGCTGCGTACAACCTGCGCAAGTATTCCGATTCCGCGCTCGATTGCATCGTCATCGGCATTGCTGAAATTGAGCCGCAGATAGCCACGCGGCCGGTCACCATCCGGGAAAAACGGCTCGCCCGGCATGAACGCGACATTATGGTCCAGGGCCTTCTTAAGCAGCATGCGCGAGTCGAGTAACTGGTTGAGTCGCACCCAGAAGAACAGACCGCCGGCCGGTATCTCCCAATGGGCAAGGTCGCGAAAGTGGCGGTCCAGGGCTGTGGCCATTGCATCCCTCCGGGCACGATAGCGGCCACGCAGCCGTTCCAGATGCGCCGGATAATCGGGACTGCGAAGAAAACTGTCGGCCCACCACTGGCCTAGTCGGCTGCTGTGAAGATCAGTCGACTGCTTCAGGCGGACCAGCAGCGGGTATAAATCGGACGATGCCGCTGCGTAGCCGATACGCATCCCTGGCATGCCGGTTTTGGACAGGCTGCCGAGATACATCCACGAAGCTGATCGCAGGTAGGCGCAGATCGGAGCATGGTCAGCCGATTCATACCTGAGTTCGCGATACGGCTCGTCCTCGATCAGCGGCACACGGGTATCGTCGAGCACACGGGCAACCTCTGCTCGCGTAGTTTCCGAATAGCAGTAGCCCGACGGATTCTGGAAAGTCGGAATCAGGTAGGCAAATGCCGGGCGCTGGCGCGCGATCTCAGCACGCAGCGCTGCTGGATCTATGCCCTGTGGTGACAGCGGCAATGCAACAAGGCGTGCGCCGAACAGATGGAACGACTGGATGGCAGCGAGATAACTCGGCGCCTCGAGCAATACCGGCGTACCGGGATCTATGAACAGCTTCGACGCCAGATCAATTGCCTGTTGTGAACCGGCGGTGACCAGCACCTGATCCGCATCGCAGGTACGCCCCAGCCGGCTCAGATCGGCGGCGATGCGCGCGCGCAGTGTCGGCTCACCTTCAGTGGTCCCGTACTGACGCAGCTGCTGTGGGGCTTGCGCCAAGTCCAATACAGGCATTGCTTCCATCGCCGGCAGGCCGCCGGCAAAGGAAATGACGCCTTGCTGCTGGGTCAGCGCCAGAATCTCGCGTATCAATGACCCGGTGAGCCGCTGGATGCGTTCTGAAAACATGTTCGTTCCCGTTAAAGCCGTCTGTCCTTCCGTCTGCCGGCACACAGCCACGCCTTTGGCCGTTTCTAGTGCTGCCGGGACCTCCCGCGGCGGCAATCAGCGCACTGCGCGCACCGGCCAAGTCGGAGCGGCGCGTCTGGGACCATCGTAACGATGATAACCTATCTAGTCAGACCGGCATAAAGTCGCGGCAACCGTTCCGGCAGCTGGTCGACCTGGTCTATCACCAGGTAGTTCTTTGGGCCAAAAATGCGCGCGACATAGTCGTCAGCATTCGGATCGAGTGTCATACAGAAGGTGCGTACGCCCCGCGCGGCCAGCTCTTCAACCGCTTTTTTCGTGTCGTGCCGTAGGTACTGCGGATCGCGCACGTCGATGTCGGCCGGTTCACCATCGGTCAGCAGCAGGATCAGCTTCTTCTGCTCGGGCTGCTTCAGCAGGAAAGTCGCCGCATGCCGCAGTGCCGCCCCCATGCGTGTTGAAAAGCCGCCGTGCATGCCAGCAAGCCGCGACTTGACGTCGTCACTGTACGAATCACTGAAGTCCTTGAAACGGTAATACTTGACCTCGTGCCTACCATCAGACGCGAAACCGTGGATTGCAAACGGATCGCCAACGCGATCGATCGCCCATGACAGTAGCGAAGTCGCTTCGCGCGCCAGCTGAATCACGGGCTTCACGGATGCGCCCAACTTCTCGTTGGTTGATTCCGAAAGATCGAGCAAGACCAAGACCGCAAGATCACGTACCTTGCGCACTAGGCGGATGTTGATTCGCTGGTCCGGCATATGCCCCATACGGATGTCAATCAGTGCGCGGATTGCGGCATTGAGGTCGATCTCCTCGCCGTCTTCCTGTCGGCGGATGCGCTGCACACCTTCCGGCTGCATAGCATCTATGATGCGCCGCAAGCGCGAAGCCACCGGTCTGTTTTCCGTCAGGATCCTGTCGATTTCCGCCGGATCGCCTCTCTGCTGGCGCTTTTCCAGAACGGTTACCCAGCTAGGCCGATGGAGCTGCACGGTGTAGTCCCACTCTTGGTAGTGATACGGCTCCGACACCGGCTCCTTGCCTTCCAGATCGTTGATCGCACATCCTTCCTGGTCGAGAAAAAATGGTTCCTTCAGCACCCAGATCTCCTGGGCGTCATCGCCGGCCAGCTCGCAGTCGAGTTCGTTCACCATGTCCATGGTCGAAACGTACTTTCGCACTTGCTTCGGCGCTGGCACATAGTCGGCTTCTTGCCAGGCGATTTCATCAGAAGCCCAGCAGTAGCGATTGTCATCGCGGTACGGGATTGCCATCGTTTCAAGCGCGCGCAGCGAAGGCACGACAGAAGATTCTCGGAAAGAATTGTAAAGTCTTACCCCCAATTCCCACGACAGGCGGTTGTCGGTGGCACGTAGCCTGCACTCGTCCCGAAAACGTACAGTCATATCCAGGATCAGCCTGTCATCGTCGTGGTAGCTCTCGTCGAGCAGTGAATAAGCGAGACGTTCGAGAAAACCGACCACCGCATCGGTCGGACAGCTTACTTCGCGCACCTTGGCATGGAACTGGGACCAGAGCTGCTTCATGCCGGGAAATTCACGTAACGCGAGATGCTCGATGCGAGCATCCTCGAAAACGCCGATCAAGAACATCTGTACCGGACTCAGCTGTTCCATTGACATGGGTTCGCGCGTATAAACCAGATGCGCTGCCGCATGCGCGGCGGCGGCGCGATACAATTCCTTTCCCGCTATGCCGGCATAGTCATCATAGGCATCAGGCAGGTGGATAACCCGTTTTTCGATGAATGGCCTGTAACCCTCACGCGTTTCGTAGTCCCCTGACGTCGGGCGCAGAAAGAAGTCGCGGCCCCAGAATGCCCGCAGGTAGAAATTGATCTTTCTTTGACTGTCAATGAAGAGCGTGCCGCGCCTTTCCTTTTGCAACACGCTAAGGCTGTCAGCGCTCTTCAGATCGAAGTACGCGAGCTGCGCCTGGAAATCACGTGCATGCGCCTGCGCTCCCCACAGCGCCCAGCGCCGCAGACCTCCAAGCGTGAGCTTGGCAAAAAGCTCATCAAGGTGGGCAAGCATGGGGCGCAGGCCGCGCGGCACCCGTGCCGAAAGCTGATGAACAAGGCTGAGATAACCGCGCAGCAGCTCGGCATCGCCAAGGCGTCCGGCAGCGACCGGCAGCGTATCAAACAGCAGCTGAATCACCTCGCCGCTGACCATCGACGCGAGCTTCATGGCACTGGTGATGCAGTCCACCAGTACGTCCTCGCCCACTTCCTTGACCACGAGCGGCAATGCCTGCAGATAGGTTACGACGAGTTCGCTGCCGCGCCCGAGCTGCGTCAGGCTTTTCGCTCCTTCGAGCCATCGTTGCAGGCCGTGGGGCGACATTACACGTGCCGCCTCAGCGAAGCTCTCGCTGAGAGAGTCGCGGACATGCGGTTCGATGTGGCCGAGATATTCCTTGTATTCGTCGAGACTGACGGTCATGAGCGATGTAATGTCGAGACCTGGCCTGTCATTCGTCGTCGTCGTCCAGGTCAGACGACCAACCGAGATCAAGGGCGTGCTGCATCGCCGCGGCATATATGCGCTCGTGGCGCGCCCGCAGTTCGGGCGGAAGGTGGCTAACTAGATGGCCGTAAGGCCCCCAGGCCACATGCACCTGGGCATACAGTTCATCGAACTGGGCGCGCGCCCAGCCTTCGCAGGTTTCGCTCTCCGGCAGAAGACCGAAAACCCAGGCGTCACGGATAATGCGACCCACGTCGGTCATGCCGCCAAAGTGGTCACGATGGATGCCGGGGTACTTGTTCGACTCACCCATTTACGCCGGACCTCTCAGAAATAGGTGTTGATCGCGGCATCCAACGTGTCGCGCATGTCCGGGTCGTCGGTTATCGGCCGCACCAGAGTCATTTGGCAGGCTGAACGCGGATCGATCCCGCGAGCGATCAGCTGTCCGGCATAGGCCAGCAATCGTGTGGATATGCCCTCGTCCAGGCCGTGGCCCTTGAGGTTGCGTGCACGATGCGCGATCTGCACCAGTTTGTCCGCGGTGCTCCGATCGACCAACGTCTCGTGCTGGACGATTTCCGCTTCGACCTCGGCATCAGGATAATCAAAATCGATGGCGCCGAAACGTTGTTTCGTCGACTGTTTCAGGTCTTTCATCAAACTCTGGTAGCCGGGGTTATACGAGATCACCATCTGGAAATCGGGGTGGCAGCGCACCAGCTCACCCTTCTTCTCGAGGGGCAGCTGGCGGCGATGATCGGTAAGAGGATGGATCACAACCGTTGTATCCTGGCGCGCCTCGACCACTTCATCGAGATAGCAGATCGCGCCAATCCGCGCAGCCACGGTCAACGGACCGTCGTGCCATTTTGTGCCGCTCGCGTCGAGCAGATAGCGCCCCACAAGGTCCGAGGCGGTCATGTCTTCGTTGCAGGCCACAGTAATCAAGGGTTTCTTCAGCTTCCATGCCATGAATTCGACAAACCGGCTCTTACCGCAACCGGTAGGCCCCTTGAGCATCACCGGCATACGCACACTGTAGGCAGCCTCGTACAGCGTGACCTCGTTGGAAACCGTGCGGTAATAGGGCTGCGCTTCCACCAGGTACTGCGACCAAAGGGCGTCGTCCGCTTTCATCTTGGATTTGGCATTGCTCATGTTTCCTTACCTCAAAACCTCGAACTGGTCGGAGCCCGCCCCGCAGGACTTCTTGAACCCGGGCACCACGGACCAAAGGCCTACTGTCGGAGCAGGGCGGGACAGATGCATACCGTCCGCACCCGGCAGGAGGCCGGTGCCCGCGTTGACGCGGGCACCACCCGCAGGCCAATGCTCAGGCCTTGATCTTGCTGCGGTAGATCACCATCGCAGCGCCCTGCGACTGCTTGTAATTGTCGTAACCCACCAGCCGCACATGATTGCCAGGATGCGCTTTGTGGCAGGCATCGGCTTCGGCCAGAATCCGATCAACGTCGGTCTCGCCGAACATTGGCAGCTTCCACATGTACCAGTAATGGCCGAAGGCGTTTTCCGGCTCGGTATGCTCGATAGCCGGATTCCAGCCGCGTTTGACAACGTATTCGACCTGCTTGCGGATCTCTGCGGCATTCATCGCTGGCAGGTAGGAGAAAGTCTCAAACTTGCGGCTTGAGACATCCGTCAGACTCGACTTGTAGTCTTGCATTTCACTCATATTGCTTGCTCCAATTCAGTTTTCAATCAGGTTTCACAGCCACAGTCAGCATGCAAGAATCCGGCGAACGGGGACCATTGCCGCGGAATCAATCCGCTTTCTGGACCTGCCCTGCCCGCGAACCTCATTTGTGCATGACATCCAGCTTGTCGACGGTGTCAAACTCGAACTTGATTTCCTTCCATGTTTCCATTGCGACCTTGAGCTCGGGACTTGACTGCGCGGCCTTCATGAGTACCGCCTTGCCTTCCTTCTCGATGGCAATACCCTGGTTGCGTGCTTCCACACAGGCCTCAAGAGCGACGCGGTTAGCCGCCGCCCCGGCAGCATTGCCCCATGGGTGACCGAGAGTGCCACCACCGAACTGAAGCACTGCGTCATCGCCGAAGATAGTGACCAGCGCAGGCATGTGCCAAACGTGAATCCCGCCGGAGGCGACAGCGAAGGCCCCAGGCATGGAACCCCAGTCCTGATCGAAAAAGATCCCGCGGCTGCGGTCTTCCTTGATGAACTTCTCACGTAGGATGTCGATCCAGCCGAGCGTCGAAGCACGATCGCCTTCGAGCTTGCCCACCACAGTACCGGTGTGCAGATGGTCTCCTCCGGACAGGCGCAGGATCTTGGTCAGCACGCGGAAGTGGATGCCATGGTGGGGGTTGCGATCGAGTACGGCGTGCATGGCGCGATGGATGTGCAGCAACATGCCGTTATCGCGGCACCAGTTGGCCAGACCGGTATTAGCACAGAATCCGCCGGTGATGTAATCGTGCATAATAATAGGCGCGCCGATCTGCTTAGCGTGTTCCGCCCGCTTGTACATTTCTTCTGGAGTCGGAGCCGTGACGTTCAGATAGTGGCCTTTGCGCTCACCGGTTTCCCCCTCGGCTTTGTGAATCGCCTCCATGACGAAGTCGAAGCGTTGCCGCCAGCGCATGAATGGCTGGCTGTTCACATTCTCGTCGTCCTTGGTAAAGTCCAAACCACCGCGCAGACACTCGTACACCGCACGACCATAATTCTTGGCCGACAGGCCGAGCTTGGGCTTGATGGTGCAGCCCAGCAGCGGACGGCCGTACTTGTTCATGATGTCGCGCTCGACCTGGATTCCTTGGGGCGGGCCGCCACAGGTCTTTACATAGGCGATTGGGAAGCGGACGTCCTCGAGACGTAGCGCACGGATCGCCTTGAAACCGAAAACATTCCCCACCAGCGAGGTGAACACATTGACGACTGAGCCTTCTTCGAACAAGTCGATGGGGTAGGCAACGAATGCATAAAAACAGGTATCGTCGCCCGGAACGTCCTCGATGCGATACGCGCGGCCCTTGTAGTAGTCAAGATCCGTCAGAAGATCCGTCCAAACCGTAGTCCAGGTGCCAGTGGAAGACTCCGCGGCCACTGCGGCGGCGGCCTCTTCACGGGGCACGCCCGCCTGCGGGGTAATCTTGAAGCAAGCCAGCAGGTCGGTTTCGTTCGGCTTGTATTCCGGCATCCAATACGTTTCGCGGTATTCCTTGACTCCTGCTTTGTAACTTTTCACTTTGCCTGACATCGTCTCATTACTCCTGTGACTCTGGTTAGGGTCCGGGATCCAGCCTGGCGCCGTGCAACCAAGTCCGCCCGGTTTGGCACCCATTTTACCGCCGCGTCCGGCAGGATACCCATATCTGCGGTCTCTCCGTCTATGCTCTGCGGTTGGGGGTGAATCTACTATACAAAGTGAGGATATATTATGAGTTGCATAAGTAATATTAAATATTTATGATCGTAATCATAAGGTATTACTTATGAATATTACTTTGCGCCAAATGAAGGTTTTCGAATCGGTTGCGCGCAATCTGAGTTATACCCGTGCCGCCGCCGAGTTGTTTCTCAGCCAACCAGCGGTCTCCATGCAGGTGCGGCAACTCGAGCGACAGCTCGGCGCACCATTGTTTGAGCGTCTGGGCAAGCGCATTCATCTCACCGAGGCTGGGCGTGAGGTCTATCAGTACAGCCGGTCAATCGCCCAACAGCTCGATGAAATGGAAACATTGCTCGCTGACCTGAAGGGTTTGAACAGTGGCAGACTGCGGATATCGGTTGCCTCGACGGCCAACTATTTCGTACCCAACCTGCTCGCTACGTTCCATCAACGGTTCCCGGGTGTAACCGTGAGCCTCGACGTGACAAATCGTGAAACCCTGCTGGGGCAGCTCAATGACAACGCCGTGGATCTGGTAATCATGGGCCAGCCGCCGGCCACGCTCGATGTCGACGCGCAGGAGTTCATGGAGAACCCGTTGGTGGTGGTCGCACCGCCGAATCATCCGCTTGCGCACGAGAAAAGCGTTCCGCTCAAGCGGCTGCAAGAGGAAACCTTCCTTGTACGCGAGCCAGGCTCCGGGACCCGAATCGCAATGGAGCGATTCTTCGCCGAAAGAGGGATTCATCTGAAGACAGGAATGGAGGTCGGCAGCAATGAGGCAATCAAACAAAGCGTTCAGGCCGGACTCGGGCTCGGACTGCTGTCGCGCGCTACCATCGAGCAGGAACTGACCCTGAAACGGCTCATCATTCTGCGGGTTGCCGAATTTCCCATCATGCGGCACTGGTATATCGTGCACCGCCACGGCAAGCGGCTCCCGGCTGCGGCCGAGGCTTTCAAGCGCTTCTTGTTATCCGAGGCGTAAGCGGCTGGGCAATCGGACACAAGAACTGGCCACAGAAACATCCCCTGGCCGCGACAGCTGGCCAGGCGGTCATTTGCCGTTCAGCATGTAGAAAAAGGCAGTTGGCACCGCAGAGCGCCGCCGCTTCCATGAAGCCGGAAACGATGCATCGGTGCCCACCGGCACTGTACCATGCGTGCGGACGACGCAGTTGCCGCAATGCGTTCCAAAATGCCGCCCGCGCCGTCAGCTCGCTAGGCGCCGCCAATAAGTCGAACGCCAGTAATACAACACCGTCGTATCCGCAAGCGGATAGGAATCCGCATAATCCACACCATACTGGGGTTCTTCCACGTTGTCGCGCGACGGATCAAGAGGGCGCCAGTATTCATCGCGCTCGTCGCCTTCCAGTGGGCCGTGTGCACTACCAATATTGCGGCGCTCAGCAGTGCCGAACGACTCGTAATTATGCTGAGCCTGCTCGAGCGAAACCCAGTTGGCACTGCCCGGCATGCGCGGAAAACGCAGCTGTGCGAGATCATCTTCCCACAGGCAAATCGGACACTTTTCGTGATTGCCCGGCTGCTGGCGGAAAACCTGGTAGCCACAAACTGGGCAGGGATATTTCCGGTGATTCATGGCTCAAAAAATAAGCTTACCGGCTGTGCAATGCAAATAGGGGGTGAAAAAAATGCTGCGCTGCATCGGCCTGAAAGCACCCAAACCCATTCACAGCCGCATCCAAGAAGACTCTGAGTCTGAGCACCTCCAGGCCGAGAAAACGTCCTGGCAGGGTCGTGGCTTGTTCCAGAAACAAAAAGAGGCGGCTACTGGCCGCCCCTCTCCGGAGTCTAGATTCCGGGATATACAGCCGGGCCAAACCTGTGTGGCCCGGCCCAAACCCTACTAATGTCAATTCACACGCGGATCAAGCTCGCCCTTCTCGTAACGCTTGGTCATGGCTTCCAGGCTGATCACCTTAATCTTCGAAGCCTGGCCAGCACAACCAAAAGCCTCGTAGCGAAGCTTACAGATCTCCTTCATCCCCTTCGTCGCCGCCGCAAGCCACTTGCGCGGATCAAATTCCTTCTTGTTCTCTGCCAGGAACTTGCGCACCGCACCAGTGGACGCCATGCGTAGATCCGTATCGATATTGACCTTGCGCACGCCATGCTTGATGCCTTGCTGTATCTCCTCGACCGGGACGCCGTAGGTCTGCCCCATATCGCCGCCGTAGCTGTTAATCATCTTGAGCCAGTCCTGCGGCACGGAGCTTGATCCATGCATCACCAAGTGAGTAGTAGGAATACGACTATGGATTTGCTTGATGCGTTCGATGGCAAGGATTTCGCCAGTCGGAGGACGGGTAAACTTGTAAGCACCATGACTGGTGCCGATGGCGATCGCAAGCGCGTCCACCTTCGTTTTCTTAACGAAGTCCGCAGCCTGGTCAGGGTCGGTCAGCAACTGGCTGTGGTCAAGCTTGCCCTCGGCGCCTGAACCGTCTTCCTCCCCTGCCATCCCAGTTTCGAGACTTCCGAGACAACCGAGTTCGCCCTCCACGGACACTCCGCAGGAATGGGCCATGTCTACCACGCGCCTGGTCACGTCCACGTTGTAATCGTAGGTCGCCGGCGTCTTCATGTCCTCCTTGAGCGATCCGTCCATCATCACCGAGGAGAAGCCGAGTTGAATGGAGCGCTGACACACGGCCGGACTCGCACCGTGATCCTGATGCATCACCACCGGTATCTGAGGCCACTCTTCGATGGCGGCCAGGATCAGGTGGCGCAGGAATGACGCCCCGGCATACTTGCGGGCACCGGCCGATGCCTGCACGATCACGGGGCTGTCGGTTTCGGCCGCGGCTTCCATGATGGCACGCATCTGCTCGAGGTTATTTACATTAAACGCCGGCACGCCGTAAGTGTGCTCAGCGGCGTGGTCCAGCAGTTGGCGCAGAGAAACTAATGCCATGACAATCTCCTACGTAATAAAATTAACGATGCCGCTGAACCTGTGATTTCAACCGCCTGGAACAGCGAACCCTCCCAAGGCATCGGCGATTATTATTTTTTTTCCGCCGGCCACTGCTGGGCCATCAAAGCAATCAAGGCGGGATTTCCGATGTAATATTAATTAAAGAGAGCATCTAGCCTATCATTACGATCATGTATTTGACACCCTCTTCTCCCGCACAAAATCTGCAGAACCCCCACACAATGCTCAGCGCACGGTGTCGCTTCGGTTAGTTCCCGGCTGACTCGCGGATTGCGACCTACCCGCTGCCAACCGGCGTGTCCCATCCATGGAAACATGGTTGCGGATTATAAACCGCCTGCAGCACCGCGCGCTATCTTCCCAGACCGCAGACCAATGCCGTTGCGCGAACCCTTCGGTAATTTCATGCAGAATAGACCCACCCAAGCAAAGCCACGGCCGGCAACAGACTGATGGCCTGATTCAATCAAAGAATGTGTGGTTAAGTTCGGTCGGCTACTGCGGGTCTCGGGTGCGGACCAGAGGCGGAGGTCTCATCGCGCCCGGAACCGGTCGCTTGCGAAGCGCCGCTGGCACTCCCATGGCCAACACAAAGTTTGTCCCCAATGGCCTTCAGGAAAATCAGGTCCGGCAGAAGCACGAGAAACGCGCCGCATCACCGGCTGAGTCGCCGATGACAGACCCAGCCTCTCCAACCGTCAGATGAAGCAGCAGGGGCCGACGTTTCATCACGCCGGCCGGGAACCGAGTCCGGATGCGCAATTCCGGATCTTGGAATGCGGCGCCGCATTCCAGACGATACCGCATGCAAAACGCTACTCCCGGTGCAGTTCCCCGACTCGTACGATTTTCAGGGTGTTCGTTCCGCCGGGTTTAGCCAGTGGCTCGCCGATAGTGAGGATCGCGAGATCCCCGTCACGCACTGCGCCACGGCGGCGAAGCTCGTCGACCGCCTCCTGCATCACAACGGCAGGATCCTTCGAGGTGAGGACAAAACCGACCGGATACACGCCGCGGTAGAGTGTGACCTTGCGGCGCGTCTCCACATGGGGCGTCAGTGCGTAAATCGGCACCGCTGAATTGATGCGCGACATCCACAGAGCGGTGGACCCGGATTCGGTCAACGCCGCAATGGCCCGCACCGTTAGGTGGTTGGCCACAAACATGGTAGCGCGCGCGATCGCCTCATCCATGCGGCTGAAGTGCTGATCCATGCGCTGATCGAAGACAATGGTATCTTCGTGCTTCTCAGCCTCACGGCAGACGCGATCCATCGCAGCCACTGCCTCCACCGGGTGCTTACCCATAGCGGTCTCGGCCGAAAGCATCACGGCGTCGGTGCCGTCCAACACCGCATTGGCCACATCCGATACTTCGGCACGCGTGGGAATCGCGTTTTCGATCATCGATTCCATCATTTGAGTCGCGGTAATGACGATGCAATTCATCTTGCGCGCGAGCTTTATGATGCGCTTCTGAACCGGAGGAAGCGCGGCATCCCCGATCTCCACCCCAAGATCCCCGCGCGCAATCATGACCGCGTCGGAAGCTCGGATGATCTCTTCGATCGCCTTCACCGCTTCAGCACGCTCGATCTTGGCCACGATGCCGCCGAGCCCGCCGGCAGCCCGCAACAGTTTCCGCGCTTCTTCCACGTCCTTAGCAGTGCGAGGAAAGGAAATCGCCACATAATCGGCGTGCATGGCGGCCGCGGTTTTCATGTCGTCCCGGTCCTTGTCGGTCAACGCTGCGGCAGACAGCCCTCCACCCTGGCGGTTTATGCCTTTGTTGTTGGACAACTCCCCGCCAGCCACCACTCGACAGACAACCTCACTGCCTGCCACCCGTTCCACCCAAAGCACGATGCGGCCATCGTCCAGCAGCAAAGTCGAGCCACGCGACACATCCTCGGGTAGGGACTTGTAGGTTGTACCGACGCGCTGCTGGTTTCCCCGATCTAGCGGGCAATCGACATCGAGTATAAAGGCGTCGCCCTCCGCCAGGTGGATTGGCCCGTCTTTGAACTGGCCTATACGGATCTTCGGCCCCTGCAGGTCCACCAGTACACCGACCTGGCGGTCATGGGCCTGGGCACGCTCGCGCGCCGCTTCGGCACGACGCATGTGCACTTCAGGCAGTCCGTGGGAAAAATTTAACCGGACAACATCGACACCTGCCTCAATAAGTTTATCCAGCACCTTCGGGTCATCGGTTGCGGGCCCCAAGGTCGCGACAATCTTCGTTCGTCTAAACATAATTTCCTTGGACGACTCCGGAACGGGCGACTGACAGATCGTGCGGCATGGCGTAGATGAAGCCTGCCATCACTCTGTTCACGCTAGTTCCTTGCCCGTTCTTCAAGAATGGCAACCGCCGGAAGCTTCTTGCCCTCGAGAAACTCGAGAAAGGCGCCACCAGCGGTCGAAATGTAAGACACCTTATCATAGATGTCATATTTCTGGATGGCCGCAATCGTGTCGCCGCCGCCCGCCAGGGTGAATGCCTTGGTGCTTGCAACCGCTTCGGCAATCTTCCTCGTGCCAGCACCGAACTGGTCAAACTCGAAGACACCAACGGGTCCGTTCCACACCACCGTACCAGCTTTCATAATGATATCGGCCAGTTCCTGCGCGCTCCTCGGACCAATATCGAAAATCATGTCGTCTGCAACAACATCATTGACATCCTTCAGCAAGGCCGGCTCGGCAGCATCGTATTTCTTGCCGACGACCACGTCGACGGCGATCGGAATCCTGGCGCCGCGCTTGGACATCTTATCCATCAGGCTCTTCGCTGTCGGAATAAGGTCGGTCTCGGCGAGCGACTTGCCTATCGTCTTCCCGGAAGCAGCCAAAAATGTGTTAGCGATGCCGCCACCAACTACCAGTTGGTCGACCTTTTCGGACAGAGCCTCGAGCACTGTTAGCTTGGTCGAGACCTTGGAGCCACCGACAATCGCAACCATGGGCCGCTTCGGAGCGGCAAGCGCCTTGTTGAGCGCGTCCAGCTCCTGCACCAGCAGCAGTCCGGCGCAGGCGACCGGCGCGAACTTGGCTACCCCGTGAGTCGAACTCTCGGCCCGATGTGCGGTGCCGAATGCATCCATCACAAAAACGTCGCAAAGCGCAGCGTACTTCCGTGCAGTATCATCGACGTTCTTCTTCTCGCCCTTGTTGAAGCGCACATTCTCCAGCAGAACCAGCTCGCCCGGCGCAACGTCGAAGCCACCATTGATCCAGTCCCGGATGAGCCGCACCCCCTGGCCAAGTTTCCTTGACAGGTCCTCGGCCACGGGCTTCAGCGAATTCTCTTCGCTGTACTCACCCTCAGTCGGACGGCCCAGATGCGACATTACCATGACCCTCGCACCTGCTTTGAGGCAGTGGCGGAAGGTCTGCAGCGAAGCGGCGATGCGCGCATCCGACGTTACCTTTCCGTCCTTCACTGGCACGTTGAGGTCTGAGCGGATCAGCACCCGCTTTCCCTTGAGATCGAGATCGGACAGCTTGATGACGGACATGACGAAATATCCCCTGGCATCGATAACTGTTAGGCGCAGACGGCATATGCCGTCTGCGCCGGCGGCAACCTTACTTCGCGCCCATCAGGGCAACCGTGACATCCAGCATGCGGTTGCTGAAACCCCACTCGTTGTCGTACCAGGAAAGCACCTTCACCAGATTCCCGATAACCTTGGTCTGCGTCGAGTCGAAAGTCGATGAAACCGTCGTATGGTTGAAATCGCTCGACACCAACGGGTCGGAATTGTACGCCAGAATTCCCTTGAGGTCCGTCTCGCTTGCGCTCTTGAGGATCGCATTGATCTCGTCCTTGTTGGTATCGCGCTTCGCGACGAACGTCAGATCTACGACCGACACGTTGATGGTCGGAACACGTATGGCGAAACCCGATAGCTTTCCGTCAAGCTCCGGCAGCACCAGACCTACCGCCTGGGCGGCACCGGTCTTGGTTGGAATCATGTTATGCGCGGCGGCGCGGGCGCGATACAGGTCACTGTGGTATACGTCGGTCAGCACCTGATCATTGGTGTAAGAGTGGATCGTGGTCATCAGGCCGGTAACGATACCGAGCTTATCGTGCAACGGTTTGACCAAAGGTGCCAGGCAGTTGGTAGTGCACGAAGCATTCGAAATGACTGTCATTTCATGCTTCAGCACCTTGTGGTTCACGCCGTATACGATGGTGGCATCGCATTCGTTCTTGTCAGCCGGTGCGGAAATTATGACCTTTTTAGCGCCGGCAGCGATGTGCGGCTGGCACTTGCTGCGGTCGCGGAAGATGCCGGTGCACTCGAGCACCACGTCGATACCCAGGCTTTTCCACGGAAGCTTTGCCGGGTCACGCTCGGCGCAGACCCGGATCTTGTCACCGTTGACGATCATATGATCGCCCTCGACCTTCACTGTACCTGCAAACTTCCCGTGTACTGTGTCGTGACGGGTCAGGTGGGCGTTCGTCTCGGCATTCCCGAGGTCATTGATGGCGACTACCTGGATATCCTTGCGGCCGGACTCGTACAATGCGCGCAGCACGTTTCGGCCGATGCGGCCATAGCCATTAATAGCGACTTTGATTGACATTGTCTTATAAATCTCCCAGACGTTGAGTTGAAATCAGAAATCGTTAGCCCAGCGCCTCCACGGCTCTGGCGACATTCTCGGCGGTGAATCCGAAGTGCTTGAACAGGACTCCGGCTGGCGCTGATTCGCCGAACCGGTCCAGCCCCACAACCTGTCCCTCGAGCCCCACATACTTGCGCCAGCAGTCCGTAACACCGGCCTCTACTGCCACACGGCGAGTAACGCTCTTCGGGAGCACCGACTCACGATAGGCGGCTTCCTGCATGTCGAATACATTGGTCGACGGCATGGACACCACGCGAACATTTCGGCCCTTCGCGACCAGCAGCTTCTGCGCTTCCATGGCAAGCGCAACTTCGGACCCGGTTGCAATAATGATTGCATCCGGCTTGCCGCCAGCGGCTTCGCTCAGGACATAGCCGCCGCGCCTGACATTGGCGATCTGCTGCACATCACGTTTCTGGTGGGGCAAGTTCTGCCGCGAGAAGATCAGCGAAGAAGGACCAGTGGTTCGCTCGATCGCGCATTTCCAGGCAATCGCCGACTCGACCGCGTCACAAGGCCGCCACACGGACATATTGGGCAACAGGCGCAAGGTCGCGGTCTGTTCTACCGCCTGGTGGGTAGGTCCGTCCTCGCCAAGGCCGATTGAATCATGGGTATAGACGAACACCACACGCTGTTTCATGAGCGCAGCCATACGCAACGCATTGCGCGCATATTCGGAAAACATCAGGAAGGTGGCTCCATACGGAATAAACCCACCGTGCAGGGCAATGCCGTTCATAATCGCAGACATGCCAAACTCGCGCACACCGAAATATAAGTAGTTCCCTGTGGAATTCGTCCGGCTGACGCCCTTGGAACCTTTCCAGATCGTGAGATTGGATCCGGCCAGATCCGCTGAACCGCCCAAAAGTTCTGGCAGCAGCGGCCCATAGCCATTGAGAGCGTTCTGGGAGGCCTTGCGCGATGCGATGGTTTCAGCCTTGGCATCCACCGCTTTGATAAACTCCTCGGACTTTGTCGCCCATTCCGTAGACAGCTCGCCATGCATGCGGCGCTCAAACTCTGCGGCCAGATCCGGATGGGCCTTCCTGTAGTCGGCGAACTTCTTGTTCCACTCATCTTCGGCCGATTTCCCCCTGACACGGGCATCCCAACCAGCATAAATATGATCGGGAATCACGAATGGATCATACTTCCAACCGAGATTCTCGCGTGTTGCGGCCACTTCCGCCTCGCCCAGGGCTGAGCCATGAGCATCATGGCTGCCACAAAGATTGGGCGCACCAAAGCCGATCACCGTCTTGCAGCAGATAAGCGACGGCTTGTCGCTGACCGCGCGCGCTTCGACAATCGCCTTCTTGACCGCTTCGGGGTTGTGGCCATCGACCTCACGCACCACATGCCAGCCATAGGCTTCGAAGCGCTTCGGCGTATCATCCGTGAACCAGCCCTCTACATGACCGTCGATGGAAATGCCGTTGTCATCGTAAAGAGCAATGAGTTTGCCCAGCCCGAGTGTGCCAGCAAACGAACAGGCCTCGTGCGAGATACCCTCCATCATGCAACCGTCGCCGAGAAACACATAAGTGTAATGATCGACAATATTATGGCCGTCACGATTGAACTGACCAGCGAGCAGCTTCTCCGCGAGGGCCATGCCCACGGCATTAGTGATGCCCTGTCCGAGCGGACCAGTTGTAGTTTCCACACCCGGCGTATACCCGTATTCAGGATGCCCAGGGGTCTTTGAATGGAGCTGCCGGAAGTTCTTGATCTCTTCCATGGGCAACCCATATCCACTGAGGTGCAGAAGACTGTAAAGCAGCATCGATCCGTGGCCGTTGGATAGCACGAAGCGGTCGCGATTCGCCCATTTCGGGTTGGCGGGATTATGTTTCAGGAAGTCATTCCACAATACTTCCGCAATATCAGCCATGCCCATAGGTGCGCCGGGATGGCCGGAATTCGCCTTCTGCACCGCGTCCATAGACAGGGCGCGGATCGCATTGGCCAGATCGCGGCGGCTGGGTAATGCATGTTGGGGTTTCGCTGACATGGGTTAGTCCTCTTCAAAAGAATGAATTCTTGCATTCTCAATCGGTTACATTTACTCGACGCACGCCAAACGCCGCCCCCGGCTTTTTCCTGAGCAACGGAACTGTTGTCGTCATCTCCGCCCTCGCGCGGGGAGACGGCCGTCACTGCAAGATAAACCGTCGATGACAAAATCCCCTTGGCGCTGGAACTTGGCTGCGCCAGCCATGGCTCATGCCCGCCAGAGGGGTTGTGATAATACTTAATAATATTTCTATTTCTTTCAAAAACTGCTGGAGAATCCGCCAGGCGCTCGATGCACAGATTCGGGTCAAAAATCGGCCCGGTATTCTCCCTCAGCAGTTGGGTTTGGGCAATAGCCGCCCTGCAGGTACATTTATACCCATATTAAAAACATATCCGTGCTGGTGCAGCCATTTCAGCTGTCGCCGGAGACTGAAAGCGACCGCTACCGGTAGATAACGCACAAATCCTGTTCCGATGGATGAGACTATGCCGATGAGCGGATGCCGGGTGAGCGCTGGAAGTAAACGCAGCCTTTTGCCGCTCTCCCCCGATTAAGATCATTGTTCGCAACGCTGGCTATGGCAGCCTGTCGGGAGCCAGAACTCATCGTCAAATTCCACCTATCCGCGATCCCAATGCACTAGCCGGCCTGCGCCAGCCATCCGGACCAGGCCTCAAACAGCCTGGCATCCAGCGTCGCAACCACCGATCGGGCCGAAGCGGCCATGGCGAAAACCGGTTCCCCGTCAAGCGTCGAGGAGTGCCCACCGGTCTCGGCAAGAACCAGACTGCCAGCTGCATAGTCCCACAACTTCTGGCCACCATGGAGATAGAGATGAAAGCGTTGGCGCGCAAGCCAGCACCACTCCAAGGCACTCGAGCCAAAATTGCGCTGTGACCCAAAAGGCGGATTGGCCCCAAGCTTCGCCGCTAAGCGTCCTTCCAAGCGCTTGAAGTCGACAACCGCGATGCAGCGGCTCATGGCAGGGGATAAAGGTGATTGCGTGCCCATAGCAACCTCATTGAGCCAGGCACCGGAACCACGCAGCGCGCTGAAGCACTCGTCACGCACCGGATCGTATACAACTGCCATTTGCGGCCTATTTTCCATCAACAATGCGAGCGATACAGAAAAAAACGGTAGTCCGCAGGCGTAATTGCTCGTGCCGTCAAGCGGGTCGAGACACCACAGGGCGCCTTTTTCTCCAGCTATCAGCCGTTCGTGCTCATCCTCTGTCATTTCCTCGCTGAAGAAATCAATCTCCGGCCAGTGCCGGGCCAGTGCCTCCTGCAGGCGGTCCTGCATCACCAGATCCGCTTCGGTTACGGTGCTGCCGTCAAGCTTGGTCCGCCCCCATACGTCAGCAAAACGCGGCGGCAGTTCCGAGCGCGCGATCTCGCGCACCAAGCGCCGAAGAAAAACCAGATCCGGCTCCATCTGACAGGACTTAGCGAGACATCTTGATGATGTGGGCATTGCCGGCGGCCGACAGCGCAACCGGTGCAGCAATGTACCTGCGCTCTAGATCGATCAGTGCCCGGTGAAATTCACCCTGCAGCCGAAGCATCGTCCGCGCTGCACCTGGCACATAGTAGACGGCCTCGTAAAAGACCGGGTCGGTCAGCGTGCTGCGTACTTGCGGCCGGAAGTTCTGCCATGCAAGGGCTATCGATCGGTCACCTGCACCATCAGCAAAGATGATCTCCTCAGCATCCACGACTGCTAGATATTGCATGGCGCGGATCGGCACGAACAGGCAATCCGTGGACGCGCGCTTGAGCAGACGGTAAACCAAGTTATAGCTGGCCCCGGGCAAGTGGCGCGGTGTGCGCTCCAGCTCCCGCGGCCGGTAGAATACCTCGTCAGTCATGGCCGCGGATCAGGCTGGCTCCTTCGTCCACTTGATCGAACAACCGATGCTCGGAATCTGGTCCAATGGACCCTTGCCGGTTTGGGCGATCTGCTTCATCGCCTCAAAAAGCTCACGGCGCGCTCCAGGCGCGGGGTCCTTGCGTGATTCGTCCAGACGCCCCCGATACTGCAGCTTCAGATCCTTGTTGTACCCAAAGAAATCCGGTGTACAGACAGCACCGTACAATCTGGCTACCTCCTGCGTCTCGTCGTAGACGTAAGGAAACGGGAACTCGAACTCCCGTGCGATGCGCAGCATGTTGTCGAACGAATCCTCGGGATAGTCCGTGGGATCGTTGGACATGATCGCAATGCTGTTGATCCCCAGCCCTCGGAGCTCCCTGGCGTCGCGGATTATGCGCTCGCGCACCGCCTTAACGTACGGACAGTGGTTGCAAATGAACATGACAAGCAAGCCGTTATCACCACGGCTTGCAGTCAAGGTCCAAATCTTACCGTCCACTCCTCGCAGGGCGAAATCCGGCGCCGGCTGGCCGAATTCGCAGATCGGTGTTTCAGTACGAACCATGGTCACAACCTCCTCGCGTTGCATGCCCGCGATCAGCAGTTTACACCGCCATCACAGCAGACGCGTGAACCAAACGCAACACATGTCAGCGCCTTCAGGCCGGTAATGCGGCCGGTTTCCGCCACCTTGTCTGGGCGCTGAAACACGAGTTGGCGCCCACAACCAGAATAAGTGCTTGCCACCAGTCCGATGCGCCGTAGCACCGAATGCCGTGGTCGCGCTTGTATACGATCGTGCGTATCTTGTATCTTGAACCGATGCGAAACGCTTCCCTTATCCAGCGCGATCTTGCAGTGCTCTGGCATCCCTGCACTCAGATGAAAGATCACGAAGAAATGCCTCCGATCCCGATACGGGCCGGACAAGGCATCTGGCTGGAAGATTTCGACGGGCGTCGTTACATGGACGCCATCAGCTCCTGGTGGGTCAACCTCTTTGGCCATGCCAACCCGCGCATCAACACCGCAATAACGTCGCAACTCGCGTCCCTGGAGCATGTCATTCTGGCGGGATTCACTCACCAACCGGTTGTGGAACTTTCCGAGCGCCTGATGGCGATCGCACCCGCCGGACTCGGCCATTGCTTCTACGCCGACAGCGGCTCGGCGGCGGTTGAGATAGCCCTGAAGATGAGCTTTCACTACTGGCGCAATTGCGGCCACGAGCAGCGGACCCGATTCATAAGTCTGAGCAACAGCTACCATGGCGAAACCCTGGGCGCACTGTCGGTTGGCGACGTAGCTCTGTACCGCGAAACCTATGAACCGCTGCTCCTGCGCAACATCACGGTGCCGTCACCCGATTGCTATCTGCGCGATGCGGGCGAGTCCTGTGCGGATTACTCTCGGCGCATGTTCGAACCCATGCGCCAGGCGCTGGAACAACATGCAAACCAGGTTTGTGCGGTCATCGTTGAACCGTTGGTGCAATGCGCCGGCGGTATGCGCATGTACAATCCAGTCTACCTCGAACTGCTGCGACAGGCCTGCAATGAACACAAAGTCCACCTCATCGCGGACGAGATCGCTGTCGGTTTCGGCCGCACCGGTACTATGTTTGCCTGCGACCAGGCCGGCATACGGCCGGATATATTATGCCTCGGCAAGGGATTGACCGGCGGCTATCTGCCTCTGTCCGTATGCCTGACAACCGACGAAATCTATGCGGCGTTCTACGGGGACTATACGGCACAGCGGGCGTTTCTCCATTCCCACAGCTACACCGGCAATGCGCTCGCATGCGCAGCGGCGCTAGCCACGCTAGACATTTTTCGCGACGACGATGTACTGAACTACAACCAGACGCTTGCCGAACACATGGCACACGCTGCTGCGCCGTTCGCCGGGCATCCGCATGTGGGCGAGGTACGTCAGACAGGCATGATCGTTGCCATCGAGATGGCGAAGAATGGCAAGACCAAGGAACCCTACCCGTGGCAGCAAAGGCGTGGGCGCCTGGTGTACCGCCACGCACTGGAGCGCGGCGTTATTCTGCGTCCTCTCGGCAACGTCATTTACTTCATGCCGCCATACGTAATCAGTCCGGAAGAGATCGAGCACCTAGCCAGCATCGCCTTGGAAAGCATCACGCTTGCCACAGAACGCTGAGCTACCGCGGCACGCTGCACGATCGAGGAAAACGCAGCCACTCTGTCAGTTGGCCAGTTCGTACAGTGGAGAGTCAGGGATAGAGCACGGCCGCAAGGGCGTTCAAGTCGGGGATAGCCACCACGGAATTGCCGAGCTGCGCCGTCATGGCAATAAAACCGCTGTTCGGCGTGTCGATGGCGCTGGCGAGTACGGCGCTATCGACCACAAGCGATTGCGGCTCGGCGCAGGAGACGATCCCAAAGAATTCCCACGGTTTGCGGCCCGGCAGAGGATAGAACACAACAATCTTGCTGCTGCGTCGCCGCGATCCGGCACGCGCATCCGGCAACGAGCCGGGCACCGATTCATTCCGACCCAGCAGCTTCTCCAGGGAAATCACGGGCACTGGCTTTGATCGCCACCCCATGACGCCCACGACCCACTCTGGGCTGAGCGGCAGCGCCGCGAGCGCGCAATGCGACACCACTTCAGCGACGCAAGCGCTCGGTACAAGCAGCGACAAAACCCGCGTCGGCACCTCCAGGGCATGTAGCGGCTGCAGAGTTGCGCTGTTCATTGCTGTGCCTCCATCTGACTCAGGAAGGCCGCCAAGGCAACGGGTTCGAACACCAGCAGCAGCTGCGCGCCGCTGACCCATGCACCGGAAAACAGATGCCCCTTGCGCGTCGGCACGATTCCGAGTGGAGTAAGCGGCTCCACCAACACTTCGGAAAGTTCCAGCAGCTGAATTTCATCGGCAATCAGGCCAACCGGATGTGGTTCGGACTCAAGAAACACTGCGCGCCGCCAGTCACCTCCCGAGTGCCGCCGCAGATCCTGGTCCAAACGGAATGCGGGCCAGCGGTCCAGGCCCGCACCCCGCCATGCGCTTGCCATGCTGCCGCCGACTTCATTGACCGACAGGTTCTCGCGCTGCTCTATGGCAAGACTTGCGCGACTCGGAAGCAGGAAGGCGGCGCTTCCCAGGTCGATGCGCAGGTACTGGTTCTCGCCGGTCACTCAATGTTCTCCGCAACCCGGCAACAGCGGCGTATGACCGTATCGCCGGTGGTACAGATAGCCACGCTTACGCTGCGTCATTGGACAGCGAACGCGGAAGCAGCGATCGGACGTTCGCCAGCAGCTCTTCTTCCTGGTAGGGCTTGGTCATGTAAAGATTGACCCCGAGCTGCAGCGCCCGGTCGCGGTGCTTGGACCCAGCGCGCGAGGTGATCATAATTATGGGCACATGCTTGAGCGCCGGATCCGAGCGAACGCTGGAAGTAAGCTCATAGCCATCCATGCGCGGCATTTCGATATCCACCAGCATCAGGTCCGGAACCTGCTCACGTAGCTTCTCGAGCGCCTCGATGCCGTCTTTCGCGGCCACCACATCCATTGCGTGCTTCTGCAGATGGCGGCTGGTTACCTTGCGCACAGTGATCGAATCATCAACGACCATGATAAGCGGCGCGCGCGCGACAGCAACTGCTTCCTGCGGTTCGCTGCGCGCTACCACGTGCAGACGTTCTTCCGTCAACCACAGGCCGGGGACGTCCAGAATCAGGATCACCCGCCCATCGCCGAGTATGGTAGCGCCAGACAGGCCGGCAATACGACTCAATTGCGGACCAACCGACTTGATGACTACTTCCTGGGTTCCGCCAAGCCCATCGACCTGCATGGCCATCTGCCGCGATCCGCTGCGCGTAAGCAACACCGGCACTTTCTTGGTCGAACGCGACTGCGCCGGGATCCCGAGGCGCGCACCGAGATGGATGAACGGATAAACCTGATCCTCGTGGTTTAGCTGCGGCCTCTGCCCCTCCGAGATGCGGTTGATCTCCTCCACCGACACTTCGAGTATGTTCATGACCGACGCAAGGGGTACGGCGAACATATGCTCACCAACATGCACCATTAGGGCTTGGGCGATGGAAAGCGTAAGCGGCAGCCGGATTATGAAAGTTGTACCTGCCCCCTTAGTAGTGTCCACGGTTATGCTGCCGCCGAGCTGCTTAATCTCATTGTGCACCACGTCCATCCCCACTCCGCGACCGGAAAGGTGGGTGATCTTGCTTGCCGTAGAGAAGCCGGAGACGAGCATGAACTGCATTAGCTCTTCGTCTGACAGGGTGGCATCTGGTGCCATCAAACCGCGCTCCACTGCCTTAGCCCGGATGGCAGCAACATTCAAGCCTGCGCCATCGTCCATGAATCGAATCGCGACTTCGCTTCCTTCGTGGCGTGTATCAATGCTGATCCTTCCGACCGAAGGCTTGCCAGCTCGCTTACGTGTCGTCTCGTCCTCAATGCCATGATCAATTGCGTTACGGATCATGTGTTCGAACGGGCCGATCATGCGCTCAAGCACCGTGCGGTCCACCTCGACCTCCGCACCGCTGAGCTGCAGCTCGACGCGTTTACCAAGCTCACGCGCTGTCTGCCGCACGATATGGCGCAAGCGGGCAGCCTGGGTCGAAAAACCGATCATACGCGTACGCATGAGCCCTTCCTGGAGCTCGGTATTGACGCGCGCCTGCTGCTGCAACACGGTCTCGGCCTCGCCGACAAATGTGTCCATACTGGACTGGATGGTGTAGAGATCGTGCAGACTCTCTGCCAAGCCGCGGGAGAGATGTTGCAGACGCGAGAAGCGGTCGAACTCGAGGGGATCGAATCCGGATCCTGCGCTCGACAGATTCTGCTCCGCACGGTACAGGATCTGCGATTCGGAATGGATCTCCAGCTCGCGGATCTGGTCCCGGAACCGACTCACGTTACGGTTCAGCTCCGCCAGGTTTTCGCGGAAACCGTAGATCTGCTGCTGCATGCGCGAACGCGATATACTCACTTCACCCGCATAGTTCACTAACCTGCTCAGCAGGCTGGTGCGAACCTTGATCTGGCCACGGCGCTCGGCTCCTTCGATACCGACCTCGGCCAATTCAGCCGGTTCGGTGCGACGCTCCCGCAGATCGGTGTCTCCGGACCTGGCCATTGCGTCGTCTGCGACCATGGCTGGTTCAGCCACGAGCTCCGGTTCAGCTTCTGACCCGGCGACCGCGGTCAGATCTTCGTCGACATTTGCAGCCTCCCGTTCCACCTCGATCATGGCAGGTGGCGGAGTCGTTATCGTCTGCACCGGCAGCGACTGCGCCACAGACTCGCCCTTGAGCATCGCTGCAATTTTTTCGCCCAGCCGCGCAACACCGGAAACGGGGCGACGGCTTTGCATCTGGTCAACCATCGTGACCAGCGCATCGTGCACCTCGTCCAGAAGGTCGAGAAGGTCCGGCCCGGCCTCGATGCGCTGGTTCTCGACTTCCTGGAGCAGACTCTCGGCATTATGGCTCAGCGCACCCATGGTCATGGCGCCAGCCATGCGTGCGCCGCCTTTCAAGGTATGCAGAGAACGCTTGAGCTCCTGCACGGCAGCGGCATCGGCACGCTGGTGACGCCAGCGCGTCAAAGCGTCCTCGATGGCGGCAAGGATGTCGACCGCTTCTTCAAGAAAGATCTCCAGCAGCTCCGGATCGGTCTGTTCCTGGATCGCTTCCTCCACAACCGCCATTGGCGGCGCGGGTTCGACGGACCTCTGAGGAACTACTACCCTGACCGGTTCTGCCGTCTTCACCTCAGGACGTCCAGGTGGCAGCATGTGATGAAGCGACGCGCTGGTGTCTTGCACAGAAATGTCAGGCGAGGATAGGCTATGAATCTCCTCACTCAGCCCGTTAGTCAAATCGGCGAACCGGTGCTGCAGTGCATCCGCAGGCGCACCGCCATTGAGCGCTTCGACCAGCTCCGAGACAGTGGCCGTTAACTGCGCTAACAGCCCGAGAGCCTTGGCGCTCAGCGGTTGCTGGCGGTTCTCGAACGCTTTCAGCATCTTCTCCAGTTCTGCACAGCAGCCGGACATGGGCCGCAGGCCAACAGCACGCGCACTGCCCGAAAGCGTGTGCGCCGCACGCAGGAGCGGCTCCGAAACCATCGCGGAGGCGGACATGTGCGATTTTTCGACAACGCCCGCGATCGTCGCCAGATGCCCACGGGTTTCCGTAGTGAAAATCTGGACGAGCACCGGATCAAGCACTGTGGAAACATCGGCGGGAGTTTCAGACACGGCCACTACCATCGGAATCTCCGCAGGCTCCTTGCTCACTTCGATTCCGGCCAGCGCAGTCGATACGGCGGTAACGGTCACGTTGGCGACACTGTTGCTTGCCAGCGCATCCGCGCGGTTGCGCAGGGCGTCAATGTCCACCTGCGGCACGGGTCCGCCTTCCAGTTGCGCCACCATGACAGGCAGCACCCTTTGAACCTCGAGCAGAAGCTCGAACATCTGGTCCGAGTGCCGGATCTTGTCTTCGCGCACGCGGTTGAGCATATTCTCCACGGCCCACGCCAGCTCGGCGATCACCGATGCCCCAACCATGCGGCCGCTGCCCTTGAGCGTATGGAAGGCGCGGCGCAGTTCCAGCAACAGTTCCCTGTTATCGGGGCTGGCGCGCCACTGGGGCAACGTTCTGTCTATCACCTGAATGATCTCGCGCGCGTCTTCGACGAAGATTTGCATGATTTCTTCGTCTAGATCCTCCAGGCCGGAGGGCGGTCGCGGTGCTGACTGGCTAGTAGCAGTAGGTGCTTGCGCCGGCTCGGCGCGCTCGGCCACGGCCCCTCCCACATCGACGCTGGATGCCAGCTCACGCCCGGTCTCAGACCCCAGGTGCTGACGCACCAGGCCGGCAAGCATCTGCGCCGACTGTTCGATGGTCTTCCTGATCTCTGCCGAAACTTGCTCCGGATCCGAGCCGACAATTCCGAGCAAGCTGTTCATTTCGTTACACAGGTGCTCGATCCGGTCCTGGGATCGACGGCCGGCCATGCGAGCAATATGACGCAGGCTATCCTGAAGAACAGCGCGGGCCCCGGAATCCGTGGGATTTCCGAGCCATACGCCAAGGGTCTTCTCCACTTCCGCGACCAGTGTCGCGGCATCCGCTTCCTGCGGCCGTTTACCAGAACGCGCCGCGTCAAGATCGCGCCAAGCCACGTCCAGTAGCGCTTCCAGGTTCGGGCGGCCACCCTCCAAGCCCTCGATGAAGGCGCCAATGGTGCCGACCGCCACGGCCAGCGCATCCAGCATGACGTTTTCCACCGCTGCAGTTTGCAGCTCCTGGACATATCGGCCAGTGGCTGCGGTCAGCTCGGCAACCCGGTCCTGGCCCAGAATCTGCAAAGCCCCTTGGATCTGACTGAGGTGATGTGGAATCGGCTTCAGCAACTCCAAACGCTCCGGCGTTGCCGCGAATGTCTCCAACATTTCCTCGACCTTGCCGAGGTTGACACGTATTTCACCCGAGACGACATGCAGCAGCTGCCTGAATTCGGTATCGGTCAGGCCGGCATCCGAAATCTCGATCCCCTCCACCGGCAGAGTCTGCTCTGGCAGATGCAGTCCGCGCAGGCGGTTGATCGCCTCCTCCACATGCTCCGTCCAAGTCGGGCCGAGCCTGTGGAAATCGCGTGCGCTGCTTTCGATGAGCAGCAGCGCTCCCGCCATTGGCATCGCCGCCACCTCGGAGCGTTTGATCCGGCCGGAGTCAAGCGCACGCGCCGCCTCTGTCAGTTCGTCAACCAGAACCCGGAGAACACCGACGCCTAGCATTTCGAGTGTACCGGACATGCGCTGCAGCAGCTCGATGAACGGTCCAAGGGACGTCGCTTCATCCTCTGCGGCATCGAAATACGCCGACAAAAATTCCTGCGCCGACTGGATCTCTTTGCCAAGGGCTTCGGAAATGGCCTGCAAAGCCTCGGGTGTGGGCAGGTCATAAAGCTCGGAGGAGGGGGCGGCCGCACTTGCAGTGGTACCGAGCAGCGTATCGAGATCGAACATGCGTTTGATCTCGCCCACGCGGCCTTCATCTGATTTCGCCACACCAAGCTCAAACAGCATGGCTTTGGTGATTGCTTCCGCGCCGGCGCGTTGCAGCGCCTTGTCAGCGCCGTCGATGAGCTTCTTTATCTGCTGATCCAACCGACTGAGAAGTTTTTTGCGCTCATTTGTGATGTCCAGAGCACCTGAACCGAGCGCATCCGCAAATCCTCCGGCAACCCAAAACATTTGTTCGATGAAACCCAGATGAGCCTTGTGCTGAAGGCTTTCCAGGGCTTCGGACATCTTTGCGAGATTGATCTTGGCATCAGTCCCGCGCAGCCAGTTAAGCAGCGACGCCTGAAACAGGCCGCGCTGCGCCCGCGCGTGCTCGCGAAATTCCTCTTCGCTTGCCCGCGCGTGCTCGCCCGAGCGTGCCGGCGGCCGCACGGTCATATCCGGAGAAAACAGATCTAGATCGGCCAGTGGCGCTTCGCCACTGGCCGTGCGCAGTTCGTTGATTATCGGCAGGAGGCGTAACGGAACATCGGGCTGATCATGCTGAACCCTAGCGAGGTAATCTGGCAAAGAAAGGATCCCACGAACAAGGATCTCGAATATCGACGCACTTGCTTCGACTTTTCCGTCCAGGATCGCCTGAACCAGCGCTTCGTTCTCGCGCGCCAGCATCGCAGCGCCATCGAGCTCCACCATCTGCAAGGTACCGAGAACCTGGTGCAGGTAGGTATTGCAGAACCGAAGGCTCGTAGCGTCCGAAGTGTTCTCAGCGAAAGACTCCAGGGCAAGGCGAGCCTGCTTGAGGGTCTCGTCGATCTCGGTCTTTACCCAACCGAGAGTACCTGGGTCTATTCTGCTCATAAGATCAGGAAGTCACGCCCAAACTCTGCATTCCCCGCAATCGGCACACGACCGGCGCATCCGTGGTCGCGCTCCTCACGCCACCGGCAGCTTGAAGCCAGCCACCGAGGCCTGCAGCTCGCGCGCCAAATCTGACAGTTTGCCGATGGACTCTGCCGTTTGACGCGTCCCGGTTGAGGTAAGCGTCGTGGCTTCTTGGATCTGGCCCATGTTCTGCGAAACGGCTGTGGCTGTCTCGGACTGCTGGAAGGCGACACGCGAGATTCCGACGATCAGCTCCGAAAGCTGTTCCGATACTGACTCGATCTCGCTGAGTGCCTGACCAGCAGCATCCGCCAGACGCGTACCTTCGACCACACCCTTAGTTGCCTGCTCCATGGACGCCACAGCCTCGTTCGTGTCAGCCTGAATGGTCTTCACGAGATCGGCGATCTGTTTGGTCGCTTCCCCGGAGCGCTCAGCAAGCCGCTGCACTTCATCGGCCACCACCGCAAAACCGCGGCCAGCCTCCCCGGCCATGGCCGCCTGGATCGCCGCGTTAAGCGATAGAATATTCGTTTGCTCGGCAATATCATTGATGAGCTCCACGATTTCGCCGATCTGCTGCGACGACTCGCCGAGGCGTTTGATTCGCTTCGCAGTTTCCTGGATCTGCTCGCGCATTTCGTCCATGCCGTGGATGGTGTTCTGCACCGCCTCGGCGCCGCGTTTGGCGGTGTTCACCGAGCCTTGCGCCACTTCCGCCGACTTCTCGGCGCTGAGCGACATCTCCTGCATCGATTTCGCCATCGACTTCACACGTTCGGTCGTTTCGGCGATCTGGGCGGCCTGACGCGTTGCCGCCTGGGTAAGCTCGTTCGCCGTCTGGCGGCTGCGTTCGCTCGCCACTGCCACCTGCTGTGCGGCCGCTTTGATGCGCATGACTAGACTGCGCATCTCCTTGACCGCGAAATTGATCGAGTCGGCGATAGCCCCGGTGATCTGCTCGGTAACCTCCGGCTGGATCGTCAGGTCGCCGTCAGCCAAATTACCCATCTCATCGAGCAGCTTAAGAATGGCGTCCTGGGTAGTGCGGTTCTGCTCCGAGCTCACCCGCGCTCGATCGCGTTGATCATTGACCAGTTTGCGGCCCACCAGCAGCAGGAACAGGAACGATACGCCGGCCATGATATAGCTCAACATCCTGCCGGCTTTTCGTTCCTGGGACAGCGCGGTATAGCTTACGACCAGATCCTTGGCCGAACTCAGCAGTGGATCGCTTTGCTCGAACACCTTCTGGCTGGCGCGCTGTGACACAAACAGCTCGGCGGCGATACCGAGGATACCTTCGACGTGTGCGTTCAATGCCTGGTAAACACCGTCCACTTCCTGCAGCTTGGTATCCACGTTGGCCGGAAGATCTGCATGCAGCTTGGCATTGGTGTCGCGGAAGAGCTTGGCGTCTCTACCGAATTGCGCGGCGGCGACTGCTGCTTCCGAACCCCCTTGGGCAAACAGGTTCACGTCCTTGGCAATGCGCTCGCTCAGCATCCCCTGCCGCGTCGCGAGGTAAACCACCTCGTCCTTGACGTTGTCCTTGATCGCCTGGGCCGCCACTTCATCGGTGAGCGCCAACAGCATCGGGGCTGCCTGGTTGATTCCGACAACGTGGTCACGCAGGGTCAGCACTGCGTCCTCCTGGCTCAGAATCTGATCGACGTTCCTGCGCGTCCTCGCCCACTTCACTGTCAGCGCCTGCAGCGCGGGCGCTACCTGGGGAGGGCTAGCGGGTAGGCCTAACTTCGAATTGCCCTTGGTCAGGTTATTGATAATGCTTTCGAATGTGTCGCGCGATGATTTGAGCGTCGGAAACGCATCTTCCTGACCGTACACCGATTCGCGCGCGTCTTTAGCGATGCGTTGCGAAAGCATGAGTAGTTCACTGGACTGCGCAACGTACTTGGAATCGCGGTCAGCCTCCTGCGCACTGGCCGCGAACAGCCAAGCCACGGCGATGAACGACAGCACCATGCCAACCAAAAGGAACGGCAGGCCGGTGACAAGCCTTCCGAAATCCTTGACTCCCGCACCCGGTCGTCCCGCGGTTTGGACCTCGATATACTCTTCACCTGAGTCCGCTGTAACCTGGCCTTGCAGCTCGCCAGCATTGTCCTGGTCAGCCTGCCCGGCGTTGGCCTTGCCTATTCTGGGCAATTTCACGATAGCCATGCTATGCACCTCGTCTCGACAGAGACTCCCGTACAGTTGAATTCCGCCATACCAAATTCCCACCTCCAATACCATTCGGCCCGGTCCGAGCCGCACGCCATCCTGCCCTGTGGTCCTGTCTGAGGCAGATTGCTGCCGCAAATCCTCACCCGTACGCTAGGCCGCTACGTTATTAAAGGCCTCGCTCCCGGCAAGGGAATGCATATCAAATATCCCCCACAGCGTGTTATCCCGCATAAACGCCCCACTCACATGCGCAAGCGCCGGATCATCCAGGCCGGTAACGTCCTGGCGCTCCTGCTGCTCGTCGAAATGCCGCAATCCTAGAACCTCGTTCACCAGAAGCGCGGTATTGAGGTTCGCAACACTCATGATCAGCAACCTAGCACGTTCGTTCAACACCACCGGATCCTTGCCGAAATACTCGGGCAGATCGATGACGGCAAACAGGTTGCCACGGACATTTGCAATGCCTTTCACCCACCGGCGCGTGCCGGGCACCTGTGTGATGGCCGGACAAGGCAGCACTTCCGACACCTGGTTGAGCGGCGTAACGAGCGTCAGCGCACCCACCCTAAAGCCCAGACCCGACCATAGCGCCACCGCCTGCACCTGCTCCGGCAGGCCTGGTGCGCTCATGCGGCTCGCAAGCTGCATCTTGTGCAGCAGGCTGAGCGGGTCTTGAATTGACAGAGCCATCCTAGAGTGCCTTGATCTTTTCCATCAGCACCGTCTCGGTGACTGGTTTGACGATGTAATCCCTTGCCCCCTGGCGCAATCCCCAGGCCTTGTCGGTTTCCTGACCCTTTGTCGTGCAGATGATGACCGGAATGCTGGCAGTCTGCGGATCCTTGGTAATACTCCGCGTGGTCTCGAATCCGCTCATTCCAGGCATCACAACGTCCATCAGAATCAAATCCGGCATTTCCGCCTTGGCCTTCACAATCGCCTCCTCTCCGCTTGCCGCCGAGGTGACAGTGAAGCCGTTTTTCGACAGCATTTGGCGCAACAGATGCACCTCGGTAGGCGAATCGTCCACCACTAGAACCTTCTTAATCGCCATTTCCCTGTTACCTCTTTCGCTTATGCCGTTCCCAAGGTTGTCAGCAGCGCTCTAGTGAACATACTTGTTGATCACCTCAATAAGCTCTTCCTGAGTGAACGGTTTGTTGATGTGCTCCTGAGAGCCTGCAATCCGTCCGCGCGCACGATCAAACAGGCCGTCCCGGCTCGAAAGCATGATGACCGGCGTATCCTTGAATTTCTTGTTGTTCTTGATCAACTGACAGGTCTGATACCCGTCAAGCCGCGGCATCATGATGTCGACAAAAATGATGTCCGGCCGATGATCGGTAATCATTGACATCGCCTCGAAGCCGTCGGAGGCAGTAAACACCTCATAGCCGGCCTTCTTAAGCAACGCCTCGGCGGTACGACGTATGGTGTTGCTGTCGTCTATGATCATCACCTTAATGTTCAAGATCCTACTCCACCCTGGTCCTCGCAGTGCGCATCAACTTTGTATTCTAGATGGCAGCCGCCGCTCTTGCCCGTTTTTAAAGGTGTTTTCTCTGGTTTTTTTTGTATGATAATGATTTAGTAGCACAAAAGATCTCTAAAATCCATCGCGTAATAAGCAGCCCGGCACACAGCCGAAGTCTGCGGACATGGCTCGGCACCGACCGCCCGGTTAAGTCCCGGAGTGAACATGCCACAGCGGGCAAAACGCGCCGTACGGGGTAGGGTAGCGATGCCCAGGCCGGTGCACGCGCGGGGCTACGGTTCCGCATCGAAGTAAATGAAGCATGAAGCATGCCAAAAGCGCATCCTGCGGGGCTTTTGATTTTACCGCCGCAACAGATGCGTTACCATCGGCGCATGCCAACCTGGGAGCTGACCACCGTGGCTATTGAACATCTGAATGCCGTACCCCACCTGACTACGGCCCTGACTGGTCCGCTCCAGCACTTGGAGGAGCACCTGCTCCGCCACCAGAGTGACATCGAACAGTGGCTGCGTGGGCAGTGGCAGGAGACGAGGGCCCCATTCTACGCCTCGGTCGACCTGCGCAACGCGGGCTTCAAGCTTGCCCCAATCGACACTAACCTGTTTCCCGCTGGATTCAACAACCTCAATCCTGCGTTCATGCCACTTTGCGTCCAGGCAATGCAGTCGGCGATGGAGCACTATGGCCCTAAAGTCCGCCACATTCTGCTTGTACCGGAGAGCCACACCCGCAACCTGTTCTACCTAGAGAGCCTGGCCGCCTTGAAGAAAATTCTGGAAATGGCCGGATTCCAGGTGCGCATCGGCTCGCTCATTGCCGATCTGCAGGATCCGCTATCGATAACTCTACCCTCTGCGGGCGACATCGTGCTTGAACCACTGGCGCGTGAGGGCAATCAACTGTACGTAGGTGACTTCAAGCCCTGCTTCGTTCTGCTCAACAACGATTTGTCGGGCGGGCGGCCAGCGATCCTGGAGAACTTGGACCAGCCGGTGGTACCGCCGCTCGCTATGGGGTGGTCCAACCGCCTGAAGTCGAGTCATTTCACACATTACCGGCGCGTGGCCGGCGAGTTCTCCCGGCTTATTGCTATCGACCCGTGGCTGATTGATCCGATATTTCGAAATTGCGGCCAGATCGACTTCCAGCAGCGCGGGGGGGAAGAATGTCTGGTGACCAACGTCGCCGCGGTGCTTGAGCAGATCACGGAAAAATACCGCGAATACGGCATTGACCAGCAGCCATTCGTGATCGTGAAAGCCGACGCCGGTACGTATGGAATGAACATAATGACGGTACACAGCACCGATCAATTGCGCGAACTCAACCGCAAACAGCGCACGAAGATGGCACGCGGCAAAGAAGGCCACATGGTCACCGACGTCATCGTCCAGGAAGGCGTCTATACCTTTGAAAGCTGGGGTGAAAGGCAGGCGACAGCCGAGCCCGTGGTCTACATGATCGATCGTTACGTTGTCGGCGGTTTCTATCGGGTACATCCCGGCCGCGGGCGTGATGAGAATCTGAACATGCCTGGAATGAGTTTCGAGGCGCTCGCGTTCGAGGATTCATGCACCCATCCGGACCATACCCGCGCCCCGGATGCGCAGCCAAACCGCTTTTATGCATATGGTGTCATTGCCCGCCTAGCGCTGCTTGCCGCAGCACGCGAGTTGCGCGAGGTCTCGCCTGGCGGCTGATTTTGCGTCATACCCGCACTGACACGCGGCACGCATGGAGTTCAAGCATGAGACTTGGGATCGTGATGGACCCAGTAGGATCCATCAATATCAAGAAGGACAGCACCTTTGCCATGATGCTGGAGGCACAGTCACGCGGCTGGGATATCACTTATCTCGGGCAGGGTGATCTTTTTCTGCGCGACGGCCGCGCGCTGGGACGCAGCCGCCGCATTACGCTGCATCGTGATAGGACTCCGTGGTACGAGTTTGGCACCGAAGAAGTGCAACCGCTGGATGAGCTCGACGCCATCCTGATGCGCAAAGATCCGCCGTTCGACATGGAGTATATCTACAGCACATACCTGCTCGAGCTGGCCGAGTCCCGCGGGGTGCTGGTGGTGAACAAACCGCAGAGTTTGCGCGACGCCAACGAGAAGCTGTTTACGGCGTGGTTTCCACAGTGCACGCCGCCGACCCTGGTGACTCGCAACGCCGCAGACCTGCGAGCCTTTCTGCACGAGCACGAAGACATCATACTGAAGCCGCTGGACCAGATGGGGGGAGCGTCGGTGTTCCGCCTGCGCCAAAACGACCCCAATGTCAGCGTAGCCATCGAAACACTCACCGCATTGGGGTCGCGTATGGCGATGGCTCAGCGCTACATTCCTGAAATCCGCGAGGGGGACAAGCGCATACTCATGGTCGACGGCGAACCCATACCCTATGCGCTGGCCCGGATACCGCTCGAAGGCGAAACCCGCGGCAACCTCGCAGCGGGCGCGCGCCCGGAGGGACGTCCGTTGAGCGGGCGTGACCGCTGGATCTGCGAACAGGTCGGTCCCGTGCTTAACGCCAAGGGAATCCTGTTTGCGGGACTGGACGTCATCGGCAATTACCTGACCGAAATCAACGTGACCAGCCCCACGTGCATACGCGAGCTGGACACCATCTACGGACTCAACATCAGCGCGCAACTGCTAGATGCCGTCTCACACCATGCGCGCTGTGACTAAAAATGCCCCTCGGATGTCGACATATTGCGCGATGCGGAACTGATTAATGGAATCAGCGGTCTCTACACATACTCCGAGCCATACAGCGGGCGGTCACCCCGACAACTCGATGCAGGATATATCCGGCTTTTCCGACTCTGACCGCCTCGGTCTGACCATTTTCGGGTCAATCCTGGTGCACATGGTCATTATCCTGGGCGTCACTTTCTCGGCACCCAGAATCCGCATGCCAGGTCTCGATACTCTCGAAATCACGCTGGTTCAGACCCGGAGCACCCATGCACCCAGTCACCCGGATTTCCTGGCGCAAGCCAATCAGGACGGTGGCGGCAACAGCAAGCGACCCGATATTGCGCGCAGCCCCCTGCCCGCAATGGAGCTAAGCGACAGAAACAATCGCATTCCGGTTGCCCACGCCAACGCTCGAACGCGCATGCACGATGTGCGCAAGCTCGCAGCACTTCTGACCAATGACGCCGCCGGCTTCGCAATCACGAGTCCGCTGCCGCATCCCCCACGGCGACGCAAGCAAACCGGTCACGCCTCCCCCGGTCTTACCGAGCTGGCGCAGCTGGAGCGAGAGCGCGCCCACCTGAGCGCAGAGATCAGCCATTCCTGGCAGCAATACGAGAAACTTCCACGCCAGAAGTACATCGACGCGCGCACGCTGAAATACAAGTACGCGGCTTATATGGATGCGTGGGTCGCAAAGGTCGAACGTATAGGCAACTTGAACTATCCGGCGCAGGCAATTCAGCGGCATATCTCGGGCGACTTGGTGCTGGATGTGGCAATCCGTTCTAACGGTAGCCTCTATCGGGTCAGGGTACTGCGCAGTTCGGGACACAAAGTGCTGGACGATGCCGCCATCCGGATCGTCAGTCTGGCAGCACCATTTGCACCGCTACCGCCAAATATCCGCGTCGACACGGATATCCTGCACATTATCCGTACCTGGAAGTTCGCGGATGCGACCGTTACGAGTGCGAAGCCCTAGCGCGGCCGCCACGCGACTTGCGCCAGTGCCGCGCCCTGTCCGATACTATGCCCATGAACGACATAGCTTCTCTAGCGAACCATTTTCTGATCGCGATGCCGAACCTCGCGGACCCGAATTTCTCCCGCACGGTGACGCTAATCTGCGAGCACTCGAGGGACGGCGCCATGGGCCTGATCATCAACCGCCCAGCCGACCTGCACCTGCGCCAGATCCTCCAGCAAATGGACATCGAGGACAACGAGACAGCGCCGCTGGGTCTCCCTGTGCACCTCGGAGGACCGGTACAGGGCAACCGCGGCTTCGTCGTGCATGAGCCGCTCGGGAACTGGGAATCCACCCTCCCCGTCTCCGATACGCTCGGCGTATCGACCTCGCGCGACATACTGGTGGCTCTTGCCCAGAACCGCGGACCACGGCGTTCCTTTCTGGCCCTCGGCTACGCCGGCTGGGCGCCGGGCCAGCTGGAACGCGAAATTGCCGAGAACGCCTGGCTCAGCGGACCGGCAGACCGGTCGATTTTATTCGACATGCCGCCGGAACAGCGCTGGGGGGCCGCAGCAAACCTGCTGGGCATAATAGACCTCGCGGCTCTGTCCGAAGAAGCGGGCCACGCTTGAAGGTCAGCACCTATCTCGGCTTCGATTTTGGCAAGAAACACATTGGCGTGGCGGTCGGCCGGTCTGCGGCGCGCCTAGCCCAAGCACTGGATACGGTTGCCGCACGCAACGAACTGCCGGACTGGACCCACATTACGCGATTGATCGAAGAGTGGCAGCCGTGCGCCCTGGTGGTTGGGCTGCCGCTAAACATGGACGACAGCGAGAACGACATGACGCGTGCCGCGAAGAAGTTTGGTAATCGGTTGCGGGCCCGATACAATCTCCCTGTGCATATGGTTGACGAGCGGCTCACCTCGGTGGCGGCAAAGTACGTTCTCGTGGAAGCCGGCGTGCCCGCGAAACAGCACAAATCGAAACTTGACATGCTGGCGGCGCAAACGATTTTGCAGGCGTTTCTCGATGAGCAGAGAGATGCAAGACATGCTTCAGACCATTGATATCGAAGCCACGCTGGCATACATGGCAGACGAGCTCAAGCCGCGGCTTGCGCTCAACCCCATTATGATCGGGGTCCATACCGGCGGGGTCTGGGTCGCGACGCGCCTGCACCGGGCCCTCGGTCTGACCGACCTCCTCGGAACCCTGGACATTTCGTTTTACCGAGACGACTTCACCCGGGTAGGCGTCAATCCCCAGGTGAAAACCTCCAATTTGCCGGTGAACCTGGAGGACCGCCACGTGATTCTGGTGGACGACGTGTTGCACACCGGGCGAACCGTGCGCGCCGCGCTGAACGAAATTTTCGACTATGGCCGTCCCGCATCGGTGAGCCTGGCGGTGCTGATCTGCCGCGACGGACGCGAGCTGCCGATTGAAGCCCAGGTGATCGGACACACGTTGAAACTCGGGAAAAGTGAACATATCAAGCTTGTTGGTCCCGAACCCCTCGTGCTCACACTCCAGCAGGTGGCCGATTGACGCGCAGTGACCTGCAATTCGACGGCCAGGGCCGCCTGCGCCACCTGCTTACCATTGAAGGACTTCCGCGACAGACAATAGTCGAGATTCTCAACACAGCCGAATCGTTTATCTCGGTAGGCGAGCGCGAGATCAAGAAGCTGCCGCTGCTGCGCGGCAAAACCGTGGTGAATCTTTTTTTTGAGTCCAGCACGCGGACACGCACAACCTTCGAGATAGCCGCCAAGCGACTGTCGGCCGACGTAATCAACCTCAATCCCGCTGCCTCTTCCGCCACCAAAGGGGAAACCCTGCTCGACACGGTACGCAATTTGGAGGCGATGCATACCGATCTGTTCGTGGTGCGTCACCGGGAGTCCGGCGCCGCACACCTGATCGCCCAGCACGTTCCCGCGCATGTACATATTATCAACGCTGGTGACGGTCGCCACGCGCACCCGACTCAGGGACTGCTCGACATGTTTACGATCCGTCGCTACAAGGGGCCGTTTGAGAATCTGCAGGTCGCCATTGTGGGTGACATCCTGCACTCACGCGTGGCGCGTTCCCAGATCCACGCTCTTACCACGCTCGGCGCTGCCGAAGTACGGGTAGTGGCTCCAAAGACACTGCTGCCTACTGCGATCGAAAAACTAGGAGTGCGGGTATTCACCGACATAAAGTCCGGCCTGGACGGCGTTGATGTCATCATCATGCTGCGACTTCAGCGTGAACGCATGAACGGCGCCTTGATTCCGAGCGAACAGGAATACTTCAACCTGTACGGACTGACACCGCAGAAACTCGCCTTTGCCAAGCCGGACGTCATTGTCATGCATCCGGGGCCAATGAACCGTGGGCTGGAGATCGATTCCGCAGTCGCAGATGGTCCTCAATCGGTCATCCTCCCGCAGGTGACCAATGGCATAGCCGTGCGCATGGCGATCATGGCCCTCATCATGGGCGGGCCTGCGGCCAGCCCGGCGCCAGCAGAAACGAGGCGCACGGAATGAAAATCGCAATCACCGGCGGACACGTCGTCGATCCCGCTAACGGTGTTGATGGGGAGTGTGGCCTCTTTATCGGCGAACAGGGTTTCGTCGTGGGTGTCGGCACAGCACCAATAGGATTCCGCGCCGAGCAAACCCTGGATGCCCGCGGCAAGCTGGTGTTTCCGGGTCTCATTGATTTGCGTGCACGTCTGCGCGAGCCTGGCCTGGAGTACAAGGCAACGATAGAGAGCGAGACTCGCGCCGCAGTGTGCGCCGGCATCACCACCCTGTGCTGCCCGCCCGACACCTATCCGGTAATCGATACCCCGGCCATGGCCCAGATGATCCAGCAGCGTGCCTGGCGTTTCGGCCTTGCGTTCGTGCATCCGCTCGGCGCCCTGACCCAAGGACTGCAGGGAAAACTGCTCACAGACATGGCCGCGCTTGACGAAGCCGGTTGTGTGGGCTTCAGCAACGCGCTTGAGCCTGTCACCGACACCCTCGTCATGCGACGTGCCATGGAATACGCGGCGAGCTTCGATCTGACAGTGTTCCTGCATCCGGAAGATCCATGGTTGCGCAACAGCGGTTGCGTGCACGAAGGGGAGGTGAGTACGCGTCTTGGCCTGCCCGGCATACCCGAAGCAGCGGAAACAGCCGGAGTGGCACGCGATCTGGCCCTGGTCGAGCAAACCGGGGTGCGTGCCCACTTCTGCCAGCTGTCCAGCGTGCGCGCCGTTGCGATGGTCGCGGCAGCCCAGGAACAAGGCTTGGCGGTCAGCGCGGACGTGACCGCCCACCACCTCCATCTGACTGAGCACGACATCGGATTCTTCAACACACAGTGCCATGTGCTTCCACCACTGCGCGCAGGTCGCGATCGGGACGGCCTGCGGCAAGCATTGAAGAGTGGCGTTATATCGGCCATCTGCTCGGATCACCAGCCGCACGAACCGGATGCCAAGCTTGCCCCGTTCGCCGAGTCGGAACCTGGAATTTCGGGCCTGGAGACGCTTTTGCCACTCACCCTCAAACTGGTAGATCAGGGGATTTTGAGTTTAGTCGAGGCGATTGCCCTGCTCACCAGCAAACCTGCCCAGATTCTTGGCATCGACGCCGGTCATCTCGGTATCGGTGCTACCGCAGACCTGTGCATACTGGATCCGGAGGCTCGATGGATCCAGTCAGTCGACCGGTTCACGAGCCGTGGGCACAACAGCCCCTTTCTAGGATGGGAATTCCGCGGCACGGTAACCCATACCCTGGTTGGCGGAAAACTCGTTTTCGAAGCCAAGTGACGTCCAGCCCCGACATCGCAGTCTAACCCTTTTGGGTCAAGCCAACCCGGCCGCACCGCATTCTGAATGCGCCGGGATAAGACGCGGCACAGCGTGATCTTTATCGGAAAATTCACCACCACCGCATAAATCGGCCGGCAACTGCGTGACTGGGTGTCGCCCGCCAGTTCCGCCCCGGGCCGGGGCCGCATAGCTGTCGCTCTGAACCGAATTTCGTGGCTACACCCTGCCGACCGCCGCTGCCGGCGTGGCGCCGGCAGGCATCGCGCTCCAATCAATAGGTCACATTGCGCATAGAATCACCCAACTCCTGGCCCTTTGCCTCCTTGCCTTCGAGCTTTATGCGCAGCCGCAGATCGTTGACAGAATCGGCATTACGCAGGGCATCGTCATAACTGACGAGACCGCTCTCGTAAAGGCTGAACAGCGACTGGTCAAAGGTCTGCATGCCGATCTCGGTCGACCTCGCCATCAGCTCCTTGATGCCATGGACCTCGCCTTTCAGGATCAGGTCGGCAATGAGCGGCGAGTTGATCATGACCTCGACTGCCGGAACCCGCCCTTTCCCCACCTTCATCGGGATCAGGCGCTGCGACACTACCGCCTTGAGATTGAGCGACAGGTCCATCAGCAACTGGCTGCGTCGGTCCTCGGGGAAGAAGTTAATGATGCGATCAAGCGCCTGATTCGCGCTGTTTGCATGCAGTGTTGCCAAACACAGGTGTCCAGTCTCGGCAAAAACGATGGCATAGTCCATCGTCTCGCGCGAACGAATCTCACCGATCAGAATCACGTCTGGCGCCTGGCGTAACGTGTTCTTGAGCGCGGCGTCAAAAGACTCTGTGTCCACGCCTACCTCACGCTGCGTGATAATGCAGTTACGGGGTTCGTGCACGAACTCGATCGGGTCCTCGATGGTTATCACGTGGCCGTAGCTGTATTCGTTGCGATAGCCGATCATGGCGGCGAGCGATGTGGTCTTTCCAGAACCCGTCGCACCGACAAAGATCACCAAGCCGCGCTTGGTGAGTGCGATGTCGGCGAGCACCTTGGGCAAATTGAGCTCGTCAAAGCGGGGGATCTTGCTCTCGATAGTCCGCAGCACCATACCCACATAGCCCTGCTGCATGAACACATTGACGCGAAACCGGCCGATTTCCTTGGGGTTGATCGAAAAGTTGCATTCGCTGGTCGCCTCGAACTGGCGGCGCTGCTCCTCGGTCATGATCCCATAGGTGAAAGCGCGCGCCTGTTCCGGCGTCAATGCCTGCTTCGTGACCGGTGTGACCTTCCCGTCAATCTTAATTGATGGAGGGACACCGGCAGTAATAAACAGGTCCGAGGCCTTCTTGTGGACCATGAGCTTCAGGAGGTCGCTGAAGATCATCTATCGTTTTCCTCCGGTTGCGGTACCGCTACTCATCGTGGCGCCAGCAAAGTTGTCCTTGTTTGCCGCGTATGAGCGGGCTTCCTCAAGGCTAACCAGGCGATTGCGAACCATTTCCATGAGGCACTGATCCAGCGTCTGCATGCCCAACCCCTGGCTGGTCTGCATTGCCGAATACATCTGCGCGATCTTGTTTTCCCGGATCAAATTCCGGATCGCAGGTGTCCCTATCATGATCTCGTGGGCCGCGATGCGTCCCCCGCTCAGCTTCTTCAACAGGCTTTGCGATATCACAGCGCGCAGACTCTCGGAAAGCATGGCGCGGACCATATCCTTTTCCGCCGCCGGAAAGACATCTACGATTCGATCCACGGTCTTGGCTGCCGAGCTGGTATGCAGCGTGCCGAATACCAGATGCCCGGTCTCAGCAGCAGTAAGCGCGAGACGGATGGTTTCGAGATCGCGCAGTTCTCCGACGAGAATCACGTCCGGATCCTCGCGCAGGGCTGAGCGCAACGCATTATTGAAACCGAGGGTGTCGCGCCCCACTTCGCGCTGGTTGATCAGGCAGTTCTTGCTTACGTGCACGAATTCGATCGGATCCTCGATGGTGAGGATATGCTCATGGCGGCTATCGTTGACGTAGTTGACCATGGCCGCAAGCGTGGTGGACTTGCCGGAACCAGTCGGACCGGTCACCAGGACGATGCCGCGAGGCTGGTCGCAGATCTCCTTGAAGCTGGGTGGAGTCCCCAGCTGCTCCAGCGTCAGGACCTTGGACGGAATGGTGCGGAATACGGCGCCCGGGCCACGCTGCTGATTGAAGGCATTGACGCGAAATCGGGAGATGTTGGGCAGATCGAACGAGAAATCAGTTTCCAGAAATTCCTCGTAATCCTTCTGCTGCTTGTCCGTCATGATATCGTAGATCATGTTGTGGACAGTACGGTCATCCAGCGGGTCCACATTTATACGCTTAACGTCACCATCGATACGAATAAGGGGTGGCAAACCCGCGGATAAATGCAGATCCGAGGCATTCTGCTTGTAGGCAAACGCCAGCAACTCGGCGATGTCCATGCATAATCTCCTGTCGGCGGAGTATTCTGATAGTGGAGTATTTTTTTAGTATAACGGGCGCAGGCTCACAAACAAGGCTGACTGCGGCCCTGTGCTACCCGCCGGTCGGTCTGCGGTCGCCACCGTGGCCCCGTCGCTCGGCCATGAGCGGGGGCCTGGACAGGGCCATGGTCGATTGGGGCGGGACACGGCTGCGGCGCTCCTCGGACATAGAAATGGCGGGCTTTCGCTCGGCCCTCATGTCGTTCTACACTGGGAAAACGGGTGGACGGATTTCTTTGAATAACTAATGAGCCATCATTTAATCGGATTTATCGGTGCGGGCAACATGTCGCGCAGCCTTGCGGGCGGCTTGGTCGCCAACGGCTGGCAGAAGCAGGACCTGATTCTTTCGGATCCGGACCTGCGCCAGCGGCAGGCGGTCACTGAAACGCTCGGTCTTGTTGCCTGCCAGAATAATGATGAGGTAGCCGCCCGCGCGGACGTAGTCGTGCTGGCTGTCAAGCCGCAGATGCTTAAAAGCGTGGCAGGCGGCATTGCCACTAGCGTGCAAGAGACCAAGCCGTTGATCATTTCCATCGCCGCCGGCGTACGGGTGGATGATATTCAGCGCTGGCTCGGCGGGGGGCTAGCCATCGTACGGGTAATGCCCAATACCGCGGCGCTCATCGGCTCAGGTGCCGCCGGACTCTTTGCGAATGGGTTCGTAACTCAGGCACAGCGGGACGAGGCCGAATCCATCTTGCGCGCAGTTGGAGTGACCGTCTGGCTCCAGGACGAAAGCCTCATAGACGTTGTTACCGCCATTTCGGGCAGCGGACCAGCGTATTTTTTCTTGGTGATGGAGGAACTGGAACGGGCGGCGGTGCGGCATGGACTTGACGCTGCAACCGCGCGACTGCTGACAATTGAAACCGCCTATGGCGCCGCCAAGATGGCACTCGAGGGAAGCGAAGACCCTGTCCAACTGCGTCACCGGGTCACCTCGCCTGGGGGAACGACGGAACGTGCGGTCCAGGTACTTGAAGATGGGCACATTGGGCGTCTGTTCGATGATGCCGTGACCGCCGCGATCAAACGCGCGCGCGAGCTTGCGGAAATTCTGGGAAAACAATAAATGGACAGCTTCTTCTCACAGGCCGGCGAGCTACTCGTAAATACCCTGTTCGGAATGTATATTCTTGCGGTATTGGTGCGATTCCTTCTGCAAGAAGTGCGCGGCGACTTCTACAATCCGTTCGCACAGTTCCTGGTTACGGTCACCAATCCGGTACTTATTCCGCTGCGGCGGGTGATTCCCGGCCTGTGGAACATCGACTGGGCGTCCATTGTATTGCTGTTTGCACTCGAGGCGGTCGAGCAGTACCTCATTGCCTGGCTGCGTGGCTATCGGCTCACAGCACTGATGCTCGCTGTGCTATCGCTGTCCCAGATCGTGGATCTCACGATCTACGTCTTTCTGTTCGCTATTCTGGCCCGGGTGATTCTCAGCTGGGTTGCGCCTTACCCGCGCAGCCCGGTCACACACTTGCTGATAAGCCTGAGTGAACCGCTGCTCCGGCCGGCACGGCGCGTGATTCCGCCAATCTCCGGACTCGATCTGTCTCCGATCGTAGTACTCATCCTGCTACAGTTAGCTGTAATGTTCATCGATCATCTGGCACTGAGCATTGCGCAAATGGCTTTGGCATCAGCGCCCGCATGGCTGAGCGCCTAGCCGCTGCGGCGAGCTGGGACGGACCAGACCTGCTTCTGCGTCTAAGGGTTCAGACGCGGGCGCGCCGCAATGAGATCCTTGGAACTCAGGGCGATTGCGTTAAAGTGCGCATCGGTGCAGCACCGGTAAGCGGCCTAGCAAATGCACAACTGATAGCCTATCTGGCCGAGCGCTTTGGGGTGAGCCGAAGCTGCGTCACGTTGGTTCGCGGTCACAGCGCCAAAATCAAGCTTGCGCGCATTCGGTCGCCGGTGCGGCTACCGCCGGAACTCGGCCCCGTCGGCACAAAGTGATGTTATTGACCAGTGCTGCTTTTTACCAGGCAGCACCGACTGGCATGCTGCTGCATGCGCAGGGTTGGACGATACTGGCGGGATGCTTGGCAATATTTCCGCACTGAACCGGCCGGCGGACCTGCGGAACCGGGAGGAGACAGTTCATTCCATGGCTGTGACCAACACCTTTTCCAGGCGCTTGGCGGACTATCGTAAGTGGCGCGACGACCTGATCGACGCCATCGGCGAATACCAGAACTGGGCGGAGCAGCAGGGGTTCGGCAGCGGCGAGGATGACCTGCGAATCTACGAGCTGATTGACAGCCTCAAGGCTGACAAACTCACGGTGGCGATGGTCGCGGAGCTTTCCCGCGGCAAGACTGCGCTGATCAATGCCCTGTTCTTCGCCGACAGCAAGCGCCAGCTGCTTCCATCCGATGCCGGCCGCACCACCATGTGCCCGACGGAACTCCTATTCGACGAACGCTTACCTCCATGCCTCAGGCTTTTGCCGATAGAAACGCGTAGTTCCACGCTCACCATTTCTGAATTGAAGCGCATACCAATCCAGTGGACGACGCTTCCGTTAGAGATCGACTCGCCAGGAAAAATGGCCAAAACGTTCCAGGAGATCACGAGAACCAAGATGGTAGGCCTGCGTGAGGCACGCGAGCTGGGTCTTTTCCGACCGCAGAATGATCGCGAATCCGCGTCGGCGAGCACCACCGGGATGATGGAAATTCCGCTGTGGCGACATGCTATCGTGAATTATCCACATCCGTTGCTCAAGCAAGGATTGGTCATTCTCGACACGCCCGGTCTCAACTCGCTCGGAACTGAGCCCGAGCTCACCTTGAGCATGCTGCCCAATGCGCAGGCGGTGATGTTCGTCGTGGCGGCGGATGTCGGTGTCACAAAAACGGATCTGGAACTATGGAACAACCATGTGCGCGTCACCAGGGGAGCGGAAAAAAGCGGATGTCTCGCGCTGCTCAACAAGATCGACATTCTATGGGACGAGTTGCGCAGCGAGGATGCGATCGCGGCCACCATATCGCGCCAGGCGCTGGAGACGGCCCGGGCCCTGGGCATAAGCAGAAGCCGGGTGTTTCCGGTATCGGCGCAAAAAGGTCTGCTTGCCAAGATCAAGGCGGATCATGCCCTAATTGAGAGAAGTGGCTTGCTGGCGCTGGAGGCCAGCCTCGCCGAAGATCTCGTTCCTTCCAGGGAACTCTATCTGCGCGAGATGGTTGCGCGCGAGATCGGAGATATGGTTCGCGGCACCGAAGCGCTCGTCGCCACGCGTCTGGCCGCCACCGACAATCAGCTCAACGAACTCAAAAACCTCGGAGGAAAGAGCCGCGACGTCATCCAGATGCTGGCAAGTCGTCTGGAAACCGAGAAAGAGACATACGACGGAAAACTTGAAAACTTCCAATCGGTGCGCTCTGTCCTGTCGGACCAGATCGGTATCCTGCTCGAATACCTCAGCATGTCGAGCTTCGACAGGCTTATCGCGCACACACGACACGATATGCAAGACAGCTGGACAACCCACGGCATCAAGACCGGAATGGCTGGGTTCTTTAGTGGCATCGCGGAATCGATGGAAAAGGTCAATAGACAGGCTCACCAGATCAAGGGTCTGGTAGAGGCGATATACAGGAAATTTGATGTCGGCCAGGACGTCGCGAGGTTGAAACCCGTCGGATTTTCGCTGCTGACCTACCGCAGCGAACTGCAGCGGCTACAGGACGATGCCGAGGCATTCCGAAACAGTCCCGCCATGATGATGACCGAGCAACACTTTGTCATCAAGAAATTCTTCATCACGCTGGTCAGCCGAGCACGTGGCATCTTTGAGCAGTGCAACGGTGGCGCAAAAGCGTGGAGCAAGGCCATATTGACCCCGATGATGACCCGTATCCGGGAACATAGGATGTTGATGGAGCACCGTCTCCAGAATCTCAACAAGATCCGTGACAACCTCGAAAACCTCGGCGATCGCATTGCTGAACTGGAGGCCACACGCCGGGCCTTGCAAGACCAGCAGCGCATCACCCGGACAATGCTCGGGAAGATCAACCCGGCAGTCACCGCGACCACCTCAGACAACGACGGGCACGAGGAACAAAAAAAAGGGCCGGAGGAGATCTCCGGCCCAGGTATCACCGCACTCTGATCAAACCGCCCGCGTTATTTGCTCGCGACCGTCGCGGTCAGGGCATGCTTGATCGACCCGTAGATGGTGCTGGGTATCAGCGTGTTCGTCGCAAATGCCAGGTACCCGGAATCCCAGAAGTACAGCTGCATGCGCCACATCTCGCCGTACTGCGCCACCT